>JABAOF010000879.1_pt1 | contig 166695 bp, 156 predicted proteins | sample 7062171 | NCBI WGS metagenome assembly JABAOF01 (sample SAMN14538628, study PRJNA623070) | marine sediment metagenome | biome: marine biome [ENVO:00000428]; feature: marine pelagic biome [ENVO:01000023]; material: deep marine sediment [ENVO:00002113] | place: India: Gulf of Khambhat ... | reverse complement strand
ATCCCTTTGCGCTTATTCTACCTAATCCTAAAAATTTAAAAAGCACCTGATGTTATCAATCAATTAGCAACAACTAATGGTAATATATCCGGTTTTAAACAGTATAACATGAAAATTCAATTCTGGTCGGTAGGTAAACCACATGAAACATTTGTGCAAGCCGGCATTGAAGATTTTACCCAACGCATTCAAAACTATTTTTCTATTGAATGGGTGATCATAAAACCGGTAAAAAATGCGGCCACACTGTCAGTATCTGAATTAAAAAAAGAAGAAGCCACCAAGCTTCTTAATATTTTACAAAAAGATGATTATCTGATTTTGTTGGATGAAAGAGGGCAACAATTTACCTCCGTTGCATTGGCCGAATTTTTTCAACAAAGAGCCAATGCAGGTCATAAAAAAATTATTTTTTTAATAGGCGGTGCATTTGGTGTGGATGATGTAATTTTAAACCGTGCTGATTTTGTGTGGAGCCTGTCAAAATTAGTTTTTCCGCACATGTTGGTACGGCTAATTTTAGCAGAACAGGTATACCGGGCATGTACTATTTTAAAAAACGAAAAATATCATCACCTTTAAATAGCTGCTCAATCATCTGTATGATTTCAATCACCATCATCATCATTGCGGTTACCTGTATTGTTTCATTCATTGCGTTTTCTAATGACACGCTGATGGATGATTTGATATTCTACCCTCCTGCTATCACTCATCAACACCAATGGTATCGATTTATTACCTGCGGTTTTATTCATGCAGACATTATGCACCTGGCTTTTAACATGTATGCATTTTATATGTTTGGTGAAGCAATAGAAAGTTTTTTTGTGACCATTTTTGGAGATAGAGGCAAACCCTTGTTTTTGATATTGTATATCAGTTCATTGGTGGTATGTTTATTACCTACCTATTTTAAAAATACAGATAACAATTCATACAGAAGTTTGGGTGCATCGGGTGCTGTATCGGCAGTAGTGTTTGCTTTTGTATTTTTAGCGCCTACACAACCATTGGGTTTAATCTTTATTCCTATTGAATTCCCTGCTTTTATATTTGGTGTAATTTATCTTGGTATTTCGGCTTATTTATCCAAAAAAGGCAGTAGCAGAATTAATCATTCTGCCCATTTTTGGGGAGCCATTTATGGGATTGTATTTTTGATTATTACCACCAGATTTCTTAGCCCATTTAATCCTGTAAATCATTTTATTAATGAAGTTACCGGCTATTTCAGATAGGTAATTTTAATGCAGTTGTTTGATGTGGTGGTACACAAACGAAAACGGTTATCGGCACGGTATCCAATTACCCAAATAATTTTTTTATTCATTTCTAATACCCAAACAGCCTCCTTTTCAGGCACAGACAACTTTAAATCTATCAAAAACCGACTGATTTTCTTTCTGTGTTGCATGCCGAAAGGATAAAAATAATCGCCTGTTTTCCATTTCCTTAAAATCAGCGGAAACTGAATGGCAGCCTCATCTACAACAATACTTTCCGGCGAAAGTTGGAGGTTTTTGGGTTGCTTTAATTGCTCAAAATGCAATTTCCCATTCGCAAAATCTACATGATTGATAAAAGCAGGTATAACAATTAAATCTGCAGCCAATTCTGTTAATGATTGAATGAGCAACCAGTTTCTATTCCTGATAAAACGATGGGTTGGGGTTTGCAGGATACTTCCATTTTGTGCATCTAATAATTGCGCTACGGCTATCATTTGTTGCGGGGTGCATCCAAAAGGCTTACACAATTCCCACAAAACGGTTTGAAAAGGAATTGCTTTTTTAAATAAGGCAATGGGAATTTGATATCCATCTTTATTGGGTATCAATAATTTTTTTCGATGCAAATCGATAGCCTGCCGATATAAACCGGCAGCTTCTGAGAAACGCCGAATGTTCTCAATAAGCACTGTTTCAATACTGGGAAATTGTTGTAGTAGTATAGGAAGGAGTTGCAGCCTGATAAAATTTCGGGTATAATGATCACTTGCATTGGATGAATCTTCCACCCAACGAATATGATTTTGCTGCGCATAGGCCAAAATATCTTTTTTAAAAGCAAATAAAAGTGGCCGGATAATTTTAGTGTTTTCAGATGGAATACCCTGTAAGCCTTCAATGCCCGTACCTCTGAAAAAATGATGTAGTAATGTTTCAATGTTATCATTAGCATGGTGTGCAGTTACAATAACAGCATTGGGTTTTTCAGAAAAAAATGAATGGCTTAATAATTCATAAAACCATTGGTAACGTAGCTGCCTTGCTGCAAGTTGTATAGAAATTTTTTCAGTTGCTGCAAATTTTACGGTATCTGCCCTGTTCAAAAAAAATTTTGTTTGGTAGTGATGAGTGGCTTCCTGCACTATGCGTTCATCTCTATAACTTTCTTCTCCTCTTAACTGAAAATTTACATGTGCCACTGCTAAAGTAAAACCCATTTTATGCAGTAAATCAAGCAATACCATACTATCAACTCCACCACTCACTGCCAACAATATGGTGCAGTTTTGCGGGTGTAGATAGGAAAATTTTTTTTTCCATTCTTGCTGAAATGCATGCAGTAAATCCATAAATATCAATTAATGCCTCCATACATTGAAAAGCATGCTATGCTTTTTTCATTTCTTTTGCCCAGGTATCTTTAAGACCCACCGTGCGGTTAAATATGAGCTTTTGCGGGTTGGACTCTTTATCGAGACAAAAATATCCTTTACGCATAAACTGATAACGCTCTGCAATGTTTGCATTTTGTAAAGCGGGCTCTGCAAATACCGTATGCATCACTTCTAAAGATTTGGGATTGAAATAATCTTTAAAATCGCCTTCAGTAGCATCCACATTTTCCACGGTAAATAACCGATCGTACAACCTTACTTCTATGCGTACAGCATGCGCTACACTTACCCAATGCAAGGTACCTTTTACATGAATACCGCTGGTATCGTTGCCGCTTTTACTTTCCGGCAAATAAGTACATTTTAATTCATTTACATTCCCGGCGGCATCTTTTATTATTTCGTTGCACTGAATTATATAGGCGCTCTTTAACCGTACCATTTGTCCGGGTGCTAACCTGAAATATTTTTTGGGTGGCTGTTCCATAAAATCTTCCCGTTCAATATACAATTCGCGACTAAAGGGCATGGTGCGAACTCCGGCATTGGGATCTTCAGGATTATTTTCAGTTTCAACCCATTCGGTTTCATCAGCAAAATTGGTAATGGTAATTTTCAAAGGATCAAAAACAACCATTCTGCGAAGCGCTACTTTGTTTAAACGCTCCCGTACATAAAATTCCAACAAACCAATGTCTACCAGGTTCTCCCTTTTGGCAACACCAATACCATCGCAAAAATCGCGAATGCTTTCAGGTAAATATCCTCTGCGGCGCATGGCACTGATGGTTGGCATACGGGGATCATCCCAACCGGCTACTAATTTTTCATTTACCAATTGCAATAATTTTCTTTTACTCATTACCGTGTAAGAAAGATTACGGCGAGCAAATTCGTATTGATGTGATGGGTAAATACCTAATTGCGCAATAAACCAATCATATAACTCCCTATGCGGAACAAACTCTAATGTACAAATGGAATGTGTTATATTTTCAATGCTATCACTTTGTCCGTGTGCAAAATCATACATAGGATAAATACACCATTTATCTCCTGTACGATGGTGGTGTGCATGTTTAATGCGATACATTAAAGGGTCACGCATGAGCATATTGGGATGTGCCATATCTATTTTAGCACGCAAAACCTTTTCGCCATCCTGATATTTTCCATTGCGCATTGCTTCAAAAAGTTGCAGATTTTCTTCTACACTTCTGTTGCGATAAGGGCTATTTACGCCCGGTTGTGTAGGGGTTCCTTTTTGTGCAGCAATTTGCTCACTGGTGCTGTCGTCTACATAAGCCAATCCTCTTTGAATTAACTGAACAGCAAATCCATACAATGTTTCAAAGTAATCGCTGGCATACAATTCATGTTTCCACTCAAAGCCTAGCCACCGAATATCTGCTTTAATGCTTTCTACATATTCCGTATCTTCTGTTATCGGATTGGTATCATCAAATCGTAAGTTGGTGTATCCGCCATATTTTTTTGTAAGTCCAAAATTCAGGCAAATACTGGTTGCATGCCCCATATGCAAATAGCCATTGGGCTCAGGAGGAAATCGGGTAATAATTTGTTTGTATTTACCCGATGCCAAATCTGCTTCAATAATCTCTTCCAGAAAATTTAAACTTTTTTCTTCGCTCATACCTCTGTTGGTTGTAGTGGACAAATGTACGTTATACACGTATATAAAACTTGCTGCAAGCCTTTGTTCAATGATTTATACTCATTGATGCATTATAGAAAATTCGCTTTAAAGCACTTTTAACCTATTATATTAAAATTGTTAAAACCATATCTAAAAGCAGCAGAAAGCCTATTTTGCAATTCTAATAAGAAACTGCGTATTACAAATTGATGAATCAGCACAAATATATTTTTTTGCTTTTTGTTTTGTTTTTCCTGCAGCAAACTACTATTGATGCACAAAGCGGTGTTTGTTCCTTAAAAGGGCAAACCCCTGCCAGCGCTTTCCCGGTTTGTGGAGTTAAAACATTCACACAAGGCTCTGTTGGTATTTGCGGCAATACACCCATACCCGTACCCCCTTGTAATAATGCATTTATAGCCACCAATAAAAACCCTTATTGGTATAAATTTACCTGTTACCAATCAGGCACCCTGGGTTTTGTGATTACACCCAATACATTAAGTGATGATTATGACTGGCAAATATTTGATATTACAGGTGTTGACCCCAATACTGTATTTACCAATGCTTCGCTTTTTGTAGCCTGCAACTGGTCGGGTGTTGGTGGTTTAACAGGCACTTCCGATACTGCTTCAGCAGCCAATCAATGTGCTTCCCCACCCACCTATGCACAGGGCGGTGTTTCGCCCTTTAGTAAACCACCCAATATTATTGCAGGGCATATCTATTTGTTATTGGTAAGCCATTATACTGACAGCCAAAGCGGATATAGTTTATCATTTTCTGGTGGTACAGCTAGTATTACAGATCCAAACATTCCTACTTATATAAAAGCTTCAGGTATTTGTGGTGGCAAAGAAGTGTATATTAAATTAAGTAAAACGGTTCAATGTACTTCTATTGCTGCCGATGGCAGTGATTTTACACTTTCTCCGGCTGCCACTGTACAATCTGCCTTAGGTGTTGGTTGTAATAATGGCTTTGATACAGATTCCATTATTGTTCAGTTAAATTCACCGCTTTTTCCTAATAATTACAGTATTCAACAATTGATGGGTTCTGATGGAAATACGCTGTTAGATAACTGCTTCAATGCGGTACCGTTGGGTACTCAATCTTCTTTTACCATTACTTCGCAACAATTGGTAAAAGCCGATTTTGCTTATGCCATTCATTATGGTTGCCAGTCAGATACCGTTCAATATACTTTACAGGCGCAAAATGCTACAGATTGGTTATGGACTTTTGATAATGTAACGACCAGTACCAATGCAAATCCGGCAATTATTTATCCGAGTCTGGGGCAAAAGCAAATTAAATTGGTGGCATCTAACAGCGTTTGTGCAGACAGTATTTTTAAAACCATTGTATTGGATAATTATCCGCCAAAAGCATTTTTTATAGCACCCGATTATATTTGCCCGAATGATGCTGTAAACTTTACAGATTCAAGTGTTGGGTTGATTACAAAATGGTATTGGGATTTTGGCAACGGACAAACCAGCGGCTTACAAACGCCTGCTGTACAAAATTATCCCAACAATAACCGAACTACCAATTATCCGGTTCAATTAACAGTTACCGATACTGCAGGTTGTACCAACACCTACACCAAACTGCTCAAAGCAGTTCCCAATTGCTATATTGCTGTACCATCAGCATTTACACCAAATGGAGATGGATTAAACGATTATTTATATCCGTTAAACGCATACAAAGCCATTAACCTGCATTTTTCAGTGTATAATCGATATGGGCAAATTATTTTTCAAACAACAGATTGGACCCAGAAGTGGGATGGTACCGTAAATGGTTTGGCACAGCCGAGTGGTACCTATATTTGGACGTTGAATTATACCGATAGCCAAACCGGAGAAAAGTTTGCTTTAAAGGGCACCACTGTTTTAATCCGGTAAATGATAAGTTTTTATGAATTGAATGGCAGCCATCATATCGTCATGCAGCACCCGGTCTTTTTCATTAAAAGTTACCACTTTTCTAAAATCAGTTATCACTTTTTCAATAATTGGCGCACTGGTTTCGGGACGTCGAAATGTTAATGCCTGAACCGCAGTTAACAATTCTATGGCCAACACTTTTTCTACATTTTCAATAACACGATAACATTTTGTAGCGGCATTGGCCCCCATACTCACATGGTCTTCCTGATTGTTTGAAGATGAAATACTATCTACACTGGCAGGTGTACACAATTGTTTATTCTCGCTTACTATTCCGGCTGCTGTGTATTGCGGAATCATAAAGCCGCTATTCAAACCAGGGTCTTTTACCAAAAACAAAGGCAACCCACGTTGGCCACTAATGAGCTGATACGTTCTTCGCTCGCTAATGTTGGCTAATTCACTCATGGCAATTGCCAAGAAATCTAATCCTAACGCCAATGGCTGTCCGTGAAAATTTCCGCCGCTTAAAATAGTATCCTCATCAGGAAAAATATTTGGATTATCCGTTACCGAATTAATTTCACGTGTAAAAGTTTCCTGTACAAAATGCAATGTATCGGCAGTCGCACCGTGCACCTGGGGTATGCACCTAAACGAATAAGGATCCTGTACCTGATGTTTTTTTTGAAGTGCTATTGGACTATCCTGTAAATATTTTCGCAATGTTTCAGCGCATGCAACCTGTCCACTATGCGCTCTGATTTGATGAATCAGTGACTGCAAAGGTTCATTTGTACAATGAAACGCATCGAACGAAATGGATGCAATAAAATTAGCCCATTGCAACAAATGATATGATTGATGAATACAATATACCCCATAAGCACTCATAAACTGAGTACCATTAATTAAAGCCAAACCCTCTTTACTTTGCAAAGCAAGCGGCTGCCACTGCAATAATTCAAAAGCTTTAGTTGTTGGCATTTTATTGCCTTTATACTTTACTTCACCCAATCCAATTAAAGGCAAACTTAAATGGCTAAGGGGAGCTAAATCTCCGGATGCTCCCAAAGAACCCTGGGTATACACAACAGGCAAAACAGCTGCATTATACATATCAGCCAGGCGTTTAACGGTAGCCCATTGTACACCGCTATGGCCATACACCAACGATTTTATTTTCAACAACAAGATTAATTTCACAATGGCTTCCGGCACTTCTTCACCCATTCCGCAGGCATGAGACATTAACAAATTATATTGTAATTGTTCTATTTTTGCTTTATCTATTTGCACATTTTGCAAATAACCAAAACCGGTATTAATACCATAATATGCAGCCTGCGCATTTTGCATTTTCTCATCTAAATAATTACGACATCTGATTACTTTTTCCTGAGCATCTTTGTCAATATGCAGTTCAAACTGCTCATGAATGGTAGTAGCAATTGCTGAAAGTAAAATCCACTCGGTGTTTACAGTAAAAACAGGCAACTTCATATAGCAGCATTTATTGCGTAAATGTAAGGCAAACTAATATTGAAAATGTATTTGAGTGTAATCAACACAATAAATGTTCTGTCAATTAAAAAAGAAAAAACAGCTTCAACAAAAACATTAATCGTTCATGGTTTTATTGTAATGTATATTTGTTACCTCTCGTTCATCTTTTATTTCTGAACAAAAGCTGTTACATGATGCTACCTAATTCCATGCGGGCATTGCAGTATAGAAATTTCAGACTATACTTTGGCGGTCAGGCAATATCACTGATTGGCACTTGGATGCAAAGGATAGTTGTAAGCTGGTTAATTTATACTTTAACACATTCTGCCTTTATGCTGGGTATTGTAGCCTTTGCAGGACAAATACCAACTTTACTGCTATCACCCTACGCCGGCAGTTATGTTGACAGGCATAGCCGTTATAAAACTTTACTATTTACGCAAATCGCCTCTATGATTCAAGCAGGCATTTTAGCAGCATTGGTAATAACAGGTACCCATACAGTCAATAGCATTATAGTATTAAGTGTATTGTTGGGCATCATCAATGCTTTCGATACACCAGCCCGACAATCTTTTATGATTGTATTGGTTGAAAAAAAAGACGACTTGCCCAATGCTATTGCTTTAAATTCAAGCATGGTTACATTGGCACGTTTAGCCGGGCCGGCAGTTGCAGGCATATTACTCAGTAGTTTTGGAGAAGGTGTTTGTTTTTTCATTAATTTTTTAAGTTTTATTGCAGTAATTGTATCGCTACTATTCATGAAAATAAAAGTACCACCTGCCAAAACAATTAAGGAGCCCATCTGGGAAAATTTGAAAGAAGGTTATCAGTATTTACAACATAGCAAAGGCATCCGATCGGCTATTTTATTAATAGCCTTAATCAGTTTTTTTGTAATGCCCTACAATACATTATTTCCGGTATATGCACAACAGGTATTTAAAGGCAACGTAACCACATTTAGCTGGCTAAATAGTATTGCCGGTTTAGGAGCATTAATGGGCGCTGTTTATGTAGCCACTCTAAAACCCGGTAAAGATTTTTTAAAAATTATTACATGGTCTAATGTATTAACATCTGTTTGCATTATATTTTTTTCATACATGCAAAATTTATGGATTGGATTAGCCATTATTATGTTGGGCGAAAGTGGACTGCTGGCATTAATTGCATCTACCAATACCTATATACAAACCCATGTTGAAGAACGGATGCGAGGCAGAGTAATCAGCTATTATGTAATGGCATTCCTGGGTATTCAGCCCATTGGCAGTTTAGTAATTGGATATTTAGCGCATAAAACCAGTGCACCATTTACTTTGTTGCTGGAAGGTATTGCAGGAATTATTTCGGTTACTGCTTTTATTCCTGCATTTAAAAAAGCCGGCATGGGTAAGGTGATGAACCCTGCCATTGAAAAATATATTCCAAAAAATCCCTTTAAATAAAAAAACTTAATTATAAAAGTACAATGCTGAATTCATTTCAATTTCGGTCAAAAAAACCTCATCGGTTTGGATGAGGCCTTTAAATTTGATGTAGTGATTCGGATTGGATTCGAACCAATGACCTACTGCTTAGAAGGCAGTTGCTCTATCCAGCTGAGCTACCGAACCAAATGTTTAGGGCGCAAAACTAAATTTTAATTAGTTTGCATCCAAACACATTTCAAAAAATGGACGTAAAAATTGAAAACAGTTGGAAAGAACAGTTACAAAAAGAGTTCACTAAACCCTATTTTTTGCAAATTGTAGCCCATTTAAAAACAGAAAAAGCTACCGGAGTTACCATTTACCCACCCGGTAGTTTAATTTTTAATGCGTTTAATACTACCCCATTTCAGGAAGTAAAGGTTGTCATCATCGGGCAGGACCCCTATCATGGGCCACAACAGGCTATGGGCTTAAGTTTTAGTGTTCCCAATGGTATTACCCCACCACCCTCCTTACAAAATATATTTAAAGAATTACAAGACGATTTAGGTATGCCCATCCCCTTAACCGGCAACCTCACTCCTTGGGCAAAACAGGGCGTTTTATTGTTAAATGCCGTATTAACAGTGCGTGCCAATGAAGCGGCCAGCCACGCTAAAATTGGCTGGATGAATTTTACCGATGCTGCCATAAAAAAAATTTCTGAACAAAAAAAAGGAATTGTTTTTTTGCTTTGGGGAAAATTTGCGCAGGAAAAACAACAATATATTGATGCAAATAAGCATTTTATTTTAAAAGCGGCTCATCCTTCTCCACTTAGTGCCCATAACGGTTTTTTTGGATGCAGGCATTTTAGTAAAACCAACGAAATATTAATGAAACAGGGCAAAACGCCCATTGACTGGAAACTTTAAATGATAAACCAACATTAAAATGCAATATTTAAAGAACTTTTCTGCCCGTATCTGGGCTTTTTGGGGAATTGTATCCTTCATTGTTACATTTTTAATTTTTTACATACCCTCTATGCTATGCTATGCCATTCCCGGCAAAAGAGGACAAAAAATTTTTATTGATCTTTCCCGCTATTGGATGAATATCTGGTTGCCGTTAATTGGCTGCCCATTAAAAGTATATGGTTGCGAAAATTTTGAAAAAAACAAAGCCTATATCGTTACCTGCAACCACAATGCATTGTTAGATGTGCCACTTTCGGCACCCTATACCCCATCGCCCAATAAAACCATTGCAAAAAATTCATTTGCAAAAATTCCCATATTTGGATGGTACTATAAAAAAGGTTCAGTGCTGGTTGAAAGAAAAAGTGAGCGTAGCCGTATACACAGTTTTGAAGAAATGAAGAAAGTTTTAAAAGATGGGATGAACATGTGCATCTTCCCCGAAGGAACCCGAAACAGAACCAACGAACCGCTTAAAAAGTTTTATGACGGTGCTTTTAAACTGGCTGAAATAACCAAAGCGCCGATTATTCCTGCTATTATTTTCAATACCAAAAAAGCCATGCCTATCCATAAAAAATTTTATTTATGGCCGCATAAATTAGCTCTTCATTTTTTACCTCCGGTTGAGGCAGATGAATTATCTGCTCAGGAATTAAAGGAAAAAGTATTTTCAATAATGAAGGATTATTATACAGCTAATGAAGCACATCCCTTCAAAAAATAAATTGATTATTAGTTGTAATTTGAAAAAGTTCGGGAACGGTTAATGCGCAAATCGCGTAAAATACCCGATTTAGGATTGAGTGTAATACTGAACGAACGCCATAATCCGATGGGCGTTACATTAATAGACATTTGCCAACAGTGCATTTCACGGGTTAAAAACATACTTAATTGTTGCAGTTTACCGGCATTAAAATCAAAATAACCCGTACCGCCTACTTTCCATTTGGTAGTTAAACTAAAATCGCCTTGAAAGTTTACGTTCGAGGAAATCAGTGTGTTAAATTGATACCTGCTTAAAGAATCAACCTGCAATTGCTTCGAAAAATTGAGTGAATACGACAAGGAGAGTGTCCACGGGATATTAAAATCGGTATACTCGGCCGGATTACTACGCACATATTGCAATTGCATTTGCTGCTCTTCCGGAGTCATAAAGGGATCAACAGGTATCTGACTTTTCGAATCTTTACCATCCTTCGATTTGCTTTTAAACTGCGTTGAAATGGCAATATTGCCACCCGTTAACCTGCCTAACGTGGGATGATTCCCACTCCACGTAAACACATTTTTCCTAAAACCAAATTGATCCACCTGATAGGGGTCTAAAATTGCACTGGCCGTAATGTTTATTTTATCGAATAAAGTACTTCGGGCATAAATATTAAATGGTGCCAATGCAAAACTATCGGCTAATAAATTGTAAGATGAGTTAAATCCAAACCCATCTAATATTTTTATTTTTTTAATGCCGTTATTGCTGGTATCAGTTTTGCTTTTCACTTTCATCTCCAATAAATTATCTACTCCAAAACTAATTCCACCAAACGCACCTTCAGGAAATGCACCGGGCAGCACTCCATCAAACTGCGAAAAACGAAGTACATGGCCAAACGTATCTACCTTCATGGAATAATAAAATTTGCCATTCATGTTTGGTGAATAGTTTAAGGCAATAGTTGGCCTTATTTCATGCCGAATGGCCTGAATACCGCTGGAATGTTTAAACTGATACGTTCCAAAAATACGGGTGCTGGCGCTGATGCCATACGTCATTTGCCGGGCAGCAAAAAAACCTTTTCGCATACTGGTATCTAACCGGTTGTTGATACTATCCCAATTACGAAATATTTTTTGTCCATACCATCTTTCCTGATAAGATACAGATGGACTTAATGTAACGGGCCCCAATTGTGGTAAAGTTAAACTGATAGGAATATTGTGTGTAAAGCCATACTGTGCCGTATCTAACAAACGCTTAAAACTAAAAGTTGAATCATAAAAAGAAAGCTGGTTGGTAAAGTTGCCGGTATAACCAATACCAATACTCTCCCACCATTTTGGGGCGCCAACTTTCTCCTTTTTTTGAAAAGGATAAAACGTATTTACATTATAGTTAATGGTGGGAAGGTTTAAATTTACAAGACCTGTAACACTATTCTGATTATGGTTTAAGTTAACGGAGATATTCGATTTTCCGCCAAAATCTTTACTGTAACTAATGGAAGAGCTTAACTGATTCTGAAAATTTTGAAAAGGATTGTTTAATAAATACTGGTTAAACTTAGTGCTGCCAAAATTTACATTGGCACTAAAAGTGGTACCCGGACGGGCTTTGTTATCGCGGGTATGTGTCCAGTTAATCATGAATGATTTGGATGTATTATATTCCTGGGGTGTCAGGTAATTTTGATTCAATGCTTTGGTACTTTGAAAGGTAACATTCAATGCGCCCTGATAATGATAGCGCACATAATATTTTGGATTTACATTAATTAAAAATCCGCCATACGAATATAAATTTGCCCGGGTGGTTACATCAAAATTATCGTTTAAAACTTTATAATAGCCCAATCCTTCTAACCCGAGCCCAAAATCCTGACTCACAACAAATTGCGGCGGTAAAATACCCGAATGCCTGCCAGTTGATAAGGGATAAATACCAAACGGAATACCAATAGGAATAGGTACACCTTCAAATTCGGGAGATGCCGGACCACTTACTGCAATTTTATTGCTGATCATTTTCAGTTTGCGTGTTCTAAAAGCAAAGTGCGGCGTATCTAAATTACAGGTGGTAAACCGGCCTCTGTAACCATAAAAAATATCTTTCCCTTCTTTTTTTAATACATCGGCATGCACAAACAATTCGCCTTCATTAAAAAAGCTGTTGGTGGTGCGGCCCTTCATGGTTTTTAGGTCAAATAAAATAGAATCACTGATCGATTTTGAATCGCCCTGTGTTAATTTGGGCTTAGTATCTAAATTCGTGGAAGTATCATTCAATCCATAAGCCCTTACCAATTGTGATTGCTGGTTATAATTAATGATGGCCGCCTGCAATTCTATATCTTTATATTTTGCATCTGCCTTGCCATATAAAATGAATTGTTTGGATGGAATGAGCAATACACCCGAATCAGCAGCGGCATAATGTACCGGTGCATCTAAAGAATCTTTGGAAAGTTGCAGGGTGTCAGTTTTTGCAATACCACTGGAATCTTTGGAATTACGTGAACTGTTGTTTTTGCCACGTACAACCACCGTATCCCCCAATTGTTGAGTTGTATCAATTGTTGGAATGGTATCAGAAAATGCTGTTAATGAATTGAAAAAAAATTTTGGGGGCGTGTTAAAAGCATTCAAATTCATTGAAATCAGGAGTATTATGCCAAAAGCTATACACCCCGCAAGGGTTTTTACGTTAATTTTACCGCGTAATCTCATAATAACTGGAGCAAAAATAGGTGCTTCACATTAAATAGTTCTATTACTATAATTCCTTTAACGTTTGAACGAATGATAAAAAAAATTGCAGTACCTGGATTGATAAGTTTTTGGTGTATTTTAATTTTCGCATCTTTTGCCTACCCCATTCAAAAAAATGCCCAACAACCGGGTCCAAAACCGGTTTTAAAAAGAATTGTAATTGATCCCGGGCATGGTGGCAGTGATTTTGGTGCCTCAGGTAAATATTCTCACGAAAAAGATATTGCATTAGCTGTTGCATTGAAATTAGAAAAAGAAATTCATAAACAAATGCCAGATATAGATGTATACATGACAAGAACTACTGATGTTTATGATAACGTAAAAGTAAAAGCTATTAAAGCCAATCAGGCAAAAGGCGATTTATTTATTTCTATCCACTGCAACTATGGGGATCCTATCAGGCATAGTGAATTTATTGGTTATAAAACACAAACCTACCACAGAAAGGGGAAAAAATATACCAGAAAAGTAAAAGCTTACAAAACTTATACAACGCCAAACCCTGCTAAAGGCACTGAAACTTACATCTGGGGTGTAGATAAAAACGATGATAAAGAGAAAGCATTGAGAGAAAATGAATCTTTATACATGGATAGTACACTGGCCAATGAAATGAAAGATTTTGATCCAAATGATCCTGCAAAAATTGTATTGTATTCCTTAAAAACACAACAATATGCAGAACGCAGCCAGAGTTTGGCTTTAACGGTAGAAGATGAGTTTACAAAAATGGGCAGAGTAAGTCGCGAAGCCAAACAGCGAGGAAAAGGTATTTGGGTTTTACAAGCGGTAGCCATGCCGGCTATTTTGGTAGAAACAGGCTTTCTTTCCAATCCGGAAGAAGAAGATTATTTAAACAGTCAAACCGGACAACAGGAAATTGCAGAAGCCATTGCCAGAGCCGTAAAACGCTACAAATTTTCTTTAGAAAATAAAATGCAGGTAAATGGCACTGCACAAAACCCAAAATAATACTACTTTCCATAATATTAAGCTTCCATAATAACCCTTAGATTTGCGTTTATGAAGATTTCGAACGAAACAAAAGTAGGTGCACTAACTGCTATTGCCATTACTTTGCTGATATTGGGCTTTAATTTTTTAAAGGGGCATAGTGTATTTAAAACGGGCAATTTTTTATATGCCAAATATCCCAATGCAAAAGGCATCATGGTATCTAACCCTGTTTATATCAATGGCTATCAAATTGGTAGTGTTTTTGATATTGAAAATGCTGACCGCGATTTAAAAAGTATCATCATTGCCATTAAGCTAAAAAGTAGTTATAATATTCCTAACAACTCGGTTGCCTCTATTAAAGAAGGTTTTTTAGGTGCCCCCAGTATTGATATTCAGTTGGGTAACAGCAATACTTATTTACAATCCGGTGATACATTACTAACCAGCTCTAACCCTGGATTACTGGGCCAGATAGGCGATAAAATCAATCCCATTAGTGCACAATTAACTACTACTTTACATTCATTAGATAGCGTGCTCAATAATATCAACACCATTTTCGATCCACACACCAAACACAATCTACAAGAAGTAATTGCCAATATCAATAAAACTACCGCAAGTTTAGCTATATCGTCAGTTGCTATTCAAAAAATGCTGGACAAGCAAAGTGGAGCTATTGTGCAAACTATGAATAACGTAAATAGCTTTACTAAAAATTTAAGCGATAACAATGAAAAAATTACACAATCGCTTTCACATGTAGAAGCTGCCACCCAACAATTAGCCGATGCTGATATGAAAGGCACTATTAATGAACTTAAAACCACTATTGCCAATTTAAATAATGCATTGAATAAAATTAATTCGGGTGATGGTTCATTGGGTTTGTTGCTGAATGATAAACAATTGTACAATAATTTGAATAATACGGTTCGTAGTGCCAATATTTTAATGGACGATCTGAGAGCACATCCTAAACGATATGTAAACATTTCTGTTTTTGGCCGAAAAGACAAGTCGGGACCACTAATAGCACCATTGAATGATACTTCAGTTCAACAACAGCATAAATAAACACATGCCTTTTCTAAAATTAAGTATAATTACATGCCTGTTATTGTTTTTCATGGGCATAGTACAGGCACAAACCAATACTGCAGATACCACTGGTAAAAAAACAATCACCATTATTCATGCGGATACATACAACTTTCAAAATAAAGACACACTGGGGCAATTTATAGCTCTGGTGGGTCATGCTGAAGTACAGCAGGGTAAAACTTTATTTTATGCAGATAGCATTGTATTAGACCAAAAGCAAAATATTTTGGAAGCTTTTGGCAAGGTACATATAAATGATGCCGACAGTGTTCAAACTTATTCGCAATACCTGAAATATCTGGGAAAAGAAAAAAAAGCTTTTTTAAAAAATAAAGTAAAATTGACCGATGGCAAAGGGGTATTAACCACCAATGAATTAGAATATGATACACAAATTAAAATAGGAAATTATACCAATGGCGGAAAAGTTGTGAATGGTAAAACAGTTTTAACCAGTAAAGAAGGAACTTATTATGGTGATACCCGGGATGTAATATTTAAAAAGAATGTGGTATTGATTGACCCGGAATATAAAATTTATACCGATACACTTTTGTACAACATTAATACCAACATTACTACTTTTGTTTCACCCTCCAAAGTTATTAACGGCAACAGAACCATTAAAGTAAGTGATGGTTATTACGATTTAAAGCATAAAATTGCTAATTTCGGTAAACGGCCATTTATTGACGACAGCACTTATACCTTTACTTCAGATTACATGGCATTTAATGATAGTACCGGTTTGGGCGAATTTCAAGGCAATGCTGTTTATAGAAGTAAAGACTCAATAGGGGGGTACGATATTATTGCCAATAATATAAAAACCAATAAAAAAGAAGATGCGTTTTTAGCTACAGAGCAGCCCATATTACTCATTAAGCAAGAAAAAGACAGCATTTATGTTGGGGCAGATACATTAAAATCGGGAAGGCTTTCAACATTAACCAAAACCAGAGCAGTACCGATTATCAGAGATTCATTGGGAGCTGCTAATCGATTACTGATAGATAGTGCTGAAGCATTGAAAGATAGCAGTACCAATCGTTACATTGAAGCCTACCACCATGTAAAAATATTTTCTGATTCATTGCAGGCAGTGGGCGATAGTTTATTTTATTCCCTGCATGATTCTGCTTTTCGTTTGTTTACCCAACCCATTGTATGGTCAAATGAAAATCAAATTACAGGCGATACTATTTATTTGTTTCTGGCTAATAAAAAACCAAAAGAGTTAACTGTATTTGAAAATGCTTTAACCATCAGTAAAGTAGGAACCGGCTATTATAACCAGGTACGTGGCAACATCATGCATGCATTTTTTTCAGATGGCAGAATTAATTATTTAACCACTCGTGGCACACCGGCAGATAATGTTTACTATGTGGAAGATGATAACCATAAATTTATTGGAGTAAACAAATCAACCTGCAGCGTTATTGATGCTTATTTTGATAATGGTGAAATTCAAAAAGTTGTATTTATCAACGATTTAAAAGGTGATATGAACCCTATGAATCAGGTAGATCATGCATCGCTCAGGGTTCGAGGTTTTAAATGGCAGGATCAGCTAAGGCCCAAAAGTAAGTTTTCCATATTTTCAAATACAGAATAGAAAATACAATCCATTAAAAAAACCGACCGGTTAAAAGGAGGTTTTAATAGTGATTTTTATAGTTATAAATACTATTTTAAATAACCCAGTATTTTTAACATGCTTTGTGCAGATTGTTCTTTTGCATACAGCCAGTCAATCAGTTTACCGCTTTTATCATATTCAACAATTACATGCTTTGGTGAAGGAATTAAACAATGTTTAATGCCTCCATAACCACTAATTTGATCCTGATAGGCACCTGTATGAAAGAAACCTACATACAGGGGTTCTTTATTGTTTTGCTCATTTTCTTTTTCAGGCGAAGAAATTTTAGGTAAGAATACTTCGTTAATGTGTTCTTCACTGTCGTAATAATCATGACTATCGCAGGTTATTCCACCTAAAACTACCCTATGGTACTCATTTTCCCATTTATTAATGGGCAGCATTAAAAATTTTTCACCTATTCCCCATGTATCAGGTAATGTAGTGATGAAAGATGAATCAATCATATACCAACACTCCCGGTCGTTCTGAATTTTCTGGCCTGTAACACTGTAAATATGTGCCATACTCTCCCCCACTGTAAAACTGCCAAATTCAGTATAGATATTGGGCATGGGCACTTTGGCTTTTTTGCAGGCTTTTTTAATATTGCCAACAATTTCATTAATTATGAACTGATAATCGTATTCAAAGCCCAATGAATGTTTAATGGGGAAACCACCGCCAATATTGATAGAATCTAACTCCGGACAAATCTTCTTCAACTGGCAATACAGGTTAATAATTTTGTTCAATTCACTCCAGTAATAAATATCATCTTTAATGCCTTTATTCAAAAAAATATGCAGCATTTTTAGTTGAAACTTATCTTCAAAACCTTCTATTTCATCTACATAAAACTCTAAAATATCTTTAGCTCGCATACCTAAACGCGAAGTATAAAAAGGAAAAGATGGTTCTTCTTCTGCTGCCACCCGAATACCTAATTTAAAAGATTGTTTTACACTTTTTTTATAAGCCTGTAATTCTTCTTTATTATCTAAAATTGGGATTACATTCTTAAACCCTGTATTAATCAGTTTGGCAATACGACTGGTATAGGCTTTTTGCTTGTATCCGTTACAAATGATAAATATATCTTTATTTATTTTTCTGCGTTCGTATAACCGGTTAATAATCTCAATATCATAAGCATAAGAGGTTTCCAGATTAATATTGTGTTTCAATGCTTCTTCAACAATAAAAGAAAAATGAGAACTTTTGGTACAATAACAATAAAAATACTCTCCTTCATACTTATGCTTTTTAAAAGCAGACTGAAACATGGCTTTTGCTTTGTTAATCTGCATGCCTATTTTGGGTAAATAGGTGAGTTTCATGGGAGTGCCATACTTATCTATTAATGCCTTAAGATCTAAGCCATTAAAAGTGAGATAGCCATCATCGTTTACGTTAAATCCTTCCTGCGGAAAATGAAAAGTTTGTTGAACCAGCGAGGTGTAGGTATTGTTCATTGAAGAACGATGGTTTTTAAAAAATGAAGAAATTGCTTACAAATAAGTTGCAAAAATAATGGAAGTTCGAACCCAAATAATAAAAATTTTGCGATAAGTACTTTTATTAATTTGACTAAGCCGCACTTATGCAAATATTTAAAGTTACAAGCAGCCGTTTCTTTGCAAACAGTTATTTGAAATTTCACAAAAAAACCGACAGATAAATTTTAGCTGCCGGTTTATATAAATAATATTTAAAATATTATCCGCCCAAAATTACAATCAAAGCATAAATAATACCGGGCAGGAAGAACAATAAAGTCAAAATTAAATCAATCCAGAACTTAGTGTTAATAGCATCTTCATGCAAATACACGGCTAATGGTGGTAATAAAATGGCTAAAATTACCAATAAAAGAGTGTTGGTATCAGTTGAAGTCCCTGCCTTTTTTTCTGCTTTGTATTGCTTTAATAAAGCTTTTGATTCTTTGATTCTGAATTTTTTTTCTTTATGCGATAAGCTTTTAAACTCGGCTAATGCATTATGTAAAACAGCACTATTTAGCGTAGCCCCGCCTTTTCCGGCAGAATCGGTACCACCATTACCTGGCTTAAAAGGCAGGCTGGATGCCATTGAAGGTGTAAATGCTATCATGCATAGCATCCAAAATGGAACGATGAAAATTATTTTGCGTAACATAAACAGTTAGTTTTATTGTTAAAAAGAAGTTAGTATTTGCCTGTAAATTACACTGTTTTGTTGAAATGGTACATTATTTTATCATTATAAAATATATTATTTCTTTTTATTTGAGAAAAGGAATCAAATCCGATTAAAAACAAAAGAGTTTAGCGTTCTATTAACCAATTTTAGCACAATAGATGTGCTGAACTAAACGTTCCATCAATAATTTTCAACAATTGGAATTAGCTGATAAAATAAGATAACTTTGTATGAACAATTCCACCATAGTGTATCAAAATTTTGAAATAGAAAAAAACTGGAAAGCAGCTGCATATACCTTACTAATTTGTATCGGTATCTTTTTGCTGTTCTTTTTTCTAAAATGGACTTTGCCTCAAATTCCACCACCTGTTACAGAAGATGGAATAGAAGTAAACTTAGGAAACAGCGAAACAGGTTTGGGCGATATTGCGCCACAGATGCAGGGTACCCCTTCCTTAAATCAGGATGAACAGTTAAAAACACCACCCCCTTCCAAACAAATACAATCCACTCCTGAGGTATTGGCCAATGAAGTAACCAATGAAAATGATGAAGCCGTTGGCACGTTAGAAAAAAAAGTGAATCCCCAAAAACCATTGAACCACAATCCTACGGTTTTACACAGAAAAATTTCTGAAAACACAGTTATAAAACCTACTCCGGCACCACCCAAACCTAAAGCTTTGTTTAAAGGTGGCACATCTACTACTTCCAGCGGTAATGGTGCCGATTCTTATAACGGAGTATATAACCAAGGCATTGCCGGCGGCAAAGGTGATCAGGGCAAGCCCAATGGCAACCCCAATAGCGACAGTTATATCGGAAACGGAGGCGGTGGTACCAGCGGTGTAAGCATTAGAAATGGGTTGGAAGGCAGACATTTTACCAAACTACCCAGTTTTGAAGATGATTTCAATGAACCTGCAAAAGTTGCTGTTGATATTACAGTGAACAAAAGCGGACAAGTGATTCAGGCCAGTATTAACCCCAGAGGTACTACTACTACCAACCAAAATATTCGAAGCATTGCCTTGAAGAAAGCAAAATTATTAAAATTGAATGCAGGCGATACTGATAACCAAACAGGCACCATTGTATTTAGCTTTAAATTGAATGGTTAATTATTACCAAGTATATGAATTACAGGGAAACAATCGCCTACTTATATGAGCAATTGCCTATGTTCAGTAAACAAGGCGAATCTGCTTACAAAAAAGATTTAACCAACACCCTATTGCTATGTGAAAAATTAAGGAATCCACAACAGCATTTTAAAACCATTCATATTGCCGGCACCAATGGTAAAGGAAGTACCAGCCATATGTTGGCTGCTATTTTGCAAACTGCAGGTTATAAAACAGGCTTATACACTTCGCCACATTTAAAAGATTTTAGAGAACGCATTAAAGTAAATGGCAACCTGTGTTCAGAAGAATTTATTGTATCTTTTACCGAGCAAATGATTCCGGCTATTCAATCCATTCAACCTTCTTTTTTTGAAATTACCGTTGCCATGGCTTTTGATTATTTTTCGAAACAACAGGTTGATATTGCAGTGATTGAAACGGGTTTGGGCGGAAGATTGGACAGTACAAATATAATTTTACCGGAACTCTCTGTTATTACCAATATTGGCTGGGACCATATGAATTTACTCGGCAATACTTTAGAAGCCATTGCATCAGAAAAAGCAGGTATCATCAAGAAAAATATTCCGGTAGTAATTGGAGAAGTAATTCCCGAAACAAAATCTGTTTTTGAAAACAGCGCCAAACAAAATAGTGCCCCGATCATTTTTGCGCAGGAACAGTTTTCGCTTTTCAAATATCAACAAACCTTAGAAACACTTACGGTAACCGTTAAAAATAATAATAGCGGCCTGCATGAAACATATACTTTAGATTTACCCGGGCTATACCAAACCAATAATCTGATTACAGTTTTAACATCCATACAACAACTGAATAAAAATGGATGGAATTTGCAGGAATCGGTTGTGCAAAAAGCACTTGCACATACAAAAAAAGTTACCGGCTTACATGGCCGATGGGAATTATTACAGCAACAGCCCAACGTTATTGCAGATGTGGCACATAATGAAGCGGGCATACAACAACTATTGCAACAAATTGCCATCAGCCAATACCGGCATTTACACTTGGTTTTTGGTATGGTAAAAGATAAAGATGCCGATACAGTTTTAAAGTTGTTACCAAAACAAGCCAGTTATTATTTTACACAGGCACATATTCCCAGAGCTTTGGCAGCAGATATTTTATTGGAAAAAGCAAGCATATTTGGTTTAAAGGGCAAAACTTATTCGCAGGTAAATGAAGCTGTTCGTGCTGCTATTCAACAGGCCGGGAAAAATGATTTAATTGTGGTTTGTGGCAGTGTATTTTTAATTGCAGAAATAGATAAAGAAAAATTTATATCACTTTAAAAATACAGTTCTCCTAATTGTTCTAATGCAAGCATGATACAGGTTATATGCATACTTTGTATAATTTTGTTTGCCCGAATCATTTGTTTTATTTCAGCAATATTAGCCAGAAATACCTCTAAATCTTCACCGGAATCAAAATTTTGAGCAGCTACTTTTTCACCACCTGTTGCTAAAAATAGATGCATGATGTTATTGTTGGTAGATGGATTGGCGGAAGTAACACCTAATTTTTGAAAATGAGTAAACTGATATCCCGTTTCTTCTAACAATTCTCTTTGTATGGCCGCTTCCGGTGATGCATCGGTGGCATCAATACATCCACCTGGCGTTTCAATATCAGTTCGGCCTAAAGCATGGCGGTATTGTTTTTCCAAAATTACTTTACCATCCTTCGTCAGTGCAAAAGCCGTTACCCAATCCGGAAATTCATACACATAATAAGGGTTTATGATTTTACCATTCGGCAACATGCAGGCATCTTTTCGAATAGTGGCCCAGGTGTCTTTTAATAAGTATGTAGAAGAAAGCGTTTTCCAGGTTAAATCTCTTTCCATTACCAGTTCATTCTTTCTTTGAGTGATATAATATGCGCTGTATGATGTTTTCCATGCCAGACATATAAACCTAATAACAACCACAAACTCATTTCTCTTCCTTGTTCGGGATGAATAACAGTTCGTTCAAAATCCTGTTGTGATAAATCTTTTATTGCTGCATACCATCTTCTATGCAAAACATGCAATAGTGTTAGTGAAACATTAACAGGTACCGTTTCATTATCTGCCAGTAATGCCCAGGCTTTTTCTTCATAAGGTTTAATAACAGGTTTTAATTCTGTTAAACCCAATTTAAATCTGATGTAGGCATTCATGTGGCTGTCTGCTACATGGTGTATCAATTGCTTCACCGTCCATCCACCATCGCGATATGCTGTGTTTAATTGAGCTGCATCGAATGTTTGTACAACTCTTTCCAGTTCTTCGGGCAATAACTGAATATCTCTTAACCATTCAATTTTTTGCGCCTCAGAAAATGGCTTCGGTTCATATTTCCCAATTGGGTAACGCTCATCTTTTTGCATAGTGGTATTATTCTTCTCTTAATGATTTGCCGGTAAGATGTATAAAAACATCTTCCAGCGTTGCTTTTTTCACTTCTTTTGTTCGTTCAAAACCGGTTGCTACCAAATTATCAATTAATTCATTTGGGGTAGCGATTGATTTTATTTTTCCACTATCAATAATGGCCACCCTGTCGCAAAGTTCCTCTGCCTCATCCATATAGTGCGTTGTAATAATTACGGTAGTTCCGGTTGATCGAATGAGTTTGATTAAATCCCATAAATTACGACGAGCCTGCGGATCTAAACCGGTGGTAGGTTCATCCAAAAAAATAATCTTGGGATGATTAATCAGTGTGGTAGCCAATGAAAACCGCTGCTGTTGCCCTCCACTCAACTCCTTATATTTTGTTTTGGCTTTATCGGCTAATTTTACTTCTTCTAATATTTTCTTTTTATCGATGGTTTTATTGTATAAACCTGCAAACAAGTCGAGCAATTCGTTCAATGTTAAACCGGGATAATACCCACTCGATTGTAATTGTACCCCTATAATTTGTTTAATTTCATTTGGATTTTTATCTAAATCAAACCCATCTACACAAATTTTGCCGCTTGTTTTTTCTTTTAGCGTTTCTATAATCTCAAGAGTGGTTGATTTGCCAGCACCATTGGGACCCAGTAAACCGAAAATTTCGCCTTCCAATACCTGAAAACTAATGCCTTTTACTGCGGCTACATCAGCATAATTTTTTGTAAGTTCCTTTACTTCAATAATTGTTTTTTGCATAACTAAAAATTTATGGCCAATCCTATTTTATTTGCCGAAAATCCAATACCTGCTTGTATTTTAGGTAGTTTTTGATGCTGCTTTTCATTAAAAAACTGAACTGCCATGAGCAGGTTTTTCTGCCCCGAAGCTATTAAATATCCGCCAACAATGGTTGAAGTAAATCCGGCACCTATTAAAATCCAGCCGGTTGATTGGTGGTTATTGGAAGCCAGCCCAACGCCTGCACCCATCATACCTGCACCCAGCACACCCAAAATATTACCGAAAATTTTGTTCGACTGATGTTTTTGATACAAATGTATTAACAGGGGGTCACCCATTCGGTAAAAAAGGGCTTTAAACTCTCTGGCACCGCGGTACATCGTGTCCTCATATAAAAGGGTATTGATTTTCGGATTAATGAAATAATTCAGTTTTCCGGGATCTAATACCTGCTGTGCTTTTACATTGTTTTGTAACCCACCCACCAATAATAGAATACACAAAATTTTAAAAACCGGCTTCATTTGTTTCCTTTAAATAGTTTTCTAATTCATCCATCATCTGCCTGCTGCCAATAAACAATGGCGAACGTTGATGTAATTGATGGGGTTGTACATCTAATACCCGTTGTTGCCCATTGGTTGCCTTTCCGCCGGCCATTTCAACAATAAAAGCCAATGGATTACACTCATACAATAATCTTAACTTTCCATTGGGGCGATCAGTTGTTCCGGGATACATAAAAATACCCCCCTTTAACAAATTGCGGTGTACATCGGCTACCATACTGCCAATATAACGCTGGGTATATGGTCCTCCCTCCGACTTTGGTTTTTGCTGACAGGCTGTGATATATTTTTGTACGCCTTTGTCGTATTTAAAAAAATAACCGTGATTCACTGAATAAAAATTACCGGTTGCCGGGCATTGAATATTGGGATGGCTCAAACAAAATTCACCAATGGAGGGATCTAACGTAAACCCATTTACGCCACGTTTAGTTGCATACACCAACATAGTAGATGAACCGTAAATAATGTAACCAGCTGCTACTTGCTTGTTACCGGGTTGTAAAAAGTCCTCTTTAGTACAAGGTGTGCCTTTAGGGCTAACCCTTCTAAACACACTAAAAATGGTTCCAATAGAAATATTTACATCAATATTTCCGCTGCCATCTAAGGGATCAAACAAAACAACATACTTACTGTTGTTGCTCACTTCATCATCAAAAATTACAAAATCATCTAATTCTTCACTGCCAATACCTGCACAGCTAATGCCATGTTGTAATGCCCCCATAAATTGGTTATTGGCAAAAATGTCTAATTTTTTTACATCCTCACCTTGTACATTAATGGAACCTGCATCGCCCAAAATATCAACTAAACCTGCTTTATTTACTTCTACATTTACACGTTTGGCAGCGAGGCCCATATCGCGCAGTAAGCTACTTAATTCACCTGTAGCAGTAGGAAACTGTCTTAACTGCTGAATAGTAAATTCATCTAAGGTTAAAATTTTTCTGTTAACCACCATGGCATTTTATGTTTTCGATAAAGATAAAGGGCAGATAGAATACATACAATATTTTTTTATGCAATCGTGTTCGCCCTACACATTAAATGCCACCCTGTTAATTTGGTTTATATATAAAAATTTGGGTAAAATATAAATTCCCATCATTACTTTGTGCAATACCAATGGCTGTTAAATTATAACTTCCTTCAATATTTTTTTTATGACCCGGACTATGCAGCCAGCCATTTACAACAGCCTGGGCATCTAAATGGCCTAATGCAACATTTTCTGCACCGCCACGCAAATACCCCAATTTACTTTTAATGGCATTAAATCGATTATCGAAACCATCATGCCCAAAAACAACCCGGTGTTTGGCCATATCGTTACTATGCTCCACTGCTTCAGTGTAAATCGTCTTATCCCATTGTAAAGGAGCTAAGCCCATGCCCGTTCGATGTTGATTAATGTAATACAACACATCTTTCTCCATTTTTGCAAAATTGGTAACAGCGGGGCTATGTAAGGTATCAGTACCAATACAACCATTGCCAACAAAAGCCAAAGTAATCAGCGATAATTTTACAGTTTTAAATAGAAGTGAAAATAGCATTGTATTATTTTTTGCATGTAAATTCAATAATTATACCAACAAATTTTTGGTAAACTTTTAGATGGCATAATTACTGTAGCTTTGCAAATCTTCCACCTAATCATTTGTTAAATAGCATGATTGTTTATAAGTTCGGCGGGGCAAGCATTAGCAATATTGATCGCATTCAACAGGTTATTGAAATTGTAAAAAACATTCCGGAAAACGAAACGGCCATATTGGTTGTTTCAGCAATGGGTAAAACAACCAATGCATTGGAAAAAGTGGTAGAAGCATTTTACAACCAGAACCCAACAGAAGCCATAGCACTTTTTAATGTAATTAAAAACCAACATTTAACAATTGCAAAATATTTATTAATTCAACAATACAATGAATGCTATTCAAAACTGGTTGATGTTTTTACAGAAGTAGAATGGTTGTTACACGATAAGCCTGTAAAAGTATTTGATTATTATTATGACCAGATTGTTTGTGCGGGAGAATTACTCAGCTCTGCTATTCTGCATTTTTATTGTAAGGAAAATCATATTGCCAGTAAATGGGTGGATGTTCGGGATGTATTGTTAACAGATAATAATTTCAGGGATGCAGCCATTGAATGGCCAATAACCGAAAACAAGGCAAAGCAAGTTTTTTTAAAAAATGATGCAGCAATTTATGTTACCCAGGGATTTATTGGTGCTACATCTGATAATGAAAGCACCACTTTGGGCAGAGAAGGGAGCGATTTTACCGCAGCTATTTTAGGCAACCTGTTACATGCTGATAGTGTAACCATCTGGAAAGATGTGGAAGGTGTGATGAGCGCTGACCCGAAACATTTTCCCGAAGCTGTTTATATTCCTGAATTAAATTACAGTGAGGTTATTGAAATGGCGTATTATGGTGCCCAGGTCATTCATCCCAAAACCATCAAGCCATTACAAAACAAAAACATTCCATTGCTGGTAAAATGTTTTCAAGACCCTGCACTGCCCGGTACCATCATTCATAAAACACAACAACTGCAATTACCTCCTATACAGATTTTAAAAGAAAAACAGGTGCTGGTTACCTTGCAAAGTCTTGATTTTTCTTTTGTAGGCGGTGTATCCATGAATAGCATTTATGCAATTTTGCAGGAATTGAAACTCATTCCAAACCTAATTCAGTTCGGTGCCATTTCTGTTCAAATTTGTTTAGATGATAAACCGGAAAAAATTGCACAATTGGCTTTAGCTGCAGCAGCAAATTTTGATGTTCAGGTAGAAAAAGGCTTACAGCTATTCACCGTTCGGCATTACAATACAGCTATTGCCGAAAAATTAAATCAGAAAAATGCAGCGGTGTTGCGCCAACAAACACCTGTTACCATTCAAATTCTAAAAAAAACCACATAAAATTTAATACATTACATATTTTCCCTTCTCATTAATGGTAATAACGGGCAGGGTTTTATGTTTCTCAAAGTAATTGTATACTTTTTCCAGGCTCTCAGTAAAGTTTGCATATTCTTTATCATCCTTGGTAATCTTATCCAAATAAGCCAAACTTTTTGGATTATTAAAGCGTACAGGAAAAATATGCACCGGTATAAAATCTTCGCCATTGTTTTTTGCATAAGATGCCAGTAAATACAATTCATCAATCTGATTATCCATAATAGGAATACAACCCACTGTTACGCAAGTCCCATGAATAAAAATATCGCTGCCGGGCTTAAGCGAATCAGACAATAACTGGTCTGAAACATTAGGATAATTAAGACCTAATGATAAATAATAAGTACTTTTAGGATTAAACAGATTAATATAATAAAAGCCCTCAGGTACCTGATAATCCCCTTCAATTCTTTTTGGCCCTAATCCTCCGCTTAATGCACAAATTTTGTATGTTTTAAATAATTTAAAGGGTTCATTGCTATTATTCCGCGCCCATACTTCTAACTGGCTATCGTATTTAAAGCTACGGATGTATAATTGTTTGGGTGGCCAGCTTAGCCTCTCTTTTTTAAACTGTCTTGCAAGGGTATCTTCTTTTAATTTAAATGCATTTGCTACACGTACATTTGATTTTTGATAATCTACAAACGACGTTTGTGCATTTAAATGGCCAAACGAAACAAACAGTAAACAGCACAAAACAATGACTCGCATCCGATTTTCAATTTTTTATGGGTACATATCATCCAAAAATCTCCATGTTGTTATAACGACATGGAATAAATATTCGTATTAAAAACCGAAAATAAACAATCCTGATAAATCAAAAATGTGAAATTATGCAGATACTGTGTTTATAAATTACCCCGAAGTGCCTGTTCGCATTCAATAGCTTCAAAAAGTGCTTTAAAATTGCCCTTCCCAAAACTTTTTGCCCCCCGGCGCTGAATAATTTCAAAGAATAAAGTGGGTCTGTCTTCAACAGGTTTGGTAAAAATTTGTAATAAATAACCTTCTTCATCCCTGTCAATTAATATCCCTAATTTACTCAGTGCCTGTACATCTTCCTGAATGTTGCCCACCCTTTCTGAAATGGTTTCATAATAAGAAGCGGGTACTTTTAAAAATTCAACACCACGATTTTGTAGAGCCATTACTGTTTCAATAATATTATGGGTTGCCAAAGCTACATGCTGTACCCCTTCCCCATCATAAAACTCAAGGTACTCTTCTACCTGCGATTTCTTTTTACCTTCTGCCGGTTCATTAATAGGAAACTTCACAAAACCATTTCCGTTACTCATTACTTTGCTCATCAAAGCTGAATATTCGGTTGATATATCCGTATCATCGAATGTTAAAATGTTTCTGAATCCCATTACATTTTCATAAAATGACACCCATTTATTCATTTGATTCCATCCTACATTGCCTACACAATGGTCAACATACAATAAACCGGTTTCAGTTGGCTGATAGTTTGTATTCCATATTTGATAGCCGGGCATGAACGGGCCATTATAATTTTTTCGTTCAATAAACAAATGCACGGTATCGCCATAGGTATGAATTCCGCTTATTACCACTACCCCATCTTTATCGGTTAATGTTTTGGGCTCCATAAAACTTTTGGCACCGCGATGCGTGGTTTGCTGCCAGGAGTTGGTTGCATCGGGTACACGTAGTGCCAATACTTTAATACCATCGCCATGTTTAAAAATATGTTGTGCTATTGGGTGCGATGATTTAAGGGGTGTAGTGAATACAAAGGTTAATTTGTTTTGCCGCAATACATAACTTGCTGTGTCATGATTGCCGTTTTCGGGCCCGGAGTAGGCAACACTTTGAAAACCAAATGCGGTTTTATAGTAATGGGCAGACTGTTTGGCATTTCCCACATAAAATTCTACATAATCTGTTCCTTCCAATGGAAGGAAATCCTGAACTGCCAGATTGGAAATACCAGTATTTCCTTTTACCTGAAAAAACATAAATACAAATTTTAATGACTGAAAAAATGAGATACAAAAGTTAGTAGTTCTGCAACTGTTAGCCGGCCGAGTCCATAGCCAAGGCAAACATCAGCAAACAATAATTTGCCCTTCTGTCATTAAATAATTTGTATGGGTAATCAGGTAACATGAATCAAAAGTAAAACATTTAAGCAAAATGCATCATAACATTGTGCTACCGTTTTATCTTCGCAATGGAATTGCAAACAGTATTGTTACCAATACCATTCAATAACCGTATTTTTAAAAAATACGATTTGCATTTTTGCATCATCATTTTTAAAGTATCATACCCATGAAAGTAGGCATTTTAGGCGGCGGTCAATTAGGAAGAATGTTATTACAGGCTGCAGCCAACTATACTGTAGAAACCTTTGTGTTGGAGCGTGATAAGCATTGCCCTGCAGCTCATTTATGCCACCACTTTGTGCAGGGTGATATTACCGATTATAATACAGTGTATGCTTTTGGAAAACAGGTAGATGCATTAACCATTGAAATTGAAGCGGTAAATGTAGCAGCGCTGGAACAATTAGAAGCAGAAGGCATTAAAGTATATCCTTCACCCGGTGCCATTAAAATTATTAAAAATAAAATTTTACAAAAAAAATTTTATCAGCAACATCAAATTCCTACGGCCCCTTTTGTTATTACTGCTGCATTAAATGACTTATTTCAGCATACTAATTTTTTACCTGCTGTTCATAAAATTGGTGAGGGCGGGTATGATGGCAGAGGTGTTCAAATTATCAGGAGTGAAAAAGAAATTGAAAATGGGTTTAATGATCCTGCTGTTTTGGAAAAAATGATAGCTATTGAAAAAGAAATTGCCATTATTGTATCGAGAAACCACAAGGGCGAAACAGCTGTTTATCCTCCCGTTGAAATGATTTTTGATCCAGTTTTAAATATCTTAGAATACCAGATTGCCCCTGCCAGAATTAGCCAGCAATTGCTATGGAAAGCAGAAGCCATTGCCATAAAAGTGGTTCAGGAACTGAATAGTGCCGGCTTATTTGCTATTGAATTTTTAATTGATAAACAACAAGAAATTTGGGTGAATGAAACTGCACCAAGGGTGCACAATAGCGGCCATCATACCATTGAAGCCAGTTATTGCAGCCAATACGATATGCTGTGGCGCATTATTTTAGGTTATCCATTAGGTAATACAAAACTCATTTGCCCCTCAGCAATGATCAATGTTTTAGGTGAACCCGGTTATAGCGGTACACCGATTTATCATGGATTAACCGATACCCTTAAAACAGAACAGACCTTTGTTCATTTATATGGTAAACTAACCACTAAACCCGGACGCAAAATGGGGCACGTTACCCTGCTGGCTAAAGATGAAGGTGAACTGATTTACCAGGCTCACAAAATAAAACAAATGCTAAAGGTGATTGCCTGAGGTATTTAAATTAATTCTTGGATCAATAATGGTTGGAATAGACGGCGGTGCATTGTTAACGGGAACGGGTTTATGCAATTTTTTTAACGGCATGGTAAATCCTAAGCCTATAATACTTTTTACCTGCAATGCCGGCGAATCGCCATTCGGACCAAATATTTTTACATTATCATCATAAATCATATCTAAACTATAAGAGGCGGTGAGGTATTTATTGATTTTAAAATTGAACTGATTGGTCATGAAAAAATTGATGTTTTGGGGTTGCTTCAGATAATTGGAAAATAAATCAACCCTACCTCTGTAATCTACATTCTTAATAATAGTTGTATTGTAATTAATGGTTGCAAAAGCACCAAACTCGTTCAAAACATGGCTTCCTGAATCTACCCCATAAGCTTTTTGGTTAGATAAATACTGATTGGCTACTATTACCCAACGGGAAGTGATGGGTGAAAGGAACAATGAAAATTTATCAGTGGGCTTATAATCGAAACCGGCAGCCAGAATCACAAATGCAGGCGATAAAAAACTGGAAGCAAATACCGGCGCTCCATTGGGGTATGTATACCCATCAAAAAACTGAGAACGAAAATTAAATAATCCGGACAAATACCATTTACCCAGCGTATCAACTTTATAACCATACTTACTCACAAAATCAATTCGGTCATCATTTTTTCTCCCACCTAAACTTGTAGTTTGAATATATCCCAGATTAACATCCAGGTTATTATCCCAACTATGCCGTTCCTTTTTATAATAAACAAAATAATTAAAATAGGAACTAACTGCTAACGAAAAATTATCACCTCCTGCAGCCCAGTTACTCAACGAACCCTGTGATAAACTAAAATTAAATAACCCCCCTCTTTTCCAACGCCAGTTAATGGAATCTTTATCCTTATCCTTCTTAATCGGTCTGTAAATCTCATTTTTTAATGTGTTCACTAAAATATCCTGTGCCTGCACCTGACTGGCCCCCAGCATTAACAAAAAAATAAATCCTATTTGCTTCATGAAAGTTTGGCGATTAAATGAACAATGACCTCATGCAAAACAGTTCTTGCTTTCTTCAAACAGACCATTGCTTAAAAATATAAATACCTGCTCAATTCGTACAAAAATAAAGGCATTTCTTTAAAATTATTCAATCAATCTCTGACAAAGTGTCACCACAACGTACAAAACTGTATTTTTGCAGTCCCAAAATAATTTTAACCAATGAACATATTAGATTTACCTACTAAAATTCATGATGAAAGCAGGCAGGGAGAAGCCTATGCTCCTGTTGCACAGGAAACAGCACTATTTTCAAAAAAATTTTATATTGAAAGCTATGGCTGTCAAATGAATTTCAGTGATAGCGAAATTGTTGCCGCCATTCTGCATCAGGAGGGATTTGGTGCAACCAAACAGTTTGAAGAAGCTTCGCTCATTTTATTAAATACCTGCTCCATTCGTGAAAAAGCAGAACAAACCATTCGTAAAAGATTAACCGAATTTAGAAAAACAAAAGAAAAAAAACCGGAACTATTAATTGGAATTTTAGGCTGTATGGCCGAACGCTTAAAAGCCAACTTGTTAGAAGAAGAAAAATTAGTGGATATTGTAGTTGGGCCGGATGCGTATCGTAGTTTACCCGCATTGATTGCCGAAGCCGAAACAGGTCAGAAAGCAGTGAATGTATTATTGAGTCGGGAAGAAACCTATGCCGATATTGCACCCATTCGGTTAGACAGTAATGGCGTTACAGCTTTTGTTTCTATTATGCGTGGCTGTAATAACATGTGCAGTTTCTGTGTGGTTCCTTTTACACGTGGGCGTGAAAGAAGTAGAAATGCTGATTCAATAGTTGCCGAAGTGGAAGATTTATTTCGCCGCGGTTACAGAGAAGTTACCTTATTGGGTCAAAATGTAGACAGCTATCATTGGTTGAATGAAGCAGACAATACTTCGGTAAACTTTGCGCAGCTTTTAGAGAAAGTTGCACTTGTAAATCCATTACTGCGTGTTCGTTTTAGCACATCACATCCAAAAGATATAACAGATGATGTGCTTTACATCATGGCAAAATATAAAAACATTTGCCAATACATTCACTTGCCCATTCAAAGCGGCAATTCACGAATTTTACAATTAATGAACCGAACTTACAACAGGGAGTGGTATTTGGCTAAGGTAGACCGTATTAAAGAAATAATGCCCGATTGCTCTATTAGTACCGACATCATTACCGGATTTTGTACCGAAACAGAAGCAGAACACCAAGATACTTTAAGTGCCATGGAATATGCACAATACGATTATGCCTATATGTTTTTTTACAGTGAAAGGCCGGGCACACTTGCAGCAAAAAGATTTACCGACGATGTACCGGAAGCAGTAAAAAAAAGAAGGCTTCAGGAAATCATTAACCTGCAAAATGAACTTTCTAAAAAAAGCTATATGAATGATATGGGTAAAAGCTTTGAAGTATTAATTGAAGGCGAAAGCAAGAAAGACAATTTATACTGGAAAGGCAGAAATCCGCAAAATAAAATGCTGGTATTCCCCAAAAAACAATTCAATTACAAACCTGGAGATTATGTAAACGTACTGGTACACGATGCTACACAGGCAACTTTATTGGGAGAAATTATACCTGCATAAAGTATTCAAAATCATATAAAAGCATCCTATTTAAACTTTAATAGCATTGGGTATGGATTTACAAAGTATAAAAAACAGATTTGGTATCATAGGCAACTCTCCTGCACTCAATTTTGCTTTAGATACTGCAGTTCAAGTAGCGGCAACTGATTTAACCGTATTAATTGTAGGAGAAAGCGGAGTGGGTAAAGAAGTATTTTCACAAATTATACATGCACTTTCTGCACGTAAACATAACCCATTTATTGCTGTAAACTGTGGGGCTATTCCGGAAGGAACGATTGATTCTGAATTATTTGGACACGAAAAAGGTGCATTTACCGGTGCAGTAGACAGTCGCAAAGGTTATTTTGAAACAGTAAACGGAGGTACTATTTTTTTGGATGAAATTGGCGAAATGCCCATGGGTACACAAGCCAGACTGTTGCGTGTTTTAGAAACAGGAGAATTTATCCGGGTTGGTTCTTCAAAAGTGCAAAAAACCGATGTTCGGGTAATAGCCGCTACCAACCGCGAATTAATTGAGTTTGCAGAAAAAGGCCGGTTTAGACAGGATTTATATTATCGTTTAAGCACTGTACCCATTCGGGTACCTGCTTTAAGAGACAGACAAGAAGATATACCCCTGCTGTTCAGAAAATTTGTAGTTGATTTTGCGGAACGCTATAAAACCAATCCTGTACAATTGAATGAGGATGCCAAAAATATACTGATGCACTATCCATTCCCCGGCAATGTAAGAGAACTAAAAAATCTGGCAGAACAAATTTCGGTTTTAAGCAACGAACCCATTTTATCAGCACAGGAATTAAGGCGTTTTTTACCTGAACGGCATCAAAATAATTTGCCGGTTTTAGCGCATGCAGCCGATGCTCCGCATCAGGAATTTGCCAATGAACGGGAACTACTATACAAACTTTTTTTCGATATGAAAAAAGATGTAACAGAGTTAAAAAAAATGTTCCTTGAAATTCTTAAAAACCCTTCTCTGGCCGGCAGTGCTGCACAATTTACCAAAGAATCTTTGATACATGATGTAACTACCCACCACGAAGACGGGTTGCACCCGCTCTTTCCGGCAAATATTACCAATCAGAATACACTGGCACCTGCTGCTTTATCAGCCAATGCCGGACAACCGGTAATTCTTAACCATGATGATGTACATCATCATGAAGTGGTTGAAGAATCGCTCAACATTATGGATAAAGAGAAAGAATTAATTATTAAAGCACTGAAAAAACATAAAGGCAAGCGAAAAGATGCAGCATCCGACCTGGGTATCAGCGAACGTACATTGTACAGAAAACTCAAAGAATATGATATTGAAGAATAAGCAAATACTATTTTTAAAGCCAATGAAGGCTTTCAAAGCAAACCCGGCATTCTTGCATCACATACATGGCTGGATGTTGTTATTCGGTGTGCTGTTTCTATCGGGCTGCAAAATTTATTCCTTCAAAGATGTTTCAATCGATTATTCCAAAATAAAAACCATAAAAATAGGGTTTATAGAAAACAGGGCCAGCTATGTAAATCCACAATTAAGCCCGCAGTTAACCGACAAATTACAACTTAAAATTGCCAGCCAAACCAAATTAATTCGTACCAATAACGATGATGCCAATCTGGTAGTGAGTGGATATATTTCTGACTACTCTGTTTCAACAGCAGCCATCTCAGCACAACAAGCCAGTGCCAACCGTTTAACCGTTTCAGCACACATAACTGTTAAAAATAATGTTGAAAATAAAACAGATGAATTTGATGTGAGCCGTAATTATGATTTTTCTTCCAATTTGTCGTTACAACAAGCCGAGGGGCAATTAATTACAACCATTGTAAGTAATATTTCAGATGATATTTTTAACCATATCTTTTCTAACTGGTAAGCTTATTGTATTTTCACAACATGAATGCTGTAATCAATCAAACTGCTTATGCTATTTTGCAACAACCTTTAGAAAAGGTTGCTGTAGAACAATTACAGCAAATTTGCAAAAGTTATCCATTTTTTACGCCTGCTCAGGTATTATTGGCCGCTAAATTACAGCAAAATGCACCGAATTTACTGGTACAGGCCCAAAACCATATCATTGCTGCACCTTGCAATATAACCTGGGTAAACTACCTACTAAACGAAACACCGGCCAATCCAACAACCGCGGGGAGGGAATCTGTGGTATTATCAAATGAAAGCAAAACCAATGCAGCAATTGCCCCTTCTGAAATGAGAGCTGAAGAACAATCTGAGCGGACAGATATGACCGATCTTGCGGCAATCAACAACATTCCGGAAACAGAAGCAGTAACACATTCATTTTTAGAAGAAGTTAAAAATGCAGATCACTTCATCGAAATAAATCCCGAGCCTTTAGAAAACAGTGATGATTTGCAAGCAGTTGATTCTACGAATACTATTCAGGAAGAACTGCCACATGCTTTAGCAGAACATATCACTGAAAACAAAAATAATGCTGTGCCGGAAACAGCATTGCCGCAAAACAATATGGCCATTGCAGAACAAGAATTAGTGGAACATTTGGAAATGCAGGCAAATGATGCCAACGAAACAGACCAGCTGCCCGAAACTTCATCTGAAAACAAAGAACCAGCGGTTGAAAACGAAAAATTATCTGATATTATTGCAGCACAGTGGGCTTCATTTCAGGAGCCGGTTGAAACAGATGAAGAACTAACTTACGAACCGCCGCATTTACATACCATAGATTATTTTGGATCGTTAGGCATTACCGCTGATTTAACCCAAGAGCCACAAGACAAATTAAGTAAGCAACTTTTAAAATTTACTGACTGGCTTAAAATTGTTAAAAACCAGCATACCCCAGATACACATGCGGTACAACAGGCAGAAGTAGACAGTATTATACCTGGTATTGCTCAAACCTCAAACGAAACCAGAGAAATTATTACTGAAACCATGGCAGAAGTGCTGATAAAACAAGGCAAAATAGATAAAGCGGTTCAGGTTTATATTAAATTAAGTTTTTTAGATCCTGATAAATCTGCTTATTTTGCAAAAAAAATTGAACAACTAAAAGAAATGTAGCATGACTGTAATTTTTATTATTTTAATTGTAATTGCCTGTATAGCCTTAGGTTTTATTGTATTAATTCAAAATCCAAAAGGTGGTGGTTTAGCAGGAAATGTAGGTGGATTTGGCAACCAGATTATGGGTGTTAAGCAAACAACTGATGTTTTGGAAAAAGGCACCTGGTTATTTGCTGCAATTATTACCATACTCTCTCTGTTTTCTACCATAATTTTCAGAGGATCCACCAAAGGGCCCGATACTTCAATTATACAAAAAGTGAACACCAATCAAAACACAGCACCCACCAACAGTATTCCTTTAAATACTCCGCCTCCGGCTACTAAATAACTTTTTATTTATAAAATATTTACCCTGTCTGTTTGCTGCAGACAGGGTTTTTATTTATCTTGAACTACCATGCGCAAAATTATAGGCACAGTCGTTGTACTAATTGTAATCATAACCATTGGTTTTTTATGGTTTTTAGAAAGCCCTGCTACTGCTTTCAATGATAAAAAAACTTATTTCACACTTTCTGATAACAGTTTAAGCAGTCAACAAATTACCCAATCATTAAAGCAACAGCAAATTATAAAATATGGCTGGCCCTTTCAATTTGTATTAAAAGAATTGCATATAGCCAAACACATTAAACCAGGTAAATATGAGGTTAATAAAGATGCATCGCTGTTAAGCATTATTCGAATGTTGAAAAACAATCGCCAGGCCTCCATTAATTTAGTGATTACCAAATTGAGAGTAAAGGAAGATTTGGCCAAATTAATTGCAAAAAACTTTTCAACCGATTCGGTACAGGTTATGCAATTTTTAAATAGCAATGATTCGTTAAAAGAATATCATGTAGATACTGCTACTATTTTCACCATCATTTTGCCCGATACCTATACTTTTTATTGGAATACATCAATTAGAAAAATTTTTAATAAATTATATATTGCTGACAGCTTATTCTGGACCAAAAACAACAGGTTACAAAAAACTAAAGAGATAGGTCTTACCCCAACTGAAGTGTATATATTAGCCTCTATTGTTGAAGAGGAATCGAATATTGATGATGAAAGAGGAAAAATTGCCAGTGTATACCTAAACAGATTACACCAGAATATGGCATTACAGGCTTGTCCTACCATTAAATATGCCATGAAAGATTTTGCGTTGACACGTATTTATGAAAAATACTTATTAACTCCTTCTCCTTATAATACCTATCGCAACAAAGGTTTACCACCGGGCCCTATTTGCACTCCTTCAACTAAATGCATCGATATTGTTTTAAACGCTCCTAAAACCAATTATTTATATTTTGTAGCAAAAAGCGACTTTAGTGGTTACAGCCATTTTAGCAGTAATTTTGCAGAACACAATGCGTATGCAAAACAATACCAGCAGGCATTAGATGCTGCTATGGCTAAAAAACAAAAAATGAAGGGCGAGTGACAAAATTTGAAAAGACATTAGTTTCCTTCCCTCCCATTGCATTTGCAATTCGCAAAAGCAAGCAAATTGTTATTCCGGGTTTTAAAGGAATACCCCTGTTTTATGTAATTCGGTTTTTTTTTCAACAAATTAATAAAATTGGCATTATAGACAGGGCTTCAGCAATTTCATTTAATTTAATCATGGCTTTACCGGCCGCTTTTTTATTTATTTTTTCTATCATACCTTATTTACCGGACTCTTTTGATTTTAAAGGGCAAATGCTGAATTTATTTAAAGATTTAACCCCCAACTCAAACACATATAAATTAATTACTACCATAATTAATGATTTATTGAAAAAACATGTGGGTGTTTTTTCTTTTGGTTTTATTTTGGTTTTGTTTTATGCATCTAATGCAACAATGGGTATTGTAAGAACTTTCGATAAATCAATATCTGAGAAAAAAGCTTATTTTTTGCATCGAAGATGGCGCGCTATCCGATTAACTACCTTATTAATTTTATTGGTACTGGCCTCGTTGCTGGTGTTAATAGGACAAGGCGAGCTAGCCGGTTTATTGCGTGAATTTTTTCATTTCAGAAAAAAAACTTTTTTTCCCTGGTGGAATACCGTTCGTTGGGGTATTATTGTTTTATTTATATTTTTTGGTATTGCCTTTATTTATCGTTTTGCACCGGCCATTCAGAAAAAATGGCCACTCATATCACCAGGTTCTATTCTTGCAACTTTATTAATGTTACTAACCACTATTGGGTTTTCATTTTGGGTAAATCATTTTAGCAGTTATAATAAAGTGTATGGCTCAATTGGAACGGTATTAATTATTATGTTACTGATATACCTGAACTCTTTAATACTTTTAATAGGATTTGAATTGAATGTAAGTATTACTATTTTGCAACAACAAGCTGAACAGGGTAAAGCAGAAATGCTGGCACAAACAAAAAATGCAAAACAATTACAACATTAATGCCCGCCATTCAACATTTCCTGAACAGCTAAAGGAATTTGCGGTGCGGTTAATTGACGGTTATAAAATTGCCGGTATTTTGTAATCGGATTCATCATTAAAGTAGCAGGTATATTTCCATTCCATGTTCGGTCTATTTTAGGGCAAAAATCTGCTGCATTGGTTTCATTCAGCCACCAAATGGTAGCACTGTAACCATGTTGTTTTACAAATTTGGCAATGGTTTTGGGATAATCATCGGCATAATCTACACTAATTAAAATAATTTTTACTCGGTTTCCTGCAACCGCTTTTATTTCATTTTCAAAATAATTTAACTCATGTATACAAGGTGTACACCAGGTAGCCCAAAAGTTAATGATAACCGGTTGTGTGGTGGTATCAATATAATGCACCACATCATTTATTTTTACTTTTTCAATATTTTGGGCATGCAGCTGCCGAATCACTAAAAACAAGTAAAAAACAAAAAATATTTTTTTCATATCAATTGATTGATAACACTAATCATTTTCAGCATTGGGTACGCCCCACTCTGATAACAACCGGTTAATACTTTGAGCAGCTAAACCCGGGCTGTTATAATGCCCTGCCTGTTGTTTCTGACGAAATGCTTCATAAATACTCACTGCGCATGCAACAGAAATATTCAGGCTTTGAATAATACCTACCTGTGGTATAATAAAATTGCCATCGGCTAACCGGCGTGCATCTTCACTAACTCCTTCATGTTCATTACCAAAAACCAAAGCAATGCTGTTTTGTACAAAATCAAGTGCATACAATGGTTCGGCATTGGCACACAAATGAGTGGTATAAATTCTTTGATATTGCGTACGAAGTGCGTTGTAGCACGCTTCAACATTATCATAAGCATGAACGGTAAGCCATTTGGCAGCACTACTACTGCTTTTGGCACCAAACTTTTTGTGGCGTGCTATTTTAGTGGTGATGATATAAATATCCTGAATACCTACTGCATCACAACTACGCATCACTGCGGATATATTGTGTGGATCCTGCACATTCTCCATCACTACTGTTAAATTGGGCTGTCGTTTATATAAAACATTCAACAATTTTGTTTTACGTTCGGGTGTCATAGCATTTATAATTTCATTTACCTATCTAAAAAAATTTAAAAGATTATTGTTTCAATTGAATACCCAGTCCAGATTTTCCCAATATATCCACCTTCCCAAATTCAAAATTTAGTCCGGTTGCAATATCTTCTTTTAAAAGCAATGGCCCGTCCATATCCACATAATCTAATAAAGGTAAAAATTGTGCAATAGCAGCAGAGCCTAAGGTAGATTCATTCATGCTTCCCATCATTACCTGTAAACCGAGTTTTCTTGCCTGAGCAATCATACGTTTGGCTGGTGTTAATCCACTGCATTTGGTTAATTTAATGTTTATGCCATGAAAATGATGTAAACATTTTTCAACATCGGTTTCAAGCACACAACTTTCATCTGCAATTAAAGGCAAAGATGATGTTTGATACAAAACCTTCATTCCTCCCCAATCTTCTTTTGCTAATGGTTGTTCAATGAATTGCACACCTAATTGTTGTAATTGAGGAATTTTGATGAGTGCTTCCTCTAAAGTCCAGCCGGCATTGGCATCTATTCTAAATACTGCATTAGTGTGTTTTCGTAATAGAGCTACCAGCTCAATATCGTTGGGAACACCCAGTTTAATTTTATAGATGGGCCAGGGTTTAGCCAGCATTTTGTTTACCATATTTTCAGGCGTATCAATGCCAATGGTATAATCGGTAAGTGGTGTATTATCCAATGTTACATTCCATAAACGGTAAACCAATTGTTGTTCCATTTTACCAAACAAATCCCATGCAGCCATATCCAATGCAGCTACCAGAAAAGGATTGTTTGGAAATAAATGATGCAAATAATGCCAATAACGCTCAGGTTCGGTTAAAGCAAATTTTTCAACAAAAGCTCTTTTTTGCTCCAATGCTTCTATCATTGAATCCACCGTAACATCATAATATTGAATGGCAGGTGCTTCGCCATAACCTATTAGTGAACCTAATTGCAGCGCTACCAATAATAATGGCTGATGGGTTTTTGTTCGCCCTCCTGAAATTGTAAATGGATACTCAAAAGGAAGTTCTATTTTTTTATAATATAATTTCATTTGCAATGCATAAAATAACCGCAAAGAAACGCCAAACGAATGGCTTCTAAAAAAATAAACCGGCAACAATACCGATTTATACAATATTAAAAAAGAAATTGACAGACTATCTGCCACTTTCCTGCACCATTTTTTGCAGCGCTTCATTAAACAAATTGGCATCCATGAGCTGCTCTAATGTAAGATGCATTCTATAACGCCAATAATGTTTTGGATTGGATGGAATATTAATACGTTCATCATTCGGATTGTTTCTTCTGATGGATTCATCCATTCCTAACAAATCCTGCAACTGAAATATGCTCCACATAGCCGGCGAATACAAATGTTGCAATACAATGGCTGTGTTAATCCAGGCTTCACAATAATAAGGTGCATTACCCCATTGCCCTAATTCATTGTTGTAAAATTGTTGAATTTTATGCTTATCTTCTTCCCACCAGCCCCTAATGGTGCTCATATCATGAGTAGAGGGGGTAACCACACTTAAATAAGGCGCATCATTGGGATGAAAAAATGTTTGCTGTGGGTTTTTAGGCATTCGTTGAATTTCGAGGCTTAATAAACCTAACTGACGCATTACTACCGGAACACAGGCTGGCACCAACCCTAAATCTTCACCACAAATCAACATATTGGTAACGCGTTTTAATGCAGGTAATTTCTGCAAAGCTTCTTTCATCCAAAAATCATCCTGCCTGCGGAAGTAATAATCTACATACAATTCTTTTAATTGTTGTTGAGAATGCGCATCTAAATGGCGAAATGAAATGGTAGCATCCATAGCAAATCTAAAATGGAATTGCTGTGCGTTACTGCCTTCTTCTTCAAAAAAGATAACATTACTGATTAAATCGAACAGCCCCTGTTTCATTTTCTGAGTAAATGCATCGTCATTCCAATGGGCCAAATATTGTTCAACTTTACGTTGGGTATTGCATTCTTCTTTTAGTGTATAATTTCCAAAACCATTGTATTCCAAAAAAGTATTGCGTACAAAATCGGCATCATTGCCAAAAACTTCGGCTAATACTTCTTCATTAATATAGGGCTTTGTAAACCGATAGTAATCGAACCAAATATTTCTGCTATACAATTCATTGATGTGTATGGGTAAAGCAGGTACAAAGCGCCCCATAATACCCTCTACTGCATCTATAGGTATACTCCATATTCTAAAAAAACCTAAAATATGATCAATCCTGAATGCATCAAAATAATAACGCATTTGTTCAAATCGTTTCTTCCACCACGCAAAACCATCCTGCATCATTTGTTGCCAGTTATAAGTGGGGAAACCCCAATTTTGGCCTTTTATGGCAAAATCGTCGGGTGGTGCACCAGCCTGCATATTCAAATGAAATAAATGCGGTGCCTGCCAGGCATCTGCGCCATTTCTACACACACCAATTGCAATATCACCTTTCAAAATAATTCCATTTTGGTGGGCATAGCCAGTTGCCTCCTGCAACTGACTGTGCAGGTAAAACTGAACAAAATAATGATAAGCAATAGCATGGTATTGTTCAGAATCAGGTGAAGCCATGGCTTCAATGGCCGATTCATTATAAATACCATTCTCTGGCCATTCACTGAAATTGGGCGTGCCATACAAATCTCTCAAATAACAAAATACAGCATATGGAATTAACCAATGACTGTTATTGTGAAAGAATGTTTTAAATTCATCTGATTGAAACAAGACTTTCTGTTGTAAAGGATATAATTGCTGTAAATATTGTTGTTTTAGATGCATTACAGCTTCATAATCAACTGTATCTAATGCATTTAATTGAAGGCGTTGCGCTTCTATGCTATCCAACAAGTGCAAATTTTCAGTTGAAGTAGCTTTTTTTAGGTTTAGGTATAACGGATGCAATGCAAAAGCAGAAATGGCAGCATAAGGATAAGAATCTGCCCAGGTATGCGTTGCTGTAGTATCATTCACCGGTAATATTTGCACTAATTTTAATCCTGTTTTTTTGGCCCAGTCTACCAACAGTTTTAAATCAGTAAACTCTCCTACGCCAAAACTCTGCTCGCTTCTTAAACTAAAAACAGGAATTGCTACCCCTGCTCCTCTCCACGTATTATTGGGTAATACAGCAAATCCGGCATTCATTATGGCTAAAGTATCAGTTGCATTTGTTGCATTTATGGTTCTGTTTTTGCCATTTTCAAACCGAACAAATTGTTTTGTATTTGTATTATAAACACCAAATTTAAATTGCAGTGCCTGTTTGGCTGTTGATAAGTTGAGCTGTATAAAATAAAAAGATTCATCTTTATACCGCTTTAACAGCAATGGTTTTTCTGTATTCCAATTGTTTAAAATGGTACTTTCACCGCATAAACAAAGCACTTCATCAGCTGACAGTAAGGGTGCTTTTACTTTTAACAAATGAGTTGTACCGGCATTAATTTTAGTGGTATCTGCAACCTGCTTGGGTTTGGGCAATAAAATTTGCTGAAACGGTTCTGTATAAAATGCGTTTTCATAATAACCTGCAAAATTCCAAGCATCTTCAATTAACAGAGTTGATTTTTTAACATAAGCACTTAATAATTTTTTATCATTACCCCAATCATAATCAATCGTTCCATCTTCATTTTTTAGTATATAATGATAGGTAATTCCCTCTTTCGGTATTTCATTTAGTTGAAAAGTTATTGTAATTTGCCAATACTCCTGATTCAGGTACTGCATGGGAATTGCCTGATTAATATCTTGATTTCCCAGCTTGGGATGATTGCCGGTTATAAAAATATTTTGCCCGAAATGGGTACTGAATTTCAAAAGAAAAGTTACCTGCAATTCAGTAATTGATTTTGATTTAGTAGCAACAGATACTTTGCTTTTTTGTGTTGCCGTTGTTGCATCTTTTTTTGACGAGGTTTTGGGCTTTTTAGTTGATGTAGCCTCTTTGGCTGCTATCTTCTCTCCTTTCGGTGCCGCTTCCTTTTTGGCTGATTTTTTTTTCAAAACTTTTTTTTTCTGCTCTGCTTTTGTTGCATCAGGAGTTGCAGAAGCGGAAGATAAAGTTGAGGGTTCTTCTATTTTTTTTACACCACTTTTTGTTTTGGATAATCCGGTATTTTCAATTTCACCAGATTGCGTAATCGTTAGTTTTTTAGCCAATTTTCCTGATTTTAGATGTACTAAGTTAATCAATTAATGTGTAAATTAAACACATTAATTGATTTTCACAAAAACAAAATGCAACAAAGCACGGGATTTTGCAATAACCCCAATAAAAAACAGATTGCTCTACGTATAGCAATCTGTTTTTTAAGAAAGAATCGGAATACTATTGCAGCTCTGGTTTTGATTTTCCCCTGTGGCAGGTACCGCAGGTTACCACCTGAAGTTGAACACTATCAGCATGGGGAATTTGGCGCACATATTTTTCATTAATTTCCATCGTCATGCGCATCATATCACGAGCTATATCTTTTTTAGGATTTTCATCACTGGCCGGATCCATTCTTCCAAGCTGGGTTTTAGAAGGCGCATGGCAAAAAGAACATTTAACTCCCAACGCCGCCTTAAATCCATCCATCACATGCTCCAAACTATCATGACTAATATTTTGAGGCAACACTTTTAAATTACGCGGCTTGGGTTGTGTAGGAATGGTAAAAGAAATAATGCCAATGGCCAATACAGATAGAATGGCTGAAAAAACAAAAAATTTTCTTTTGTGAAAATGCATAATCATTTATTTGAATGATACTAAAAGTAAGGAATGCGATTTGAATTTGAAATTATTTTACATAAAATGTTCATTAAAATAAAAGAGGCTGTCTCAAAAGTCCGAGGCAGCCTCTTTTTATTCGGTAAAGGGTAAGGCGGTGAAGAAAGTTTTGATTTAAGCCATTCTCAAACGCTTCATTTTACTTTTGAAACTTTCTCTTAACACTGTAATAAAAAAACTTAAAAATGTAGCTATGATTTATAGGCCCCAACGATTGGTAAGCTTTTGTCTTAAAGCACGCTTTTTCTGATTTTGAATATGCCAGACTGTTGCAGCACTAATATGTGCTGATTTAGCAGGTACATGATTGCTTAAATTGGTAGCTACTGTTTCTTTTACTTCTGATACCAATTGGTTCAGATGTTCTTTTTCTAATTGCACTAATGAACTGTTTTGTTTGTTTTCCATAACATTATTATTAATTTTTTAAAATAAAGGTCATCAGCATGTGTATGCTTGCGGATGAAAACCAATAATCGTTAGAAGAAAAATAGAATGGCAAGTTGCTTAATCCGTAAGTAGATGTTATGCTATTATACTCAATTGCGGGTGCAAATTTACAACTATTTTTTATAACTACAATAATTTTAATTGATAAAAGCTTTGTTAATATCACTTTTAGGTAATTCTTCGTGTTTATTTAGCTCTTTCATATTGTTTAGGCCATTGAATAGGTTCTTTAAAAGTTTTTGCTGCGAAGAGTGGGAAGTATGGATTCCGCAATATTTCACGGGCCATAAAAACAAAATCTGCTTTTTGTTCCTGTAAAATATTTTCAGCCTGTTCCGCATTCGTTATTAAACCAACCGCTCCGGTTAACATGTGGGAGCCGGCTTTAATAGCTGCAGCAAAAGGCACCTGATATCCAGGCGCCACCGGAATTTTTGCATGTGCCACATTTCCACCGGAAGAACAATCTATAACATCCACACCCCTTTCTTTCAGTATGGAAGCCAATACAATGGAATCATTTAATTGCCAGCCATTTTCAATCCAATCGGTAGCTGAAATGCGAACAAAAAGTGGCAAATCATTAGGCCATTCCTGCCGAACTGCATCAACAATTGCTAAGAGTAATTGAATTCTGTTTTCAAAACTTCCTCCATAAGCATCGGTACGTTGATTACTGTAGGGTGATAAAAACTGATGAATTAAATAGCCATGTGCTGCATGTATTTCAATTACTTTAAACCCTGCTTTTAAAGCACGCCACGCTGCTGATTGAAATTGGGACACAACTTCCTGAATTTGTGGAACGGACAAAGCAATAACAGGAACCTGTTCTTCTTTAAATGGAATAGCACTGGGTGCTAATACTGGCCATCCGCCCTCTGTTTCATTTAGTTGCCTGCCTCCCAACCAAGGGGCAACGCAACTGGCTTTACGGCCTGCATGTGCTAATTGAATACCGGGCACAGCACCCTGTTGGGTAATAAATGTGGTAATGCGTTGCAGCATGGCAATATGTTCATCTTTCCAAATGCCTAAATCACCCGGACTTATTCTTCCCTCCGGGCTCACTGCAGCTGCTTCTGTAAACACTAATCCTGCACCACCTACTGCTCTGCTGCCTAAGTGTACCAGGTGCCAATCGTTTGCAAATCCATCTTCTGCAGAATATTGACACATGGGCGATACCACAATTCTATTCTTAAAATTGATAGATTGAATGCGAATAGGTTGAAATAAAATCGACATATAAATATTTTATGGGTATAACACAAAAGCCCCTACGTTGTTGCAGGGGCTTTAACTATTTTTTTGAAATAATAATTCAAACTATTTTACTTCTTCAAACTGAGCATCTTCTACTGTATCGCCTCCAGCCTGTTTGCCTGAAACATTTTCAGTAGAATTTGCTTCAGCACCGCTGCTCGGTTGTGCACCTGCAGCCTGAGCTTTATAAATTTCTTCGCTGGCGGCAGTCCAGGCAGTATTTAAAGCAGCCATAGCTGTATCAAGATTGTTGATGTCTTGATTTTTATGTGCTTCTTTCAGCTTATTCAATGCTTCTTCAATTGGTGCTTTTTTATCAGCGGGCACTTTATCACCAAACTCTTTTAATTGTTTTTCAGTTTGGAAGATTAAGCTGTCGGCCTGATTTAATTTTTCGATTTTTTCTTTAGCAGCTTTATCTTCTGCTTCATGCGCTTTGGCCTCTGATTTCATTTTTTCTACTTCTTCCTTACTCAAACCACTTCCGGCCTCAATTCTGATTTTTTGTTCTTTTCCGGTGCCTTTGTCTTTTGCACTTACATGCAACATACCATTGGCATCTATATCAAAAGTTACTTCAATTTGCGGAACACCTCTTGGAGCCGGTGGTATGCCATCTAAATTAAACATACCTAAACTCTTATTGTCTTTTGCCAACGGACGCTCACCTTGTAATACATGAATTTGTACACCGGGTTGATTATCACTGGCAGTAGAGAATACTTCTGATTTTCTGGTAGGAATAGTAGTATTAGCAGGAATCATTGGTGTTAATACACCGCCCATGGTTTCAATACCTAAGGTTAATGGGGTTACATCCAATAACAACACATCCTTCACTTCACCGGTTAATACCGCACCTTGTATAGCAGCACCTACGGCTACTACTTCATCCGGATTTACGCCCTTATTAGGTTTTCTTCCAAAGAATTTTTCAACTATCTCCTGAACTTTAGGAATACGGGTAGAGCCACCCACCAATATTACTTCATTGATTTGTGATGCAGTATATCCGGCATCTTTCAATGCAGCTTCACAGGGTTTTAAGCAACGTTCAAACAAACTATCAGATAATGCTTCAAATTTTGCACGTGTTAATTTCTTAACCAAATGTTTGGGAACGCCATCTACTGCAGTAATGTAAGGCAAATTAATTTCAGTTTCTGAAGAGGAACTTAATTCAATTTTTGCCTTTTCGGCTGCTTCTTTTAAACGCTGTAAAGCCATGGGATCTTTTCTTAAATCAATGGCCTCATCTTTTTTAAACTCATCTGCCAACCAATCCATGATTACTTTATCAAAATCATCACCACCTAAGTGGGTATCTCCATTGGTTGATTTTACTTCAAAAACGCCATCGCCTAGATCTAAGATAGAGATATCGAAAGTACCACCACCTAAGTCAAACACAGCAATTTTCATGTCGTGTTTTTTATCTAAACCGTATGCCAAAGCGGCAGCAGTAGGTTCATTTACAATACGGCGTACATTTAGTCCGGCAATTTCACCGGCTTCTTTGGTAGCCTGGCGTTGTGCATCGTTAAAATAAGCAGGTACGGTAATTACCGCTTCGGTAACTTCCTGCCCTAAATAATCTTCTGCAGTTTTCTTCATTTTTTGAAGAATCATGGCAGATATTTCCTGAGGTGTATATAAACGTCCATCAATATCAATACGAACGGTATTATTATCGCCTTTTACCACTTTGTAACTCCAGTGGCTGATTTCTTCTGTTACTTCATCAAACCTTCTACCCATGAAACGTTTTACACTGGCAATGGTATTGTGAGGGTTAGTAATGGCCTGGCGTTTTGCAGGATCACCAACTTTACGCTCTCCATTCTTTAAAAAAGCCACAACAGAGGGTGTAGTTCTACGGCCTTCATCGTTCGCTATCACTACGGGCTCGTTACCTTCCATAACGGCTACACAACTGTTGGTGGTACCTAAATCTATTCCTATAATTTTTCCCATAATAAATAAATTTTATTGCTGATTATTTATTCAATTTTGAATTCGTTATACATTGGCAACGATTATGCCACTGACAGAAAAAATGCAAAATTGTCAGCTAAAAAATATGCTCATTGAATGAAATAAACTAATCAACCGATGAAACTGCCTTGAATGTATAATGTTTTTGAGAGAGGTAACTGAATGCCACTACAAATACCGTGGTAGCAACCTTGGCAGGTGTGGGATACCAGTGCAAAACCTCAATAAACAATTTGAGAAAGATATAATTCAAAAACAAGCAACCCATCACCACCATAAAATATTTACGTAATTGTACCGTTTTTTTGGCTTCGGTTTGTTGAAAAACTACATAACGACTTAAATAAAACCCAACCGGAAAAGTAACCGTAAAACTGAAAAGAAATGATGCAATAGGGGCTGAAATTGAAATAATTGGCGTTTGAACAGGCTTTTTTAAAAAAATATAGTTGTAGGCAATAAAAAATAAAGTGATATCGGTTAATGTATTAAACCCGCCACAGGCAGCATATCGAAAAGTTTGCAATGGCATAATTTTTTTAAACCAGGGATAAAACCAATCAATCAACTGTAACACCGAACCTCTTATATAATTGTGCATACGCCTCATAAACGGCGGCGAAGGTAGTATATAAATCCTTTAGATTTGCAGACCGAAAATGTTAATAATGCATATTGTAGAAACGATTAAAGTACATACTTCAGCAGCACTGCAACAAATATTTCAATACACTACCAACCCCGATCAGGTATTGGTCAATGACACCAAACCTGAATTTACCGGCGATTACACCATTGTATTATTTGCCTTTACCAAAACATTACAAGTTTCGCCCAACCAAATTGGCGAGCAAATTGGCAACTACCTGCTGCAAAACCATGCCGAACTTTTTGCTGGTTACAACATCATTAAAGGCTTTTTAAACTTAACCATTCAACCGGCATATTGGCAGCAATTTTTGAACCATAACTGGCAAAATGTACAATTTGGGCTATCTACCCCTAAACATGAAAAGATTTTGGTGGAGTACTCCTCACCCAATACCAATAAGCCTTTACACCTGGGGCATTTACGTAATAATTTTTTAGGATGGGGCATTGCAGCCATTTTAGAAGCCAATGGATATGATGTAATTAAAACCTGCATTGTAAACGATAGGGGTATTCATATTTGTAAGAGTATGGTTGCCTGGTTAAAATTAGCTAATGGTGCTACTCCAGAAACTACCCATACCAAAGGCGACCATTTTGTGGGTAAATACTATGTTTTATTTAACGATTTATATAAAGCCGAAGTTGAAAGTTTAATAGCCGCCGGACATAGCCGTGAATGGGCCGAAAAAAACGCACCCATTTTGCTGGAAGCACAGCAAATGCTGGTAGAATGGGAAGCCGGCAATAAGGAAGTAATTGCCTTATGGAAAAAAATGAATGAATGGGTTTACCAGGGATTTGATGAAACCTATCAAAAAATTGGCAGCGATTTTCAAAAAATTTACTATGAAAGCAAAACCTATATTCTGGGTAAAAAACTGGTAGAAGAAGGTTTGGCAAAAAAAATATTTTATACCAAAAAAGATGGCAGCGTATGGATTGATTTAACTGCAGATGGTTTAGATGAAAAAATTGTACAACGAAAAGATGGCACTTCTGTTTATATAACGCAAGATATTGGTTTGGCTGAACAACGAGAAGCAGAGTTTCACCCGTCTAAAACCATTTATGTGGTAGGTGATGAACAAAACTACCATTTTAAAGTGCTCAAATTAATTTGCGAAAAATTAGGATTACCCTCTGCCCAACAAATTTATCATTTAAGCTATGGAATGGTTGAATTGCCGCATGGTAAAATGAAAAGCAGGGAAGGTACAGTAGTAGATGCCGATGATATTGTAGCAGAAATGATACAAATTGCCCAACAAAAAACAGAAGAACTGGGCAAGGTAAATGATTTTACCGCAAAAGAATTACAACAATTATATCACACCATTGGTCTGGGTGCTTTAAAATTCTTCCTGCTTAGGGTTGACCCTAAAAAGAAAATGATTTTTAATCCGGAAGAAAGTATTGATTTTCATGGTTTTACCGGCCCGTTCATACAGTATACCTATGCCAGAATTAAAAGCATTTTAAGAAAAATTAACCAACAGGAAGCGCTACAAAATACAAGTGCTACCAGCTTGCAATTAAGTGCACTTGAAATTGAATTAGCTAAATTATTAGAACAGTTTCCCGGGTTTATTGCCGATGCCGCCAATACACTCAACCCATCTGTTGTAGCCATTTATGTGTTCAATTTATCCAAAGCATTCAATTCATTTTATGTAGATCATCCCATTGCACAGGAAACCAACCCCATGCAAAAACAGTATAGAATTCAATTGGCTACCTTAACAGCACATGTTATCAAAACATCCTTACAATTGCTGGGTATTCAGGTACCGGAAAGAATGTAGAAATCAAAATAATAATAGCCAAAAACTAAATTGCAGACAAACATTCAAATACTTATTTTTGCGCTCCTGAATACAATAGCTGCGGAGGTGGCGAAATTGGTAGACGCACTACTTTGAGGTGGTAGCGCCTTCACCGGCGTGGGAGTTCGAATCTCCTCTTCCGCACATTTTCTTCAAAACATACCAACCATTGTTGTAACCAACAGTGGTTTTTTTGTGTCTTTATTTTAATAGAAAGCAACCCACCACTTCCCGGCTCCTCTTGAATTATGTTTACATTTGTCCAGGAATAAAAAATAAGCATATATGTCATCTTTTATCATTACTTGCCCCAAATGCAATCATCAGTTCGAGCCCGGCGAATCAATCAGAGAAGAAATTCAAAACGAATTGCGTAAACAAATGGTGGAATGGCAAAAAACAAAAGATCAGGAATACAAAAACAAGGAGGCTACTCTTCAAAAACAATTAGAAAACAGAGAAATTGAATTTAATAAAATTTTAATTGAACAAAAACAAAAATTACAAACAGAATTAGAAAACAGCATTCAACAACGCATTGCAGCAGACTTTGAAAACAAATTGCAATTGTTGCAAAAAAGCGAAATGGAAACCCGCGAAAAATTAAGAATTGCCAACGAAAAAGAAATTCAATTTTTACAAAAAGAACAAGCCTTACAGCAAAAAGAAACGGAATTAGAATTAACCATACAGCGAAAATTGTTAGATGAAAGAGAAAAAATAAAACATGAATTGCTGCAGGTAGAACAGGAAAAAATGAATTTAAAAGAAGAACAATACCAACTGCGGATGAAAGAATTAGAAAAACAAATTGAAGATCAAAAAAAGTTGGTAGATGAAATGAAACGCAGAGCCGAACAGGGCTCCATGCAATTACAAGGCGAAGTGCAGGAATTGTTGTTAGAAGATGTATTAAGAAACACCTTTCCTTTTGATGTGATTAGCGAAGTGGGCAAAGGGGTAAAAGGGGCAGATTGTATTCAAACCGTACGAAACCAAATGGCGAATACTTGCGGAAAAATAATTTATGAAAGCAAACGAACAAAAGATTTTAATAAAGAATGGATTGAAAAAATTAAAATTGACATGCGCAATTTAGGTGCCGATGTTGCAGTAATTGTAACACAGGCAATGCCAAAAGAAATGGACCGCTTTGGTGAAAAAGAAGGCATTTACATCTGCACTTTTTCTGAAGTAAGAAGTGTGGCCTTATTATTAAGAAATGCATTAATCAAAATTGCAGAAGCCAAAAAAAGCCAGGAAAACAAAGGTGAAAAAATGACCATGCTGTACGATTATCTTACCGGGGCCGAATTTGGAGAACAATGGAAGGCCATTAGTGAAGGATTCATTCAAATGAAACTTTCCATTCAACAGGAAAGAATTGCCATGGAAAAACTTTGGAAAGCCAGAGAAAAACAATTGGAAAAAGTTTTGCTAAATGCAGCACATATTAAAGGTTCGGTAGAAGGTATTGCAGGCAGCGGAGCAGTAAACCTGAATTTAATTGACGATGAATCCAACCTCTTATTACCCGATTAAAATTGGATATGACAAAAGAAAGTATAGAAACCGCTGAAAACTTTTATAAACCTAGCAGAAAGAAACCAATTTATCCAATTCAAAAAGAATTAAGGCATTATTTAATGCGCTTTGGTAGAGAATTGCAATTGCCGGCTCTATATAACGATTTAACCCGATTTACCTACACTTTACCCATTAAAGATAAAAGTGGAAATGATACTTTTTGGGAAAGTGCTATTTATGATATGCGTGATTTGGAGTTTTTGAAAGAAAACTTAGTAAAAAATTATGCCATTTTAAAAACCAAAGGCGATTATAGTTTTATTAATCATTTAGATGTTGCAGGTATTGATTTTTGTTATTTTGGCAACAGTCAGCCTTTCCGAATAAGAATCATTAATAAGTTCAACGACAACCAGGATCACTATTATATTAAACAAGCAGATGCCAGCCGGGTATATGGACTTGAATTGGAACATTTGTTATCGCCTAACCGTATTACCTATTTTACCTGTAAAAACACATTAATTGAAGAACATATACCAGGCATTCCAGGCGATAAATTTATTTCCAATTACTTACATGCACCTGATTTAAATGCTATTCGACTGGCAAAGGAATTTGTAAAATTTAATGAACGTTGTTTTACCCATTTATTGGGCGATATGCGCAGCTATAATTTTGTTGTGAATATTACACCCGATATTGAAGGTTATCAATACCGTATTCGTGCAATTGATTTTGATCAGCAATCCTATGAAGGAAGAAAAAACTTGTACCTGCCACAATTTTTTAAAGAAAATAATGCCTTTGTTGCTTTGGTAGCTAAGTATTTGAATAAAGAATCCATTTCGCAATACCAGGCTGAAGAAAAAACACTGATGGCTTTCAGGTTATCTTCCGCTAAATATAGAATCAAAGAATTATTGGATATTATGAGTAATGACATGATTTCAAAACCGGAAAAAATTAATCAGCTGAAACAAGAGTTGAGCGAACATTTTGAACAACCGGTATTCTTAAAAGCACATACAATGGGGCAAATTGTAAAAATGCAACTGAAACAAAACCTCAAAAAAAGTTTGGCTTTAATACCTAGGCAAGCTACTCCCGGAAAATCATTGTAATGCCGGCGTAGTAAGCCATACCAAACACAATTGTTGCAAAAAACGATAATGAAGTAATAAGGGTTGTGTTATATCCAGATTTTGAAAGTTGGCATGCAGTGTTTGTGTAATACTGTCTGTTGATTCAATACGCAACATTTCTTTAAAATCAATTTTACCCATCCCCCACCATTTGTACATGGCTTCTTTGGCACTCCACAATAAAGTTGTGGTCGCAATTAAATCGCCACCATACCGAACAAATAAAAATTCATCGGGGTGCATGAATTTGGTACTAATGTTTACAATCTTTTCTTGGGGCATTTCAATATCAATTCCTACTCTTTCATACCTGCTAACAATGGCCGCGGCATAATTACCACAATGCGAAATAGAAAAATGGTATTGTTCATCTGGTAAATAGGGCTTTCGGGTATCGGCTATTAAAATTTCATCATAAGGAAAATCATCAAATAAAAAAGGCAGTAAATATCTGCCAGCGGCATGTTGCAGCTGTTTATGTTTATGGGTAACTTTATGCTGAACAGGTATTTCTTCCAAAAAAAAATCCAATGGTTCTGTTATTTGCCAAATGGCCAGTCGGGTATTTTCGTTAATATTTTGTTGATAAAACAAGGGCATAAAAAAAGGAATAGTTCTTCATGCAGAATTACGAATTATATTGCACTATACAATGTAATTAAAACAGGAATGGGTAATTGGCCATTACATAAAAATGCTTTGAATCAACCATTTAAATAGTCAACACACATGATTTTATCGGATACACGAATTTTGGAAGAGATGGAAAAAGGTACTATCAAAATTGTACCCTTCCAACAAGACTGTTTAGGGAGTAATAGTTATGATGTGCATCTGGGCAGTACTTTAGCCACATATAAAGACCATATTTTAGATGCAAAACTACACAACACAATAGAGTATTTTGAAATACCCGATGAAGGCTTTGTATTGTATCCGCATATATTTTATTTGGGTGTTACTGCTGAATATACCGAAACCCATGCTCATGTGCCATTTTTGGAAGGCAAATCATCCACCGGACGGCTTGGTATAGATATACATGCCACTGCAGGTAAAGGAGATGTTGGATTTTGTGGCAACTGGACACTTGAAATTTCAGTAAAACAACCGGTTAAAATATATAAAGGAATGCCCATTGGTCAATTAATATATTTTCCTGTTGAAGGTGATATTGCTGTGAAATACAACCAAAAATTAAATGCAAAATACAGCCACCAACCCAATAAACCCATTGAAAGTATGATGTGGAAAAACAGTTTTTAGTTTAACATATAAATAGCTCCGTTCAATATGGCTGCAAAACTTACCCAGGCAATATATGGTATTAATAACCACGCTGCCCATTTTTGAACGAAGCGCTATAAATGATGGTCAGTAAAATAAACAACCGCATCAATAGTATTTCTGCAAGCGCCCATCCGGTTTTATACAAATAAAAAAATATAAATGACCAGACAATATTCAGTAAGAATTGTATAACAAACAATAATATAGTCTTTTGCTTTTTAGGTGAAGCAGCACTATTCCAAAGCAAATAAAAAGAAACACCCATAGAGGCATATAAAAATGTCCACACCGGAGCAAGCAAACCATTGGGCGGATTAATAAAGGGTTTATTCAAATGGGCATACCAATTTGCAATTTGTGGTGCAGTAACAATGCCACCTGCTGCCCCTAAAACCATAATAGTAATGAGTGCAACAATGAATTTTAAAGCATTAAATTTTTTTATATTTTTTTTGAAAAGCTATTAATAAACCCACTACTTCATTATAACTGTTAATACCGTTCTTTTGTTGATTCGCTCTTAAATAAACATCATACAAATCCATTATCTGTGGGGCAATACTGTTTTGTTCCTGCATAAAAAACCGATTGACACGCTTAAAATCATTTCTAACCAAGGTATCTAAAGCCGGAGTAGCATCCGGAAAGGTATTTCTCAGCAATAATTCATTGTATACATATTTATACAATTCACTGTAACAGGAATAAGCAACATAGGCATTTCCAGATTCTCTGGCAACCAAATAGCCTACAAAATTGGCTTCTTCTTCACCGGCATAACCAATTTGATGTGCCATTTCATGCAATACAGTGTAAGGAATTAATATGCGGGGCATATCGGCCCTTATCTGTGCTTCGCCGGTAAAGGGATTATAATACCCCCCCCATCCAAAATATTTTGCCCACGGTGTAAACAAACTGTTTTTAATACTTCGGTAATGGTATTGAATAAATGGATACAGTTTTGAAACCTGTTGATAGTATGTTGGTGCCTGCCGATATAAAGTTATTAAATCAGGAGATGGCAATATTGAATCCTGACCTATTTGTTGTCTTAGGCTGTTTAACTTTACAGCTAAACTGTCTCGCAACACACACAATTCATCATTTGTATAAGGATTTACCTGTAAATGTAGCTGATAAGCAATACCCAATCGATGATAATTCAATCCCCAACTCAACATAAACCAGACATAGGCAACCACAACAATTTTCAATAAATTTTTAAGTATTAACCAAATTTGTGCGCCATTTTTTCGAACCAGGCAGATTTTTATCAATCGAATAACTGAATAACACAAATAAAGACCTATTAAAATATACAAAACATCACCCAAACTAAATGGCAACCAGCCGATTAACCATCTTAATATTTGGGCATACCCAACATATAGGTGCGTACTGTATAGTTTTTCAACAAAATTTGGATAAAATGTGACGAACTGAATACTGCCAATCAGAATAATGAGAACATTCCAGATAAAATTTTGCTTTACCAAAAACTGTTTATTTCTTAATTTCATTATCAATTTACCGGGTCACTGAATATGGTATAATAATTTCCTTTTGCTCTTTCAATACGATATTGTACCTTTGCCCACCCTAAAAAACAAACCATGAGCCATAACAGGGAATTTGAAATAGCTTTTGTTGGGTTGAAATCAGGGCTTCATGTTTTTGAATATAGGGTTGAAGATAAGTTCTTTACAGCTTATGGGCATCAGGATTTTACCAATTGCAATGCAAATATCAAACTAAGCCTCAATAAAAAGAATGGCTTTATGCAATTGAAATTTGATATTGATGGCACGGTAGATATTCAATGCGACCGGTGTGGCAACCCACTAACCAAACTACTTTGGGATGAATTTAATATTGTAGTGAAAATGGTGGAAGAACCTGATTTAATGAATCATCAGGAAGAAGACCCGGATGTATTTTATATTGGCAAAGGTGAAAGTCATTTGCTAATTGCAGACTGGATTTATGAATTCATTAATCTTTGTTTGCCCATTCAAAACATGTGTAACCCCGATGAATACGGCGGAACATTATGTAATAAGATTGTTTTAGAACAACTCAAAAAAATGGAAGAACAGGTCAATAACGGAAACAATCCCCTATGGAAGGGATTGAATCAAATAAAAGGTTTAGAATAATTTTTTGAAAGTATAAATTTTAGGTTATGCCCAATCCAAAACGCAGACATTCTCAACAACGTAGTGCAAAAAGAAGAACGCATTACATTGCAGAAACCGTTACTTTAAGTAAAGACACCACTACCGGTGAAACGCATGTACGCCATCGTGCACATGTAAGTGAAGGTAAATTGTATTACAAAGGAAAATTAGTAGCTGAAAAAGCACCCTTAAAAGCTTAATTTTCTATTACATAAATGCATACTGCTACTTGTTTTGTAACGAATAGCAGCTTTTTTTGTTTTTATCAATACCTTTACCGAAGCATATATTGTCTACAAACCTTACAGTAGTAGATTTTCAGCAATATAATATTCATCAACGTTTAAACGTTTAGCCACACAGAGTTCCATAACAGGCATTTCTTGTTGAGCAATAAAACAGACTGAATCAAATGAATATAGGAATAGATTTAATGGGTGGAGATTATGCTCCTTTAGAAGCTGTAAAAGGCATTCAAGAGTACTTGCATTCCGGTAATTATCCGCATAAAAATAATATTACCATCACAGCCATTGGTAACGAGGCCACGATAGCTCCTTTATTATCTGCCCACGAATTAAATAACATTCCTGTTGTTCATGCAGATGAAGTAATTGGATATCACGAACATCCCACCAAAGCTTTAAAAGAAAAAAACAAAAGTTCAATAGCCATTGGTTTTCATTTGCTGGCAACCCAAAAAATTGATGCTTTTATCAGTGCCGGTAATACCGGTGCCATGCTCGTAGGGGCACTTTTTAGCATTAAAGCTATTGAAGGGGTTATCAGGCCAACTATAGCCACCATCATTCCTAAAATAAACGGCAGTACAGGTGTATTGCTGGATGTAGGTTTAAATGCAGATTGTAAACCAGAACATCTGGATCAATTTGCTGTTTTAGGTAGTTTATATGCACAACATATTCTACACATTACGCAACCAAAAGTTGGATTGTTGAATGTTGGGGAAGAAGAAGGCAAGGGAAATATTTTGGCCCAAACTACCTATCCCCTTTTAAAAAACAATCCGCACATCCAATTTTCCGGAAATGTTGAAGGGAGAGATATTTTTGAAGACAAAGCAGACATTATTGTATGCGATGGATTTACCGGCAATGTGGTATTAAAATTAGCCGAAAGCTTTTATGATATTGCCAGTAAAAGAAATTTACAGAATGATGCTTACCTAAAACGCTTTCATTACGAAAATTATGGAGGTACCCCTGTATTAGGTGTTTCAAAGCCGGTAATCATTGGGCATGGCATTAGTAATGCCAAAGCTTTTGCCAATATGATTGATGTAGCTGAAAAAATGATTGAAACTGAACTCTGCAAAAAAATCCAAGCAAGTTTTAAAGCTTAGCCGGATCTTGGGTTCATTCATATATCAGCCTGTTCTGAACCAGTTTCCCAATATTACTGCTTTTCTGTTATAAAAGGAATTTCGTTTTGATTTGCATTGGCCAGATAGATGGTTTGTGATGGGAATGCAAACTCTATCCCCTCTTTTTCAAATTTTTCAAATACAGCTAGATTTATGTTCTGTACTGTATTCATATATATCAAATAATCCGGTGTTTCTATATAGTATACATATTCAAAATTGATTGAAAAATCACCAAACGACTTGAGGTGCGCCCGATCAAAAGTGGCACCTGCAGTGCGTACAATTTCCTGAAGCATACCGGGCAATTGACGTAAATGTACCGTACTGGTATTATACACTACACCAATTGACGATACCACTCTGCGCCGTTCCATCCTTTTATAATTATGTATGGTAGATTTCACCAATTCTGCATTGGGCATTACCAATTGCTGACCATCTAAACTTCTGAGATGAGAGGTTTTGATTCCAATTCTTTCAATCACCCCACCGGTATTCCCTACCACAATAAAATCACCAATTTCAAAAGGTTTATCAAAGAAAATAACCAGATAACTAAATAAATCACTCAAAATATTCTGTGCAGCCAATGCTATGGCAATACCTCCAACCCCTAAACCTGCAATAATGGTGGTAACATTGTACCCCAAATTGTCTAATAACATAATAAACCCTGCACCCCAAATCAATACTTTAATTAAAACCAATACACCATTTAATTGCTTTACGCGTTCAGTCGGTTCATTTTTAATGCTCATATACAACAAAACCAGACTATGAAACAGGTAATTGATTAACCGAACTGCATAATACATGGTTACAACAGACAGGCCGGCAGAAAAAATTTTGTCTATTTTGGGAGAAAGGGTAAGCGTATTAATAATGACATAATTGATAAAAAGATAGCTATAGGGAATTACGAACCTTTCTGCAGCTACCACTATCTGATCATCGAATTTATTTTCTGTTTTACTTGTAATTTTTTTAAGAAGCTGGATGATATATCTTTTACAGATCTTAAAAATCATCCAGACAAAAATCATCCAACCCAGCACAATGGCATAATCCAATACTTTATTTTTCCAGAAAATTTGTTTCAGAAAATCTTGCATAACCAATAGAATTTATCTTCAAAAAATAACCACAGCTCCTGAAGTCAGTTCAACAAAAAGAAATCAACCCCCATCAAAAGCGTTATTGCATTAACCTGATTTATCCAGTGTCATTTTCAAACAAATCAAAAACTGCAAACCATAGGTAATTAAACTCCAGTTTGCAATACATTAATAGTATTGGGACCTTCGCAGCAAATAATATCAATACAACTTAAATTTTTTTGAAAGCCAATTTTGGCCTCAAAAACCTGCGGATAATAAACAGGTTGATCAATATTTTGGAAATTATTAGGGCTAAACCTGTTTCTGTAATCTGTTACAAAATTAGGGTATTGTGGTAAAAAGCTATCAGTATACGTCAAATTGACAGAAAATTTTAAACACTGAATTGCCCATTGTAAAGTAGCCAGATTCAGTTCAAACAGCAAAGCGTATTCCTGAAAAATTACCTCATGAAGTGAATCAGCATAATATTCAAAAAAGGGAGAACGATTGTAACAAGACACAATAGTTCGCCAATGCTGTTGCTGCCATTTGGAACGATAGTCAATTTTAACCAACTTAAATAATCCTTTTTGATCCCGTCCTTTTAGAACAGGAACTGTTAAGCCAATCAGTCCATTAGCCCCGGCAACCATACTCCGGTTGCGAAAACTCATTTTTTGCCAGTTATCGCATATTTCAATTTTAACATTTGAAAAATTAAGTAAAGCCTTAAATAATTCAACGTTTATAAAATACTGATTATCAATTACTAATGTTAATTTATTATTCATTTATTCATATAATTTAATTTTTTGTAAATATTGTTATTTTTAGCATGAAATTATCTATTTTTTATTTTAAATAAATAATTATAAATAATTTATAAACAAGTATTTATGTTTATTTTTATCAACTAAATTTTATAGCTCTAAATTTTTCAAACGGGTATTGAAAAAAATCTAAATTGTTTAGCATCAAAAATAAGGCAAATTTTCTTTCAATTGCGTAACTGAAATTTTTGACTACTTTTCATGCAAAATTGTATAGCGTGAAAAATACCATACTCCTATCCTTTTGCATTTTCCTGTTTTGGAGTTGCCAGCAACCTCAGGCCTTTGTTTTTCGTTCTATCCAAAATGTTGCTATGCTGCCAAAAGCAAAAGATTCAATCGGCATTCGATTGAATCTGGCATTTACCAACCCGAATAATTTTAATGTGGTACTAAAAAAAGTAGAGGGAAATATTTTTGTGAACGGCAATTTTATTGGCCATTATTGTTTAGATACTTTATTAAAAATTGCCAAAAAGTCAGCTTTTGAATTACCGGCTGCAATCACCATTTCTAAACAAGTACTTTACAAAAATGCCTGGAACAGCCTTTTGCAAAAAGAAATTTTGCTGGAAGTAAAAGGGTCCAGTAAAGTGGGCAAATCGGGAATTTTTATCAATTTGCCGTTCGATTATAAAGGGAACCAGCGCATTCCTTTTTTCTAAAAAAACTATTGTATGGGTTGTATATGGCAGGGTTTTCCTTTTTGCGGGCCGCCCCCATCTGCAGCTCGTTTACAAATAGGCGGTAATTTTTGATAGGCATCCGGTTCTGCTTTTTCATTATCGGCATCAAATCCGGCATTATTTAGAGCCGTTTTAATTTCATCCACAGAAACCCTGTCGGGTATGTATTGCACCCTGATTTCGCCGGCTAATAAATTTATCTTCCACTGTATCATCCCTTTTTGCATGTTGGCATTGTTTTCAATAATCAGATATTTATCCAGCTGCTCTTTACATTGCCAGCATTTTAAATTATCAGATTTAATGGTAACCCATTGCGGCCTTGCGGCCAGTACCTGACTTTGAGCGGAATGAACAATTAAACCCAAAACAAAAACAAGTGCAATTTTTTTAAGCATAATACGAAAATTTCGATGTGTACATTAACCTTATTATTGTTGCCAGTTGGCCGGATCTGTTCTCCAATTTAGCAATAATTGTTCAGTTGAGGCATCTACCAGCTTTTTTTCGATGGATAGATCAATTAAAACGCTATAATTGGTTAACGAGCGATATACTATTCCAGCTTCTTTAAAAGCTGTTGCTGCTGCTTCAAAACCATAAGTAAATATAGATACCATCCCTACTACTTCCATGCCTGCATCCTGCAGTACTTTTACCACCAGCAAACTACTTTTTCCGGTAGATATCAAATCTTCTACCACCACCACTTTTTTGCCGGGCAGTACAGCACCTTCTATCTGATTGCCCAACCCATGTTCCTTTGGTTTAGGGCGAACATATAAAAATGGTAATTTTAACTGATCGGCTGCCATAGCCCCCCAGGCTATTCCGGCAGTAGCTACTCCGGCAATGGCCTCAGCAGCATCAAATTCACTAAACAATACATTACACAGTTCACTTTTTATAAAGTCACGCTCATAGGGATAAGAAAGTATCTTTCTGTTATCGCAATAAATTGGACTTTTCCACCCACTGGCCCAGGTAAAGGGCTGGTTTGGACTTAATTGTATGGCTTTAATCTGCACTAATTTTTCGGCAACTGCCCGTTCGTTTGTTTGCATATTTACTTTCATTTATTCGCAAAAATCAATCAAATTTTACGCTAAATTAAGCTTAGCCGCCACGATGAAATATTTACCTTGCGTAATATTATTCACATTCTATCAATAAAAGGGATATGAAAAAGAAAATTATAGCCGGTGGCGGATTGATTACCAATGAAGATGATGCAGTTTTAATGATTTACAGAAGAGGTAAATGGGATTTACCCAAAGGCAAGAAAGAAGAAAATGAAACTATTGAAGCTTGTGCACTTCGTGAAATAACAGAAGAAACCGGCTTACAAAATTTGTTAATTGAAGCAGAAATTACTGTTACAGTGCATGAATATATTGATCCATTTTCAGGAGAAGCCATTGAAAAGCACACCCATTGGTTTAAAATGCAAGCCGGTAAAAAGGAAAAATTAGTGCCCCAAAGTATTGAAGATATTGTTGAAGTGAAATGGATTGAGCGCAACGAATTAAATACTTATGTAAAAGAAACTTATCCCACTTTAATAGAAGTATTTCAAAAGGCCGGCTATCTGAATTAGTGTTTTTTAAGAATAGCTACCGTTAACCGGCTGATGCAAATTAATTGATGCTTTTCATTCGTTATACGGATATCCCAAACATGTGTAGTGGCTCCAATATGCAAAGGCGAACAGATTCCGGTAACAAACCCTTCTTTTACCCCTTTTAAATGATTGGCATTAATTTCAATGCCCACGCAAATTTGCTTATCCGGATCAATAATGAGTGCAGAAGCAACACTCCCCAACGTTTCGGCCAATGCTGCGGATGCGCCGCCATGTAATAAACCATATGGCTGGCGGGTATTTTGATTAACGGGCATGGTAGCTTTCAGATAATCACTACCTACTTCTGTAAATTCAATACCCAACACCTCGCCCATCGTATTTTTACCAAGGCTATTTAAGTCAGCAATACTAAGCTGTTCAAGGTACCAGATGTGCTTTCTCACTGAATTAATGATTAATGGTTGCAATCACTTCATCGGGTAAAAACGGGGCAGCATTTCCGCCATTTTTTAAAATATCGCGAACAATAGTAGATGCTACAGATGTATATTTTGGTTCACCGGTTAAAAAAATGGTTTCAATATTCCGATTCATTGTTCTGTTGGCATCTGCAATTGATTTTTCGTATTCAAAATCGCTAACAAAACGAATACCTCTTAAAATGAAGCGAGCACCAATTATGGCACAAAAATCAATGGTTAGGCCTTCGTAACAAATACTTTCCACTTTGGGTTCATTTTTATAAATGGCTTTAAACCAAGCCATACGTTGTGCTGCTGAAAACATTGGATTTTTTGCGGCATTAATACCTATACCAACAAAAATTTTATCGAATAATGGTAATGCCCGGTTAATAATATCCACATGCCCTAAGGTTACCGGATCAAAAGTTCCGGGAAAAAGACAGATTCTTTGCATAGCATTATTTTTTTCTGAACAAGAATATCTACTCTTTTTCAGTGTTAAGCATTACGGTTCGATAATAAATATAAAGCAGCCATACGCACCGCTACCCCATTTTCTACCTGGTGTAAAATTATTGAAAAGGGACCATCGGCCACATCGCTATCTAACTCAACACCGCGATTAATAGGTCCTGGGTGCATAATCACAATTTCTTTACCCAAATTTTCTAATAACCGGCGATTAATGCCATAGCTTAAATTGTATTCCCGCAATGATGAAAACAAGGGTTGATTTTGCCGTTCTAATTGGATGCGTAACACATTGGCCACATCGCACCACTGCAAAGCTTCTTTTAAACTGTAGGTAACCTTTACACCTAAAGCAGTTGTAATATAAGGTGGAATTAATGTTGGAGGCCCGGCTACCATTACCTCTGCTCCCATTTTGTTCAATAAATAAATATTGCTCAATGCTACACGGCTATGCATGATATCACCAATTATGGCCACTTTTAAACCTTTTAAAGAACCAAATTTTTCAGTCATGGAAAAGGCATCTAAAAGGGCTTGTGTTGGATGTTCATTGATACCATCACCGGCATTAATAATAGCTGCGGGAATATGGCGGGCTAAAAAATGGGGGGCACCACTGGCGCTATGGCGCATCACCACCATATCCACCTTCATACTTAAAATATTATTCACCGTATCTAACAGTGTTTCACCTTTTGCAGCCGATGAACCACTAGCAGTAAAATTGATGGTATCTGCACTGAGCCTTTTTTCAGCCAATTCAAAAGAGATACGCGTACGGGTAGAATTTTCGTAAAATAAATTTACAATGGTGATGTCACGAAGAGAAGGAACTTTTTTTACCGGCCGCTGCAATACCTCTTTAAATTGTGTTGCAGTATGCAGAATAAGTCCAATATCTTCTTTTTGAAGATCCTTAATACCAAGGAGATGTTTGGTAGATAGTGCCATTAAAAAGCGAAGATAATGTTTTCACAAATTAGCTGTCTAATAATTCTACATATTCCTCTTCATCTGTTTCTAACCAATGTACTTTTACCTTTTGGGAAACAATGGTATCAATAGATCGGCCAATATAATCGGGCTGTATCGGAAATTCTCTGCTGAATCTTCTGTCAATCAAGACACATAAAGCTACTTTGGCCGGCCTGCCAAAATCAACCAATGCATCTAAGGCAGCTCTAATTGTTCTGCCGGTATACAGCACATCATCTATCAGTATTACATTTTTGTTTTCAATATTAAAAAGGATATCTGTTTTATTGGCACGATGCAATTCTTTTCGAATATCGTCCCTGTAAAAAGTAATATCTAATTTTCCATAATGAAATGTTTGTTGTGGCAATAATTGCTGCAATGCCTGCGCTATTTTATTGCTAAAAAAAACCCCACGGGGCTGTAAACCTATCAACACAGTATCCTGCAAATCGGGATAATCTTCTCTAATTTGGCAAGCCAAACGTTGAACGGTTAAATGCAATTGTTCCTTTGTTAGTATTGTTTTCAAACCCTGCTATTTTTTTATAAAAATACGTGTTTCAATTTATCCTGCTTATTTTGCAAATCTATCATGCTTTATTTGAAGAAGATATCATTATTTCAATTTAAAAATTACGGCAGTAACAGTTGGGAGTTTACTGAGGCTGTAACCGGGATATGCGGACCAAATGGTACCGGTAAAACCAATTTGCTGGATGCAATTTATTATTTGTGTTTTACCAAAAGTTATTTTGCCCGACAGGATACATTTTCAGTTCAGCAAGGTAAAAAGGGTATGCGTTTGGAAGGTTTGTTCGAAAATAATAATCAATCTTTTGAAACTGTTGCCATTTTGCGGGAAAATAATAAAAAAGAATTTTTATTAGATCAGGAAACTTATAAAAAATTTTCTGAACATATTGGCCGGTTTCCCTGTGTAATGATTGCGCCCGATGATGCTGCAATTGTTGTAGGACTGAGCGAAGAAAGACGAAGGCTGATTGATACCATTTTATCACAATACAATGCTACCTATTTAGAAGCACTGATTCAATACAATAAATTACTACAACAACGCAACAGTTTATTGAAACAAATAGCCGGCACCGGGCAGCACGATATTACTTTGTTGGAAGCCATTGATACCCAGTTTGTGTATTATGGCAGCATTATTTACCAACACAGAAAAAAATTCACTATTGAATTCATTCCAAAAATTTTGGAAAACTATCAATTAATTGCAGGTAGCGATGATGGTATTTCAATCAGCTACATCAGCCAATTGAATGAAAACAGTTTTAAAGATTTACTGAAGGCTTCGTTACAAAAAGATATGCTGTTACAAAGAACCAATTCCGGCATTCATAAAGATGATCTTGAAATAACCATGCAGGAAAACAGTTTTAAAAACAGGGCATCGCAGGGGCAGAGAAAAACATTGTTGTTAGCCATTAAACTGGCAGAATTTTCTGTTTTAAAAGAACAAAAAAAAGTTGCTCCCATTATGTTGCTGGATGATGTGTTTGAAAAATTAGATGAGCAACGAATGCATCAGTTATTTTATATAGTTTGTGTACAGGAAAACTGTCAGGTATTTATTACGGATACGCACGCCGAAAGGCTCAGCAATTATTTAAAAAAAATGCAGGTAAATTTTAGTTTAATTACATTATAACCAAAGTATCTTTACAGCATGGGAGAATTTAGTATTGGAGATGCGCTCCATCAGTTTGTAAATAAAAGCAATTTACGCAATGGGCTGAGAGCCGTTCAAATTACCCAAATTTGGGAAGAAGTGATGGGTAAAACAATTGCTAAGTACACTACAAAAATAGAGATTATTAATAATACATTATTTGTATATACGCCTGTAGGCCCATTAAAAAATGAGCTACAATATCAAAAAAGCCAAATTATTGAACGTATTAATGAGGCGTTGCAGGAAAAACTTATTACTGAAGTAGTTATTCGCTAACTCCAATATTAAGCATAGGTATAATCTTCATTATGCTTTAAATGTTGTTCTTCTGCAGTTTCCTTTAAAATGTCATAAATACTTAGAACACCTAAAAATTTATGCCCTTTAAAAACCGGCAGATATAAAATCTGGAAACTGTTCATTAATTCCATACAACGTTCTGTACTATCTTCCGGTTCAACAATCGGGAAATCTTTTATCAAAATATCTTTTACAAAAGTTTTTTCCGGACACAGTCCGTTCAATGCAATTTTATGCAGGCAGTCTTTTTCACAAACAATACCTTTATACTGGTCATCATCCGTAACAATAACATAACTAACATTCGCCACCTTCATTAAAACAAGCGCTTCCAGAACAGTTGCTTTGCTGCTAATATAATTAAATTTAGCAGTTTGTTTTTCTAACAATTCATGTACATTTTTCATACGTAAGAATTTGTTTTATTACATGCGGCATTCACAAATACATATATATATTATTTTATAAAATAAAAATATATAAGTATAGGATTTGTTTAAAAACCACATGTAAGAAGGTGATTGCAGAATTGCATGATAAAGGTAGTAAAAACGATTATGTAAGAAATGATAAAAATCAGTTAATTAGAACTATGTTATTTTACTCTGGGATCAATCCATGCATACAAAACATCGGAGAGTATATTCATTACAATAAAAAAGCAAGCTGTTAACAAAACACTGCCCATAACTACCGGAAAATCAAGTTGTTCCAGAGCATCTACCGTAACTTTTCCAATCCCATTCCAACCAAAAATATATTCCACAAAAAATGCGCCTGCCAGTAATTCCGCAAACCAACCGGTTATGGCAGTAATAATAGGATTCAATGCATTTTTTAACGCATGAACAAATAGTACTTTAGTACGAGTTAATCCTTTGGCATATGCTGTTCGAATATAATCCTGTTGCAACTCATTCAATAAACTACTTCTGGTTAATTGGGTAAAAATGGCAAGCGGTCGTATACCCAAAGTAATGGCCGGAAGAATTAAGTTTTTCAAGTCTAGTTGCTTTCCTTTAAAAGGATCAATATAATATAAACTGCCCAGCATGTGCAGACCGGTATATTGAGACAATAAAAAACCAAACAGATAAGCTATTACAATTCCTGTAAAAAAAGAAGGAACAGAAATTCCCAATATGCTGGTAAATACAGTGGTTGTATCTATCCAGCTTCCTTTCTTCACAGCAGCCAAAACACCTAAGCTAATGCCTAACAAAAACGCCATAAGTATAGCCGCAACAGTGAGTAATATGGTATTGGGAAATGCCTCTGTTAAAATTGCTGTTACTGTTTTCCGGCTTTGATAAGAACGGCCTAAATAAGGCAGTTTGATACCAACTTTATAATGGCCACCAATGAAAAAGCCATTTAAATTTTTTTGAAAAATGGCCTTTTCGGGATAAATAGAAAGTGGAGAAACATCATTGATGTAAATTAAAAATTGTTTCCATTTGGGTTCATCCAATGCCAATTGTTTCCGAATATTTTGAATGGTGGCTTTGTCAGCAGTTTGCCCCATGATTAATCTTGCAGGATCACCTAAACCTTGAAACAGTGTGAATACCAGCAACAAAACACCCAATAGTACCAGCATTCCATATAATGATTTTTTTAGAATAAAAATTGCCATTATTCTTGTTTTAGAAAAGCCAATACGCTTTGTGCATCTGCAAAACTTATTTTATTTTTTACAGTTGGACCTTGCATTATAATATAAGTTGGATTTACTCTTGCAGCGGTTTTCATCACTGTTGCATCGCACTGTAATACGTTAACATTTGGGAACAAACGCTTTCCTTCCGCCAGGTCAGCCGTAACGATAAAAACAGGAATATGCATACTGCCGGCATCCTGGTATATTTTCTGAAACATCTCTTCCCACTTTTTTACATTCGAAAAATCACGGGAAAAAAGAAGAATATACCTGCCTTTTGTTTGTAAAAGGGCCTGTGTAGTATCAGATCCATCAGCGGTTTGTAATGCAAAATCGGCAATGGCGGCCGTTAACCCATTGCCTTTTTTAATCAATTTGGCAGATCTGTCAACAAATACATAACTGCTATCTAAATCATCCGGAATACTGTCTTCAGCAAACTCAATCATTTTTCCATCTTTTTGATATTGAAAAGTATAGGTGTAAACATCCGAAACTGCATTTTCTGGTGTTTTCATTTCATCTAACAGATTGTTCCCAATTTTATAGGGCAAACAATCAATAAAGGGTAAATGCCGCAAAACATACCATTGTGTAATAGCTAATATCAGCACTACGCCAATTAATGTAACGAATGCAACGCCTGATGAAAAGAAAGGCTTTACATATTTAGTTGTGAAAACAAGAAAAATAATGAGTATTAATAACAATACGTCCTTCGTAAAAGTTTGAATGGGTGTTAAAGGAATACAATCTCCAAAACAGCCACAAGCTTTTATTTTGCCACTGAATAAGACGTAGCTGGTTAAAAATGTAAAAAATACAATCAGCATCAATAATAACCTGCTAAAAAACCGAGCCTTCCAGCCAATAATAATGGCAACGCCGGCCAGCACTTCCAAAAGATTCATACCAAATGCCATGTACAATGAAAATGAATCGAAAAAATTCCAATGCCATGCCTCAAAAAATTCCTGCATTTTGTAACTTAACCCAAGTGGATCATTGGCTTTTACCAAACCTGAAAAAATAAATAACAGCCCCACCAACCACCTGACAATTATTATTAAATATTTCATGGCAGTAATTTTAATTCGTTAATCTGTTAATAAAATTCAAATGGCAAAATGAAAATTAAAAAATATTTTTATAACCAAGTTTCAAACAACTTGATAAAAGCTAGCTTAATTTATATCCTGTATTTATTCATGCATTAATATTAATGCAAATACGGCATAATTGATAATATCAATAAAATTGGCATCAATTCCCTCGCTTACAATCGTTTTGCCATCATTAAATAAAATCTGCTTGATGCGCATCAATTTCATTAGAATTAAATCGGCAAAACTTTCCTGACTCATTTCTCGCCAGGCCTCACCATAATCATGATTTTTATTTTGCATAATGTTTTTGGCAATCTGTATTTGCTTTTCATACCACTCTTCTACCTGCGTAACCGGAATTTCTTCTACTTTGGCATCTCCAATTTCAAGTTGAATTAATCCAATCACTGCATAATTCACAATGGCTTTAAATTCAGAGGCGATATCATCTGCTACCAATTGTGTTTTTTTATCTTGTATCGTTCTAATGCGCAATGCCTTAATAAATAACTGATCTACCACAGAAACAATTCTTAAAACACGCCAGGCTGTTCCATAATCTGCCGCTTTTTGAACAAAAATTTTTTTACACTGCTGTATTACTGCATTGTACTGCTGGTTAGTAATGTTCATATTCATTTGTTAAAGGCCTGAGTATATAACCCGGTTATTCTATTGAAATAAAGAATGCAATATAATTTTGATGAAAATATCAATTATTTTCAATTAGAACAAACAGACTGCTTTACTATTAATTTTGTTGCAAGATAAATGAAAGCAAAGAATGTATACGCTCAATTGTAATGGAAGGTTATTGGTAATTGAAAAACCCATCATTATGGGCATTATTAATGCAACACCCGATTCTTTTTTTAAAGACAGCCGGCAAACCACCATACAAACAGCAGTTGAGCAGGCAGAAAAAATGACAAAAGAGGGGGCTGTTATTATAGACATAGGCGGACAAAGCACCCATCCTAAAAGTAGTCTGCAAACAGCTGCAACAGAAATGGAACGCATTATTCCGGTAATTACACAAATTCGTAAAACGTTACCTGAAGTTTTTATATCGGTAGATACTTTTTATGCCTCTGTAGCCAAAGCTGCTGTTGAGGCAGGTGCTGATATAGTGAATGATATTAGCGGTGGAAATTTAGACCCGAAAATGATTGAAACGGTTGCAAATCTGCACGTACCCTATATTTGTATGCATATGCAGGGCACACCTCAAACCATGCAAAAGTATACTTCATACGAGGATATTTGTTTAGATATTGTAGACTATTTTATCAAAAAAACCACGCTGGCAAAAGAGGCCGGAATTATAGATATGATAATTGACCCCGGCATTGGATTCAGCAAAAATATTCAGCAGAATTTTTTATTGATTAAACAACTCAGTATTTTTCAGATACTGCATAAGCCCATTTTGTTGGGCATTTCAAGAAAGTCTTTTTTATATAAAACACTTCAAAAAGAAAATGCCAGTGAGGCACTTAATGCAACAACAGCCATGCACATGGCGGGTTTAATAAATGGTGCAAACATTTTACGGGTGCATGATGTAGCTGCTGCGCAGGAGTGTATTACATTGTACAATGCTTATATGGCATCATAAAAAAAGCCCCCTTTCAGGAGCTTTCAAAAACTGAACAATCTATACTTTTTATTTAACTGGTTTCACTGAACCGGGTAATAACGGAGCAGGTGCTTTTTGTGGAGCTGGTATGGTTACATCCGTAACTTCAATATCAAAAATTAAATTGGTGTATGGAGGAATCACCGGAGGACTGCCCTGTGGACCATAACCCAACATAGCAGGTACCAATAAACGGCCCTTCCCTCCTTTTGCAAAATATTTCAATCCATCATCCCAACCCTGAATTACATTGTGTTTGCCAACAACAAAGGTAAAGGGTGGCTTTTTAGCAGTAGCCGTATCCATATTGCCATCAAATTTTTTTCCATTTTCAAGGTAGCCTTTATAATATACAGATGCCTGCATGCCTGAATCGGCTTTTGGCCCCTGGCCTTCTGTTTGTACCTCTACCAAAACTCCATTGGGTGATTGGATAGTTTTAATATTATTTTTTGCAGCATAGGCCTGTAAATCTTTAATTTCTCTGCTTTTCTCCTCTTCCATTTCTTTTTGGTAATCAGCATTAACTGCTGCATCATTATTGTAAACTTTCAAAATATCCACCCTGCCATCTATAGTACCGCCTTTTTTAAACAGTTCATTGTATTCAGGAATCATGCCCAGATTTTTGAGTGTATCAATACTCATTACAAAATTAATTTTATCGCCCGGAGCACATTGCAATAACACTTCAGTAAAGCTATGTTTACCAAAAGATGCAGTATCAATTTTTACAAATGCAGGAATATGCCCGAAAGTAGAATTCAAGATAGAGTCTTTCCCTCCCACTTTCATTTTGTATTCAATATTAAATTTAATAATATCACCTTGTTTTAACAGCACCTTACTATTGCCATGTATAATTTTATATACCAGGCCCGTTTTGGTTTTGTTGTACTGATGACAACCTGCAAGCAGCAGCGCAACCCCCAGAATTGTTGTTGAAATTTTCATTGGTTTATGTATTGTTATTGTTTACAATTTAGTTAGAACAAATTTTAAAACATTATTGCAGGGCTTCCTTGTAAGCCGGAATAACATTGTAAAAATGTTCTAAAGTTTTTTCTAAAGTATCACTACTTCTGCCCCCGGCTGCATTTTTGTGTCCGCCGCCTTCAAAATGATTACGGGCAAATATGTTCACATCAAAATCTCCCTTACTACGAAAACTCCATTTTCTTTCTTCATTCCTGTCAATTACAATGGCCCCAAACTTAATGCCTTTAATGGTTAATAAATAATTTACCAAGCCTTCCGTATCGCCCGTTTTAATATCATATTGAATGATATCAGCTCTGGGGATTGACATGACTGCCGTATTGTATTCGTACAATACCTCCATTCTGTTCAGTAAAGCATTCCCAATAAAACGAAGCCGATTTTCTAAAAAACTATCATAAATGTTATCATGAATGGGCGTATGCTGTAAGCCTAAATCTTTAAAATGTGCCACCATTCTGTGTACTGATGCTGAAGTTGCAGGAAACCTGAACGAGCCGGTATCAGTCATTGTACCAGTATATAAACAAGTAGCAATAGTTACATCTAATAATTCAGGACGTTCAGATTGCATAATAAAATCATACACCATTTCGCAAGTAGAACTTTTGGCAGTATTACTAATGCCAAATTGAAATGCCGATTCTTGTGGTTGTTCATGATGATCAATCAGTACTTTAATCCCTTCGGCTGCTTCTAAATGTTTTTCGAGGTGTTTGGTTCGGTGTAAAACATTAAAATCTAAACAAAATAAAATTTCAGCAGATTGAATGAGCACAAGTGCTGCATCTTTTTTTGCTTCAAAATCAATAACTTTATCCGCATCCGGCATCCAATCTAAAAAATCTGCCCAATTGGTGGGTGTAATAACAGTAACATCGTGTCCGGTTTTTACTAAAAAATGATATAAACCAAGGGCTGAACCCATGGCATCGCCATCAGGTTTTTGATGTGTTGTAATAATAATTTTTTTGGGCGTTCTCAATAGTGGATAAAATGCTTCAATTGCTTTCATAATCAGGTGGGCAAAAATAGAGTAAATCTATATGCCATTAACAGCTTTTTAAAAAGATAAGCATTTATTTAGCAGGAATATTGGAAGCACTGTAACCTAAATCATTAATTTTGCAGCCAAATTGAATAAAACATTTATGAGTAACAGAACTTTTACGATGATTAAGCCCGATGCAACTGCAAAAGGTTACACCGGTGCCATCTTAAACCAAATGATTGAAGCGGGTTTTACTATTAAAGCCATGAAGTGGACAAAATTAACCACTGAGCAGGCTGCCGAATTTTATGCCATTCATAAAGAACGTCCGTTTTTTGGAGAGTTGGTAACTTTTATGAGTAGTGGTCCCATTGTTGCTGCTATTTTAGAAAAAAAAAATGCAGTGAATGATTTCAGAAAATTAATAGGTGCTACCAATCCGGCTCAGGCCGAAGAAGGTACCATCCGAAAAAAATATGCAGCATCTGTTGGTGAAAATGCAGTACATGGTAGTGACAGTGATGAAAATGCATTGATTGAAGCTGACTTTTTCTTCTCAAAATTGGAAAGATTTTAGTAACCTCCTCAAAGTGGCATGATTTTTTCTACTATTTGAACGGTTTTTTAAGGGTTTAGGGTTGAAAAAAGGCTTCTGTAAATTGAAGCCTTTTTGAATAAAGTAAATTGAAGTACTTACTTAATATGCATTTCTTCTATAAGTGCGGGTTTTGGGTGCGAACGGACCACCACCGGGATGGCTAGTATAATATCCGCCAAGAAAAACATTATCTAACCGCACTGAGAAAGTAACCTGAAAAGAATAGAAAGCATCTTTATTATGAGGATTACCACGTGGCATATACAAAGGTGGTTTAGCACCGGGACTTACCTCATCACCCCTAAACGATAATGAAGCAGCTTCTAACTGACCTGCAGCAATTAATGCGTTGGTTGCATATTTTGGTGTACTTACGTCATCTAAATAATCGGTAAAAAGGATGCGATAATTAAATTCAAAACCAACTGCAAATGCGTCTGTAACCTCATAACGCACTCCGGCCCCAAATGGAATATTCAGTTGCATTCTATGATAAGGCTTTGGATAACCGGGTTGATTTAAATATTGTCCCTCTGTACCAATATCATGAAGGTAAACTTTGTTCCCGTTGCGATCGTAAGTGGTGGGGTTAAAATGGTATATTCCAAAACCGCCAAATACATAAGGCACAATATTATAAACATTCCGGTCTAAAATATCATATTCCATCATATTAGAAACTTCCCATATAAAACTTTTAAAATTTAAATTACGGGCTCGCAGATCTGCTCTGGGAGATAAAGCATCATTCCTTTTTACACCCAATAAAGACAATCCTAAACGATAGCGTATTTTTTCACCTAAATCGTAGGTTGCACCTCCCATAACATCAGGAGAAACTTGTTTTAATGCAGGGGGACCCTGTATTAAATCGCCCAGATAAGCGCTAACGCCTAATCCACCAAAAGCACGAACACGTTGTGCCAAAGAAGGGGAACTTAATGCTAAAAAAGTAATTAGCAGAAATGTGCGATAGGATGCTTTTAAATGCATTAAAAAGAGTTAGTGGTTTGTAATTGATGATGTACCTAACTCAGGTTAATTACTTTTCAAATATATTGATTTTGTACAATTGTTAGCAATAACTGTTCCAATTATTCAAAAAATGCATAGGAATCATAGCTTCATCTTTTCAATCAAAAAAAATAGCATTTCCCCCATCTGTCTGCATTAAAGCTTCGGGGTTGTTTTATTTACTTTTTTCAGCCAGCCATTTGGCGCGACCATACCCTTTTAAAACATGCTTTTCACTATGGTAAGAAGAACGCACCAAAGGGCCACTTTCTACATAATCGAACCCAATTTGATAGCCAATTTCTTTTAATTCAGCAAATTCATCCGGATGTACAAAACGCTGAACAGGCAAATGTTTGGCAGTTGGTTGTAAGTACTGCCCTAAAGTTAACACATCACAATCAACAGTTCTTAAATCATGCATAGTTTGTATCACTTCTTCTTTGGTTTCGCCAATACCTAACATTAAACCTGTTTTGGTGCGCATACCACCTGCTTTTAAAGTTTTTAACACTTCTAAACTTCTGTGGTATTTGGCCTGTACCCGAACTTTTCGGGTCATTCGTTCTACTGTTTCCATGTTATGGCTTACAACCTCAGGTGCAGCATCAATAATTCTTTGTATTTGATTGGATATGCCTCTGAAATCGGGAATTAATGTTTCCAGAGTTGTTGCAGGGTTTAAGGCTTTTATGGCTTTTATGGTATTGTGCCAGATAATGGAGCCGCCATCTTTCAATTCATCTCTGTCAACACTGGTAATTACTGCATGTTTTACTTTCATTAAGTGAATGGCTTCTGCAACCCTTTGAGGTTCATCCCAATCAACCGGTGCAGGCCTGCCTGTTGCTACAGCACAAAATCCACAACTGCGGGTACATACATTACCTAAAATCATAAATGTTGCAGTACCTTCTCCCCAGCACTCACCCATGTTGGGGCAGTTTCCACTTTCACAAATGGTATGTAATTGATGGGTATCAACCAAACCTCGAACATGTTTGTAACTTTCGCCAATGGGCAGTTTTACCCTTAACCAATCAGGTTTTTTTATTCTTATAGCATTTGTTGTTGCTGAAATAACCGGTAATTCTTCCACAAAATCTGTTTTTATAAAATAATTGCAATACTGCTGTTCATTTGCTATTTTAAAATATTTGCTTCCCAAACTTTGTACATGAAGCAATGTATATTTCTGATAGCCGTAAAATGAATCATCCTTCGCTCAAATAAAACAATATACGTAATAAAAGGATGTGCAAATTTACATTACTTTCTTCTTCCAAATACTATAGCAGCATACGCATTAAAGAATAATTTTCTATCAGAACTATTCACCATAATGGGCATATTCTGTGTATAGTATTCCAGATTAACGCCTAACTCTAATGCAGAAAGTAATTCGTTATACCTTCCATAATCAAACCGAAGTGCTGCCCGTGCCTGCACACCGGGAACATATTTTATTTCATTCAATCCTTTACTAAATCCGGATGAGCCTTGAATAAGCGTATAATCGAGAAATGCAGTTGGATTATCTGAATATTTAATATCGTTTACCTGATTGGCATTGTTTGGATCCTGAACCTGCAAATAGTATGGTTTTAACATGCCTAAACTAAAACCACCGCCATAAATTGCTGAAACAGCAACGCCGTTTTTATTACCCTTACCACCAATTAAACGTTGCTGGCCAAATCCTAATTTAAAACAGTAGAAATTATTCTGCTTTCCGTAAATGTAGGGATTACCCAAAAAAACAAATCCACCCCCTACCAATGGTACAGATGTTTTTTCTTCGTGTTTGTCTTTATGCTCACCTAACTCCATCCACCACAAATTGGTTTTAGTAATGGTTTTATATTTTCCATGTTCATAAAAAATACCATACCCATCGGTATTCAATTTCACGCCAAATGCTCCTTGTTTCTGATAAATGAGTGCCCCTTCTTCTTCCTGCTTAATTAAATTATTAATTCTTTCTCTACGTTCTACAGCTTTTTGTTGTCTGCTGGTAAGTGCATTTGTACTTTGTGCAAATAAAAAAACTGGTGCCAGGGCTAAGGTTAATACAATTAATTGCTTCACAAGAATTATTTTAATGCTAATTTAGATAAAAATTTAACCTATGACTTCAATTGTATTGTATAAAGGAAATTTAAGAACAGAATTAACACATTTACAAAGTGGAACGTTAATTGAAAATGATGCACCCACCGATAATCAGGGGAAAGGGGAAAGATTTTCACCAACCGATTTGGTAGCTACTGCTTTGGGTAGTTGCATGATTACAACAATGGGCATTAAAGCCAATACAATGAACATTGATTTAACCGGTACCAAGGCTGAGATTACGAAAATTATGAAGAGTGATCCCAGAAGAATTGGTAAAATCATTACCCATATCATATTTCCAACTTCTTTGCAGCAACTGGATGAAAAACAAAAACAAATTTTAGAAAATACGGCGCGTACCTGCCCAGTAGCAAGAAGCCTGCACCCGGATTTAGAAACAGATATTCAGTTTACTTGGGAATAATTACCGGCTGGTTTGCTTTAGTATTTTATGACCAACCATACAGGATAAACATTTTTTTTCTGAACAATATTGTCTGGATAAATGAATGAATGCCTGCGAATCGAATGCATTTTTGTTAGGAATTTGATATTGTAACCAGTTACTGGTAATCAAATTTTTTTCGGCAGGAAGCAGCGTTAACCATTGAATTACTTTGTTTTTATAATTGTCATCATTATGATAATGCCCATATGCAAACAACATGGGGCTTACTGTATTAATGATTAAAGTATTGATCATTTGCCTACCTAATTTTTTGGGCAGATATGCAGTTGGTTCATCAGTTAAATTGTAATGATAATGCCAGTAATCATTTGCAGTAACGTTAAATAATGCGCTAACCTGTTGGATAGTTGTGGCTTTCTTTATCGCATCAAACAAATGAAAAGATTGATGAATGAGCATGGCCAATTGTGCCAAACGAACGGTTGGAAAATTTGCAGGCCGCATCCTTAAAAATTTAGGTAATGCATTTGCCGGTTTCAGGGAATATTTTTTTTGCAGAAATAGATACTCCTTTTGCAGCATCTGAACATATTTATCTTCAAAATCATTCCTGTTCAATAAATTGGCCTGACCAAGTAACAGCGCTTCTAATTGTTGAATATTGTTTTTGTGCTTTGCCAATATATTTACAGGTGTTAATGCTGCCATTTCCTGAAACAGCAATGCGTTTTGTGTTAGTCCAAAATTATAAGCCAAAACCTGCCAAAAAACCGCTTCCCAATGGCCTTTGGTTGCATGTAATTTTTGAATGATTTTTTCAGTATTTCCCATTAACTTTTCAACGGCCAGTCTTTCTTTCCATGCCATCCATTCTAAATAACTCAATGCAGGTAAATGAAGTGAACAGGGTATTTTTTGCGGGGTTTGTAATAATTGCTGATAATGTTCTAATAATAGTTTAGACACCCGGTTGCACAAACTTAGCGTGTGCATTGAATTACCGGATGCATCGGGTATTGCTTTGTTATTCTGCCAAACCACATGTAAAATAACATTTTTAAAATGCGGATCATTTTCGTGCTGATGTGCTAACCAATCGGAAGCCTGCACATGAATTTCTACATTACCTACCAAAGTGATTTGATTGATTTGAATAACAGCCTCTAAAAAATCGGGGCCTTGATGGGTATTGTATTGCCCCGGTTTAATAACTTTTACAGGCTCTCCTGCATCTGTTACTAATGATGCAGAATTATAATATTGAAACTGCCATATAAAATGCAGCAAACGTTCATTCAGATATTGAAGCTCAAGCATAAGTTATATCAATTAAACTTCAATATATCCAATAATTTTTATTTACACAACAAGTTGTAAATTTTATTGATGGGTAACCCCATTACATTATAAAAATCACCTTCAATGGCTTTAATACCAATAAGGCCAATCCATTCCTGAATGGCGTATCCACCCGCTTTATCAAATGGTGCATAATTGTCTACATAATAAGCTGCTTCTTCTGGTGTAAATGCATTAAAACACACATTAGTTACTTCAGCAAAAGCAATTTCCTTACTTCCGATTAACAAAACTACCCCTGTTATTACCTGATGCTTGCGATCAGATAAACTTAGTATCATTTGAATGGCTTCTGAGCGGTTCGCCGGTTTTCCTAAAATATCATCATCTACTACTACAATGGTATCTGCTGCCAAAATAGATTTATGATTCAGTTCACCATGAAAATCGGCAGCAATTTTTTCTTTTACTGCAAGTGCTTTATTTCGGGCAATATGAATGGCTACTTCATTTTTAGGAAGCGAAACAGGAAAAGATTCGTCGGTTGTTTTTGTAACAACAATAAAGGGTATCCCCACTTTTTCCAGTAATTCTTTTCTTCGGGGGGAGTGAGATGCTAAAATAATTTCTTCCATAATTTTTTGATATACTGATGCAAATTAAAGTATTACACCATATTTACATGGGATGCCCGAAAAATAACATAGAAACAATACCTGTAAGCATGATGATTTTGACCAAAGTACTTAACCGATGAAAATCGGCAGCTGATTGGGCTTTAATTAATGACCGCACTACTTGCAATAATGGAAGTGTAATACATACAAAGCCATACAAGGCGGTTATCCACCATCCAATAAAAGTTACATATAATTGCAAAAGCAGTAAAGCTGCCAATAACACAATTACCCAAACCAATGTAAATATTTTTGAACTGTTTATTCCCCAAACAATGGGCATGGTTTTACAACCATATTTTCGGTCGCCTCCTACATCTTCCATATCTTTAATCACCTCACGAATTAAAGAAATAATAAATGCAAACCCTGCATATAAAATTGTAAACCGAAAAAATTTATGGGTATCTAAATTTGTTATTGGGGGAAATGCAAAAAAATAGCGTTGCTCTGCCCACCAAAGAATTAATACTGACCAGGCAGTAAGTAAAGAAATGAGCACATTACCCAACAGAAATTTTTTTTTCAGTGAAGCGGAATAAATGAACAACAACAAAACACTCAAAAAATTGAATATCCCTATAAAAGAGGACTGGGTTGTCTTATCAATATAAAAACCTAACGCAATGCCCACAATACTTAATATAAAATGCCAGAGTATTACCCAACGGCGGCTTATTGTATTGTCAACAACAAGTCGTTTGGGTTTATTAACTAAATCAATATTTAAATCAAAATAGTCGTTAATTACATAGCCGCCGGCTGCAATGCAAACTGAGCTGAATGCTAAGAGAAAGAAAGCCGAAGTATTTAATACATTATCAACCCCTGCTGCAGTAAATAAAGGCTTTACAATGCAATACTCAAACATTACCTGTGTTAAAAAAATAAACAGCAGGTTGGGCCAACGAATGAGTTGCAGAAATGCGTTGATAATTTTCAATTGATTGAATTTATGCGAATGATATTTTTAAATTTAATTTTGATGACAGCACCACGAAAATAAACTGGCTCAGCCCGTTCTTGCTCAAATTTATTCATAATCTTATACAAGTCTTTCCATTTTCGCAGCAAAAATATTGGAAACATACTGATGTTAAGGAATTTAATGCTACTTAATAGGATCATACAATTAAAAACAATGGGTTTGTAACGATACTGCAAAGAACAATTGTCCACATGGTTGTACAAAAAAAATAATTTGGTTTACACAAAAAAAATTATATTGTGTGTACGTTTACGTTCAATTGCTTGCCAAAAAGTCCCTCACGGTTATCCATTGAGGGATTTATTTTTTAAATGTTCTTCACGAATACATTCGGTAAACAAATCATACAATTTTGCATATTGAGGTTTTTGCACCAATAAAGCCTGCTGCTTTTGAATAGTAACAGAATCGTTTCGAATGGCCGGGCCCGTTTGCATTGCAAAAGGTTCAATAGAATCATGAATCCTTACAGCAGTTTCATGTATCAAAGGAATTAATAGGGAAAAAGGAATGTTTTGTTCCCTACAATATACAAATGCCATTTGATATAGATAGTTAGAAAAATTGGAAGCAAATACAGCAGCAAGATGCAATTGCCTCTTTTCTTCATCATTCAATACAACAATTTGTGCATCAGTTAAATCATTACACAATTTCATTAAATCAGGTAAAACAGACTGGTTACCTATTGTAATGGCCAACGGAAATTCAGGCAATTTTTCAACCTGTGCATTCAGGCTTTGTATTGGCCATAGTACACCAAAACTTTCAGTAAAATTTTTGAATACTGCAGCAGGAATACTGCCCGATGTATGCACTAAAAATTTATTCTTAAACACCGGATGGGCTGCTGTTTCCTGAATCAAATTATCGGGTAATGCAAATAAATATAAATCGGCCCGGGTATCAACATCTTTAATATTTGTTGTAAATGTTGCCTGTAATTGCATGGCCAATGTTGCTGCATGTGCCGGCGTTTTGCTAACAATTTGCAGAATTTTGTGTTTTTTTTGAAATAGTAATTTACCGAATATAGTAGCTACATTACCAGCACCAAGAATAACAATATCCATATATTTGTTTTAGGATGAACAAGAAAACAAAAACCAAACTAAAGGCAATTTATTATATTGTACTGATAAAATTGATTGCAGTTTTCAGTGCCAGAGCAGCCGCCCTAAAAGCATTTAAGGTATTTTCAACTCCCTATTCGGGAAAACCCAAAAGAATACCACCAGCCGAATTTTCTTTTGCCACCCCACTAACGCTGCCCTTTGAAGGTAAAGTATTAAGGGGATGGCTATGGCAACCTGAACCAGAAAAAAATAATGGGAAAAAAATATTGATTGCACATGGCTTTGATAGTTGCAGTTACCGCTTTGCACATTTTATTCAGCCCTTTCTGCAGCAGGGGTTTACGGTTATTGCATTTGATGCACCTGCACACGGATTAAGCGATGATAACACTACCAATGTATTAGAATATAGAAATGCCATTGTAGCCATCAAGAAAAAATTTGGCCCATTTGAAGTAAATGTCGGGCATTCGTTAGGCGGAATGGCCATTACGTTAGCTGCTGAAAAATTACAGGACACTTCAAAGTTAATTTTAATTGCGCCTGCAACTGAAACATCTACTGCCATTCACGCTTTTTCAAAGCTCCTGCGTTTAAACGCAAATATAAAATCTGCCTTTATTCAACACATCAAAACAATATCAAACCATAGTATTCATTATTTTTCTGTTAGCAGGGCTATTGCACATATTCATGCGCCTGTTTTATGGATTCATGATGAATCAGACATGATTTGTCCTTTTAAAGATGTACTTCCCGTACAGGAAAAGCAATATCCGCATATTTCATTTTATTGCACAAAAAGCCTCGGGCACAGCAATATTTATAGAAACAAATCTGTTAAAAATGCCATTATTTCATTTAGCAATAATGAATAATCGTTTTTGTGATTTAAAGCTTTCAACTAATATTGCATGTACTTTATTGAAAAAATGGCAAAAAAATCATTATTTAACGATTCATCCATAGATTCGTTCGTATTGTTCACCATATATTAAAAATTAGAATGGCAAAGAATTTATTAATCGTCGAATCACCCGCAAAGGCAAAAACCATAGGCAAAATCTTAGGGAATGATTTTGAGGTGAAAAGTTGTTATGGCCATATCAGAGACCTGGAAAAAGATGATATGGGCATTGATGTTAATAAAAACTTTGAGCCACGCTATATTGTTCCGGATGAAAAACAGAAAGTAGTTAAAGATTTAAAACAATTGGCCGCCAAAGCAGCAGAAGTCTGGTTAGCATCGGATGAGGACCGTGAAGGAGAAAGTATTAGCTGGCATTTGGCTGAAGTACTGGGGTTAGACCCGAATAAAACCAAAAGAATTGTATTTCATGAAATAACCGCACCTGCCATAAAAAAAGCTGTTGAAAATCCAAGACTCATAAATATGAATCTGGTGAATGCACAACAGGCCAGAAGGGTATTAGACCGATTGGTGGGTTTTGAATTAAGTCCGGTTTTATGGAGAAAAATTGGCATGCAACGCAGCCTGAGTGCAGGCCGTGTGCAAAGCGTAGCAGTTCGGTTAATTGTAGAAAGAGAAAGAGAGATTAACCAGTTTATTCCGGAAAAAAGCTTTAAAATAGAAGCAGCATTTACGGCACCTGATATAAACCAAAAACTTGTAATTTTTAAAGCCGAGGGACCTTCAAAAATTGCTACCAACGAAGCAGCCAACCAGTTTCTACAGCAATGTATTGGCGCTAATTATACTGTTAAGCAGGTTGAAGTAAAGCCTGCTAAACGTACACCTGCCGCACCTTTTACAACCTCTACACTACAGCAGGAAGCCTCCAGAAAATTAGGATATGGAGTTAGCAAAACAATGTTACTGGCACAAAAATTATACGAAAGCGGTTACATTACTTACATGCGTACCGATAGTATTCAGCTTTCTGATACTGCATTAACTGATATTAAAAAAGAAATTAACGAGTATTACGGCAGTCAGTACCACCAGCCTCGTAAATTCAAAAACAAAAACGAAAGTGCGCAGGAAGCCCATGAAGCCATTCGGCCAACCTACATGAGCAGACATACCATAGATGAAGCTGATACCAAAAAATTATATGAACTCATCTGGAAGCGAACCATTGCTTCGCAGATGAGTGATGCCGCATTTGAAAAAACCATAGCTCAAATAGGCATTTCTACCAATGCAGAAACGTTAACAGCCACTGGAGAAGTATTGAAATTTGATGGTTTTTTAAAAGTATATTTTGAAGGACGGGATGATGAAGATGAAGAAGATACAGAAAAAATGTTACCACCATTATCAGAAGGCCAAAAATTAGAATTCAAAGAAATGATGGCAACAGAAAAATACAGCCGCCCTCCGGCAAGATATACGGAAGCATCACTTGTAAAAAAATTAGAAGAGCTGGGAATTGGAAGGCCATCCACTTATGCGCCTACCATTACCACCATTGTTAAAAGAAACTATGTAGAAAAAAGAGACAAAGAGGGTGTACCCCGGCAAATTACCTTACTAAAACTTACACCCGAAAACAACATTGAAAAAAATATTATAACTGAAATTACCGGTGCCGAAAAAGGGAAATTGTTCCCAACTGATTTGGGTATACTGGTTACTGATTTTTTAAAACAGCATTTTCAAAAAATTATGGATTATGGCTTCACAGCTAAAATTGAAGAAAACTTTGATGAAATTGCTGAAGGTAAAATTCAATGGAATAAAATGATTGATAATTTTTATCAGCCATTTCATGTAGATATTGAACATACTTTAGAAAATGCAGAACGGGCTAAAGGTGAACGCGAATTAGGCATAGATCCGGGTACCGGGAAAAAAGTGATTGCCCGAATGGGTCGTTATGGTGCTATGGTGCAAATAGGCACTGCCGAAGAAGAAGAAAAGCCGCGTTTTGCTAAACTAAACCCCAATCAAAGTATTGAAACCATTTCATTGGAAGAAGCACTTGAACTATTTAAATTACCCCGCATTTTAGGTGAATATGAAAATCAGGAAGTGAGTGTGAATATAGGCCGGTTTGGTCCCTATGTTAAATGGGGCGATCAATTTATTTCATTGCCTAAAGGCGTAGATTTAACTGAAATTGAATTAGATAAAGCCATCACATTCATCACACAAAAAAACCAGGCAGATGCACCCATTGCTACTTACAAAGATTTGCCGGTTACTAAAGGAAAAGGAAGGTTCGGTCCCTTTATAAAGTGGAATGATGTGTATATTAATGTACCCAAAAAATACAATTTTGATACATTGAGCAAACAGGATATTGAAGAATTAATTGAGGCGAAGATGGAAAAAGAAGCCAATCGCTTTATACAACAATGGCCACAAGAAAAAATTTCAATTGAAAATGGTCGTTGGGGACCATTTATTCGCTTTCAAAAGAAAATGCTGAAGCTGGGCAAAAAACCCGATGGCACAAAATATGAACCAGCAGAATTAGAAACGATTACTATAGACACTGTAAAAGCCATGATTGCAGAACAAGTTCCGAATGCTTTTGCAAAAAAAACAAAGGCTGCTGCAAAAAAATCGGCAACAACAAAAACAAGAAAATAAATACAATAAAAAAACCGGAAGCATCACAGTCTGTTTTTTTACATGTTAATTTTTCTGAAATACTTTAATAGTACCTGCCCATTTTTCTCAAAAAACGAACATGCGCAGCAACAGCACCCCGTACAGTAGGATATTCAATATACTGCAACTGATATTCCTTACACACTGTTCTAACGATTTTACTGATAGCCGGATAATGCACATGCGAAATTTTAGGGAATAAATGATGCTCTATCTGAAAATTTAATCCACCCACCAACCAACTCACTAATTTATTATGGGTGGCAAAATTGGCGGTTGTTTTTATTTGATGCAAAGCAAATTCATCGGGTAATTTACTGCTTACCGGATCAGCTTCAGGAAAATCGGTACCTTCAACAGTATGTGCCAACTGAAATACAATGCTTAAAATAAAGCCTGTTACACAAGTCATAGTAAAGAAACCTGCCATCCAGTCTATCCAACCAATAAAATAAATCGGGATAACTACAAATGCCATAAAATGGAATGCTTTGATAAACCAAAACCCAAGATGATCGCGTATCTCCATTTTTTTCAGGGCAATATTGCCAATTTTACCGGAAAAATATTTTTTATAATCTGCAAAAAATATCCAGAAAACATACAATAGCATATATAGTACAATAAAGTAAATATGCTGAAAACGGTGTACCCAGTATTTTTTTTGTGTTGGTGCCATTCGCATTAAAAAGCCAACTTCTATATCATCATCTATCCCATCAATATTGGTAAAACTATGGTGAATCATATTGTGTTTTACATTCCACATAAAGTGATTGGCTCCTACCAAATTCACTGAACGTGCAGCTAAGTGATTCAGCCATTTACTGCGGCTAAAGCTGCCATGACTGCCATCGTGCATAATATTAAAACCAATGGCAGCAACTACACCCCCCATTATGATTAACTCAGGAATAGCAAAATACCAGTTGGGGGTAAAAAAAATAAGATGCACATATAAAAAGCCAAAAAACAACATTAATAAAATAGCTTTTGTAAATAAAGCTGCGTTGCCAGTAGCTTCAATACCGTTTGTTTCAAAATATGCATTTACTCTGCGCCTTAGCTCAGCATGCAACGAATCTTTAACAGCAGGAAATTTAGGAATCATTCTATTCAATTTATAAAGTAAAAAACAAACTGCAAGGTACATGAATTAACGCTATCCAATACGTTAAAACGCAATGAACGCCACAAAATCAAAAACATTGTATTCGTGTATAAAAAATATTTCCACAACAATAGAATAACTTCTGCTTAAAAAAACAAAAAAAGAGCTTAGTTTGGTATTGTAATTAAAACATACTGCCATTCAAACAACTACTACGATAGCCTATATGCAACAAACGAAAGAAATAAATGCTTTGTTTTCGCTGATAGACGACCCGGACGAAGAAGTATATCATACCATTGCTGAAAGAATTGTTTCTTTTGGAAAAGGTATTATTCCCAATTTGGAAAATCTGTGGGAGAATACTCCCAATACGGAAGTGCAGGAGAAAATTGAAATGCTGATTCACCAATTGCATTACAAAGACTTAACAAACGATTTTATTGAATGGAATAAAAATCCTTATCACGATATATTATTGGGTGCATTATTAGTGGCAAAATTTCAATATCCCGATTTACACACAACTCCGGTATTACAGGATATAGAAAAAATAAGAAGAAATGTATGGCTGGAACTGAATAGCTATTTAACCCCGCTGGAACAAGCCAATGTATTATCGAGCATTATTTATAACTATTATAATTTAAAGGGCATAGAAATTAGCTATAACCACCCCGATGATTTTTTTCTGCATAAAGTAATAGAAACCAAAAAAGGCAATACCATTACCAACAGTATTATTTATCAGGTATTGTGTAACCTTTTAGAAATTAATGCCCGAATTATTAATATTCCAAGGCAAATGGTCATTGCTTATTTTCATTCAGATTATGACGCAACCACCTATAAAGGTCACCCACAGGAAAAAATTCATTTTTATGTAGACAGTATTAGCGGGCAAGCCTATTCACATGCAGATATTGAAACTTATTTCAAAAAAATTTCAGTACCACCGGTTGCTTCCTACTTTAAACCAATGCCGAACCAACGTATTATTCAAATTTTATTGCAGGAAGTTGCCAAATGCTTTACCCTTCCTTCTAACCAATACAAACAAGATGAATTATTGGCATTAGCAGCCTTATTAGATGATTAAATCATTTTTATTATATAAAATAGTTTGTATATTCCAAAATGATTCATTTTCTATTTTTTAAAATAAGGATTTAAAATTTCACCTACCTAATCCAATACCACTTTGCAATTGAAGCAGCATAGAAGACGAATAAAATTCTAATTGTGAAAATGAAAGCAGCTCATTTCGTAATTTTACTACATATCCATTGTTAGCAATGATTACCACACATCATGAATGAAAATTACTATACATATTACGAAAGTCCGATAGGCTTAATAAAAATAGGGGGCACAGAACAATACATTACCGAATTAAGTTTTATTGATAATAGCCAGCAAATTGCACATGGCATTCCGGGCATCAGTGATTTATTGCATCAATGCACGGAAGAATTAATTGAATTTTTTCAGGGAAGAAGAAAAATTTTTGATTTGCCGGTTTACCAGGAAGGTACTCCCTTTCAGGAAAAAGTGTGGAATGAACTTTTGGCCATCCCATTTGGTAAAACCATCAGCTATATGGATTTGGCAAAAAGAATGGGTGATCCGAAATGCATACGGGCAGCAGCAACTACCAATGGGAGAAATAAAATTGCAATTATTGTTCCATGCCACAGGGTAATTGGCAGCGACAAAAATTTAACGGGTTATTCGGGTGGTTTGTGGAGAAAAAAATGGTTATTACAGCATGAATTCAAAATTGTACATGGTATTCAAACCCTTTTTTAATGCTGCTAAAAACGAACAGCCTTTGGGCATTTTAATTTTTTGGTATTATCATTCCCTCCATAAATACCTGTTTTAACCAAAGAAATTTCATAAGCCCCCTGCGAACCATTATAACCACTTAATGAAGATGTAGTAGCATCATAATTAAACGTAACTTTTATATTACTTACCTGATACCCAATCATGGGGATAGCAGCATCGCCCAAACGATAGTACATTCCCAGAATTAACTGACTGTTTCCATCACCACTTAAATTTCTATTGGCATTCATACCTATTACCGTTTCAGTTACATTACCCATTTTACTGAAGTACATATTGGGATTGAGTATCCACAAATTTTGAATTTTAATATTCCCATTCATAAAAAAATTGTAACGCGGATCAACGGTATTGTTACTTACTGAAGGAGCAAAAAAACTTTCTTTTGGCCGATTGAAATGTTGAATACTTACACCCAGATTTAAATAAATATTATCAGTTGCAAAATAGGCATAATTAATCCCAGCATTTAGATCCATATAATACACAGATGTATAATAAAATGGCTCATTAGATGGGATAGCAACATCAAAAAATTTACCATTCCATTGATCATTAAAAGTTAGTTTACTGGCATCTACCCGTTTATTTACACCACCTACACCAAAACCTATACTTAATAACCCATCATAACCCAATACCTGGTGGTAAGCCAAAGATGCATACCCTTTGGTAGAAGTGAGTGAGCCATCTCCGGCAGCATCGGTTAACAACACACCGCCTATACCCACCCACCCATTTTCAAAACGATTGTTAAACAGCTGGGCATCGCCCCACATGCTCATGGTTTTATAAGGGTTGCCAATATTGGCCCATTGGTCCCTGTAATTAATACCGAACCTGTAATCTGATTCAGGATTAAAACCGGTATTTGCCGGATTTATCAATAATGGCGCATTAAAGTATTGGGAAAAGTGTAAATCCTGAGCATACAACTGATGCACTGCTAATACATGTAACATTAGCAGTATTAACAACATTTTATATACAATTTTTATACTACTCATTTCATTACTTTAATAAGGTAATATCTCCCGTTTTTGTATATTTTTTTCCATCCGATGTTTCAATCAACAATACATAATGATACACATCCTGTGGCTGAATTACGCCGTTATATGTACCATCCCACCCCCCCGATTTTGTGAAACCCTGATAAACCAGTTTACCCCATCTGTTATAAATATTCCATTTCATTTTGGTAATGCCATATCCTTGCACATAAATAACATCATTAATACCATCACCATTTGGCGAAAATGCTTTGGGCACATCAAACAAGGGCGCAATTAATGCCTGAACCGGCAGGCATTTTTCATCAACACATCCCGATTTGTTGATAGTTTGCAGACAAGCTGTATAATTTTTGGTTGAATCGTATATATGACTAACGGGGGTGGCTATACTGGTGGTAATGGTTGAATCTCCATCTCCAAACAACCATTTATAACTCAAAGCAGGCTGCGACAGATTAGTAAATTGAATGGGCGTATTAGTAACCGGAGGCTGCGGTGCCACACTAAAGTCAGCAATTGATTTTATTTTCATTTGTACTATTTGAGTGGTGGTGTCTGATTTATTGCAGGTATTTGGATCATTTGCAATTAGGGTAATGGTATAACTGCCTGTATCATTGTATTGATGGGTAGGACTAATGGCTGTTGAGCTGCTACCATCTCCAAAACTCCAAATAAAATTGGTTCCACCAGTTGATGTATTGTTGAATATGGCAGTATAAGGAACACAACCAATAGCCGGTGTTTGAAATGCTGCTTTTACATTGGCAGCAATTCTAATTTGTAAAACAGTGCTATCATTTTGATTACAGTAGCCGGTATCTTGCAGTATTAAACTGACATTATAAATACCCTCTGATGGAAATGTGTGTGTTTGCGGTTGTGTGCCGGTTACAACAGAGGTACCATCGCCAAATTTTAAAATAAATGATTGGCCGTTAAATGGCTTATTGGGAGGTGAAGTAGAAGTATTGTTGAATTGAAAAGTTAATGATTCGCAACCACCAATTTTAGCCGCATTTAAACCCAAAGTAGCCGCATCATTCCGAACACGAATGGTAACATAAGATGTATCACTAACATTACAACTATTCGGATCGGTAGATACCAGCATTACTTTATAAAAACCAATATTTTGAAATACATGCGATGTTTTTGGAGTAGTAGTTGTTACCTGAGTAGAGCCATCATTAAAATCCCACATATAAGTTTTTCCCTGAGCTACTGTATCTGCAAAATCAACATTTAAAGGCACACAACCCGATGTATCGCGGGGAATACCATTGGCTGCAGCCTGCAGGCCTGAAGAAATGCCTGCTAAATTAAAAGCAATTTTAAGTGCCATCATATTGCAATCGGGGCCATTATTAGTTGTAGAAAATACATAGGGTGGGCTGCCGGTTAAAACAGGATTGGCGGGTGGGCCTTGTTTACAAGAACAGATGGTTTGATAAATAATACCATTTTTATCGAAACGGCTGGTGCCACCATCCACATGATCGCCTAATGCACCATTCTGTCCAAAATAGCTGCCAAACAATTGGCTTTGTGCATTTTTTTCTAATACAAAGAAATAAAAATCGGCACCATCTGTAGTGTTTTGCAGATAATTGGGAGTTGACATATTTCTAACCCCACTATTCAAATAACCGTCATCAATATCAATACCACCACCCCAGCCTGATACATATACATTTTCACAACGATCCACCAGAAAAGCTGTTGGGGAGATATTGGGCTGCGGACTGCCGGGTGCTCCAAATGTTGCTGAATAAACAAAATCTGATAAGTCGGGTTTTAATTTGCAAATAAATTGTTTACCATCTGTTTGCCCCTGTGCTTGATTAAAAGGAGAATTAACTACCTGCCATTTGCCATTTGTAGTTCCCATAATATAGGGAAAGCCCAACTTATCGAATTGCACTCCAAATAACATGTCTGCTCCATTCGTGCCAAAATAACTGCTATTGATTAATCGAGAACCATCATTACTGATGACTGCTACAAAACCATCGCAAATACCACCCTGATATGTTGAAAATTTTACATTTGCACCAATACCGGGAAAATTCGTACTGGCAGTTCCACCGGCAACATAAATGTTATTGTTGGTAGGATTGATGGATAACACAAAGGCGGCATCGTTATCATTCCCTCCTAAATATGAACTGAATAAAACCGAACTTAAATCCGGAGTAGCTTTTATTATTACTGCGTCCTGAAAAAAGCTACTGCCATTGGCACCTCCATTGTTTTTTTGGAAAGCATTTGCAGAAACGGGAAAATCCGTTGACTGTGTACAACCTGCTAAATAAATATTTCCTGCTCCATCAATAATCACTTCGCTTCTGGCATCATCGCCATAATTTAAGCGAGTAGATTGATAACCGGATGTACCTGTATATTTTCCCCGAATATTTACACCATCATCGGCACTACCACCGATAACCAGTGAGCCCACAATGCCGGTACCTGTAGCATTTAGCTTTGTGATAAAAATATCAAATCCTCCACCCGTTCCAACTTTATTGGTAGAGGGGAAATTGGCAGAACTGGTCCTTCCGGCAATAATTAAATTGCCTGCATTATCGGTTATTAAACTATGGGGTTGTTCATTGCCATTACCACCCAAATAGGTGGCATATACTCTGTTTCTGCCTGTTGGATCTAACTTCATAATTGCTACATCATAAGGAGAAAGTTCCCCCTCTCTTACCCCACCCTGAAAAGACGTTTGAAATGCGCCATTGCTCACAGGAAAAGATTGGTTATCACCTGCAAATACAATACCGCCGGCATAAAAATTTCCCGAATTATCGTAAGTGGCAGTATAGCCCCAGTTTTCAGCAGTACTGCCGGAAAAACTGGAAAAAACAAATTGTGGATCAATAACCAGTGTTGCAGCAGGATCTGTTTTTTCAACATTAAACTTTACAATACTACCCTTTATGTTGTAGGTACAAGGCACTATTTGCTTGCCCGATAAATTAACAGCATAACTATAGGGTTTAGCCTCTTTTAAATTTTGTACAGAAGTTTGAATAATGAGTTCACCGTTTTTTTGCTTCAGTCCATTTACTCCATCATAATATAACGCGATTGTATTTACGTTACCACCTGGATTTACAATGATATCATATTTTAAAGTGCCGTTGGTGGTGTAATAACGAACATCAATATTTGGATATATATTTTTGCAGGTAATGGCCTGATAAACTTTACAATTTTGCCCCCATTTAGTGGGGTCATTCCCAATTAAATAATTGTTGGCAGTTGCCAACGGTTTATCAGGAATAATTTCAGGATTGGGATTGGCATTTAAAAACTTTACCTGATATACATGCAATCTGAGTACTTTTTTTCCATTGCCGGCATCGGCTTCAGGGGGTGCGATGGCTGTAGTAGTTTGTCCATTTGCATTTACCTGTTGAATGTATTTAATGGAAGGTCTCGAAAATTGTTGATGGGGAGATAAAGTAGCATAATCTTCAGGACTATATAGTAACATTCTGAAACCACCATCTTTTTGAATGGAAAAAGCTCCGATGGTAAGGTTTCCTCTGTAGGCTATATCATTATTCCACTGACCTTTATTCTCAACAAATCGCAAATTGGACTGCGCTTTACTTTGCTGCAGCAAACCTATTATACAGAAAGCAAAAAGAAAGTACCTTATCCCACTCATACATAATAAGTTTTACTGCCAGAAAAATACATCAACAGAAAGCAATAGTAAGTTACAAAATCCCTACCATATTGTTAAATAACAGGTTGCATTTATAAATGTTTAATCAGGATATTTTACTCCATCCAGTTTTACCCTTTGATGATTGCAAAAACAAACGCAGACAGCTATTTTCCTGGGATTGTAATTCCATATCTTTTTCTACCAATTGTTCTGCCTCCATTCTGGCCACTTCTAACATTTGTCTATCATTCACAATACTGGCTAGTTTAAAATTTACTGCCCCGCTTTGTCGGGTACCTTCAATTTCACCAGGACCTCTTAATTCCAAATCTTTTTCAGCAATCACAAATCCATTATTGGTGGCACACATTATCTTGATACGTTCTTTGGCCTCAGCGCTTATTTTACTACCTGTTAAAAGGATGCAAAAACTTTGTTCGCTACCCCTTCCTACCCTGCCGCGCAATTGGTGTAACTGCGATAAACCAAATTTTTCAGAACTTTCAATCACCATTACAGAAGCATTGGGCACATTTACACCCACTTCAATAACAGTGGTACTCACCATAATTTGCGTTTCGCCTTTTACAAAGCGTTGCATATTCAATTCTTTCTGTTCAACCGGTTGTTTGCCATGCACCATACTAATGCTGAACCTGGGTTCGGGGAAAAAACTTTTAACCTGCTCGAAGCCCTGCATTAAATCTTCATAACTTAGTTTTTCACTTTCTTCAATTAATGGATAAATAAAATAAGCCTGCCTGCCTTTTTCAATTTCAGATTTTACAAAATCCATCACACTGGCACGGGCATGTTCAGCACGGTGAACGGTTTTAACGGGTTGCCTGCCGGGTGGTAATTCATCCATTACACTATAATCCAAATCTCCATAGGCTGTCATTGCAAGGGTTCGCGGAATGGGTGTTGCCGTCATTACCAGCACATGCGGTGGGATGGCAGCTTTTTTCCAAAGTTTGGCACGTTGTTCTACACCAAACCGATGTTGTTCATCTATAATCACCAAACCTAAATTTTTAAACTGCACTATATCTTCAATAATGGCGTGGGTTCCTACAATAAAATGGATGGAATCATCCAACAACCCTTTTAAAATTCTTTTTCGTTCTGCGGTTTTAGTACTTCCGGTTAAAAGTGCAATTTCAAACGGCATTTCTTTTAATAAATTACACAATCCTTCAAAATGCTGTTGGGCCAATATTTCAGTTGGCGCCATCATACAACTTTGAAAACCATTATCTGCTGCCAATAGCATGGCTAATAAAGCAACAATGGTTTTACCGCTTCCTACATCGCCTTGCAACAAACGATTCATTTGATGGCCTTTGGCCGTATCTGATCTAATTTCTTTCAATACCCTTTTTTGTGCATTGGTTAATTGAAAAGGCAAATACCTGTTGTAGAAAGTATTAAAATAATCGCCAACTTTTTCAAACAAAACTCCCCTGCTGGCGTTTTGTCTTCTTAGTTTTACTATATGCAAGCGTACCTGTGCAATAAAAAGCTCTTCAAATTTTAAACGGCGCAATGCAGCTTCATAAGCTTCCGGATTGGCAGGAAAATGAATGGCCTGATAGGCTTCAAAACGAGGCACTAATTTTAATCGATTACAAATTTCAGGTGGTATATTTTCGGATATGCAACCAGATGGAAGAATGGAAAATAATTGCTGGGTTAAGTGTGCTATCTGCCGACCACTTAATCCCCTTGCTTTTAATTTTTCAGTTGCCGGATAAACCGGTTCTAAATAATTTTTTGCAGTAATATTTTGTGGCTGTTTCAACTCTATTTCAGGATGAACGAGTTGGGGTTTGCCATTAAAAAAACTCACTTTCCCAAATACAAGATACGTTGCGCCAATTTGCACATTTTTTTGAATCCAGGTAATACCCTGAAACCAGGTAAGTTCAAGCAGTGCACCGGATTGGTCTGATAACTGACCTACCATTCGCCTGGCACGTTTTTCACCAATTACCTCCAATGCAATTAATTTTCCGGCCACCTGAATATATTCAGTATTGAACTGAATGGATGAAATAGGACTAATAACAGTTTTATCAATATGTCGGTAAGGAAAATGGTTTAATAAATCTTCATACACAAAAATGCTTAATTCTTTTTTAAGCAAATCGGCTCTGAGAGGCCCCACGCCTTTTAAATATTCAATAGGAGTTTGTAATATGTTTGTTGTTTGCACGTTAGTTACCACAATTTATTCAACACAAATAACAAAAGTAAATACTAAGGTCGTTCATTTAATATGAATAGCACGCAGTAATCATAAAATACTTTACTTTTAAATTCAAATGCACAAAAACAAACTACAATGGATAGAAGGATTTTTATTAAAAATGGTTCATTAGCAGGATTGGCCATTACTGCTATTGCAACAGAAGCGGCCGTTGCAAATATAAACAATTATACAGCAGCAGATTTTCCTTTAATGGAAACAACTATTGATGCTGTTCAACAAAACATGCAGGAAGGTAAATTAACTGCACGTCAGTTAACTGAAATGTATTTAAAAAGAATAAAAGCCATTGACCAATCCGGGCCGGCCATCAATGCTGTAATTGAGGTGAACCCCGATGCCCTTGCCATTGCAGAAGCATTGGATAAAGAAAGAAAAGCAGGTAAGATTAGAGGCCTCTTGCATGGTATACCTGTTTTAATTAAAGACAATATTAATACCGGTGATAAAATGATGACGACAGCCGGATCATTGGCATTAGAAGGGAATATTGCCGATAAAGATGCATTTGTAATTACACAATTACGAAAGGCGGGTGCCGTTATTTTAGGTAAAACCAATTTAAGCGAATGGGCCAACTGGCGTTCAACCCGATCTACAAGTGGCTGGAGCAGCCGTGGCGGACAAACCAAAAATCCCAACATGCTAGACAGAGGACCTTGTGGCTCCAGCGCAGGTTCCGGAGCTGCTGTTTCTGCTAATTTATGTGTAGTAGCAGTGGGAACTGAAACAGATGGTTCAGTCATTGCGCCTTCTTCTTTCAATGGTATTGTAGGCATTAAACCCACTGTTGGTTTAGTGAGCCGTAGTGGCATTATACCTATTTCTGCAACGCAGGATACCGCAGGCCCAATGGCCAGAACTGTGAAAGATGCTGCAATTTTACTGAGTGCCATGACAGGAATAGATGAGGCTGATGCAGTTACCTTAAACAGCAAAGGAAAAGTACCGGCAGATTATACTCAGTTTTTAGATGCTTCTGCATTGAAGGGAAAAAGAATCGGCATTGAAAAATCTTTTTTAAAAGGCCATGAGGGTGTTGTGGCATTGTATAAAGCAGCCATTGAAACCTTACAGCAACAAGGCGCTACCGTTGTAGAGGTTGAATTGCTGAAATTAACCAACCCTTTAGGCGAAGCCGAAAATATAGTTTTACAATACGAATTTAAAGATGGCGTAAATCGCTATTTGGCAAGCGCCAAAGGCAAAGTTCATTCCTTAAAAGAATTAATTGCATTTAATAATGCAAATGCTGCCACCGTTATGCCCTATTTTAAACAGGAATTATTAGAACAAAGTGAAGCAAGGGGAACATTGCAGGATGCCGCTTATCAGGAAGCGCATGCAAAGTCAACTTCTGCAAGAGCAATCATTGATAACCTGATGAAAACAGAACGCTTAGATGCCATTGCCGGTACCAGTATTGGCCCCGCCTGTTGTATAGACCTAATTAATGGGGATTATGATACCGGATTTTATTTCTGCCCACCTGCAGCCATGGCCGGTTATCCACATATTTCTGTTCCAGTTGGTACTTTGCAGCATCTGCCGGTTGGTTTTTCTTTTATTGCCGGAGCTTTTGAGGAGCCCAAATTATTAAGCATAGCCTATGCTTTTGAACAAGCTACTCAAAAAAGAGTTGTACCGAAGTTTATACCCAACTTTATTCCAACAGCACCTTTGGTTTAATATACCTTGCATACTTCCATACTTTTTAACAACGCCTCGCCAACAATGAGGCTTTGTTATGCTTTTATTTTATAACCACCGTATGCTTTTTAAAACAAAAATTACTTTTCTGTTTTTTCATTATCTTAACCCATCAAAATTTGCCTTACTAATTTTTCATATACCCCTTATGTTTCAATCACTGTTGCATTACGTTCCAAATGATTTACAAATGTTTATACTGGTAGTGGTATTTGCATTCATCATTGGTTTAGAACAGCGGCGGTACCACATCAATGAACCATTTGAAAATTTATTTGGTACCGACAGAACATTTACACTATTAGGCATTCTGGGTTACATTTTGTATATAATTGATAAGCAGCAATTATATACATTCATTATTGGGGCTTGCTTTAATATGCTCTTACTGGGTATTTATTATTTTCAAAAAATTAGTACAGAAAAGAAGTTTGGATTAACCACTATTCTGATTGCATTAATTACTTACACACTGGCGCCTCTTGTTTATACGCAACCACTCTGGCTAACATTTAGCATTGTAATTCTAACTTTAGTAATTACAGAAGCTAAAAAAAGTTTGTTTGCTTTTTCAAAATTATTTGATGAAGATGAATTTATTGTTTTAGCTAAATTTTTAGTTTTAACAGGTGTTATACTTCCTTTATTACCCGCACAGCCTATTTCAGTATCTATTGCAGTTTCTCCTTATCAAATCTGGCTGGCTGTTGTAGTCATATCCAGTATTTCTTATGCCAGCTATTTGGTTAAAAAATTTATATTCCCCAACGCAGGAATTATCATCACCGCAATATTAGGCGGCTTGTATAGCAGCACCGCCACAACCGTTATTCTGGCCAGAAAAAACAGGGAAAACCCCGATGACAGTACTATTTTACCAGGTATATTATTAGCAACGCTCATGATGTACATCAGGTTATTTATAATTGCCTATATTTTTAACAGCACCATTGCATTTGCACTATTACCTTATTTTTTATTTTTTATATTGGTAACATCTATCATCATTGCAGGATTGTTATGGTTACATCGGGAACAGAAAGTAAATAAAACGACTACCTTTCTAACCACCAAGGGCAATCCATTAGAATTTAAAACAGCATTGGTTTTCGCTGCATTATTCATGCTGTTTTCGCTTTTAACCAGCTTTGTATTTCGTGTGTTTGGCAATAGTGGGTTAAATGTTTTGGCATTGGTTGTAGGTGTAACAGATATTGACCCCTTTATTTTAAATCTGTTTCAGGGCAGAATGGTGATAAGTGAAGGCGTGATTGTATTAGCGGTTTTAAATGCTATTGTCAGCAATAATATTTTAAAAATGTTGTATACCATTGTATTGGGTGCGCCACTTCTTCGAAAAAAAATATGGATAAGTTTTGGTATTCTAATTGTATCTGGTATCGGTATTTCTTTATGGTTATTTCTGACTAAAGGCACTTAATACATAAAAATTGCTATTGCTTAGAAAAAAAACGAAGGCAGGAATGTACAAACAGGTTACTTAAATTATCTTCGCCGCTATGAAAAAAGAAACAGTGTTAAGCGGTATACGCCCCACCGGATACTTGCATTTGGGCAACTATTTTGGTGCCATGCGTAATTATGTAAAAATGCAGGATACCTATAATTGTTATTTTTTTGTAGCCAACTGGCATAGCCTAACTACCCATCCCGATACGAAAGCCCTTCAGGAAAGTGTGTACAGAGTAATTGCAGAAAATGTAGCCTGTGGATTAGACCCCGAAAAAGTAGCATTGTATGTACAAAGTGATGTGCCTGAAATTGCAGAGCTCTATTTGTACCTGAACATGTTGGCTTATAAAGGTGAATTGGAAAAAACAACTACTTTTAAAGATAAAGCCAAACTGCAACCCGATAATATCAATGCAGGGTTATTAACCTATCCTGTTTTAATGGCTGCAGATATATTGATACACAGAGCTGTTAAAGTGCCTGTTGGCAAAGATCAGGAACAACATTTAGAGATGGCCCGCAATTTTGCCGAACGTTTTAATTTCAGGTATGGCCATATTTTTCCTGAACCCCATGCTTTTAATTTTGGTGATAACCTGATTAAAATAATGAGCTTAGATGGAAATGGGAAAATGAGTAAAAGCGAAAACCAAATGGCCACCATTTTTTTAGCAGATGAAGATGACATTATTCGCAAAAAAATCATGAAGGCGAAAACAGACAGCGGACCTACTGTTCCCAATTCATTGAAGCCTGACTATATTAAAAATTTATTTACCTTGATGAAAATAGTCAGTAAAGCAGAAGTGTATGATACATTTAATGAAGATTATAAACAATGCAACATACGCTATGGCGATTTTAAAAAGCAACTGGCTGAAGATATGGTAGCCTTTATACAACCTATCAGAGAAAAAGCAGCAGCTATACAAAATGATAAAATTCTTTTACACCAAATCATGAAACAAGGGGCTGAAAAGGCCAGGGAAAGTGCCCATGCCACACTTCAGGAAGTAAGAAAAGCAATTAGAATGATTTATTAAAAACAAGCACTACTTGCTAATTATTTATTACATTCACCGATAAACAGCAATCCATTTCTAATTAAAATATTTTACTATAAATGGCTAAAATAAAAAAACCAAAACATATTGCAGTAGCCGGCAATATTGGTGCAGGAAAAACAACACTTACTGAAATGCTGAGCAAGCATTACAAATGGATTCCGCAATTTGAAGACGTGGACCACAATCCTTATTTGATGGATTTTTATGAAGATATGCCACGCTGGAGCTTTAACCTGCAAATTTATTTTTTAAACAGCCGCCTGAATCAGTTATTAGATATTCAAAGAGGTACCGAAACCGTAATTCAGGACAGAACCATTTATGAAGATGCTACTATTTTTGCACCCAATTTGCACGATATGGGTTTAATGCCTAAAAGAGATTTTGAAAATTATTATACTTTTTTTCAAACCCTCAAAAGCATGATTCAACCACCCGATCTGCTCATTTATTTAAAAGCATCAGTGCCTACCTTAGTAGCTCAAATTCAAAAAAGAGGCCGGGAATATGAAGACAATATTCGCTTAGATTATTTGAAAAAACTAAACGATTATTATAAACAATTTGCCGATAATTATAAAGAAGGTCCTATTTTAATTGTTGACTGCGATAAAAATAAATTTGCTGAAAACGAAGAACATTTGGGTGAAATTATCAGCAAAATAGATGCTACATTATTTGGATTATTTTAAATCAATTGTAAATAATTATCCTACACAAAAAATCCCGCAGAAACAACGGGATTTTCTCATTTGCCAGAGCAATCGAAGAGACCAAAATTTAAAATCAGGCAGTAGTTTTGGGTGCGGCACAAACAATATCCTGAGGAACACCTGATTTGTATTTTTCGAAATTTTGATTAAACAATGCAGATAGTTGATGTGCTGCCTTATCATAAGCATTCCTATCACTCCAGGTGTATCTGGGATGTAATAACTGAACCGGAACACCGGGGCAGGTTTTAGGAATTTGAACGCCAAAAACCGAATGCGTTTCAAATTCTACATGATTGAGTTTTCCAGACAATGCAGCACCAACCATGGCACGGGTATACTGCAAATTCATTCGTTTACCCACGCCATAACCACCACCGGTCCAGCCTGTATTTACCAACCAAACTTTAACTCCATGTTTTTTAATTTTGTTACCCAACAATGCAGCATATTTACCTGGATGCAAGGGCATAAACGGCGCTCCAAAACAAGCACTGAAGGTAGCTTTTGGCTCTGTTACGCCTGCTTCGGTACCGGCTACTTTTGCGGTATAGCCGCTAATAAACTGGTACATGGCCTGTTCGGTACTTAATTTACTGATAGGTGGTAATACACCATAAGCATCGCAGGTTAAAAAGAAAATGTTTTGGGGAATACCGGCAAAAGAAGGTACTAAGGCATTGCTGATATAATGTAATGGATAACTTACCCTTGTGTTTTCTGTAATGGATTTATCTGAAAAATTGATTTGATTGGTATTTGGATAAAATACAATGTTTTCCACTAAAGCGCCAGGTTGAATGGCCTTAAAAATTTCTGGTTCTTTGGCTGCATCCAAATCTATACATTTTGCATAACAACCGCCTTCAAAATTAAATACACTGTTGGCATCCCAACCGTGCTCATCATCCCCTATTAATTTTCTGCTTGCACCTGCACTCAATGTTGTTTTGCCGGTACCGCTTAAACCAAAAAATAAAGCAACATCCTCTTCATCACCCACATTTGCACTACAATGCATACTCAGGGTTTGATGCTGTAAAGGCAATAAAAAATTCAAAACAGTAAAAATTCCTTTTTTTATTTCACCGGTATATGCCGTTCCGCCAATTATAATGGTTTTTTCGGTAAAAGAAATAATAGCAAAATTGCCTTGTCGGGTGCCATCTGTTGCGGGATTAGCCAAAAAATTAGGTGCTTGAATAATGTGCCAATCGGGCTCAAATTCATGCAACTCCTCGGCACTTGGCCGAATAAACATATTATAAGCAAATAAATTACTCCACGGGTTTTCATTGATAACTCTGATTTTGATGCGATAGTCGGGATGTGCACAGGCAAAAGCATCTCTAACCCACAAACTTTTTTGATGGTTACAATAATCAATTAGCTTTTGCTTTAATGCATCAAATTTTTCGGCATCAAAAGGAATATTAAAATTATTCCAGTCAACAGTATGTTCGGTTAAACTGTCTTTTACTATAAACCTGTCTAAAGGACTTCTTCCGGTAAATTTTCCAGTTTCCACACACAACGCACCCGTATTATTTAAAACACCTTCCGATCTTAAGAGTGTTTGTTCGGTCAATGTTTTCGTTGAAAGTTGATAATGTATTTGTAAATTAAGTGAAAAACCAAGTGTGCTTAACTGTTCAGGCAATAGCGATTGATTCATTGTGGCAATCATACAAACAATCATTTGTTAGTTTTACAAAGATATAGTCATGCATTCCAGTTTAACAAACAACGTGTATCCATTACACTTTTAAAAAAATTTAATTGTTTTCAGTAATAACAATTATTTTTTAAATAAACCAAAGTAGAATTTACATGCACCTGATTAAAACCGTTATTTCTTTTACAGCATTCGAAAAATAAAAAGTTATTTATTTTTTGCATTTCTACATACTTTTTTATCCCGGTTAAAATGATTATCCTGTTTAAAAAGGGGAATTATCTGCATTTGAATTTACCTTTACTACTTTTTTATAAAACCATTTTGTAAATGATGACCCCTGAAATGATTGAAACATTAATTCAGATTGTTGGCAATGAAAATTATATTGTAAATGAAGCAGACCTATTTAAATACGGGCACGATGAAACGGAAACCATACAACAAACGCCTGAAATAGTTGTAAAGCCCAAAAATACTGCAGAAGTTGCCGCAATTATGACTTTATGCCATCAAAATTGCATCCCGGTTACCCCCAGGGGGGCCGGAACCGGTTTAAGCGGTGGCGCTATTCCACACAAAGGTGGCGTAGTATTAAGTTTAGAAAAATTCAATAAAATCATATCTATTGATGAGCAAAATTTACAGGTAACTACCGAACCTGGTGTAATAACCGAAGTACTACAAAATGCAGTAAAAGAGAAGGGTTTATTTTATCCGCCCGACCCCAGCAGCAAAGGCAGTTGTTTTATTGGGGGAAATATTGCCGAAAACAGTGGTGGACCCAAAGCTGTAAAATATGGTGTAGTGAAAGATTATGTATTGAATCTGGAGGTTGTTCTGCCAGATGGTACCATTATTGAAACCGGTGCCAATGTGTTAAAAAATTCAACCGGGTATAACCTTACCCAGTTAATGGTAGGAAGTGAAGGTACTTTAGGAATTGTTACCAAAATTGTATTAAAATTAATTCCCTTGCCCAAATATGATGTTTTAATGCTGGCAGCTTTCAACAATTTACAAAAAGCAGGTGAAGCGGTAAGTGCTATTTTTAGAGCAGGTTTTGTACCCAGCGGACTTGAATTGGTAGAAATTGATGCACTAAAAATAGTAAGTACAATGATGAATAGTCATGCAATTCCGGTAAATGATGCAATTGCTGCACATTTACTGATTGAATTAGACGGCAATCACAAAGACATTTTAATGCAGGAAATGGAAGCTATTGCACTGCTTTTAGAAAATTTTGAAGTAGGCGATTTATTTTTTGCAGAAGATGAAGCACAAAAAAATGAGCTTTGGAAATTAAGGCGCCGTGTAGCTGAAGCTGTGAAATTAGATGGATATACCATTGAAGAGGATAGTGTTGTGCCCAGAGCATTTTTGCCCGATTTAATTTTGGGTGTGAAACAATTGGCACAGCAATATGGTTTTAAAGCCGTTTGTTATGGCCATGCCGGTGATGGTAATTTGCATATCAGAATAAAAGATCCGAATACCACTACCAGCTTTAATCAACCGCATATTCAAAAAGCATTGGCAGATTTGTTTATTTTAGTAAAAAAATTAGGTGGCACCATTAGCGGCGAGCATGGTATAGGTTTAATTCAAAAAAAATACATGCCATTGGTAATGCAGGAAGCGAATTTGCAAATAATGCGCTCTATCAAAAAAGTATTTGATCCTAACAATATTTTAAACCCCGGAAAAATTTTTGATATGCATTAAGCACTTAGGTTTGTATTGTATAATTTTTAAAACCATCCAATTCATTTCCATAAAAACACAGGTATGAAAAAAACTTTTTTATTGATGGCATTTTTTACAGTGGCTTTGGGCAGCAGCTTGTCATTAAAAGCACAACAAAGGCAAATACCTCCTACTTATTCTAATTCGCCTTATACCAGTAGCACAAATGCCCCCGCCGGCACAGGCTTTCAGAAACAAAACATGTTTATTGGAGGAGGTTTGTCACTGGGTTTTGGCACCTATAGTTTTAATATTGGTGGTACACCCGAAATTGGCTACTCGTTCAATGAGTGGTTAGATGCTGGTGTTTCTATTAACCTCAATTATCAATCCATTAAAGCAGATCCTTATTACAATAATGATATCAGACAAAGAAGCTTTAATTACGGTGGCGGACCATTTGTGCGAATTTTTCCCATTAAACAATTGTTTCTTCAGGGGCAATTTGAACAAAACTGGATTAAATACAATTACCTCAATATGACCAATAATCAGGCTACCAGTTTTAACACCAATGCTTCCAGCTTTTTAGCCGGTGTGGGTTATGCACAACGCATTATTGGACAAAGCACATTTTATACGGTCATTATGGTAGATGTATTAAACAGTCCCTATTCACCTTACAGAAGTTACAATGGTGTAACCAGTACCGCTTTACCTATTATAAGAGCAGGTTTTAATTTTTATCTCCATCCAAAAAAGCAATAATTTCTGAAGGAGTAGCAAACTGGTATAAAAAGCTATCCCAGTTTTCATATAAAAATCCATAATGCTGCATATTTTGTAAATGCGCTATCAATGCATGATAATATCCTGCTGAGTTTAGCAGGATTATTTTTTTATCGTGAATCCGTAAATTATTCCAGGTAAGCATTTCAAACAATTCATCCATTGTGCCATTACCACCAGGTAACACAATGGCTGCATCACATAACTCGTACATCATTTTTTTACGGGTATGCATGTTGTCCACTACTTTCAATTCGGTTAAACCCAAGTGCTGCCGCTCCTGTTCCACCAAAAGTTCGGGAATAACACCGGTAACTTTGCCGCCATTTTCCAATACCGCATTGGCCACTGCGCCCATTAAGCCCACATTGCCACCTCCATACACCAAATCCATATTTTTTGAAGCCATTAAACTGCCCAGTTGCCGTGCATGTTCTACAAAAATTGCATTATTCCCATTTTTACTTCCGCAAAACACAGCTATCTTTTTATATTGCATCTTTATTATTTTAAGCACAATATTAATTGCCTTTATTAAAAGTATGAATAAAGCACTGTAAAATATTTATGATATTGTGTTGAATTATTCATTGAAAGTTGCGCTTATGCCACCCCTACTCTTATTAAGTTTTGTTGTTGCCTACTTTGTAATATTATTAGCCGTAGCCTGGTATACCGGAAAAAATAGTACTAATGATTCATTTTTCATAGGCAACAGAAATAGTAACTGGATGCTGGTGGCTTTTGGAATGATTGGCACATCGCTAAGCGGTGTAACTTTTGTAAGCGTACCCGGAACAGTTAGTACCAATGGGTTTTATTATATGCAGGTAGTATTTGGCTACTTATTGGGGTATATTGTTGTTGCATTTGTTTTAATGCCGCTTTATTATAAATTACAACTTACTTCAATTTACAACTACCTGCAAAACCGTTTTGGTTTTATTGCCTACAAAACAGGCGCCTTATTCTTTATAATTTCCAGAACGGTAGGCGCCACCGCAAGATTATACCTTGTAATTAATGTATTGCAAATATTTATATTAGACGAAATGGGTATTCCATTCTGGTTAACCAGCATCGTTATTTTAATAATGATTTTATTGTACACATTTGAAGGAGGCGTAAAAACTATTGTATTTACAGATACCCTGCAAACCAGCTTTATGTTGATAGGTTTAGTGGTTTGTGTACTTTATATTATGCACCATTTACAACTTTCTTTTTCAGGAACCATTCAACAACTTCAACTAAAAGGTTATACCCATTTTTTTAATACCGATATCAATAGTAAAGGCTTCTTTTTAAAACAAATAATTGGTGGCGCATTTATTACCATTGCTATGACAGGTTTAGACCAGGAAATGATGCAAAAAAACATTAGCGTAAAAACACTGAAAGGTGCTCAAACCAATATGCTCAGTTTTAGTGTCATTATTGTATTAGTTAACTTTTTGTTTCTATTGTTAGGGGGCTTGTTGTATTTGTTTGCTGCACAAAACGGATTAAATTATACCGGAGATGACTTATTTCCCACCATTGCTTTGCACTATTTACCTAAAGCAGTGAGCATGATTTTTATTATCGGACTTATTTCAGCATTATTTCCCAGTGCAGATGGTGCTTTAACTGCGCTTACTTCTTCATTTTGTATTGATATATTGGGCATCAGAAGAGGCCAACTTGCAGAAAATCAGCAAAAAAAAATCAGACAAAACGTACACTTAACTTTCACAATTATTTTTCTGATTTGCATTTTTGTTTTTAAAATAATTAACAGCAAATCCATCATCAACGTAATATTAGATTTGGCCGGTTATACCTACGGCCCACTGCTTGGATTATTTGCTTTTGGTATTTTCAGTAAAAAAATATTGAAAGAAAGTTATGCCATTACTTTTGTATGCCTTATAGCACCAGTATTGGGTTATTTTTTAGAAAAACTGATACCTAATCTTACCGGCGGCTTTAAAATTGGAATTGAGCTATTGCTTATCAACGGATTATTAACCTATTTAGGCTTATGGCTAATTGCGAAACCGGCCGTTAAACAACAAAAATAATCGTATGGAATTATTGAATCCGTTAGCAGAAAAATATGCAGAAAAATTTACCTCTGTTCAAAATGAACATTTGCAGCGAATTTATGCACAAACCAATGAGTTGCATCCGCATGCACACATGATGAGCAACAGCGTGCAGGGACAATTATTATCCTTTCTAAGTAATATCATCCGGCCAAAATACGTTTTAGAAATTGGAGCTTTTACCGGATACAGTGCTTTATGTTTGGCGGAAGGATTAACAAAAGATGGCGAATTGCATACCATTGAGTTAAGAGCAGGAGATGCAGCAACTGCACAACAAAATTTTATCAAATCGCCATTGGCAAAACAAATACATTTGCACATCGGAAATGCTTTAGACATTATTCCAACCCTTCCTTTTGAATGGGATCTTGTTTTTATCGATGCCGATAAAACCGGTTATATTCAATATTATGAGCTGGTATTACCCAAATTGAAAAAAAATGGTGTAATTATTGCAGACAATGTGCTGTTTCACGGTCAGGTTTTAGAAGAACCCATTAAAGGAAAAAATGCAAGCGCCATTCATGCTTTTAATGAATGGGTAGCCAATGATGTTAGAACCCATCAGGTTTTACTGACAGTTAGAGACGGACTTTTACTAATTAGAAAGCGATAAAAAATGAAGTTTTTGAGTTGTTTATTTTTGTTTTTTGGGCTCCATGCAGCCATTGCACAATCGGATAAAACCCTGGCATATATTAACCAATATAAAGATATTGCCATGCAGGAAATGATTAGAACCGGTGTACCGGCTTCCATTACGCTGGCTCAGGGCATTTTAGAATCATCAAATGGAGAGAGTGACCTTTGCAAAAAATCGAACAATCATTTTGGTATTAAATGTAAAAACGACTGGACCGGCGATCGGGTTTTTCATGATGATGATGCCAGGCACGAATGTTTCAGAAGCTACCCAAATGCAGCCGCCTCTTTTCAGGACCATTCTAATTTTCTAAAATCAAGGTCTAATTATCAAAACTTGTTTGCATTAAACCCAACCGATTATACCAATTGGGCTTATGGCTTAAAAAAAGCCGGCTATGCTACTGAAAAAGATTATGCCCAACGCTTAATTGAGCTGATTAACCGTTATAATTTGAACGAATACAGTGTAATGGCACTGACAAAAGGAAAAGAACAACAGGCCAATTTTGCCCAACAAAGTACTGCCACATTCAATAACGATAAAGAAGTGAAAGCTACAATGCCCACCACGCCCGAGCCGGCAGCTTCCCCTGCAAAAGCTGTTATGCAAACCAACACCGCGGTTGCATCTGCCAATACCAAATCAGTTGCTGAACCTGAAACGGTTTATCCCAAAGGGATATTTACCATCAATCACCTGAAAGTTGTCTATGCAAAAAAAGGCACAGCCTTATTATCCATTGCCAATCAGTATCAAATTAACTTAAGCCGCTTATTAGAGTACAATGATTTGGAAGATGAAAATATTCTGCAAGCCGGTCAACTCATTTTTTTAGAGAAGAAAATGAAGAAGGGCGATAAAGATTTTCATATTGTAAAAAATACAGAAACCTTATACAACATCTGCCAACAGGAAGGCATTAGAATGGAATACCTGCTTCAATTTAACAAATTGCAAAAAAATATGCAGCCACTACCGGGAGAAAAAATTTATTTGCGCTTTCTGGCTCCGGCATCTCCAAAATATACTACTATTGCTCCTGAAAACAGCAGTACTACATCTCGCTAAATAATACAATGCACATGGCCAATACAATTCAGGTATTAGACAAACATTTTGTACCTTTTATAGATGCAGCTGCCATTCATATAAAAGTGATAGCATTGGCTGAGCAATTAGCTTCCAATTATCAGGATAAAAAACCCCTTTTTATTTGCATTTTAAATGGGGCTTTTATGTTTGCTGCAGATGTATTTAAAGCATTACCCATTGAGGCGGAAATTTGTTTTATTAAATTAGCCTCCTACAAAGGCACCAAATCAACCGGCAATGTTATCACTTCAATTGGTCTGGATGTTTCCATCACCAACCGGCATGTCATTATTCTGGAAGATATTATTGATACCGGAAAAACCCTTCATAGTTTTTTACCCCAAATTTATAACCAGCAACCTGCCTCTTTAGAAATTGCAGTGTTATTGCACAAACCCGAAGCAACAGAATATCCCGTTCCGGTTAATTATTGCTGCTTCTCCATTCCCAACAAGTTTGTGGTAGGTTATGGGTTAGATTATGATGGTTTTGGCAGAAATCTGGGTGCTATTTATCAGTTGGTGGAATAGTTCTGTCCATTTTTAATAGAAGCAAATCATTAATTTTATTTGGAATGATAAGAATCTTTTATCTTTAAGATTCCTATTCACCAACAACTCATGAAGCATTGCCTGCCGGTATGTATATTTTTATGCTTTGCCATTCCTTCATATAGCCAGTATTTTTTACGTGGCGAAATAAAAGATGAAAAAGGAAGGCAATTAGAAAGGGCTAAAATATTTTTAGCCTCGAAAGGGAATATGCCGTTTTACAGTGGCAATTTTGGTGCATTTGGCATATTATGCCCTTATCCGCAAGATACCATTACCGTTTTTTATGATGGATATAAAGTGTATAAAAAGGAAGTAAATACAAAAGTATTTAATGAAATTATACTGAAAATGCTGCCTGAAACGGCCAGCCTTTATGCCAATAAATTGAGTTCCAGAACCATCAATCTGGAAGATAACGGCGAATCTTATTTTTCTACTTTAGGTGAAAGCTACAGTTCATTAATAGAAAATCAGTTTGTAAATGCCAGGCTGTATCCTGAAACAGGTTTTTCACTAAATATTGATAAAGCTTCCTACAGTAATATCCGCCGTTTTATCAATAATGGCATGTATGTTCCATCAAATGCCGTTCGTATTGAAGAAATGTTGAATTACTTTGATTTAAGAAGAACCAATTTTCCTAAACCCAAAGACAGCAGTAGTTTTAGTGCAGCATCTACCATAACCGACTGCCCCTGGAATGATAAAAATTTTTTATTGTTTGTTCAATTGCAGGCACCTAAAATTAATCTGGATAACATTCCACCCAACAACTTAGTTTTATTAATTGATGTATCGGGCTCAATGGACCACCCCACCAAGTTACCCTTACTGCAATCGGCTTTTAAATTATTGATAGAAAATCTAAGAGTAGAAGATAAAGTGTCGATTGTTACTTATGGCGGAGGCGTTCATGTTGCATTATCAACCACCTCAGGCAATAACAAACAAAAAATCAATAATATTATTGATTCATTGTATGCCGATGGCGATACACCTGGCGAAAACGCTATCAGAACCGCTTACAGCATTGCTAAAACCAATTTTATACCCAATGGTAATAACCGGATTATATTAGCTACCGACGGTGATTTTAATGTTGGGCAAACTACCGAACAGGAATTGGAGAACTTAGTTACTTTTCAAAAACAATCGGGCATATTTTTAACCTGCCTCGGTGTTGGCATGGGCAATTATAAAGACAGCAAACTGGAAGTTTTAGCCAAAAAAGGCAATGGCAATTTTGCTTACATAGACAATATACACGAAGCCGAAAAAATTCTAATAAAAGAATTTACCAAAACCATGTATGCGGTGGCAGTAAACGCGTATGCCAATATACAATTTAATCCGGCTGTAATTAAGAAATACAGATTAATTGGCTTCGATAATAAAAAAACGGCAATTGTTGATACCACCAGTTTATTAGAAGGTGGCGAAGTTGGCAGTGGGCATAACATGATGGCAGTGTTTGAAATTGTACCTGCAGAAACCATTCATACAACAGAAACATTAGCAGGCTCTTTAAACCTAACCTTTCAATTGCCTAAACATACTCAAAAAATTACGCAAAGCTTTCAATTACCCTACCACCCTATTGCATTTAATGATGCGCCTCCGCAAATAAAATTAGCTACTTCTATTGTGGTGTTTGGTTCATTACTCAGGCAATCGAAATTTGTAAAAAACTATACTTTTCAAGATACCATTAATTTGGCACAAACTGCTATTAATCCTGCCAATACTTCAGAGCAAGAGCTTTTGCAGTTAATGCAAAAAGCAAATAATATTTATAATTATCGCAAAAAAAGATAGCGATTTACAAGCATTAAAAGGTATTCGGTTATTTTTTAAATTGAAGGGTAACAATATAGAAGAAACCTTTAAAGAAAAACAGGCTTCTGTATCTTTGAATAAACTATCCGTTCATCCATGTCGAAGAAAAAATTCATTCAAAGAGATATTAGCTGGTTAAGTTTCAATGCACGTGTATTACAGGAAGCTAACGACCCTACCGTTTCATTAAAACAACGTATCCGTTTTTTAGGTATATTTTCAAACAATACAGATGAGTTTTTCAGAGTAAGGGTGGCCACTTTAAAAAGAATGGTAGAATTTAGTGCCAAACGCAAGTTACTCAATATGCACATGGAAGAGCATCCACAAAAAATTTTGGATGAAATACACACCATTGTATTGCAACAACAAAATGAGTTTAACCGAATATGGGATGCAATTCTGGAAGAATTAAAAAGAGAAAAAATTTTTTTGGTAGATGAATCTCATTTAACAAAAGAACAATTGGCTTTTGTTAAAAATTATTTCGATAATACCGTTCGGGTAAATGTAATTCCTTTAATGATTGAAAGTTTGCCGCAAATGCCCTATCTGCGTGATAAAAGCATTTACCTAGGGGTAGTTATGCGAAAAAAAAATTCGGCTTATCAGCAAAAATATGCGTTAATTGAAATACCTGCAAAAGCAGTAGGGCGTTTTGTTTTACTGCCCTCAAAAGAGGAAGAAAGTCACATTATGTTATTGGAAGATGTGATTCGGGCTAATTTGCCGAATATTTTTTCATATTTTGAATATGACTATTTTAGTGCACATGTATTTAAAGTTACCAAAGATGCTGAGATAGATATTGACAATGATGTATCTACCACCTTTGTTGAAAAAATTGAAAAAGGTTTAAAAAACCGACGCAAGGGCAAGCCCGTAAGATTTGTGTATGATAAAGAAATGGATGCCGGATTATTAGAATATCTGATTAGACGCCTGAACCTCAACAGAAAAAGTAATATTATACCTGGTGGTCGAATCCATAATTTCAGGCATTTTATGGATTTCCCGGATGTATTTCATCACACTACCGAACGCCGGAAACCCTTTACACATCCTGATTTGCAGCATGCACAACGTATTACAGATGTTATTCTAAAGCAAGATTTAATGTTGCATTTTCCCTATCACTCATTTAACGCAGTAATCGATTTATTGCGTGAAGCTGCTATTGATCCGGATGTAAAATCAATAAAAGTAACTGCCTACAGACTGGCACCAACATCTAAAATCATTAATGCACTCATCAATGCAGCACGCAACGGAAAAGAAGTGGTAGTAATGCTGGAATTAAAAGCACGATTTGATGAAGAGGCCAACTTAGAATGGAAAAAAGTTTTGGAAGAAGAAGAAGGAATCAAAGTACTGTTAGGCGTTCCACGCATGAAAATACATGCCAAATTATGCATCATCAAAAAAAGAGTGAAACATAAAATTATACAATATGGGTTTGTAAGCACCGGCAATTTGAATGAAGATACCGCCAAAGTGTATGGTGATATATGCTTATTTACTACCAACAGAAATGTAATGGCAGATATTAACCGTATTTTCAGGTACCTTGAATTTTGGAAACTGGGTACCGGCAATTTAAAATTGTGCAAAACATTAATGGTATGCCCTACCAATATGCGCAACGAAATTAATGCCCTTATTAATAAAGAAATTAAAAATGCCAAAGCAGGTAAAAAAGCAGGCATTACACTAAAACTAAATTCGTTAAGTGATGCCCCACTCATTGAAAAATTGTACGATGCAGCTGCCACAGGTGTACCCATTCAACTAATAGTAAGAGGAATATTCTGTGCACAAATGGATTTTGGTAAAATGCGTAAAAATGCAAGCGCCATTAGCATTGTAGATGAATATTTAGAACATGCCAGAGTAATGATATTTCAAAATGAGGGCAATCCTAAAATATATATATCATCAGCAGACTGGATGGTAAGAAATTTAGACCATCGTGTAGAAGCGGCAATACCCGTATTGAATGTAAAACTTCGGCAGGAAATTATTGATATCATCAACATTCAACTTTCAGACAATGTAAAAGCACGGATATTAGACAGTGAATTATCCAATAATTATGTTCCCCATTCAGGGAAAAAACAAATCCGTTCTCAAATAGAAACCTATTTTTACCTGTATAAAAAAACACAACAACAAATTGAGATTAGCAGCAATTGATATTGGCAGTAATGCAGCAAGGCTATTAATAGCAGATGTTATTGAATTCAAAGGAAAAGTTCAATTTAACAAAGTAAATTTAGTACGGGTGCCTTTGCGACTGGGGTTTGATGTTTTTGAAAATGCTGAGATTTCAAAACACAAATGCGGAATGATTTTACAAACCATGAAGGCATACAGCCATCTGCTCAATGTTTATGAGGTACAACACATAAAAGCCTGTGCAACCAGTGCCATGCGTGATTCTAAAAACAGCAGCGATATCATCAGAAAAGTAAAGTTAGAAACCGGAATTGAAATCAAAATCCTTACCGGCGATGAAGAAGCTACCATGATATTCGAAAATCATATTGCAGAAAATTTAGACACACAGCACGCTTACCTGTATATTGATGTTGGCGGCGGCAGCACTGAACTTACATTTTTTGCAGAAGGAAAATTAAAGTACAAGGAATCTTTCAATATAGGCACCATCCGTTTATTAAAAGGACTGGTGGCAGATAATACCTGGTTAGAAATGAAAGAACACCTGAAGACCAATACCAAATCGGCTTTACCAATTATAGCCATTGGTAGTGGTGGTAATATTAATAAAATATTCTCACTAAGCAAAAAGAAAGAAGGAAAACCATTATCAATAGACTTACTGAAAGATTATTACAAAGAATTATCAAATGTGAGCCTAGAAGAAAGAATCAGAATATATAAACTACGCGAAGACCGCGCAGACGTAATTGTTCCGGCTCTACAGATCTACACCAATGTAATGCGCTGGGGAGGCATTAATGAAATTTATGTTCCCAAAATTGGATTGGCCGATGGGTTAATTCAAAGCTTATATGAAGGGCTTACACAGGCTTCAAAATAAATACATGTTCTTATTTCTGTAAAATAGAAAAAATCAATCATCATGTCTCTTCAAAAAGAAATAAAAAAAATAACCACCCACACTTTACAAAAAATGAAAGCCGGTGGAGAAAAAATATCCATGCTTACTGCTTACGATTATTCATTTGCAGGCATTTTTGATGCAGCAGGAATAGATGTAATATTGGTAGGCGACAGTGCCAGCAATGTAATGGCCGGTCATGAAACTACATTGCCTATAACACTTGATCAAATGATTTATCATGCAGCCTCCGTTATCAGGGCAGTGCGCCGTTCGTTGGTTGTGGTAGATCTTCCTTTTGGAACCTACCAGTCTAATAGTGATATTGCTTTGGCTTCAGCCATTAGAATTATGAAAGAAACCGGCGCCCATGCCATAAAATTAGAAGGCGGTGAAGAAGTGCTTGAAAGTATTCAAAGAATTGTAAAAGCAGGTATTCCGGTAATGGGGCATTTAGGTTTAACCCCGCAAAGCATTTACCAGTTTGGCACCTATGCAGTCAGGGCTACTCAAAATGAAGAAGCAGAAAAACTGAAAAATGATGTATTGCTATTGCAACAGGCCGGTTGTTTTGGCATTGTATTAGAAAAAATACCGGCCCAATTAGCCAAAACAGTAACACAATCTGTTCAAATTCCTACCATTGGCATTGGTGCAGGCCCTCACTGCGATGGGCAGGTATTGGTAATGCACGATATGCTGGGCATTAATACAGAATTTAAACCACGTTTCTTAAGGCAGTACCTCAATTTACATGAGCAAATTACACAGGCAGTTCAGCAATATATCCAGGATGTAAAAACCAATGATTTTCCAAACAAAAATGAGTCTTATTAAATTTTTACCGACAGATTGAATATTTCACCCGAAAAAAAATGAACAGACTAAAACTACTGATTAGCTTTATATAAAGCAACCAACTGTATGCAAACGGGTTCAAAAAAATTCATTATTGTTCTAATACATATTGTTGCATGGATTTCATTTTTCATGCTTCCCTATATTTTTGCTCCGCAGCCAAAAGATATTCCCCAACAAGTTAGTCGTTATATCATTACACTGTTTATCACCATCAACCTTTTTTTGCTGGTATTTTATTATTTAAACACTTTGTTATTTATACCCAACCTGCTATTTAATAAGCAATGGATACCTTACGTTCTGGTAATTGCGATATGTATGTATGGATTTTTATATTTGCCACGGCAATTGGCTTTGTGGATGAACAATACCACTGAAACAAAAATCAGAAATGAGTTTAGAAATGATTTTAAAAAAGCTGACTCGGTTATGTTGCAACAACATGGAGCAGGGTATAAAGCAGGCAACAATAAAAAAGCATCCGCACCACCACCTATCCCAAAAAGAAGATCCGGCAGATATTTTCCAGGAAGTTATGCGGTTTTTTTACTGGTATTTGCCGTAGGTACCAGCATTTCTGTACTGCAGCAATGGCTAAAGGTAGAGCGTACCAAAGAAAAAATTGAGAAAGAGATGTTGCAAACAGAACTTTCGTTTCTCAAATCACAAATTAATCCCCATTTCTTTTTTAATACACTCAACAATATTTATTCATTAGCCATTACAGGAAGCGATCAAACACCTTCTGCCATATTAAAGCTTTCGGCCATAATGCGTTATATTTTAGCCGAAACTAAAAACGATTGGGTACCTCTGCAAAATGAAATTGATTTTTTGAACGATTATATTGATTTGCAGAAAGTCAGACTTACACAGAATGTAGCATTAACCTTTACAGTAGATGGCAATATCAGTAATCAACGTGTTGCCCCCCTTATTTTTATTCCATTTGTAGAAAATGCATTTAAATATGGGGTAAGCACAATTGAGCCGTCATTTATTCATATTAATATTGCCATTCAGAACAATACTATTATTTTTTCTGTCAAAAATTCCATTGTTTCTAATGCAGGTAATTCGCTTACAGAAACAACAGGAATTGGAATAAAAAATGTGGAAAGAAGACTTACCTTACTTTATCCGGCCAAACATGAGTTGAAAATAAAAAATGAAAAAAATATATTTAGTGTAGAATTAACACTCGTGCAGGTTGTTTAAACATTTTTTAGCTATCTAACCATAGTTTAAAACAATTAAATTTTCATTTGAAAATACAAATATTCAACATCAAAAATATATGCATATGAAATGTATTGCTATCGATGATGAACCCCTGGCACTCCAAATTATTTCTCAATACTGCGAAAAAATACCATTCCTACAGTTAGAAAACATTTTTACCAATCCGAATGATGCTATACAATATTTGTCAGAAAATAAAATGGATTTGTTGTTTTTGGATATTCAAATGCCCGATATCAACGGATTGCAGTTATATAAAAATTTAACCAATAAGCCATTGGTAATTTTTACCACCGCCTTTAAAGATTTTGCTGTAGAAGGGTTTAATGTAGATGCAATTGATTATTTATTAAAGCCCTTTGATTATAATCGCTTTTTAAAAGCAGCTTACAAAGCAAAAGAATATCAGGAATTTTTATCTTCTCAGGAACTACAATTAAATTCTATTTATGTAAAGGTGAATTATGAAATGATGAAAATTAATTTGAAGGATATTGAATTAATTGAAGCGTTGGATGATTATATCAAAATTCACATAAAACCCTACCCTGTATTAACTTTAATGACCTTAAAAAGTATGCAGGAAAAACTTCCAAACAAAGAATTTGTGAGGGTACATCGCTCCTATATTGTACCCATTAGCAAAGTTGACAAATTCAATAAAAATAAAATTTTAGTAGCCGGTAAAGAAATACCCATTGGCAGTAGCTATTCAGATGTATATGATTTATTATTGAGCCGTCAGCTACAATAAGTTCTCCGATATTTTCTTCCCATTCACCTATCAAATCATAAATTTATTAAAGTTGCTTCGAATTTTACATTCGTTTCAAACTGTTTTATTTTCATGCAGGGTTACATTGAAAAGGTATTGCTGATTGATCACAATCCGGGCAATACCTTTTTTATTTTTACATTTATCTTACCTTGCAGTCCTTAAATATTTATCATGGACTTTATCAGATTGCTGCATATAGAAAAAACCAATCCGGGTACATCGACCGGTTCAGAATGGATAAAAAGTTATGGTGCTGAAATAGAAAGCTTTACACCTGTTAATGGCGCTTCAATTGCTGCTGTAATTAGCACCGACAAAGAAGCTTATGAAGCTGTTGTGCATAAAGCCGCTGCAGCATTTAAAATTTGGCGTAACTGGCCGGCACCTAAAAGAGGCGATGTAGTTCGCCAAATTGGTGATGCAATAAGATTAAATAAAGAAAATTTAGGCAAATTAGTGAGTTATGAAATGGGAAAAAGTCTGCAGGAAGGCTTGGGTGAAGTGCAGGAAATGATTGATATCTGCGATTTTGCCATTGGCTTATCACGCCAGTTATATGGCTTAACCATGCACAGTGAACGGCCTAACCACCGTATGTATGAACAATGGCATCCGCTGGGTATGGTGGGAATTATTTCCTCTTTTAATTTCCCGGTGGCTGTATGGAGTTGGAATACCGCCGTTGCCTGGGTATGTGGAAATGTTTGCATTTGGAAACCAAGTGAAAAAACACCGCTTTGCAGCATTGCCGTTCAAAAAATAGTGGCTGAAGTTTTTGCAAAAAATCATGTACCAGAAGGCGTAAGTTGTTTGATACAAGGTGATAAAACTGTTGGAGAATGGATGAGCCATGATACCAGAATTCCTTTAATCAGTGCCACAGGCTCTACCAGAATGGGAAAAGCTTTGAGTACAGCCATAGCAGCAAGGCTCGGAAAATCAATTCTTGAATTAGGAGGCAATAATGCCATTATTATTTCGCAACACGCAGATTTAGACATGGCTTTACGCGGCTGCCTTTTCGGCGCCGTTGGCACAGCCGGCCAACGTTGCACAACAACGCGTAGATTAATTATTCACGAATCAGTATATGAAACATTTAAAGCCAAACTTGTTGCAGCTTACCAGCAACTTAAAATTGGCAATCCATTGCAACCCGAAAATCATGTAGGACCCTTAATTGACAAAGCTGCTGTACAACATTATTCACATGCTATTGACCAATGTATACAACAAGGCGGGAAGTTTGCAGTGCCCGGAGGTGTTGTAGAAGGTACTGGATACGAAAGTGGTTGTTATGTAAAACCCTGTGTAGCCGAGGTACAACCTGGTATGCCCATTGTTCAACAGGAAACCTTTGCTCCTATTTTGTACATCATGCCTTATACCAATTTAGAAGATGCCATTGCTATACAAAACAACGTACCACAAGGCTTATCTTCTGCAATCATGACTTTAAACCTGCGTGAAGCAGAAGCCTTTTTATCATATGCCGGCAGCGATTGCGGCATAGCCAATGTAAATATTGGTACCAGTGGTGCTGAAATAGGCGGGGCTTTTGGTGGAGAAAAAGAAACCGGAAGTGGCAGAGAAAGCGGAAGCGATGCCTGGAAAGCCTATATGCGCCGACAAACCAATACCATTAACTGGGGAACCCATTTGCCTTTAGCACAGGGCATTACTTTTGAATTATAATAATTATGCCACTTATTCATGTAGCCGAACTGCCTGTTAAAGAAATTGTTCCGGGTTATAAAGCACAGTTCATACATACCGGAACCAATACATTTTCGTATTTACAGGTTACTGCCGGCAGTAAATTAGGCCTGCATCACCATCCGCACCAGCAAATTGCGCATGTATTACAAGGTACTTTTCAACTAACTGTTGATGGAATTGAATATACCTTACAGCCGGGCGAAGTAATGGTCGTTCCACCTAATGTACCACATGCCGGTTTAGCCATTACCGATTGTAGCTTACTGGATGTATTTTATCCGGAAAGAGAAGATTATAAAAAACTGTAAATGCAGCTTTTTACTTAACATTTAGCTAAATCGCATTGTACTGTTGCCTTTATTGCAGGGATAATCAGACATTTGCTAATGGTAGTTACCCAATTGTAAACAAATTATTGCCTTTCATTTCTACTGTATCGCTTAAAATGCACCCCAATGAACAAACGTTATTGCTTCGCTTTATTAGTATCTATTTTTATCCATTCCACAGCTCCTGCACAAATGCGCAATGTACCTGAAGGCTGGCATTTGATGGATGCAACAAAAGACAAATACTATGGCATTAGTTTAAATGAAGCTTATCAATACCTGAAAGCCAATCACATCAAATCAACGCCCGTTATTGTAGCTGTTTTAGATTCTGGTGTAGATACCACCCATGAAGACCTGAAAGGCATTTTATGGCATAACCCCAAAGAAATTCCTGGCAATGGCATTGATGACGACCACAATGGATATGTAGACGATGTGTATGGATGGAATTTTCTAGGAAATAAAAATGGAGAAAATTTAAAAAAAGCCGGAGATGAACGATCCAGAGTATTTTATCAGTTTAAAAATAAATTTTCAGGCAAGAATATTGACACTACCCAATTCAGTCAAAAAGACAAATACGAATACCGAATTTGGAAAATGGCAGCCGATGAAATGAATAAAGGCAACGACGATCAGATGGAAATTGCTTTTTTAAACATCACCCTGAACTCTATCAAAAAACACGATTCTTTAATACAAAAAGAAATGGGCACTAAAGTATACAATTGTGCCCAGTTAGAAAGCTTTGAACCTACTACGCCTGAAGGAAAAAAAGCCAAATTCGGGTATCTTACTTTAATGAAAATGGTGGGAATTGATCCCGATGAAAAGAATACAGCAGTAATCAGCGAATTAAACGATTATATTGAAGGGAAACAGGATGCACTCAATGAAAAAGATACACCACCCATTAATTACCGTAGCAAAATAGTTCAAGACAATTATAACAATATTCAGGATAAATATTATGGCAATGCAGATGTAATGGGCCCAGACCCTATGCATGGCACGCATGTAACCGGCATTATTGCTGCACAGCGCAACAATGGCATTGGCATGGATGGCGTTGCAGACAATGTAAAAGTAATGATGGTAAGAGTTGTTCCCGATGGGGATGAATACGATAAAGATATTGCCTTAGGCATTTTTTATGCTGTAAATAATGGAGCCAAAGTAATCAATATGAGTTTTGGAAAATCTTATTCGCCCCAGAAATATTGGGTAGATAGCGCCGTAAAATATGCCGAGCAAAAAGATGTTTTAATTGTGCATGCTGCCGGGAATGAATCGGCAGATATAGATACAAAAGAAAATTATCCCAATCCTCATTTTCTATTTCAAAACAGTACAGCCAATAATTTTATTACAGTAGGCGCCAGCAACGACCCGTCAATGGGTCAGGGTATGGCTGCAGATTTTAGTAACTATGGAGGCAAAGAAGTAGATGTATTTGCCCCGGGTGTAAAAATATATTCCACCTTACCCAAAAAAAATGAATACGGCAATTTACGGGGAACCAGCATGGCAGCTCCTATTGTAACCGGTCTTGCTGCAATGATTCGATCTTATTTTCCGAATTTAACTGCAGTAGAAGTAAAACAAATTATCATGGCTTCTGTTCTGCATCCTGATAGCACACTGGCCGATTTTAAGCCCGGAACACAACAAACCATTCCTTTTGCAGCTCTTTCAAAAAGTGGGGGTATTATCAATGCTGCCCATGCAGTAAAACAAGCAGAAGATTTGGGAAGGAAATGGGCTGCAGAAAAATCGAGTGCCGATAAAAAAACCGCTACGCAACTGAAATAAAGATATTATTAACCCTACAATCATCGTATATGAGCAGACCACTCCCCGGAGAATATCCATCTTATTATGAAGATTACATTCAACAAACAGCAGGTTGCAATAACCTGAAAGAACTGGTTACAACATTCAGCCATTCCATTATTCAGTTCTTTTCAGGTATTCCGAAGGAGAAAGAAAATTTTATTTATGCTCCAGGCAAATGGACACCGAAAGACATCCTGCAACATATTATAGATACAGAACGTATTATGGCGTATCGCATGCTCACCTTTGCAAGATCAGACAACAAAAATTTACCCGGCTTTGATGAGCAATGGTACGCTGAAAGAGCGATTGCCAATAACAGAAGTTTAAAAAATTTGTTGGATGAATTTATTGCACTCAGGCAATCAACCGATTATTTTTTACAATCACTGCCGGAGCCAACGCTCTCATTATCGGGAACTGCTAATAATTATCCCCTAACTGTAAATGCCATCGGCTTTATCATTTTTGGGCATTTGCTCCATCATCAGCGGGTTTTAGAAGAAAAATACTTACAGTAAATATTTTTTTAATACCATAAATACCAGTATAAGCACTACAAAAACCTTAACTTCGCATCCTAAATAGTTACGTATGAATTTACATGAATTTCAGGCGAAAGAATTATTAAAAAAATACAATGTACCCGTTCAAGACGGTATGGCGGTAGATACAGTAATGGCTGCTGAAGAAGCATACAGACAAATTAAAACACAAACCAATAACAATTTTGCGGTTGTTAAAGCGCAAATACATGCCGGCGGTCGCGGAAAAGGAAAAATTGTAGGCTCTGAGCAAAGAGGAGTTGCCGTTGTCAAGAGTGCAGAAGATATTACCAATATTGCCAAAAATATTTTAGGTGGTACATTGGTTACCATACAAACAGGACCTGTAGGAAAAAAAGTGAATAAAATTTTTGTTGCTCAAGATGTTTACTATCCGGGCCCCAATCCTGTAAAGGAATTTTATTTATCGGTTTTGTTAGATCGTGCAAAAGGTCAAAATGTAATTATGTACAGCACCGAAGGCGGTGTTGATATTGAAGAAGTAGCCCACAAAACTCCGGAAAAAATATTTAAAGAATGGGTGCATCCTTCCGGTGGATTACTTCCTTTTCAGGCCAGAAAAATTGCCTTCAATTTTGGTTTAACCGGCGAAGCATTTAAAAATTGCGTAAAATTTGTAACCAATTTATACAATGCATATGTGGGATTGGAATGTTCCATGCTAGAAATTAATCCACTCTTCAAAACCAGCGATGATAAAATAATTGCGGTAGATTGTAAAATGAATTTGGATGATAATGCTTTAATGCGCCATTCAGATTTAGCGGCCTTACGCGACATTACAGAAGAAGATCCTACAGAAGTAGAAGCCGGCCAATACAACTTAAATTTTGTAAAATTAGATGGCAACGTTGGTTGCATGGTAAACGGGGCCGGATTGGCGATGGCTACCATGGATATGATTAAATTAAGCGGTGGTGAACCTGCCAACTTTTTAGATGTAGGTGGAACTGCCAATGCCCAAACCGTTGAGGCTGGGTTCAAAATCATCATGAAAGATCCCAATGTAAAAGCCATTCTTATCAATATTTTTGGTGGCATTGTTCGCTGTGATCGGGTTGCTGCCGGAGTAATTGAGGCTTATAACAAATTAGGCAATATTCATATTCCCATTATTGTTCGCTTACAGGGAACCAATGCGGCAGAAGCCAAAAAATTAATTGATGAAAGCGGACTGAAAGTTCAATCTGCCATTGAATTAAGCGAAGCTGCTGCTTTGGTAAAAAAAGCAGTTGCATAAATATAAATATATTTCAAATTATTGTAAACGTTGGATGGTTTTACTGTTCAACGTTTTTTTATTGTGCTGCATACAATTTCACTTCACAAATAGCGCTGAAAGCATACCTTAATCCCGATTGCACTTCCACACATTCATATCGCTTTCTTCGTTTATGCCCCTTTTTAAATAACCGGCCATTTTCAGTAATAAAAACTGCACCCTCCGGCACATGCGCCAACAGCAACACATCTGTTGTTGAAACTGTGTTATATTTTCGTAATACAATCAGCAATTCTGTTTCGCCATTTGCAGTAGCTGAAGGATTGCGAATGCTTTTCTGCAATGCCAATACAATATCTTCGGGAAATACCTGCTGTTCAGTAAAGCGAAGCAATAACTTGCTGTAAAATTGTTTCCATTCTTTACCATGTGGTTCTACCTTATGGCCAAAGATTTCAAATGTAAGTAAATGCGCCAATTCATGTAAAAGTGTTATCAAAAACTCATATTTATTCAAATTTCCATTAATAGTAATGGAATGATTCCTATGTTGCGATGCATGCCTGTAATCGCCCAATACCGATTTCCGTTTTCGGGTAATGGTTAAATGTACTTTATAGTGGTTTAGATAATCTGCAACAGGTTCAAAACAGCCTTCGGGTAAGAACTCTGCCAGTATATGCATTGGATGTTGCGTAACAGCCATATCTATTTGTTATTTCCATTAATTTTAGCCGCAATGTATACTTCTAAAAAAGTATACATCAAATACAAAACCATGCCAACAAAAACTGCATAAACACTTCTGTTTGGACCGGCTAATACCAAATATAAAATAGCAGCTCCTCCCAATACTAATAATTTCATAAGTGTTACCATCATTACATTACTTACTGATGCCATGGGTGTTTTTTTATGGGCCGCCTGTATATGCAAGGCAAGGCTCAAAATGCTGATTACAAATAAAATGCAATTGGCAGAAAATACTACCCACACATCTATTTGATGCGTATACATCATTTTTTTAAAGAAAATAAGCAAACTATTTACCGATACGAATAAAATAAATAAAGGCAAAATGTTTTTTGAGAAAGAAAAGGGGGTTTGTTGCATATTATTTTCTGCTTGTGTCTTTAATAACTTTTATAATTAAAACAATAATAACAATTAAAGGTAATAGCCAAACCAATAAAGGAATAGCGAATGAAAATTTTACATCCATCCACCAACCAGAATAAACTGAAATGGCAATGGCAATAATCAGTTCGCCGGTTAATGTAGCATATTGAAGCAATAATTTCTTATTATCTGGCTGCTCGCTCATTCTTTAATTAACTCTTGTTTAGGAATTATTAAACTGGCGGTATCTTTCTGTGCAGGCATATTACCCGAAAGCACTTTTTTCAGATTTTCTAAATACTGATCTTTATATTGAATAGATTTCTCTAATGAATCGGTACGCATTTGCAAAAGTTGTAATTCTGTTCTGCTTTCCCTTGAACCATAACCGGGAATGTAATATTTTAGCGGGGTAAAAACAATCAGCGCTACCGTTAAACTAATCAATAAAACAAATGCAGTACTAAAAACAACATATACACTTAAACGTGATAATTTAAAAGTTACCAGCTCTTCATAAGTATCATCATTAATTAATACAAGCCGGTACTGATTTCTTAATCGTTTAAAAGTGTTAGTTTCAAAAGTTTGTTTTGCCATGCTACAAAATAAGGTTAAAGGTACATAACAAGGGCTGTTTTGCCACATTTATTAGAAAATAACTGTACTTTTAAACAGTTTAGATTTGTGTTGAATTATGCCTATGAAGCAGAAGTATTTTTTGATGTGGTTCCTTTTCTTCCCTGCCCTGCTGTTTTACCAGACCAAGGTATGGGGACAACCCAATACTACCATTAATTTAGATAAAGAAAAACCCGCTCAATACCAGGATCGGCAACTGGCTTCTGAAAAAACAGGCGAAAAAAAAATAGGATTTGTAAAGCGTACTTATCAGGATATGGTAAGCCATTACAACTATTTTTTTAATGCCAACAATAAATTAAACCATATTATTGAACTGGCACAACAAATGCATACGGATGATTATAGTAAACTTCTGCCATTCTATAATTACAGCCTTTCGGTTACTGCTTTAGATAAGCGGGATATTGATTCCATTATTTACAAGTGTTATGCAGGTATTCTGTTACATGATTTAAGATCTGACTGGGTAGATGATTTTTATTTGTTGCTGGGCAAAGCGTATTTACTACGACAAAATTTTGATTCTGCCGCAACTGTTTTCCAATACATCAATTACATATATGCGCCAAAAGATGATGGATATGATATTCCAATAGGTAGTAATGTAAGTAACCAACAAGGTATTTTTACCGTTGCAACCAATGAAAACAGAAGTCTGCTGAAAAAAATTATCAAAAAACCAACCACCCGGAACGACAGCTTCATCTGGCAAATCAGAAATTATATAGAAAGCAACCAATTAGACAAAGCCACCGGTTTAATAGCTATTTTAAAAGCTGATCCCTTCTTTCCGAAAAGATTAGAAAAAGATTTGTTTTTGCAGCAAGCTTATTTGTTTTATAAACAAAATATTCACGACAGTGCTGCTACCTATTTAAGCAAATCCATTTCAGAAGCTTCCAATAAACAGGAACAGGCAAGATGGGAGTTTTTAACCGGCCAGCTTTTTCAATTGGCACATCAAAACAAACCTGCCATCCAGGCATTTGAAAAAGCCATCCATCATACCATTGATCCCTATCTGGAAGTGTATGCCCGCCTGAATATTGTGGCACTTTCTGATACTGCAAATGGCAATCATTCATTGCAAAACAATTTGAAACAATTGTATCAATTGGCCAGAAGAGATAAATATGCTGATTATCGAGATATTATTTATTATGCTGCAGCTTCGCTTGAAATTAAACAACAGCATTTTAAAGAAAGTATCAATAATTTATTGAAAAGCATTGCATTCAGTGTTAACAACCCGGCACAAAAGCAAAAAAGTGTGTTATTACTGGCATCAACAGCCTACAATATCCGCCAATATCCGCTTGCTTCATTATATTATGACAGTGTGCAGGTTAATCAGTTAGATTCTTCCCTGCAAAATGAAATTACTAACCGAAAAAAAGCTTTAAAAATTATTACGAAAAATCTGGCATCGCTCCAATTACAGGATAGTTTATTGCAACTAAGTAATTTGAATGAAGCGGCGCGGCTGGCTGCTGTAAAAAAATTATACCGCCGATTACGCAAAGAGCAAGGCCTGGCAGATGAAAGGGAAGAAATTGATTTTGGCAGTACCAATTCCACCACAAACGCAGCAAGCAGTGGCTTATTTGGCAGTACCACCACGAATAGTGCCAGTGATTTTTATTTTGCCAATACTGCACTTAAAACACAAGGTTACAAAGAGTTTAAACAAACATGGGGTAACCGGCCCAATGTAGATAACTGGCAACGTCAATCTGCTATTAACAACAGCATGCGGTTGAACAATAACAATGTAACCACAACAACCAATGCAACTCCCGAAGCCGTTAAAACCAATGCTTCTACTGCCTTAACCTTGAAAGGAATGCTGGAAAATGTTCCACTTACCGAAAAGCAAATTGGAGATACACATAATACAATTATTGACGACTTATATAAAAATGCGCAAACTTTCCAAAACGATTTAGAGAAATATCCTGACGCAGTAGATGCTTATGAAACCCTTATGAAACTGTATCCGGAAAACAAATATGAAGAGCCCGTTTTATTCAATCTGCTATACTGTTACAACCAATTGGGTTTATTGGCAAAATCAGATTCAGTAAGAAAAAAATTAATGCTTGCTTTTCCGAATGGCATCTATGCTGAAAAAATAAAAAATACAGGTAAACCCACCATTCAAGACAAAGCAACAGCACAATACGAACATATTTATGATTTGTTTATTGAAGGAAATTTTAAGCAGGCATTAGCAGAAAAAGAGCAGGCCGATAAAATATTTGGGAAAAATTACTGGGGCCCGCAATTAATGTACATTCAGGCCGTATACGATGTAAAACAAAAAAATGACAGTACTGCCATCCAAACTTTGGAAGCATTGGTACACCAGTTTCCCCAATCGCCAATGGTTGAAATGGCCAATACCCTCATTAGCGTAGTAAAGCGTAGAAAAGAAATTGAAAATTATTTAACCAATTTGGTGATTGAAAAAAATGAAGACAATGTTGTGGGCAATATTGACCTACACCCGGCCACCATTGCAAAAGCACCTGTTAAAAAAATAGTAGATACTGTATCAACACAAATCCATAAACAATTAGATACCACTGCATTGGTTCAGGTACCCGTTAGCAATCCGGTAATACAGGCTGTAAACAATTATGCATTCAATCCGGCCGATTCGCAATACATTGCGGTAATATTACATAAAGTTGATCCCGTTTTTGCCAGTGAAGCCAGAAATGCATTTTACCGTTTTAACTTAGAAAAATTTTATACACTACGTTTAAAAGTTACCGGAGAAAAATTAAATGATTCAACCACAATTGTACTAATTGGCCCATTTGAAAATGCCGGAGATGCAGTTGAGTATTTAGATAAAACCCGCCCAATGGCTACCGGTAGAATTATACCCTGGCTTAAACCCGATAAATATGCTTTTAGTATGATTAGTCCTTTAAACTTACAGTTGTTGCATACTAAAAACAATATTACAGATTATATTCAGTTTATGAAAAACACTTTACCCGAGAAATTTTAACTACTTGGCAGGGTAACATCTGCCGTAGATGCTTAGTTTTACAACCTTAACCATACCTTGTTTATGTTGCGTTCAGTAAAAATATTTTGGAAAGCCTTTTTTATAGCTGTTGCTGCTTTTATTTTATTTCTCCTGCTTTGTAATTGGGGCGTTTTCGGAAAAATGCCCTCTATTGAAGATATTCAAAATCCTTCAGCCTCATTATCCAGTCAGGTATATGCGCAAGATGGTACCTTAATGGGTAAATATTATTTAGAAGATAGAGTAAATGTTGATTATAAAGATATTAGCCCCAACATTGTTCATGCATTGGTGGCAACTGAAGACCAGCGTTTTTATGAGCATAGTGGCATTGATTTTATTTCTTTATTGCGTGCTTTAAAAGGATTAGGCCGCGATGGCGGGGCCAGTACTATTACTATGCAAACAGCCAAAAACTTATTTACTGAAAACTGGGCAACCCGAAATTTTTTACTCCGTGCCATACAAAAAGTTAAAGAGTCAATCATAGCCGTAAAATTGGAAAGAAATTTTACCAAAGAAGAAATCATTAATCTGTATTTGAATACCGTTGCTTTTGGCGATAATGTTTTTGGCATTCGCAATGCCGCTAAAACCTTCTTTCAAAAAGAGCCGGATCGGGTAAATGTAAATGAAGCAGCCGTTTTGGTGGGCATGATTAATGCGCCTACGTTATACAATCCCAGACGTAATCCCAAACAGGCTTTAGAACGCCGTAACCTGGTTTTAAACAGAATGGTTACCAATGGTTATTTAACAGCACAGGATGCGGCAAAAATTAAAATGGAACCTATTGAATTAAATTATAAAAAATTAGATGAAACAACAGGTTTGGCTCCTTACTTCAGAATGATTCTGGGCGAGTACATGAAAGTATGGTGCAAAAACCACAAAAAAAGTAATGGTGATGAATATAATTTGTATACAGATGGTTTAAGAATTTATACAACCCTCAATCCACGTATGCAAATCTATGCCGAAGAAGCAGTAGCCAAACACATGAGCTACATGCAGCAAATTTTAAATCAACAAACCAACATAAAAAAAGGAACTGTATGGGATGGGCATCAAAACATTTTAGAATCGGCCATGAAACAAAGTGACCGCTGGCGTAATTTGAAAAAAGATGGAATGAATGATGCAGACATAAGAAAAACATTTTTTGTGCCTACACAAATGCGGGTTTTTGCCTGGAATAATAACCGGGAAAAAGATACGACCATGACGCCAATGGATTCTATTAAATATTCCCGCCAAATGATGCAGGCCGGTTTTATGGCATTAGACCCTTTAAGTGGTGAGGTTCGTGCATGGGTAGGTGGCATTGATTTTAAAACCTTCAAGTTTGATCATGTGAATTACAATACCAAACGGCAGGTGGGCTCTACTATTAAACCATTATTGTATAGTTTAGCTATTGAAGATGCCGGTTTTACACCAAATACAATTGTGCAGGATGTTCAACAAAGTTTTGGCGCATATGGAATGGTGCCTGCTACTTCTACCTCTTGCACCGGAGCCTCTATTCCTATGGCACAAGCCCTTGCATTTTCCAGAAACTGTGCCACTGCTTATATTATGAAGCAGTTAGATCCCAAGGGCAATAATGCAGCCATCCGTTTTGTTGATTTTCTAAAAAACAAGTGCGGCTTACAAACCAATATAGAACCACACCCCTCCATTGCTATTGGTGCATGCGAAATTTCATTGTATGAAATGATGCAGGCATACAGCATGTTCCCGGGAAGAGGATTCAATGTAAAACCACTATTTATTACCCGTATTGAAGATAGAAATGGCAATGTATTGGAAAATTTTGCACCCATTAGAAAAGAAGTTATCAGCGACATTACTGCTTATTCTGTTATTAAAATGATGGAAGGCGTGGTTGAATTTGGTACAGCCCGTGGCCTTAAAATGCAATTTGATGTTAGTGGGAATATTGCTGGCAAAACGGGAACTACCAATGATAACAGCGATGCCTGGTTTATGGGCTACACACCGCAATTATTAGCAGGTGCCTGGGTAGGTTGCGATGATCGATTTATACACATCAATAGTAGTAGCTATAATGGGCAGGGTGCACGTGCTGCCATGCCTATTTGGGGTTATTTTTATGAAAAAGTTTTGAAAAATGCAAACATTTTAGGCATTGATGCAAATGTTGACTTCTCTAAACCGGAAGGTATGGCCAACGACATTGAATTGGATTATACCAATCCCACACCCAATGTGCCTATTGGTGTTGAGGGCGACCAGCAATTAATGGGAAATGGCACCTCTCAGGATTATGTACCAGCCGATATTAAACCGGAAGATCTGGCACCCGAATCACAAATAGATACCAATAAATTACCGGGATTATCTCCCAATAAAAAAAATAATAATACACCAAAATTACCTGCTCATCAGCAACCCATTCCAAAAGCTATTTTGCCCAAAAAAGTAGGAGGAAATCATTAATGTAATTAAGAAAACAAATTTTAAATATTTTTTCCGGTTAACATGGGAACAAAAGAAAATAAATCAAAAGATTCTTCTTTGCAGGCATCGGCAAAAACTTTGGTAATGCGCAGCATTCTTTGAGAAGCACCTTCATCAACAGGTATTACCATTATTCCGCCTACTTTTAATTGTTCTATTAGTTTAGGAGGAATAAATGGCGCCGCTGCTGTGATGAGAATTTTATCGAAAGGTGCAAAAGTTGGCAGGCCTTCAAAGCCATCGCCAAAAAAGCATTTGATATTGGGGTATTTATTTTTAAAACTAAACTGCTTATTTAAATCAAATATTTTTTTCTGCCGTTCAATAGTATACACCCAGGCACCCATTTCTGCCAATACACAAGCCTGATACATACTACCGGTACCAATTTCCAATACTTTATCCGATTTTTTTATTTGTAATAATTGTGTTTGATATGCAACTGTATAAGGTTGAGAAATGGTTTGACCTTCAGCAATGGGAAATGCACGGTCTTCATAAGCAATTTTATCGAAAGCAGAATCTAAAAAATAATGACGTGGTACATTTTGTAACGCTAATAAAACAGCCTCATCGGTAATACCTTTTTGTTTTATCAGTTCTACCAACTGTTTACGCAGTCCTTTGTGGCGATAAGTATCTTCAAACTTTCTCATAAACCATACAAAGCTAATAGTATCGGCACATTTTAAAGCATAAATTCATTACATGGGGAAATTAAAATGCCGTGCATTTTTTTTGCACAGCATTTTAAGAAAAGTTGTTTAAGAAACTGCTTCACTTTTATGGAATATTTGTTCACACTGTAAAAGCTGCAGTTAAGCGTATTAAGACAATTGCATGGATGCAATGATACCCGAAATTTTTTGCTTCAGTTCTTCAAACTTTTTGTCAAATTCATTTTTATTGGGAAGCGTAGTATGTACACTAAAATAGAATTTTATTTTAGGTTCCGTACCCGATGGCCGGGCCGAAATTTTGCTGCCATCTTTAGTAATAAATTGCAGCACATTGCTTTTAGGTAGTTGAATTGCCCATTGCTCACCTGTTAATAAATTAGTGCCTTTTTGTAATTCATAATCTAACAATGTTACTACCTGACTATTGTTAATGAATTTAGGTGGATTAGATCGGTAACCTTCCATCATTGCAGCAATCTCTTTCTGGCCATCCATTCCCTTTTTGGTAATACTGATTAGGTTTTCATAATAAAAACCATATTGCATATACAGTTCAATCAATTTATCAAACAAGGTTTTACCTTGTTGTTTTTCATAAGCTGCCATTTCACATAATAAAGCTACGGCACTGATGGCGTCTTTATCACGTATCTGGTTGCCAATCATTAATCCAAAACTTTCTTCGCCACCAATTACATAGTTTTCTTTACCTTCTTTTTCTTTTATTAGTTCGGCAATCCATTTAAAGCCTGTTAATACATTGTAGTAAGCTACATTATTTTGACGGGCAACTTCATTAATCATTTCAGTGGTTACAATTGTAGTGATCACCATATCATTGGGCTGTGCAATTCCCTTTTTTCTTCGGGCTTCAATCAAATATGCAAAAGCAAGTACTGCAGTTTGGTTGCCATTCATTAATATCCATTCTCCTTTGTGGTTTTTTACACCAACACCTACCCTGTCTGCATCCGGGTCGGTACCTAACAAAATATCTGCATCTAATGCTTTTGCTTTTTCAAGGCCCATTCGCATGGTTTCACTTTCTTCCGGATTGGGATAAGCAACTGTAGGAAAATTGCCATCGGGTGTGGCTTGTTCTTCCACAATATGTACATTGGTAAATCCGAATGCCGATAATGCAGCAGGTACTAATTTAATACCACTGCCATGTATGGGCGTATAAACAATTTTAAGGTCTTTTTGCTGTTGTATTACTTCCGGATACACACTCAGGCTTTTCACCATTTTTAAATATTGTTGATCCATCTCTGCGCCAATTATGGTAATATTGGCATTACCTCCACTCCATTTCACATCATCAATACTTTGGATGGCTTCCACCTCTTTAATTACGTTTTTATCGTGTGGTGGTACCAATTGGCCGCCATCATCCCAATAGGCTTTATAACCGTTGTACTCTTTTGGATTATGTGATGCGGTACATACCACGCCTGCATTACAGTGTAAAGAACGAATTGTAAAACTCAGTTCTGGTGTTGGGCGTAAATCTTCAAACAAAAACACCTTAATACCATTGGCTGCAAAAACCTGTGCTGTTGTTTCGGCAAAAAAACGGCTGTTGTTTCTACAATCATGTGCAATGGCTACCCGTATGGTTTGGTTTGGATAGGTTTTCATCAAATAGTTGGCAAAACCCTGTGTAGCCATTCCAACCGTATATTTATTCATTCTGTTGGTACCCACACCCATAATGCCACGCAGGCCACCGGTACCAAACTCCAAATTTTTATAAAAAGCTTCCATCAGCTCATTGGGATGGTGGTTAATCAATTCCTGTACTGCATTTTTTGTATCGGCATCGTATTTTCCGTTCACCCAACTCCGGGCTTTTTCTAAAATAGCTGTATCCATGTTATATTTTTTAATGATGAAATTTTGGCAATTGAATATGCTGCACTATGATAGAAAAAATGGGTTATAACAAATAAGCTCCTATTATTTGATGATCATCCATTTCCACAACAATATGTTCCTGAAGTGTAGTAGCAAGAGAAAGGCCAACATAATCGGGTTTTATCGAAAATAATTTATGCATTCTTTCTATCAATACCATGGTTTGTATACGTTTAGGGTATTGTTGCAATAATGGTTTTAATGCATACAACAAAGTTCTGCCCGTATTGGCCACATCATCAATTAACAAAATACATTTGCCATTTGCAGAAAATGGAACATCTAATTTTATTTCTTCAGGTTTTTGTTTATTCATGGCAATACCATTTACTTCCACTATTTGCTGAAAATAGGGTTGTATAAGTGTAGCCATCATATTTGCCATTATATAGCCATTGTTCCGTATACCTATCAAAACAATATCTTCTGGTTCATCCCCCAAATTTTCGGCCACTTCTAATGCCAGCCGCTCTAATTTGAATTGAATAATTTGTTGCGATAATATTTCCTTCTTTTCTTTCATTCGCCCTGAATTTAATGCATTGTGATTTTTATCAATCAATTCTTATGAAAAACTGTATACGCAATCTGTTGTTCAAAATTCGAATTAATTTGTTGGAATTAGCTTTTCCTAAAAAATATTTTTTAAAATATTTCTGTAATGCTTTCATGAACCAGAAAGGCCAATTATTGTATTATCTGTCATAAATGTATGATTTATTGCGTTAACTATATTCACTTAACTATTAATTTAGCATTACAAGAAAACCACTATGCATATTATTTCACAACTTGTTTTCATATTAATACTGGCTGCAGGCATATATCTTTTTTCTGCAAAAGTAATCTATATCAGAAAAAATATTTTAATGGGAAGAGATGAGTCTCGAAACGACCAGCCTAAATTACGTTGGCGCAATGTTTTATTGTTAGCATTTGGGCAAAAAAAGATGTTTAAAAACCCCTTAGTGGCAGTGATGCATTTTATTATTTATGCAGGTTTTATCATTATTAATATTGAAGTGCTCGAAATTATATTAGATGGAATTTTAGGAACCCACAGGCTTTTTGCAGAACCACTTGGCTACATCTATACACTGCTGATTAATGTATTTGAATGCCTTGCTGTTGGCGTTATAGCTGTTTGTATTATTTTTCTTATCAGAAGAAATATTTTACATATTCAGCGTTTCATGAGTAAAGACCTAAATGGATGGCCAAGAAGCGATGCCAATTATATATTAATTACCGAAATTATATTAATGAGTCTCTTCCTCACCATGAATGCAACAGATACCCTCCTGCAAAACAGGGGTTATGGGCATTATGCTGAACATTTAACCGGTAATTTTTTGTTTTCAGGAAGTCTGCAATCACTTTTTAACGGGCTATCTTCTGAACAGCTTGCCACTATTGAACGAAGTGCCTGGTGGTTGCATATTGTTGGTATTATTGCATTTTTAAACTATTTGCCTTATTCTAAACATTTGCACATACTTTTGGCATTCCCCAATGCATATTATGCCAGTTTAGAGCCTAAAGGCAAAATGCACAATATGCCCGACATTCAAAAAGAGGTACTGTATGCCATGCAACCGGAATTAATACCTGCCAATGCTCCGCAAGCAACAGCCCATAAATTTGGTGCCAGAGATGTGATGGATTTAAGCTGGAAAAACCTGTTAGATGCTTATGCCTGTACAGAGTGTGGCCGTTGCACTACCGCATGTCCTGCTAATATTACCGGCAAATCACTCAGCCCCAGAATGATTATGATGAAAACCCGCGACCGTTTGGAACAAGTGGGCCAAAAAAGCAAGGCCATGCAAAACTGGCAGGATGATGGAAAATCATTGCTGCACGATTATATTACGGAAGAAGAATTAAGAGCTTGTACAACCTGTAATGCATGTGTAGAAGAATGTCCGGTAAGTATTTCACCACTCGATATTATTTTGCAAATGAGAAGATACCTGATTATGGAAGAAAGCAATGCACCACAAGAGTGGAACAGCACATTCAGCAATATTGAAAATAATTTTGCACCCTGGAAATTTTCGCCGGAAGAAAGAGACCAATGGGCCAAAGATTAGTGTTATTATTATTATATTACAACATAGACAAAAACAACATTCTGTATAATTGAATCATTGCCGCAAATAAGAAAACAATACCCATAATAATATTTAAAGTTCGGGCACCGGCATTCATTTTCTTAATCAGCCAGTTGCCACCATGCATGTAAAATGCCAGTCCCGTAATCGTTCCAATGCCACATCCAATGGTAAATACGTTTAATGAAAGTGTATTTGCTTGCAGAATTTTTGCATTTATTAGATAGGTGCTCCATATAAACCAAAAAGGTATTTGTGCAGGATTCAAAGCACTCATACTCATGCCTAATACGAAGCGGTTCAACTTATTTTGCAGTAATATGTTTTTTTCATTCGCTTTATTTTTAATTACCATTACAAAACTAATAATAGCAAATAAAAGAAAAAAAACAACTGCTAACCATCCTATAATAGTAAACAATAATTTGTGTGCGTATACCCACTGTACACCAACCAATACCAGCCTTAAATAAAGAATTTCAATCAATGCAACACCAATGGCATAGCGCCAGGCATTTTTAAAACTTTCTAAAATAGCAATATGGGTAGCAGTAATGCTCATGGTACCTAATGGCAATTGACCCAAAAAACTAACAAGCCAACCCATTAAAAGTATAAATAAAAAATGCATGCAAAAAAGTTAGTACAGTAATGCTTTTTAAAACAGTGAAAATAACATGTTTATTCAAAATAACCACTCAAAATAAATTTACAGTACATTCGTAAAAAGGTTATGTATGAAGGTACCTGTAATGGCAGATTTAGCTGCAAATGGAACCATCCCCGAAATATTATTCTGGGTAGGTTGCTCCGGCAGTTTTGATGTTCGGGCACAAAAAATTACCCGTGCATTTGCCTCTATTTTAAATAAACTCAATATTCAATTCGGTATTCTGGGGAAAGAAGAAGCCTGCACAGGCGATCCGGCACGCAGAGCCGGCAACGAATTTTTATTCCAAATGATGGCATATAACAATATCCAAATATTAAATGGATATGGCATTAAAAAAATTGTGACTACCTGCCCTCATTGCTTTAATATTTTTAAAAATGAATATCCGGAATTGGGTGGAAGCTATGAAGTAGTGCACCATACCGTTTTTTTACAACAACTGATTGATACCGGTAAAATAGTGATGAAAGAAGGTGGCCCTTTTAAAGGAAAAAAAATTACTTACCATGATAGTTGTTATTTGGGGCGTGCCAACGGCATATATGAAGCCCCAAGAAAAGTTTTAGAGGCATTAGATGTTGCACTAACCGAAATGAAACGCTGCGGCAGTAAGGGTTTATGTTGTGGAGCGGGTGGCGCACAAATGTTTAAAGAAGATGAGCCCGGCAATAAGAGAATTAATATAGAACGAACCGAAGAAGCACTGCAAACCAATGCCAGCATTATTGCAGCAGCCTGTCCGTTTTGTAATACCATGATGACTGATGGTGTAAAAAACAAAGAAAAGGAAACAGAGGTTCAGGTATTAGATATTGCTGAATTAATTGAGCAATCGATGGTATAATCAGGCAAAGCGCAAACCATTTATCAGGCATTTCATCATACTTTCATGTAATTACACTTCAATTTTAAAAAATTTTTGATGGCTGCCATCATTTTATTTCCAATACTGCTGTTTATGGATGCAGCACATGATTGGTTATTTCATGAATGGGATGTGCATGCTTTATTTTCAACAGAAAACATGCTATTTAAAGGAATTGTGGCGGGTATTGGCGGCTATTTTTATGTTGTGCTTACCCAAAGAAAGAACACTGAAAGTTAAAATAAAATACTTAGGCTTAAATATGAGCAGGTTATAATAATTTTGCAGCATGAATACGCAAGTTGAAAACTTTATTCCCGCTGATTTTTCAGATCATTCAAAAGTTTGGGTATATCAATCCAGCAGATTGCTCACCATTCAGGAGGCCATGCAATTAGAACCATTGCTTTCAAATTTTACAAAGGAATGGCGCAGTCATGGTGATCCGGTTAAAGGATATGCCAATTTATTATACGGCCAGTTTATTGTATTAATGGCAGATGAAACCTATACGCAGGTGGGTGGTTGCAGCACCGATTTCAGCGTGCACTTTATTCAACAAATAGAAAAACAATTCAACATTCAATTGTTTAACCGCCAGATGCTGGCTTTTATTATTAAAGACAAAGTGGAGTTATTGCCTTATTCACAACTGGAATATGCCATACAAAACGGTTTTATCAATCAGCATACCCTTTATTTTAATAATCTGGTTGCAACCAAGAAAGAGCTGATTCAAAACTGGATAATTCCGGCAGGTAAAAGCTGGCTGGGCAAACGTTTCTTTAACCTCCAACCCGCTTCATAATGTTGTATCAGGTATATGGTATACCCAATTGTAATACCGTAAAAAAGGCATTAAACTGGCTAACAGTGCACCATGTGCCACATACCTTTCATAACTTCAAAAAAGAGGGTATTGCTGTATCCGTTATAAAAGAATGGAGCAGTCAGGTGGGTTGGGCTGTTTTATTGAACAAACAAGGTACTACCTGGAAAAAATTAGATACATCCATACAGGAAACCATAACTACTGAACAGAAAGCCATAGCCCTCATGCAACAATCAGTCAGTATTATTAAACGACCGGTGATTGTAAAAGATGGTACCGTTGTAGTGATAGGATTCAATGAAACACTTTATCAGCAAATTTTTAATTCCAAAACTTATTAGCACTTTTTTTTAACAAAAATGAACATAGTGTTTATTTGGTAAATAATTTATTGAATTACTTCTTCTAATTTTTGTTTCAGTTGTTCACTTCTCAGCCCTCTGGCAATGATTATTCCATTGGGATCAATCAACATATTATCTGGAATGGATTCAATATGGTATAAACGGGCAACTGCGTTATTCCAAAATTGCAAATCACTTACATGTGTCCAGGTTAAACCATCATCATGAATAGCTTTTATCCAATTATCTTTTTGTTGATCTAATGACACACCTAAAATGGTAAAATTTTTATTTTTAAATTCATTGTACACTGCAACAACGTTCGGATTCTCCATACGGCAAGGCCTGCACCAACTGGCCCAAAAATCAACCAACACATATTTTCCTTTAAAAGATGCAAGTGATACGGGTTGATTGGCAGTATCGTTTTGTGTAAAATTAATGGCCTTAGTTCCAATTGCACCCACTTTTGCAGCTGCTACTGTTTGAGCAATTAATTTTCCATAAAAACCATCTTTGGCTGTTGGTGCCAATTGATTGTATTTATTTTCCAATTCATCCGGACCTGAAAAAAGAGGGTTTACTGCATATACCACAAAAGCACTTACCTGTGATGCAGGTTTTTGTTTGATAAAGGTATCTACCTGCCGAATCACCATATTTTTATACACCCCAAAAGAAGTAATGAGTGAGTCACGCTTTTCGCCGGGTTTTTCGGCATTAATGGCGGTTACTAATTTGGCTAATTTTTCTTTGAGCGGATTAAATCCTTTTAAATACTGCACATAATCGTTTTGCAAAGCAGAACCTGAAAAAACCAAATCTTTTAAATGTTTTACATCGCCATTTACAAATACCTGATCATTCTGCATAAACACTTCAGGTGTTTCATTGTACCCAATAAAATTTAATTGATAGATATCGGCATTTTCAAGATCGCCTTTTAAAGTAAAACGACCATTTTTTGAATAATCTTCAGCAATTGATTTTCCGGTTGCCCCGCTTACCAAAAATACCAGCGTGCTATCTTTCAAGCCTTTCACATCACCTTTCATCACAAAACCTTTTTGTGCAATAACACTAAAAGGTAACAACATAAATAAAATTAATTTTTGCATAAATGCGTTTATTTTAAAATTCAAATTAACCAACAAAAATATATTTGAACATTTGAATGAAATGCTTCATTTATTGTGCATGTCTTTCCTGCAACACTTTTATAACATCTTTTAACGAATAATTTTTAGCAGCCAGCAGCAGTAAATAATGAAACAACAAATCGGCAGATTCGTTTAAAAATAGTGTTTCATTGTTGTCTTTTGCTTCTATTACCATTTCTACAGCTTCCTCGCCAACTTTTTGTGCAACTTTATTAATGCCTTTTCCTATCAATCGGGCTACATAAGATACTTCAGGTGAAGTCTGACTTCTTAAACGAATGACCTCTTCCAGATACAATAAAAAATTGTCTGAATGGTTCTTTTCACTCCAACAAGTATCGGCACCGGTATGGCAAACGGGCCCATTGGGTATTACCTTTATAAGTAAAGTATCATTATCACAATCGGGTGTAATGCTCTTTACATCCAAAAAATGGCCACTCTCCTCGCCTTTTGTCCATAATCGTTGCTTACTTCTGCTATAAAATGTTACTCTTCCGGTTTGTTCTGTTTGCTGGTAGGCTGCTTCATTCATAAACCCAAGCATTAATACTTTAAGGGTATTGTAATCCTGAATTACTGCGGGCACTAATCCATCACTGTATTTTTTAAAATCAATTTGCATGTGTAATCTATCTAAATGAATCTTATTTTTCAGTCTTTGCAAAATTACCTATAAATACCCGATTGAAAATGCAACAACTTACTTAAATGCTGTTTTAATTTAGCTTTTCCAATACATAAATAACTGAACTGCACATTTTAACATCCTGCCACATTTTAAAAGCAGAGCGTAAACCTATCCAGCCTGCATTCATAAGGTTGGTGCTTCCATGTTTATATTTTTCGCTTAACAAAGCCACATAAAAACTATCGAAAGGCATAGAGCGGTATTGTAGAATTTTAAATTGGCTTTGAGCAGCCAAAACTGCCATGCTTTCCGGAGAAAAATGATACAAATGGCGCGGCACATCATAAGCTGCCCAATATTGCTGATAATAAGCTGCATCGTAAGATGTATAATTAGGTACAGCAATCACTAATTTGCCATTGACAGTTAACGACCGATAAAAAATTTGCATATATCCATGCAAATCATGCACATGTTCTAAAACATGCCAAAGCGTAATAATGTGAAAAGATGCCGGAGAAATTTGGTACAAATATTCAGGTAAATGAAAGTTGAGTTTGAATTTTGAGGCTGCAATGTTTCTGGCTCCTGTATCTACTTCAACCCCACTCACCTGCCAACCCGCCTGTTGCATAGTGAATGCAAAAGCTCCTGTACCGGCGCCAACATCTAAAATTGTTTTGGCTGCACCGGCTGATAATTGCTCAATAAAATTTCTTTTTCTTTTTAATGTAATAGAACGAACAGAATGGTATAGCTGATTGATGAACCCCTTTTTGGTATCACTATGCGAAATATAACTGTCCGATTGGTAATAGGCAGCAATTGCGGAAAGATCGGGTACATCCTGTGTAAACCGGCCATTACAGTGGTTGCAATGCCAAATTGCAAACAGCTCATGCGATACGGTAAAATCTTCAGCAAAAAAGGAAGGTTGAATTGATGCACTGTTACAAATAGGACAATGGGTATAGTGTATTCTGTGGTTCATTCAATCAAAAATTACAAAAATGCAATAAATAGTGCAGCCAAACCAATCACCGTTAAAATAATGGCATAAATCCACCATTTATCTTTTGTTTCATTTTCAATAGAAGACTCTGCCTCGGTTGCTAAAGTTTCCGCAGCAGGAATATTATCTAAAATTGAAATGGGCTTTGATGTGGAAGGAGGAACAGCAGTTGTAATATGCATGTGGCTAAACGAAATATTTTTTAATAACCTATTGTTTTGGGGAACCGGCCTGAAAAACACTTCCCCATCCGGATTGAGCAGTAAAGTACCTATACCCGGCAATAAAGCGCCACCTTGTTGCAACTGCTCTTTTAAATGATACACAAATTCAGTGAATTGTTGAATGGCCACAACTTCCGAAATATTTAATTGTTGGGCAACGGTTCGGTAAAAGGCATGATCGGCTTCCATCGTTTCGGGTACAAAACTGATTTGATGTACCGGTGGGTGTACCGTTTTTTTTCCCCAATCAACAGAAGGCGCTGTTCTTATCAATTGAAAACAACCTATGCCCGGTATGCCCAAACGTTGATGCACCATTAAATATGGGAACAAAAGTTCATTCATCTGGTTTCATTAATGGAACGAATATACGATTCCTCCCAGAACATTAAAGCCCAAAACCTGGTATTGACTCCAACGTTGGTATTTATTATTAAAAATATTATTGAATTGTAGCCATATATTCAGGTTTTTATGCACTGCAAATTCGGCACCGGCATTCAAATCAATTGCAGCGGGTAATTTGCGGGAGGCAAGGGAAACGGGGTCACGGTATTGTGCTCCATCCCATAAAAATAAATCAGACTTCAACGAGAAATCTTTGGTGAGTTTATAAAGTAGAGTTCCGGTAACATCTAAAGGCAATAAACCCCAGGGCTTATCATACACCTGTTGCTGGGTATATTGGGTATAATCTATTCCGGCAATAAAAGACAATTTTTCCTGATCGGTGTAAGTAATTTCGCCATGCAATTTTAAAGCCTGCAATTTTGGTTCATTCAACACCACAAACCCCTGCGATTTTCCTGCAGCAGTATCATTAGCAAATAAGGGCTGGTTATCGATTTGTAGGAAAGAGACTTTTGCCAGGTAAGTGAAATGTTTGCCTGCATTACCTTTTAATCCTGCATATTGTTCCGTGAATTTTGTATTCAATAAAGTAGTAGGCTGTTCAATAAACGGATTAAAAGCAGCCAGACTCTGGTAAGTATTTTTATGAAAGTATCCCTGCCATCCTGCCAATAATATCAACCGATTTTCTGCAATATTTGCCTGAAGGGTAATGTCGGGTAGCAAAGAGAACTGACTATTGTCCCAACTTGGCTGCATACCAGCTTTAATTTGCACATTGGGTACTTTAAACTCTAAAGCTGGTGCCACATAAAACAAATTATTGTTGATAGTAGTGGTATTCAGTGTTTGCAAGTGTGTAATATCGGCCAAACCTGTTACATGAAACGTAAGCAGTTTGCCCAATGTTTTACTGATGGGGGCTTTGATGATAGCATTCATTTCATTGGCCTGGCGATTATCAAAAAAAGAGGAGAATCCTACCTCGGGATGATAAGCAATACCATAATCGTTTGGCATGGTAGTTTCCAAACCTAAATTACCACCAATGGTATTAAACTGCTGCTGCAACTGATCTTTAGTATAATTATTGCTTCCGGTAAATCCATATAAATATTGTGTACTGTTATCAAAATAAATTTTTCCGGTTAACTGTTGCTGATTGGGTAATGCAAAAACACCATTGGCATCAATACCGCCCTTTGTAAAATTTTGATAAGGTAAATTACCTTTTGAAGAAGTATATTTTCCATGCAATAAAATGGCCGATTTTTGTCCATCGCCCAATGCAACACCTGCTTCTGCATAAGGTGTAGCATAGTTCCCATAACCTACTTTAATATATCTGTCTTTATTCCAGTGCAGAGCAGTATCTACCATTAATGCCAGCGGTTTAATAGCTACAGGATGATAAGAGAAGGTTAAATTTTCTGCAGGAATACTATACATTAAAGGTATTATTGATACTTCAGCAGGTGCAGTTGCAGCCGTTAAATTTATTTTAGCAGCACTTCGCAAAGAAGGTTTAAAAACGGAAGTAACCACAACCACTTTAGGGGCAGTAGTATCCAGCAATGAAGCCACAGAAATTACTGTTTTTTGAGCACTTGTTACCGGTTTTACAATGGTTTGAACAGAATGTATAACTTTTTTATGTACCGCAGTTTTTTTTGCAACGGTATGCTGTTTGCTTTTTGCTTTTTTCTGGAAAGCATGATGACGTGAGGCCAATGCAGATTGCAGCATACTACAAAAAACAAAGGTTGTAAATAATATATTCAGACAATATTTTTTCATCATCATTTGATTGATTAAATGCATTACTGATTGGTTTGTGGTAATTTATTTTTTGCAGCCTGAACCATTGCCAGTTTTTGTACTGCAATGTTTTTTAATGCTTCAATGGTTGCATTTTCGGCAACACTTTTAAATGTAGCTTCAGCGTTAAACAAATCATTCTCTTTAAAATATATATCGCCCAATAACAGGTAACTGTCGGTTACCCAATAATCATAAGAACCATATTTTTTAATCACTTCAAAAGCAGCTTTTTCAGCAGCCGGTAATTGATTTTGCAGGCATAATATCTGAGCAATTCTATATTGCGCTTCGGCACTGTATTCTGATTTGCCTAATTTAATAACCTGTTGATAAACATTTGCCGCTTCTGTTAATGAGCTATCTGCCTGAAAATTTTTAGCTACAATCATATTGGCTATCATCCGGTCATCTTCTGCAGCACCTTTTTCCTGTAGTATATCCTGTGCATTGGCTACTGCAGCTTTCCATTGTTGTAATTTATACTGGCAGCGCAATAAACCACGCATAGCTTCTAATTTGTTTTCCTGTTGTGTTGCAATAGACTTTAGTTGTTCATAATAAGATGCCGCTTTTGTATAATCTTTTACATCAAAATATTCAATACGGGCACATTGCAGTACACTTCTTTCTGCATAAATATTGGGAGCCTTTGCAGCTATTGCAGCATAATAAGGCAAAGCCTTTTGCGGATCTTTATTAACAAGATAAATTTCTGCTGTAAAATAATTGGCTTCAATATTATATTGTCCATCGGGAAATTTTGCCAGATAATTGGTAAACCCTTTCATTGCCGCAGGCAAATTTCCGGCATCATAAAAAAGTTGCGCTGAACGGTAGGTCAATGAATCTTCTTCACTATACGATACCGGCTTGCCGTTTTGTTTCATGAACGCAACAAAAGCATCGGGCTGATGATTTTCTAAAAATATATTCCGAATGTACTCTATTGCCTCATCACTTTCAGGCGAATTGGGATAGTGAGAAACCAATTGTGTAAATTGCTGCAATGCCTGATTATTTTCATTTAAATTAAAGGTGCAAACGCCTAATTTTAAATATATTTTAGGCCACAAGGCAGTAGCTTCATTATTTTGCAAAATGGCTTGTAAATATGGAATAGCTGCACTGAAATTTTCAGCAGCCATATAAGTATTAGCAATTTCAAAATTGGATTCATTGGCTAGGTCAGAATGCGAATATTGTTTCACCAAACTTTGTAATAAACTAATTTTTTCATTGTTCTTATTATATGCGCCTGCAATGATGGCTTTCTGATACAGTGCATAATCGGCACCCTTCGCATTCATATCAATAATTTTATCATAAATAGCCAGTGCCTGTTTGTAATTTCTATTCATAAAATAACAATCACCGGAACGGATGTAAGCATCTAATTCAATAGGTGTTGGATTGAAAGATATATTACGGGCAACCTGTTGAAAGTTACTCAGCGCTTCACTGTACATTTCTTTTTTCAATAAAGCATAACCCAAATTATAATGTGCATTCACCAGATTTACTTCACCCAATGCTACCGGATTTTTTAAATAAGCATTATCGTATTGTATAGCCTGATCAATATTCCCATTCCGATAGGCAATTTCGCCTTTCCAGAAATAAGCATATGGTAACTGCGTTTCATTATAAGGCACTTGTAAAATGCGGGTAAGCAATGCATCGGCTTCATTGGTATGCTGATCGTTCAGTAACTCTACTGCCCTTCCGTATAAAATTCGCGGATATATTTTTTTTACATTTTCACTTTGTACTGGCAAACTTTCAAACAATAACAATGCATCTTTATAATTACTGGTATTGGCTAAAACACTTACTTCAATTTCTTTTGCTTCCTGCATATAAGGCGATGAAGGATAGTTATTGATGAAATTTTCCAGTTCGCGTTGGGCAATATCAAAATATCCCAATTCATAACTTAATTTGGCATAATTAAATATAGATACCTGTTTTTGAGTTGGATTGGAATTGTTGGTAGCACAAAATAAAAAAGCGTTTCTGGCATTGGCCTTCTGGCCTGTTTTTAAAAATGCATCGGCCAATAAATACATGCTATTTTGTGCCAGCGAATCTTCTTTACCGCCCAACTGCTTAAATCCTGGAATACTTTGCTGATAGTTTCCGGTTGCATAATAGCAGTACGACAATTCATAAACATCCTCACGATTAGGCGTTGGCGTAGCGTTAATGTAAGCTTCTAAATAAGGCCTTGCTCTCTCATAATCTTTTTTATCAAAATACAAATGCCCTATCAATTGCTTGAGCTGCAACTCGTAGTATTGATTACCGGTTAACAATGCAGCTTCAGCATACAGTAACGCTTTATCATAATTTTCATTAAAATAATAAATTTCTGCTATATAAAATGGAACAATATTTTTATAAGTTTTATTTTTTTCGATAATGGTAAAAGCCTGTAATGCAGCACTATAATTTTTGTCATAAAAACAAATAAACCCATAATAATAATTGGCATCAATATAATTAGGGTCTGATTTTATTTGTCTGATTACATCAAATAATGGCTTGGCTTCTTTAAATTTTTGCAAAGTAAAATAAGCGTAGGCCATATGAAACTTTAAAGCAGAAATTTGGTTATTGCTTAAATTTTCGATACCTGCTTTTTGATAGTAGGCAAGTGCATCGGTATAATTTTTTTGTTGAAAGAAATATTCTGCTAAATAAAAACTCATCATTTGTACCAAAGGTGTGCTCGTTTCCAAACTAACAAATTCTATGGCCTTGTTAGCTGCACCTAAACTTTTTAAGTGTAATTCACAAATAATTACATAAAATTTTATTTGTTCCTGAATGGCGGCATCTATTAATGTAGCGCCATATTCGGGCTTTTGCAAATTTTTAAAAACAGGATAAGCCAAACTATATTCATCATTTTGAAAATATTCTTTAGCCTGTTTAAATTGTGTGGTGGGGTCGTTGTTCATTTTAGTAGCCTGTGCATATAAAGAAGATGCGGCTAAGCTAAACAACACAACGAAAGTATATTTTTGTATTAAACGCATATGCATGAAACGTGTATGATGAGCAAAGATTATGTTATGAATCTTAAATAAAAGTAAAATTAGCCTAAAGTTACTACCCGCATACTGTAACCAAATACCATTCCATAATTTGTGGATAAAGAGCAAAGCTTAATACCTTTACCAACAAATTTTAAAAAAAATGTACGAAAGTGTTACTCAGGTTCGGGTTAGATATGCAGAAACCGATCAAATGAATGTGGTATATCATGGAAATTATGTTCAGTATTTTGAAGTGGGCAGAACAGAAAGTATACGGCAATTAGGATTTACCTATAAGGATATGGAAGCCATGGGCATTGTAATGCCCATTGTTGAAGTACATGCTAAGTATTTAAGGCCCGCACATTATGATGACCTCCTTACTATTAAAACCATTTTAAAAGAATTGCCTACCCATCATAAAATTGAATTTCATCAGGAAATTTATAACGAAAGCAATAAATTAATTACAGTAGGGCGTGTTGTTTTATATTTTATCAATGCTACAACGAAAGAAAAAACAACGATGCCTAAGCATTTGTATGAAAAGTTAGCAGTATATTTTAAACAGTAACCAATACCCCGATCGTTTCAAAAAATATGCATCAGTTGTTGAAATTTTAGTACAACATTTCTGCAAAAGGAAAATGATTGCTATTATTTTACTATTTACTGTTTTACTTTGCATGCAATTTGAAATTTATGGATACCGTTTCAGCATCAATTATTACCATTGGAGATGAATTATTGATTGGGCAGGTAATTGATACCAATAGTGCCTGGATGGCACAAGAATTAAATAAAATTGGCATTCCTGTTCATCGCAGAATAGCAGTTGGTGACAATTGGGATGCTATTTGGAATGCATTGAATCAGGAAAGTGCAGCATCAAATATTATTTTAATTACAGGCGGCCTCGGGCCCACTTCTGATGATATCACCAAACCCCTACTTTGCAAATACTTTGGGGGAAAATTAGTACTACACCAACCTACCTTGGAGCATGTTACCTATTTATTTGAACATGTTTTTAAAAGGGGCCTCCCTTTAGCAGAAAGAAATATAAAACAAGCAGAAGTACCCGACAATTGTACTATATTAAAAAACGAACTGGGTACCGCACCCGGTATGTTATTTGAAAAAAATGGATGTTTGTTTTTTTCCTTACCCGGCGTTCCGCACGAAATGCAGGGATTAATGAAGCAGGAAGTGATTCCGCTACTGCAAAAACGCTTCACTACGGGTTGTATTGAACATCGCACACTTTTAACAGCTGGAATTGGTGAATCGATGCTGGCAGATCGGTTGGTTGATTTTGAAGCGGCATTACCCAAAAACATTTCATTAGCTTATTTGCCCAATTTTGGAATGGTACGTTTACGTTTAACAATGTTTGGCAACCACCATGATGAGGTCAATCTATCAATTAACGAACAGTTTGCGGCCTTGAAATTGCTGGTAAAAGATGTGTTAATTACAGATAAGGATGAAACATTAGAGGCTATTATTGGCCATTTATTAACCGAACAAAAGAAAACCATTGCAACTGCCGAAAGCTGCACCGGTGGATATATAGCGCATTTAATTACATCCATTGCAGGCTCATCTGCCTATTATGAAGGCAGTGTAATCAGTTATTCGTACGAAGTAAAAGAGAAAGTACTGCAGGTCAAAAAAGAAATCCTAGAAAAATATGGAGCAGTGAGTGAACAGGTGGTTACGGAAATGGTTAAAAATGTACTTGCACTCATGCAAACAGACTACGCCATTGCAGTGAGTGGTATCATGGGGCCCGCCGGCGGCACTCCCGATAAACCGGTGGGGACCGTTTGGATGGCTGTGGCCGGCAAAGAACGGTTGATTACTAAAAAAATGCATTTCAGGTTTAACCGGCAGCGCAATATTCAACTTACTGCTGCCAATACTTTGCTTTTAATGCGACAATTAATGGTTGAATAATGATGAAGCAACGTTATTAAATTATTGGCATCTGTCAAAAAACCTTCGTATGTACCATTGTAAAATACTATTTTTGACGCGAATTAATGTATATTGAAATTTATAGGGTTGCTGCCATTGATCATACAAAATAATTTTTTCAGGAACACCCTTTCACAAAAAAAACAATTTTATGGCCTTAGCAGATTTAGTGATGCCCAAAATGGGTGAAAGTATTATGGAAGCCACCATTTTACGCTGGCATAAAAAAGCAGGTGATTTTGTGCAACAGGATGAAACCATCTTAGATATTGCCACAGACAAGGTTGATAGTGAAGTGCCCAGTACCGTATCGGGCATTATTAAAGAAATTTTATACAATGTAAATGATGTGGTACCGGTAGGGGCTGTATTAGCTAAAATTGAAGTGGCCGATACTGCCGGCAGTGAACCTCAAAAACCGGAAACACCCACTACACAAATGCCGGAAACAGGAACGATGCAGGTTACAGCCAATGGTATTTACAAACCTTTAGAACCGGCTTTATCAGAAGAACCTATCACTGTACCCTATACGCCTGCTGCAGTTTCATCTGCTGCAACCGGCGGAAATAATAGGTTTTATTCACCATTGGTATTAAATATTGCCAACAGTGAAGGTATTAGTATGGCTGAATTGGAAAATATTCCCGGAACAGGTGCAGAAGGCAGGGTTTCAAAAAAAGATATTTTACAATATCTGGCCGATAAAAAATCAGGCAAAATAATAGCAGCACCAACAACTGCTGCACCAATGCCTGTTAAAACAATTGTACAGGAAAATGTTCAACCCATTACAAATACAACAGCAACTACCCAAGTGGCGATAGCACCGCAACAAAATGTTGAAATAATTGAAATGGACAGAATGCGGAAACTCATTGCCAAACACATGGTTGACAGCAAGCATATTAGTCCGCATGTTACCAGTTTTACAGAAGCAGATGTTACCAACATGGTGCTATGGCGCAATAAAATAAAAGACAATTTCGAAAAGGTAGAAGGTACCAAAATTACTTTTACCCCTATGTTTATAGAGTGTATTATAAAAGTGCTGAAACGTTTTCCCATTATCAATAGTTCAGTAGATGGTGATAAAATCATCATTAAAAACTATTTTAATATTGGAATGGCTACTGCCCTACCCAACGGCAACCTGATAGTGCCGGTTATTAAAAATGCCGAGAGCCTAAGTTTGGTTAGCTTAACCAAAACCGTCAACAATTTAGCCGAAAATGCCAGGCATAATAAACTAAAACCCGATGATACGCAGGGTGGCACCTTTACCTTAACCAATGTAGGCACATTTGGCAGTTTAATGGGTACGCCCATCATCAGTCAGCCGCAGGTTGCTATTATGGCTGTTGGTACCATTAAAAAAAGGCCGGTAGTAATAGAAACCGAAAAAGGTGATTATATTGGTATTCGCCACATGATGTATTTATCTATGAGCTACGATCATCGCATTATTGATGGAAGTATTGGCGCCAGTTTTTTACACGAAGTAGCCAAAGAGTTTGAAGCCTGGGATGTTCATCGTGAATTAAAACTGGTGGTTCAGGAACATTATATTGATTAATTTTTTATAACAAGTTATTATACCAAGCGAGGCTGCCTCCATTCTGGAACAGCCTTGTTTTTGTTAGGTTTAAAATGAAATAGAATTAGTTGGTTTCCAATCCCCAATCTCTTCCTTTTAAAACGGCGGGTACACCTTCTGTTAACCATTTTGCAGGTTGATCGCCTTTCAATTGCCAGTCAAAAAATTGTTGTTCTCTTATTTGAATATCTTTTCTGTTTCGGCGTTCTACTAAATTATGTGCTTCACCATTATATACCAATAACCAAACCGGTTTATTCAATCGCCGCATGGCCGTATAAAACTCAATACCCTGATACCATGGTACGGCGCCATCTGCATCATTACTCATAATCACCAAAGATGTATGAATTTTTTTCAGGTGAAACAATGGCGAATTTTCTATATATAAATCAGGTCGCTGCCAAATATCAGCCCCAATTCTGCTCTGTGTTTTTTCATATTGAAATTGGCGGTTTACACCTGTTTCCCACCGAATACCACCATAAGCACTAAACATGTTGACAACCGGAGCACCGGCCCATGCTGCTTTAAAAAGATTGATTCTGGTAATTACATATGCGGTTTGATAGCCTCCCCAGCTTTGCCCCTGAATTCCAATTGTAGTACTGTCTACAAATCCTAATTTTACCACAGCCCTTGCACCGCTTACAATATAATCGTATGCACTTTCGCCGGGATGCCCTTTTCTATACCAAATATCAGGCACAAAAACCACATAACCCCTGCTTACAAAAAATGAAATATTTAAGCGGGATGGCGTTGGTGCAGGTGGAATGTAATTATATAATGTTTGATTGTTGCGTTCATAGAAATAAACAATCATGGGATATTTTTTTGTACTATCAAAATTCTCAGGTTTATAAAGAATTCCTTCTGCCATTTTACCATCATAAGCTTTCCATTTAAACAGGTGTGCAGTTCCCCAATTATATTGCTGTTGCTGCAGATTGAGTTCAGTTAACTGAACAGGCAAAGATTTTAACTGATAAAATTTTGGCTCATTGAGAATAAACACATTCGGACTGTTTGTATAATCTTCCATCGTGAAGAGTAAGGAATGTAAATTTTTATCGGGTTCTACTCCATTAACAGATTTGGGAACATTTAGAACCATTTCATTTTTACGCTGCATAGTGGCATTAGATGGAGCACCAGGAAAAGAAAGTGCAAAACCGCTATATTTATTTTGTTCATTGAATACTTTTAACCATGCTGGTTGATTTGAAACAATAAAAGGTTCATCTTTTATGGCAATATAGCGGTATTGGGTTTTTGTACCTCTTCCATTTGTGATTTGAATTGAACGGGCTTTTCCCATCGGATCTACCTGCCAAATATCAAAACGATCATACAACCAAATAAATTGATCATTTTCTGTAAACCCAGCTACGCCATAATTATAGGGATCATCCGGCACATCATTGGTTTCATCATAAAGTGCAACATTAATATCTTTCCCAACGGTATAGTATTGCTGTGTTTCAGCATTGTAGCAGTTGTATTTTTTCAAAATTTCATTATATACCAAAAGAAATTGACCATTTACAGACGGATACATACGCATTTTAATATTAAAAATAATTTTATTTCGATGGCCGGTATTGGGATTGATGACATAAACATCTTTAAAAGTAAATCCCTGCCATTGTTTTTGTACGCGTTTGCCGGTATCGGTATATGCATAAAAATAGCGGCCATCACCCTTTTGGGTCTCCATTACATTTTCAAAAATTGTATTGGCCAATTGTACAACAGTATCTGCCTTAAAATCGTATCGGGCTAAATAATTTTTGTGCAGTGTTCTTTCTAAATTTTTTAATTGTGCCGGCATAATATCTTCATCGGCATAATGCCAAATATCCAATCCTGCCTGCTCAAATGCAGGTGTGGCAGTATCTTTAGGAGGTAGTATGGGTGCAGTTCCAAAAAACAAACGTTTACCCGACTCGCTAAAATGATTGTTACTATATTGACTTACTGCCCAATTTTTTTGAACACCTTTTGTGTATCGATGAACAATTAACCGGGCACTGTCATCTCCATTTTTATAATAGTACAGGTTAAAAAAACGCTGTAATGCTTTACTACTGCTGTCTTTTTCGGCAACAAATGCCAATTGGGTGTCTTGATCATCAATTGTTAAGCCATTGATTTCATGCAGGTGTTGTGCAATGCTGTTACTTTGTCTGTATGTAGTTTGATACCAATACACAGCAAAATTTTCGGAAGCCATCCAATGGTCATATGCAATGGTGTTACCTGATTTAGAAAGTTGTACATGTTGTACTTTAGGTATAACCTGCGGCTGCATATCGGGTAAATGAAAAATGTATAAATCAGTTTTTACACCCGGCTCATTCATTTTATTACTATTCTCTGAAGTTTTGGCAGAATAGGTATTGAAATATTGAAAGCCCTTCTCCTCTAAAAGCCGAACCTGTTTTTTTAGGCTGTCTTCTAATTTTTGTGTACCATTTAACTTCTTTTTTAATTGCATTAAAACGGTTGTAGAATCTGAGGCAACAGGTTCATGCGCAGGCATATTTTCTTTCAAACAAACCAATATACCATTGCCTTTTTCAGGCAACATAAATGTTTGCACAGCCGCTATTTTTGTTACCTGACCGGTAAGTATATTAATGATGGCCATACTGTCTTTAGGCATATTTTCCGATTTTACCTTTTGAATTTTTGCCTGTCGTATTTGTTGATACAAAGGTTTTATTTTACAAACCACAAAGGCCGCATCGTTCGATATTTTAGCCTGATAGCCACGTGGGATGATTGTAACAGTATCCCACCTGTTTTGCTCTTTTAAAAAATTTCTTATCCATAACTGCCCATCTCCTTCTTGTGGTACAATGGTGTACACCGCAACTTGCCCATCATTACTGATTTGTTTTTCGCCAATACTTTGCCATTCATCGTATACGGAATGATCTAAAACTTTTTTTTGAGCAGAAGCTGTTAAAGCAGTAGTAACTGCGCATAGCAGGAATACATATTTTCTCATATACATTTCATTCAATGATTGCTAAGATAAATAAATACGGACTAATCCAATGCAAAGAATGACTAATAGCCGAATTGCCATGAAGCGAATGCTAAAACCGAATAAGTTGTAATTAATTACTCCATATACACTTAGAATAATATCCAGAAAAATGGTGTAAATTTTTTACAGAAAGGCATATTTAATTGAATCAGTGTTTACGACCTTTTACAATTCGCTGCATTTGTATGGCAACAGAAAATACAATACAGGCCATTCCAACATAAAAAGTATTTTGCAGGTATCTGTTTTCATGAAAAATAATAAAAGCCAGTAAAATACCATAAACCGGTTCCAGATTCAAAGTTAAATTTTGCGTAAAGGCCGATACGTTATGCAAAGCTTTCAGCATCAGTTCCATGGCTAAAACCGTACAAAACCATGCCAAAATGAACAACCAAAAAATATCAGCAAATGAAGGAATCCATTTGGCATCAGGAAAACACAATACATAGCCGGGCAACAACAGCGTTAAAAACAAAAAACCACCACCCATTTCAAATAACATGATGGTTTGAGGAGCAGCTGTGGTAATATTTTTCTTATTCAGAACTGAGAATAAAGCTGCAATGAGCGCTGAACTTAATCCAAATAAAATACCGGTTCTGTATCTGATATCAAATTGAAAAATGATATAAATCCCTAACAGACTCAACAATCCCAACAACAATTCAGCTTTCTTCCATTGTGTGTTGTTCAACAATGGTTCTATCAATGCCGTAAATAAACTGGTTGCGGCAAAACAAACCAACCCAATTGATACATTGGCAAATTTTATGCTGGCATAAAAAAGTACCCAATGAAGTGCAATTAGCATACCAATACCGATTAGTATCATTATTTTACGAAAGGCTAATTGCAGTTTTTGTTTTCGAAGTACAAGAATAAATATTAAGGTAATGAAGGTTATGCCCATTCTGTACCATACTAAGGGCAATTCATTTAACTGAATTAAAACGCCGAAAACGCCTGTAAAGCCCGCTAATAAAACAGATATGTGCAGTTGAATAAGCGATTGCTTCATGTGCCAGTACTAATAAAATAAAAACGGAAAAATAAATACTAATGAACGTCTGTAACCTGTTTAGATATACCAGATGATTGTATTGCAGCCACTTTTTTACGGTAATTTTTAAACATGCTGAGCCATTGAATTTTAATAACACCAAATACCCCTTCCTTTAAAATGCCTTTACTCATTTTACTGACGCCAATTTTTCGGTCGATAAAAGTGATAGGTACTTCTTTGATGGTAAATCCCAGTTTCCATGCTGCAAATTTCATTTCTATTTGAAAGGCATACCCAACAAATGTGATAGCATCAAAATTAATGGTTTGCAATACTTTTCTTTTATAACAGATAAAGCCTGCCGTTGGGTCTTTAACCGGCATAAAAGTAATGAGCCTTGTATAAATTGCACCGCCTTTTGAATAGATGTGTCTGTCTAATGGCCAATTTTCAACCTTTCCGCCTTTTGTATAACGGCTACCAATTGCCACATCGGTACCATTGAATTTACAGGCTTGATACAACCGTTCCAAATCGGCAGGATTGTGAGAGAAATCCGCATCCATTTCAAAAATAAATTGATACCCGTTTGCCAATGCCCATCTAAAACCATGAATATATGCGGTACCTAATCCTAATTTACCCTTTCGTTCTTCTAAAAATAAAGCACCGGGATATTTTGAAAAAAGATTTTTTACTGCATTTGCAGTTCCATCAGGCGAGCCATCATCAATCACCAATACATGATAGTTTTGGTTTAAAGCAAAAACAGTTTCAACAATTGAAACAATATTTTCAACTTCATTGTAAGTGGGTATAATAACGATTTTTTCCAACTGTATAAATACTTAAACCTGAAAATACAAAGTTCCTGCAAATATGAAGTGAAATGATTTACTAATTTTTATAAATACTGAGGCATTTTTAATTTTTATCCTTTTTTAAGTAAGTTCTATTGAGTATTTCGGTAAACTTTTGCTTGGTATTCATCGGAAAATCGCCTTTCATCATCCAATCGTAATACTGTGGTTCTTCTTTTAGTACCTGTGTTACCGGTTTACCTTTGTGTTTGCCAAAATTGAATACTTCCACTCCATTCACTTTAATAAATCTACGTGCAAAATCTACCATATCATCTTCACCTGAAAACTTTGCTAATTCATCGGTAGTTTTACCAATATCCGGATAACGTTCTACCTGTGCCTCCAGAATTTCCCAGGTTGCCATTGCATCCACTTCGGCACCATGAGCGCCATCTAATTGTTTATTGCAGTAAAATTTATACGCTGCACTCAGGGTTCTTTGTTCTTTTAAATGAAATATTTTTTGAACATCAATAAACTTTCTTCCTTCAATTGAAAAGTCAAGCCCCGACCGTGAAAATTCTTCAATTAGCATAGGTATATCAAACCGGTTGCTATTATAGCCACATAAATCGGCATTGCCAATAAATTGTTTTATTTCGTTGGCTACCTGTTTAAAAGTTGGTGCATTTTTTACCATTTCATCTGTAATGCCATGCACATCTGATGCGCCTTTTGGAATGGGCATTCCCGGATTGATGAGTTTACGTTTCACCTGCCGGGTACCATCGGGCATTATTTTAACAATGGCAATTTCTACAATTTTATCGGTGCCAATATTAATACCGGTTGTTTCTAAATCAATGGTAGCAACAGGTTTGTTCAATTGAATGTTCATAAATAACGTTTAAAACTGCAAAGAAAAGAATTGATTGTAAACGAAAGTAATACAGATTAGCCTGTTTACCTTGTATTCTGTTAAAATGTTTGTTGAATGATCACTTGAATGCTTTTTGCAATTCATTTAAATTCAAACCATCAAAATTGCCACTGCTCATCAATAATATATTTACATGATGTTTAGGCTGTTGGTGTAACCAATTTTGTAATGCTTCTTTGTTATGAAAAATGCATACCTCCGGTTTTGCAAAGCCTTCTTTTAATAATGCTTCGTTAATAAGCGGCATTTTTTTAATGGCTAATGCATGTTCTGCATAAAACACCGCACAGGAGTCGGCCATTTGAAAAACGCCCTGATACTCTTTGAAAAAAGAGGCGTTGAGGCTACTATAAGTATGTAATTCAAATACTGCCGTTAAATGTCGGTTCGGATATTGTTGTTTTACTGCCTCAATGGTTGCTTTTACTTTACTGGGTGCATGTGCAAAGTCCCTGAAAATGGTTATATCATCTGTTTGCATAATAACTTCCAATCGCTTGCTGGCACCGGTAAAACTACACATGGCAGCTAAAAAAGCGGCTGCGTTAATACCCAGCGCTTTGCAAACAAAATAGGCAGCATTTAAGTTAAAGAGATTATGATTTCCAAAAACCTTTAATGGCGTGGTAATGCCTTCAATTGTAATATAGGTAATACCATCCTTCACTTCGTGTTCAGGCAAAATATAAGGAATGTATTGAATATCATTTCGGGGATGTTTTTCAACCAAATCTTTTAATACGGCATCGGCAGCATTGTAAACCAGTATACCATGCTGTTCTATTTTCGATATAAAAATTTCGAACTGTGTTTTATAGATTTCAAAAGTTGGAAATACATTGATGTGATCCCATGCAATACCTGTTATTACAGCTATGTGTGGGAATAAGAAATGAAATTTAGGCCTTTTATCTAATGCACTTGCCGGATATTCATCGCCCTCACAAACAATAACTGGCGCATTGGTCAGTTGAACGGATTGCTCAAAACCATTGAGTTGAGCTCCAATCAGGTAATCAAATTTTAATTGTTGTTGTTGCAAAACATGCATAATCATGGCAGTTGTGGTGGTTTTACCATGACTACCCCCTATCACTACCCGCTTTTTATTCCGGCTTTCATTAAAAATAAATTCGGGAAATGAATAAATTGGAATACCTAATGTTTTTGCCTGCATTAACTCCGGATTATCTTCCCTGGCGTGCATACCTGCAACCACTGCATCTAAATTATTTGTAATTTTTAAAGGAAACCATCCCAGCGCATTGGGTAATAAACCTGCAGCTTTTAAGTTAAAAAGTGCCGGTTCAAATATTTCATCATCCGAACCTGTAATGGTATACCCTTTTTTGGCAAGCGTAATGGCCAATTGATGCATTACATTTCCTCCAATGGCAATAAAATGAATATTTGGCATAAAATTTATTACTTGTTTTAACGTTTAAGTGCATAGGTAAATAAAAAAACAGCATTAAAGCAACATTTTGTAACGAATTCTTATCTTTGAATTTTGGTAAACAGCCAATTTGAACAAACACATTTTTTATGAGAAAAATTATTATTGCGGCAACACTTTTAATAATGGTAGCTTTTACCGTTAGTTCCTGTGTGTCATCCAGAGGACGTGGTTGCCCTACTACCAACAAAAATTACTTTAAACCATAACTGCTTTTTTTTGTTACTTTGCATAAAAAAGTGCGTATGAACTGGAAAGTGCTTTCCACAGAAGATCAATTAGCGCAAATAAAACAGGCCTCATTCAAAACTCCTCAGGTAATATTTAAGCATAGCACCCGTTGCAGTATTAGCAGTACGTCACTCAACCGATTAGAACGTGCAGCAATGCCAGAAGGCGTTGATTTTTATTTTTTAGATTTAATTCAATACCGTTCACTCTCTGCAAAAGTTGCCGACTATTTTCAGGTTCAACACGAATCCCCACAAATACTTTTAATTAAGAACGGAAGCTGCGTGTACGATGAAAGCCACATGTCTATTTCTATGGATGAGATAGTAGAAAATGCATTTACACAATAATCTACTATTTTTGTAGAAAAATAGAAAATATGTTGCACTGGCTTCAACAACCCTGGCCTTGGTATGTTTCCGGGCCTTTAATTGGTTTAATGGTTCCGCTATTGTTGTTATTGGGCAATAAAGTATTTGGCATCTCATCCTCTCTCAGGCATATATGTGCAGCATGTTTACCTGCCAAGCTGCCCTTTTTTAATTATAACTGGAAAGCTGAACAATGGAATTTATTTTTTGTGGGCGGAGTAGTTATAGGTGGATGGGTAGCATCCAATTGGCTAACCAACGGGCAACCCATAGTTATAAATCCGGTTCTACTCAATAACTTAAGCTATTACCAAGTACAGGAAAACAATAGTTTAATGCCTGCTGCCATTTTTAGTTGGCAGGGCTTATTAACGCTAAGAGGATTTATTATGATGGTGGTGGGCGGATTTTTAGTTGGGTTCGGTACCCGTTATGCCGGAGGATGCACATCAGGACATGCCATTAACGGACTCAGCAATCTGCAATTACCTTCATTCATTGCCACCATTTGTTTTATGATTGGCGGATTTTTAATGGCCAACTTTATTTTACCTTTTATTTTACAATTATAACCATGCAAAACACAACAACCATACAAAAAATAGATACAAATACTGATTTTGAAGTTCGTTCATTAGATGCTATGTGCACCAATGACAGTAGTTTACAACATCCCTGGTGGTATAATTTAAAATATGGGATTGCCGGAATTATTTTTGGCATTATTTTAATCAAAGCAGAAGTGATTTCCTGGTTTCGGATACAGGAAATGTTTCATTTGCAAAGCTTTCACATGTATGGGGTAATTGGCTCTGCAGTAATTACAGGTGCAACAGGTGTGTTCCTCATCAAAAAATTACATTTAAAAACCATTCATGGAGAGCCCATCGTTTTTATACAGAAAAAATTCAGCAAAGGACAGGTTTATGGTGGCATTATATTTGGTTTAGGATGGGCGATGACCGGTGCCTGTCCGGGTCCGCTTTTTGTACTGATTGGTTCGGGTATTACCGTAATATTGGTAGTTTTATTTAGTGCCATTGTGGGAACCTGGGTATATGGTGCCATTCGCGAAAAACTTCCGCATTAGCATACTCGCCATCAAAATTACCAGCGTTGCTTTAAGTATTACCAACTGCGGTTTGCATTACCCAATCCAACTGAACATCCTTTCCTAAAATAAACTGTTGCTCACCTGCTATGGTAAAACCCTGCTTTTCATAAAATGAAATAGCCGCATAGTTTTGTTTCCATACAATAAGCCAAAGCAGGCTGCATGCATTTTGTTTAGCAACATTTTTAGCCAGTTCAATCAACTGTTTGCCAATTCCCAGGTTTTTGTAATTGTTCACAACATACAACCGGGCAATTTCAAGTGCATGAGTAAAATGCAAGGTATCTGGTTGTGTATGGCGTGCCAATTTGCAATAACCAACAGGTGTGCTACCTAACCAGGCAATATAAAAATAACAATCGGGATTTTTTTTCCATTCCTGAAAAATGGTTTCATCATTCAAATTGGCATCTAAATATAACTGCATATTTTCTGCAGAATTATAAGCATGATAGGCATCAAAAAAAGTACTGCGACTCAGTTCAACCAATTGTTGTAGTTCTGATTGTAATACCTCGCTTATAACAATAGTAGCATTTTCACTACCGGATATTTTTTTGTTCATACCATTAAGAGAAAGATGCATTCGCAGATAGAGGAATATCTGTTACTTGCCCTCGTTCGGTTTTTAACATACGTGAGGGGTAACGATTAATCACAATAAAATCGTGGGTGGCCATGATTATGGTGGTACCATAGTCTTTCGCAATTTGAAACAACAACTGCATAATTTCATCACTGGTTTCGGGATCCAGATTTCCGGTAGGTTCATCTGCTAAAATTAATTTAGGAGAATTGAGTAGTGCACGGGCAATATCAACTCTTTGTTGTTCGCCTCCGCTAATTTCAAAAGCCATTTTAAAGCCTTTGCTTTTTAAACCAACTTTATCTAAAACATCATTAATTTTTTCATCCATTAAACGTTCATCTTTCCATCCGGTTGCTCTTAATACAAAACGAAGATTTTGATGAATATTTCTATCGGTTAATAATTGAAAATCCTGAAAAACAACACCCAGATTTCTTCTTAAATAGGGCACTTTTTTCCAATTCATCTCACGCAGGTTAAACCCTACTACGTTACCCTGCCCTTCCCGAAGGGGTAATTCGCCATACAAGGTTTTTAATAAACTACTTTTACCGGTTCCGGTTTTACCAACCAAATACACAAATTCTCCTTTTTCAATGGTAAAATTTACATCCTGCAGTATTAAAGTAGATCCCTGATATATATTGGCATTACTGAGTGTTACAACTGGTTCCATGATAGCGCAATAATTTTTTGTATTACAGATGCTTAAAATTAAGTAAAAAGGGCTTTCAATTGTGTTAATAAGTATATTGAATAGAGCCAAATGCACCTTGAATAAATAATTCATTTTGCCGGGCTGCTTCGGTATGGCCAATAATTGCAGCTTCAATATTAAACTGAGCAGCCGTTGCAATCATTTGTTGAGCAGCTTTTTCATTGGTAAAAACTTCTAGCCGATGCCCCATATTAAATACTTGAAACATTTCTTTGTTATCAGCTCCTGAATTTTGTTGAATCAATTGAAAAACTATTGGTATGGGCAACAAATTATTCTTCACCACTTTCAAAGGTCTGGGCAGGTATTTCATGCATTTGGTTTGTCCGCCGCCGCTGCAATGAATTATTCCATAAATATCTTCAAATTGTTGTTCTAACAATTGTTTTACCAACGGTGCATAAGTACGGGTTGGCGATAATAATAATTGGCCTACTGTATAATTTTTTTCATCAATGGCAATGGTATCTGTTAATCTTTTATTGCCGATATAAACTACATCATCGGGAAGGGTTGGTTCAAACGTTTCGGGATAATGTTGTGCATACCATTTACTCAATACATCATGCCTGGCGCTGGTTAAACCGTTGCTGCCTAATCCACTATTATAAGTTGTTTCATAAGTTGCCTGGCCACTGCTGGCAAAACCAACAATTACATTTCCGGCATCAATTTTATTGTTTGTAATTAATTTGTTTTTAGGCCATCGTGCAGCAATGGTTCCGTTAACGGCAATGGTGCGCACCACATCGCCCACATCGGCCGTTTCACCTCCTAAATAGTGTATGTGAATGCCATAAGCAGCTAATTGATTAAAAAAATGCTGTGTGCCATTGATTAGTTGTTCTATAATTGCCCCATCAATCAAATGTTTATTTCTATCAATTGTAGAAGCAAAAATCATTTTATCATAAATGCCAATACATAACAGGTCATCAATATTCATGGCTACAGCATCCTGTGCAATGCCCTTCCAAACATCCGTATTACCAGTTTCTTTCCAATACAAATAAGCTAAAATTGATTTGGTGCCCGCACCATCGGCATGGCTTACATTTATCATTTGCTCATCACCACCCAGGTAATCAGGATATATTTTGCAGAAAGCATTGGCATATAATCCCTGATTCAAATTTTTGATAGCCTGATGAATTTCTTCTTTTTGGGCAGAAACGCCCCTTTGAGCATATAATGACATGAAAAAGATTTAATGTACACAATCGGGGCAAAGTTAAACAAAGCTTACATACAATTGTGCTAACGAATTTTTGTAGCAATGCTTTGTATTAAATTTGCATACCTGAAAAATCAGTTGCTTTAGCAAAGCACATCAATGGCATACTAAATAAGCCTTATGCAAGTACACAGAAATCTCACTTCATTACCCAAATTTCATCATGCAGTGGTTACCATTGGCACGTTTGATGGTGTGCATATTGGCCATAGAACCATTTTACAGCAATTAAAATCGGAAGCTGCTACCGTAAATGGGGAAACAGTGGTCATTACTTTTCATCCGCATCCCAGAAAAATTGTGGGCGATGTGCCGGATATTAAAGTATTATCTACGCTTGAAGAAAAAATTTTTTTAATAGAAAAAGAAGGTATTGATCATTTGGTAGTGGTTCCCTTTGATGAAGATTTTTCTAAATTAAGTGCTGAGTCTTATATTAAAAATTTTTTATTTGAAAAATTTCATCCGTACACCATTATTATTGGCTACGACCATCATTTTGGGCACGATCGTACCGGAAACTTTGCATTATTGGAAAAATACGGTAAAGCATTAGGATTTTTCGTGAAGGAAATACCGGTTCAATTAATTGAAGCCGCAGCCATTAGTTCAACCCGCATCCGGAAAGCATTACTGCAGTGCGATATTGCAACAGCTAAGCATTTATTAGGGTATGATTATTTTTTTGCAGGCACTGTAATTACCGGCGATCAGTTGGGCAGAACCATTGGTTACCCTACTGCTAATATACAATTAGCCCATCCTGATAAATTGGTACCGGGTGATGGGGTGTATGCCGTGCATTTTTATTATAAGGAATCAGCAGCCAACCAATCTGCTGCCATAGCTTTTAAAGGTATGATGTATATTGGCAGCAGGCCTGTAGTAAATGGCAAACGAAGAGTAATTGAAGTAAATATTTTTGATTTTAACCGCGATATTTATGGCGCAACGGTACAGGTTGCTATTTTAGATTATATTAGAGGAGATATGCAATTAAGTGGCTTAGAAGCATTACAACAACAATTAGCCATTGATAAACGCGCTGTACTGAACGTACTGCATGATTAACGGCATTATAACATTATTTTAACCACCAACTCTTTCATTAAATCGGCACCGGAACTACCTGCATCATGAATACCAATACTTTTTAAATTGTATTCATGTAATAATAACAGTATTTGCTGTGTTTGCTGATAACTGTAATATTTAACAGCAGCAGTATGATCGGCAATGGCATTGGGGTGATTACTGCCAATGATTGCAGCAATATTTTTAGGGCCGCCTGCAGCATGAATTAACAATACCCTGCAAAAAAATCCATGAATAGCCGGCAATACCATTTGTAACGGCCCTGCCTTTGGGTTGGCATCAAAATACTGAATAATTTTAATGGCCTTTCCCAGGTTTTTTTGAGCAATGGCACTTTGCAGTTCAAAAACATTGAACTCTTTGCTAATACCCACATATTCTTCCACATCATCTTCTGTAATTTCTTTTCTGCCTTTTAAATTAAGGGTTAGTTTTTCAATTTCATTATACAGCCGATTTAAATCATTGCCAATGGCATCCACCAAAAGTGATAAAGCTTTGGGTTGAATAACATAACCCATATTTTGTGCAGTTTGCTTTACCCAAACCGGCAATTCGTTCTCATATAATTTTCGGGTAGTAAATACCTCATGTTTTTGCTTTAAAAGCTTTGCCATTTTAAGGCGGCCATCTAGTTTTTTCTCCTTATAGCCTACAATTAAAATAGTAGAAGTAAGTGGCTGTTCTATATAAGCCTCTAATTTTTCAATATCCTTCATTTGTTGTGCCTCTTTCAATAGCACCACTTGCTTATCGGCAAACATGGGGTATCGTCTACAGGCATTAATCAGTTGCGCCCAATCGGTATCCCGACCATAAAATACAGTTAAATTAAATCCCTTTTCAGCTTCGGTTAGTAATTTATCTTCGGCAAATTGCATTAAATGGTCAATAAAGTAAGGCTCCTCGCCTTCTAACCAATAAATTGGTTTAAACTGTTGCTTTTGCCAGTCGGTTAGAATTTTTTCGAAACTCATACCCACAAAAATAAGTGGATAGGCATGCTTTGCCAGCCATCTTTTTTATTTGTGCATAAATACAGGAGGTATGTTTACATCATGATACACATCAATGCACAACAAGTACCTGATTTTCTTTCAATATGGGCAATTGCATAAACCGAAGAATGATATTGGCTGTTACCACCACATCGCGTTCGCAATAGCTAACAATACGGCTTAAATTTTTTTCTTTATAGTACACTTCCTGCACCATACTACCATTTATATCGGTTTTAGAGGTAGGTATTTGGAGTACTTCGGCTAATAAATCGAGAGAAATATAATTTTTGTTATCCCCAAATTTCCACCAGTTTAAAGTATCCATCATTTTTACTTCCCAGGGCTTTCTGTTGTGCAACTGCAGGCAGGCCGGTAAGGGTAATCCATTAATAATCATGCGCCGGCAAATATAGGGTATATCAAACTCCTTTATATTGTGGCCGGCAAAGGTAAAACCATGATGAATACTACTCATTTTACTACATAGCAGCGAAAAATTTTCTAAAATCGGACGTTCATCATCACCATAAATACTCTTTACTTTTAAACAAATTTCTTTGGCTTCATTTTCATAAAAAAAAGCAGTTGAAATGCAAATAATTTTGCCAAATTCGGCCAAAATACCCGCCCGCATACGATAACTTTCTTCAGGTGTAATATTTTCTGGCACGGTTTTAGAAATTTTATTCCACCATAATGATTTCCTCCTTTCAGACAGCTCGTCATAATGAGCAGTTTGAGGAACGGTTTCAATATCCAATACCAATAAATCGCTGAGTTGCATGAAAATAATTTTTAAAAAAATATTACATTAAAGTTATGCTTTACGAACCAATAGAACCGCAACAGGTTGCTAAAAAAGATAAAAGAAACTGGATTTATTCGCTTTTTGTAGTAATGTTATTAGGAACATGGGCTTATATTATTTATGATAAAAGTACCACCACCCATTCTAAAGAACAATTACAGGTACAGGTAAATGCCATTGATAGTTCAAAGGCTGAATTAAGGGTTGAATTCAATGCCACCTCTGCCCGATTAGATTCTTTAACCGGCAAGCACATTCAGTTAATTGATAAACTGGCTGATAAAAACAAAACCATTCAACATTTAAAAAACAATATTGTGGCATTATTGCAACAACGCAATACTACTGCTACACAATTGTTACAGGCCAAAAAAATGATTGATGAATTAAATGAAAAAGTGAATGATTTATACAATGAACTGGCACTTTTGCAAAGTAAAAACCAGGCATTAACTTTAGCCAATGAACAGTTAAACAATGACAAAGCCCACTTACAGGATACCCTTAGTAAAACGGTTGCATTCAACAATTATATAACCAATGAGGCTTCTACACTGCATGCTTCCAATTTTAGTATTGAAGCATTAAAATTACGCAACAATGGTAAAGAGAAAATGATTACCATTGCCAAAAAAGCAGATATTTTGCGAATCAATTTTGATTTGGATGAAAACAGAATAGCACCCAGCGGCGAAAAAGAATTATACATCTGTATCATTAACCCAGATGGTGTTATTGTTTCTTCCGGCAATACCATCCTTACTAAAAAAGAAGGTGTAAAACCTTATACTATAAAAGTAGTAGTGCAATATGAGCAGGGTAAAACTGTAACGGTTAATTTAAACTGGCGCAACAATGAAGATTATCAGCCCGGCGATTATACCATTATGGTTTACCAAAATGGATATAAAATAGGTCAGGGATCTATTTTACTCAAGAAAAGTAGCCTGTTTGGTTAACAGATACCTACTAAATAAAAAACAATCCAATATTTAAATACAGTTTCACTATAAAAATACATTTACAAAGATTATTTTAGTACCGTAAAACATACAACTATGAGTTATACAACAGAAAACCCACAAAGCCAACCTTCCTCATCTGGAAAAGACAATCGCAAAACCTTTTATGGTATTTTAATTGCTGCACTTGTTTTAACCTGGGGTTATATCATTTATGACAAGAGTAAAACAAAAGATATTATTACCCAAAAAGAAACACAAATTACAACTGCTTTAACAGCAAAAGATTCTTTACAGGTATTGTTTAATGATGCTTCTGCAAAAGCCGATTCATTAACCGGCAGCAATGTTAAATTACAAGGTGCTTTAGCCGAAAAAAACAGTGAGATTTTAAAATTAAAATCTAATATCAGAGGTATTTTAAACAAAAAGAACGCTACAGAAGCCGAATTAAAACAGGCCAAAGAAATGATTGCAGAATTAAATGCAAAAATTGATAGTTTATTTGCTGAAATTCAACAACTGAAGGGCGAAAATCAACAATTAACTGCTGCCAATCAGCAATTAACTACCGAAAAAACCCAATTAACCAGCCAAAATACCGAGTTACAGGGTAACCTATCAAAAACCCAAACAGAAAAAGCCAATATTGAAGACATTGCTTCTACACTGCATGCCTCTAACATCAATGTTAAAGCTGTAATTGTTAAAAAGAGCGGCAAAGAAGTAAGCACCAATAATGCCAAAAGAGCCGACATGTTTGTGATTACCTGCAATATTGATGAAAACAGGATTACACCAAGCGGCAAAAAAACCTTATATGTTTGTGTTACCAATCCCGATGGTACACCCTCCGGCACAGAAGGTACTTTTAAATTAAGAGATGGTAGCGACAAAGCCTATTCGAACGCAGTTGAAGTAAATTACGAGCAAGGCAAAACCCTTCCAGCTACTTTTAACTGGAAACCCGGTAGCAAGTTTGAAGGTGGAGAATATAAAATTGAAATTTATAATAATGGGTTTAAAATTGGAGAAGCCAAAAAAACTTTGAATAAAGGTGGATTTTTAGGCCTGTAAACTTTACCCTTTTTTTTTATCACAACTTTTAAAGCCGTCTCAATATTTATTGAGGCGGTTTTCTTTATTTTATAGGTACTTTTCATTTAAAGTATCTAATTCTAAAAAAAATTTACCCCTACAAACTACGTTCAAATTGTATCTTGCACCCATGACAAAAAAAGTAAAAAAAGAACTTCCGGTTATATTGGTTACCAACGATGATAGTATTGGCGCACCCGGCATCAAAGCATTGGTAGAAGCAGTGATGGATTTAGGAAGAGTAGTGGTAGTAGCACCCGATAAACCACAAAGCGGCATGGGGCATGCCATTACCATTGGGCACCCCTTACGGTTACAAAAAGTACATTTTACAGATGGTGTAGAAGCTTATACTTGCAATGGTACACCGGTTGATTGTGTAAAATTGGCGGTAGATAAAATTCTACATCGCAAACCCGATATTTGTTTAAGCGGCATTAATCATGGTGCCAACCATAGTATTAATGTAATTTATAGTGGAACCATGAGTGCTGCTATGGAAGCTGCCATTGAAAGCATACCCTCTGCCGGATTTTCACTTTTAGATTATAGTATGGAGGCAAATTTTACTGCCGCCAAAATTTATGTACGAAAAATTACAGAACAGTTGCTGAAAAGAAAATTACCCAAACACTTGTTGTTTAATGTAAATATTCCGGCATTAGATGCAACACTCATTAAAGGCATTAAAGTATGCCGACAAGCATATGCCAAATATGAAGAAGATTTTATTGAACGTACCGATCCGCATGGAAGAAAATACTATTGGCTTACCGGCGATTTTGTAAATTTTGATAAAGGAAAAGATACCGATGTGTGGGCACTCAATAACAATTATGTTAGCCTGGTACCCATTACATTTGATTTAACAGACTACCAACTGAAACAACAATTAGAAACCAACTGGCAATTATAATGTTTTTAAAAAAAGATAATATTCAATTAGGTATTATACTAGGTTTGTTAGCACCTTTTGCCGGCATGTTAGGTTTTTATTTTTGGCGATTTAGAAGGTTAACCATTGTAGAGTTTATTCAATTTTTAGCCATTGAGAAACACTTAATTTCAGCCATGCTCAGTTTTTCATTATTGGCCAATGCTATTGTATTTACCATTTATATTAATACCAGAAAAGATAAAACTGCTAGAGGCATATTTGCGGTTACCGTAATATATGCAATTGGCGTATTGCTATTAAAATTATTCTACTAATCTTACATCCATATTTCAAGCTTCAACAAGTATACAACCAATAATGCTATTTTTTATGTATTGGATAGTGCTAATGGATTTTGAAGAAAAAATATTCAATTTATTATAGAGGAACACAGAAAACCAACAAAAGCAACCTTTTACAAGATTGCCTTTTTGGTAATAAAGTCGGCCTGCCTACCTACCCTTCGAGCTTTTTAAAGGAAGATGTGAAAGGGGTGATGAGGTTTTGAGGTAAATTTAAATAGTTAAATGGGTGTTGATGAACTATAAATAACAAAGCCTGAATTACTCCAGAGCTTTGTTATTTTATTGAGTTGAAAAATATTTATCAGTATACCTTACCATTATGGTGCATTGCATATAGGATGCTGCAAATAATTATAGAGGTAAAAAATATATATAAAACGTATAAAAAAACATTTGACAGCTTCTTATATGCTGCTACCTTTTTAGAATCATTTCCTTTTCTTCTCAAAGGGAATAAATTCTTGGGTGAATAAATACCAATTAATAGTGATACAAAGCTCTTTGAAGAGGATTACCACAAGACCTTTGCGGTAATAAAAGACATTAATCTATAAGCAGATTAATAAAAGCACAACAAGAAAAAATAGCATAAAAGAAATTTTGATTATTAGTTATTATTTTTTCTGCTTAGGGTAAATAATCATCGGCGCTTTACCCGTGTTATCCGTTTTTGATCTACCATTATCTGGAATATTTATAGGTGGCGACTGATTAAGTAAATAGTCGTTCCTCAAAAACGAATAGAA
>JABAOF010000067.1_pt1 | contig 171836 bp, 164 predicted proteins | sample 7062171 | NCBI WGS metagenome assembly JABAOF01 (sample SAMN14538628, study PRJNA623070) | marine sediment metagenome | biome: marine biome [ENVO:00000428]; feature: marine pelagic biome [ENVO:01000023]; material: deep marine sediment [ENVO:00002113] | place: India: Gulf of Khambhat ... | reverse complement strand
TTCTTCAGAAATATCTAGCATTTCAATAATTATTTTCCATAATTATTGTAAATATAACAAAATATCGCAAACGAATGTAACTGATTTTCTTAAGTTCAACCGTCGAGAACGGATATGATGTGAGAAGACCTGGAAGATATTTGAGTTCCAAACACAATTTCCGATTTCCATTTATGAAAAGAATGTCTTGGAGATGGAAAATTTGTAGGGTTCCCTATTCCAGATGGAACCCTTTCTCATTAAAAAGCCTAAGACAAGCATCAACCACACCGGTATCATAAAGAGAGCCCTTCTTATTTGAGATTTCTTTTAAAGCCTCATCGATGCCTAGGGCAGGACGGTATGGACGATAAGAGGCCATGGCTTCGACCACATCAGATACCGCTAAGATTCTTGCTTCCAGCAGGATAGCTTCTCCTGAAATGCCTGAAGGATAACCGGAGCCATCCATCCTCTCGTGGTGTTGTAGTATCATTTGAGCAATCGGCCATGGAAATTCTATTGTCTTTAGTATATCATAACCCACCTGTGGATGATTCTTAACCAGAGCTAACTCAATGTCATTAATGTGAGCAGGTTTGCTGAGAATCTCCCCGGGCACAGATAGCTTACCAATGTCATGAATAATTCCAGCCATTTGGATGCCTTCAATCTGATCCTGTGAAAGGCCCATTTCTGCAGCCATAGCCTGTGCAAGGTGAGCTACACGCCGCTGATGACCTGCCGTATAAGGATCCCTTGTCTCAACTGTAAGAGCAACAACCTGAATGGTCTGACGCAAAGTCTTTCGCAGTGCCTCAAGGCTGCTTTTAAGTTGCTCTTGAGCATGCTTTCTCTCAGTTATGTCATGAGCAACGCTGAGGATGAGCTCTCTATTTCCTGATTCAATAATCCGCGCATGCACCTCAACAGGCATTAAAGATCCATCTTTTCGCACATTCACAGCTTCAAAATTGGCTATTCCTATCTCCTTTATTGTATTCATTCTTGGCCCGATAAGTTCAGCATATTCTTGTGTTACCAAAGCGTGAAGATTTATACCCATCATCTCATCTCTACTGTAGCCATAGGTCTTGCAAGCTGCCTCGTTCAGGTAAACAAAATTTCCTTCAAAATCGTACAGCATAATCATATCTGTAGCGCCATCCAGTAATCTTGCTTTTGTCTTTAATTCTTCCTCTACCTTCTTTTGCTCCGTGATATTGACTGTAATCTCGATTACACCTGAATTAGCAGAGTTATCATCACAAATGGGATAGCCTCGAATAAGCCATATCTGTCCATCTGGAGAGATTATTTCCCCTTCCTGCGATTTACAGGTTTCCCGCGATTTTACAACAGGGCAGCCCTCACAGGGGTCGCTTCGCTGATGCCATAATTCATAGCAGTGACGGCCTACCAATTCCTTGGCCTGTAAACCCACTGAGTCTGCGGATGCACGGTTTGCCCATAAAATTCTATTCTCCGAATCTTGAAATACTACTGACTCTGATAAATTATTGAGGATGGTTTCCTTCTCCAGCAAAGCATTTTTAAGGGCTTCCTCCACATGTTTTTGTTCTGTTATATCTCTTCCAAAGCTTACGGTGCCTACAATTTCATGATTCACCAAGATAGGAACTGTATTTACAGATAGAGTCAGCATTTCTCCATCCTGCGTCCTTATCTCTATTTCGTGATGCTGTGGCTCACCTTCTTGGGCCCTGCGGAATGCCTCGATTACCCACGGCATATATTCTTCATTGATGAATTGATTGAAGTTCTTGCCCTGTAAAAACTCTGACGTATAATGACTCCTCTTCTCATAACATTTGTTTGTGAAGGTGAAATTGCCTTCGATGTCCAGTGCCCAGATCATATCGTTGGATTGCTCGATCATTAGGCGATATTTTTGTTCGGACATTTGCAAAGCTTTTTCCAAAAGTTTACTCCTGGTAATATCCAGCATGGTTCCTATAATAGCCGGTTGACCCTGGTATGATGTTCTGGAACCGTATACCTCCACATATATGGTGTCTCTATTCTTTGTGATTGTCCTAACTTGATAATGGGCGGAGCCAATCTCTCCAGACGTTAGTTTAAAAATAATATCCTCAACATTTTTCCAATCATCCGGGTGAATTAAATCTTTAATATTGAGGCACTCAAGTATTTCCCACTCTTCATGACCCAGTATTTTTACAGCTCTGGGATTCATATATTTGAGAGTTCCATCTTGCATGATGTAGATACCAACAAAGGATTTCTCCGCAAGGTCTCTAAAATAATCTTCTGAACATTGAAGTGCATCTTTTGCACGTTGATGCTCGGAATATGTATGCAGGGTAACAATGCCATACGCCAGGTAATCTGCAAGCTGTGTTATAAGTTTTACCTCTCTGGCGTCAAAAGCATCCGGCTCAGCTGCATAAATATTCAACGAACCAAAGGTATGACCATGAGTGTTTAATGGTAAAGCAATTGATGATGCATATCCGCGTCTGATTGCCTCATCACGCCAGGGAATAAAATTTGGGTCAGTCACAATGTTTCTGGATATACAGGGCTTGCCTGTACGTATGGCAGTGCCTGTAGGTCCACGGCCGTCATCTGTATCCGACCATGTGATGTTCAATGTTTCCAGATATCCTTCCTCATAACCATATTGTGCTACTGGACGAATGGTCTTTTCTTCGTCCTGCTCAGCATAGCCAACCCATGTTAATCTGTAACCTGCAATTTCAACAATAATTCGGCATACATCATTCAGGAATTTTGATCCGTCTGTAGCCTGCAATAAAGCCTGATTGCATTCGCTTAGTGCCGTCAAGGCTCGGTTAGCTTTGCGCAGTTCTTCATTAACTTTAGCGAGTTCAGTAGTATGTTCCTGGACAAAACTTTCCAGCTCATTGCGGGCTCTTTGCCACAATTCCACCGCTTTCTGACAGTCAGTCTCTGACCTCTGCAATTCCGCAATGCGTTTGCGCAATTCTACTAGTTCAGTTATTAGCTCTTCTTTTGTTTTGTCTTCTACTACCATTCCTTATCCCTCCCAGGATACGGGAGCTTTTCTTTGTGTGAGATTGTGAAGCCGCTGGTTAATATTACGACACTTCTCTAGAAATTCCTTATTGAAAACATAAATAAGAAAGATAAACAGAGGAGTCTCGAGGGATGATTGTTTTACACATTAATTGATTCGTTAGGGGGATTTCTTCTTAGTTTAAAGTTTCTGTGCTATAAAATATTTTGCAAAACTCTAAAGGTGAGGTTCAATTTTTTAGCATTAAATCTAGAACTAACAAACATTAAATAAACATTCGGCTGGGCGAAATAAATTCTGGGAATATGTTTATGCTTGTCTTGTGTAGCCAGAAGTATCTTATTTATAAACCTAATATTTATTCTCTTCAACGATTTCTCTCAACGACAATTTAATATCAGGTTTGTCCGTATAGGCCATAAATTCGCGCCACCGTTTTTGCAACTTGCATAGGTTTTCAAAAGGATTAGCCTTTGGGTTTGCATCGGTTTTGGCGATCTCAATATTTTTTAGTGCCTCCTCACTGTCTTTTATATTCCCGTTAGAGAGGTATTCTTTGGATAGCAGTTTGCACGATTCTTCAATTTTCTCCTCCAGATCATTCTTTAGAAAAGCACCCGGATACGGTTCAAATTCTTCAGGATAAACTCTAGTCATTCCTCTTTTCTCTTTTTGATGCTGAATCTTTGCCCGCTCGTAAATAAAACGGTAAATATCTTCTCTCATTTGTATCCATGTAGGGTGCGTTTTTGGCGGAGGGAGATGCTTAATTGATAGCTGATTATCTAAAAAAAAGGTATATCCGAACATCTTAGCATTTATTAAGAAGTCTATGTCTTCTCCTCTTGGAACGGAAGGATCAAAGGGTACAACAGTAAAAAGGTTTCTATGAATAATCATATTCCCCCCGAATACAAACGGTGTCTCTTTCAATCTCGGCTTAGTTAGGATGATTTTGTCAAACGCTTCGTTCATCCTGGCGCTCTGATCCCAGTATTGCATCCAGGGATAATAAGGTTTCTTGAGGTGGTATCCACCATCCGGCTGAAGATAGCAACCTGCAACTGCATAGACATCTTTCTGGGCAATATTTTTACCAATAAACTCCCTAACTTTTAACATAAATTCGGGATCTTCGAATACTTCATCGTCATCGATGAGCAGTGCTACATCCGAATTTAAGATATGAGGAATGAATATGCATAAATTTCTAATATTGGAATATCCTCGAAGTTTAAGCAGATCAGCATATTCCCCCTTGCCTGCATCAATCAATATCCTATGGAGCTTCTGAAGATGAGATGGTCCGAATAGAAGGGTTTTTACGTCAATATTGGCTGAAGCGCTTCTAATAATACTTCCGACCTTGTTTTCGATCTCCGCCTGAATTTCCTCAGCAGTAGCGGCAGCAATTATTACCAATTTAAAATCTTTATCTCTTAGTATTTTGATACTCTCTATAGCTCTAGATAATGTGCCTTCACTATTTAAGGAGGTAGGATGATCGTATATGGCATCTCCTTCCTTCCAGCCAATCGCGCTTTCTCTTGCCCAATATGATGGTATTACCATTGTTATCTTCAACAAATACTCCCCATTAGTATTTTAGAATAAAACCTGTAGAGAACATGTTTGCATAAAAAATTGAGGCAGGCAAGCAAGCGGAAATAATTAATACTTCTCAGCCGTATGCCCTTTGTTTATATCAAATCGTTCAGTAAATCTAAATAGTCTATCAAACGCCGCGTTATAAGGAAATTTTTCCTTACTATTTCCCTGCTCTTTATGCCCATCTCTTCAGCCAAATCTGGGTTTCGTAAAAGCCTTACTATTCTATCTGCGAATCCTTTGTTATCATTAGGTTCAAGCAAAAATCCGCTCTCACCATCTTCTATTTGATGAGAAATTCCACCTGCATTTGAAGCTACAACGGGTTTTGCCTTCCAGAGAGCTTCAGTTACTGTAAGGCCAAATCCTTCTTTTATAGACTTTTGTATTATTACCGCAGAACTCCGCTGCAAGGCATTTACCAGGATGTTATTTTCCGTCGTCAAGAGCACAACGTCGTTATTATTTATTAAATCCCGGGCTCTTCGTTTAACTTTCTCATAAATAATTATGCCCTCTGGGTCATCTGAAGCCATACTCCCGCATAAAACAAGTCTGCAGTCCACTTCTTGTCTGACCAGTTTAAATACTTCCAATACACCTTCAGGGTCTTTCCATTTGTCAAATCGTGAGATTTGGGTGATCAAAGGTTTGTCCATCGGTATTCCAAAATTTTTAAGACATCTTGATATAGATCTATCGAAAATCTCCATGTTTATTGAGGAAAGAGGGTCAATTGCTGGATAGATGACCCTTTGCTCGATCGGTAAGTCTTCCTGTCTGTATTTCTCGCTGGAAACTATGACAATATCGTATCTGAGAATAAATTTTTTAAGAAAATTCCATAGTTGCTTGTTGGGATCCGTTAAGTCTATATGACATCTCCAAATCCAGGGCTGCCTCTTTTTATAAAACCTTATAAGAGGCAAGGGTTGTGCGTCGTGAATGATAACGCAGTCATGATCAATGTGTGTAAACACGGAGAAATCTTCGTTGGTTTGGACATATAAGTTTCTCCTAGTCTGGGTAAGATTTATATCGTCGCCTTGAAGGGAATTATGAAATCTCTTGGTTACGGTAAAGAAATCAGGGTTTCCATGTAATATTCTCCAGTCTGTATCAATGCCTATATCATTTAGCAATGCTACGAAAGAAGCCAGCATTGCAGCAACTCCCCCACCTTGATAGGTGGAGTTAATATTTAGAATATGTTTTCCGTAAAGTTTTCTTGCTTTTCTATGTATCGAAGCTATAACCTGATCTCCAACTATGTCCTTGTAATCTTCTAAGTTTTTCATTTGATCACTCTACAAATGTTTTTAGGAGTGCTCTTACGTCAACATATGATTCAACATTGAACCTGGCTTGAGAAGGGCATAACCCTACCTTTATAGAATATGCCGTGTCAGGCAGAACAGCAAAGACGTCTTCATCTGTCCAGTCATCACCTATTGCAAGTATAAAATCCCACTTCTTCTTTGACATCCAGTATAACGCTGCTCGCCCTTTGTTTATTCCTGCATTCTTAATCTCTATCACCTTACTACCTTCAAGAACTCCAAGATTGAGATTAGCCGTACGATGCAATAGAGCATCCTTCAACTCTCTGGCTCTAACGGAAGCTAGTTCTGGATCAGCCTTTCGGTAATGCCATACAAGAGAGAATTCCTTTTCTTCCATGAAAGAACCGGGGGTTCTGTCTGTATACAGTTCAAGAAATGGACGTATTTCTTCCTTCCATTCGTTTCTTAGAAGCTCAATTGCTTCCCATCCTTTATTTTTTTCTTTGATCCAGATACCATGTTCAGCAATCAATCCAACTTTCAAATCACCAAACCAGTTATCCAGAGTATCCTTGTCGCGCCCACTTATTATAACAACCTGATTTTTTGGTACGAGGACAAGCAATTTAAGTAATTCCAAAAGCTCATCGTCGGGTTTTGCTTTCCTGGGGTTTTCCGTAAAAGGAATAAGAGTACCATCATAATCTAGAAAAATCAAACGTTTCTTGCTCTTGAGATAGGCTTTAATCATTTTTTTCTTCATTTCATATGTAACTCTTCTTGCAGCAAACTCTTGCTGGAGTTGCTTAATATGATTCAAGCTATCAATGAAATCGTTTGCCCATCTTCTTACGTTATAACGCTGTAATCTTCTTTGCATTATTCTATTGTGTTCAATCTGCTCATCTTCGGACATCTCCAGTGCTTCCTTTAAAGATTTCGCCATCTCTTCTTTACTGTTAGGATTTACAATGATTGCTTCACCGAGCTCTTTTGCGGCCCCGGCCATCTCGCTGAGAATCAAAACTCCCTTTCCATCAGTCTTTGTAGAAACGAATTCTTTAGCGATTAAATTCATCCCGTCTCTTAAAGGTGTTATAAAAGCTACGTCTGTTATGCTGTACAGTGCAGCCAGGTTGTGAAATGGCAATGAACAATAGAGATACCAGATAGGCATCCATCCAATGGTTCCATGTTCACCGTTTATCTTTCCGATAAGTTCATCCAATTGTTTTTTTAACAACCGGTAGTGTTCAACCTTAGTGCGTGAAGGTACTGCTACTAATATAAGAGTTACCTTTTCCTTATATTCCGGGTAATTATCCAGAAAGAGACTGAAAGCTTCGAGCCTTTGGGATATACCTTTGGAGTAATCCATTCTGTCGATTGATAGAACGATGCGGCGTTTACCAACCTTTTTACAAATTCTCTTAATTTCTTTCTGCACCTTTGAATTGTCGGTAGCTGTAGCAAACCGTTCATAGTCTATACCCATGGGAAAAGCGTCCGCCTTGACCAGACGGTTGCCGACGTTTATTTGGCCAAAAGTGTGTTCATAACCAGCAGCACCGGAAACTGTATCAAGAAAATGCCTGACATAATCGTAGATATGAAATCCTATAAGATCTGCACCAAGAAGGCCCTCTAATAGTTCTCTACGCCATGGTAGCAGGCGGAACATTTCAAAAGATGGGAAGGGTATGTGAAGAAAAAATCCTATTGCTGCATCAGGTATTTTTTCTCTTAAAAGCATAGGCAGTAGCATCAAATGGTAATCGTGAACCCAGATAGTATCGCCTTTTTCGGCAACTTTGATAACTTTATTACAGAAGATTTCGTTTACACGTTTGTAGGCTTTCCATGAAGCTTTATTCCAAACTGTGTACATAGGAAAGTAGTGAAAAAGAGGCCAGATCGTTTTATTGCTAAAACCGTAGTAATAATCTTCAACATCGCGTTTTGAAAGAAAAACTGGAAAGCAATCCTCGTTAGCTAGTTTTTCAGTGATCTCATCTTTTGTCTCCTTTTTTATTTTTTCCGAGGAAAGACCCGGCCAGCCTACCCACATGCAATTATGTTTCTTGTAAAATGAGCGTAGCCCTGTTGCCAAGCCACCTACGCTCGGCTGAACACGCATTTCGTTTTCGTTCTCTCTCTTGATTATGCTAATAGGCAATCTATTAGAGATTATCAAAAGTTTGCCCATGACTTCTCCTTCAGCAATATTTTATCACGTAATTCGGATGCGAACTGCTTATGCCTTATTAGTATAATTATTCTTATTAATGCCTAAACCTTTCTGGCAAAATAAGAAATTTAATCTTGGTTATTTAAGGGTATTTATCATGAGTTATAAGTCTAAACATGCGAGATTTTCTATAGGTATTTGAATTGCGATGTGAGCTAAGAAATAATTTTACAAAGTTTTATCAGGTTATGTGGCAAAATCTCAATTGAAAGAAGTAGCTCCTGAAGATTGTTCCTTTTTTATACTCAAAATATTCTCATGTGTGCTAAAAAATGGTCGGGGTGGGCAGATTTGAACTGCCGACCTCCGGACCCCCAGCCCGTTGCGCTACCAAACTGCGCCACACCCCGCTATTTCAATTGGATTATAACTCATGGCCTGTAAGCATTCAAATACGCGGTCTCTTTGTGCTGAATATTAATTGCTGTCTAGTAATACGTAAAAAAGCTCTTAAAAATGAAGTTTATCTCATAAATCTGAAAGCTCGTTGTTTATAAGGTTGCGCTTCAGGACAAAGTTGCCTTCAAGTCCGGTGACTTCGACTGAGTCAACGGCAATTAACTTTTTTTGTTCAGGATCTATATAAAGAAGGCTAAAAGTGAAGTTCAACTTCTGCGGCTTATCACCTTGAAACACACGTATTCCCGTTGCTCCAGTACTTCCAGCATTGATTATGATGGTCTTGCCTTTCTTCTCAATACCCGGTTTGTGTGTATGACCAGCAAGAACAATAGGAATTTTACCGGTTACTCTTTCAGCCATACGCAGGTCATGGACGGCCACGATTAGTGGTTTTGATTTCAAAGAGGATATCTGCTGTTCTACTTTATTCGTAAATTTTTTCATTTCCGGGTCAGGAACTGATTCAACAGTTATATCCATAGAGCTTGGATCTTCTTTCCCGTAGACAAGTATTCCTTGCAAGTTGGTAGTGCCGCCATCAAGAACAGTTACGTTTGGCAATTCCTTCATAGTGTTAATAACTGCGGGGGAGTCGTGATTCCCCGGAATATAAATATATGAGCGGTTAAAGTTTTGCAATTGATTTAACAGAGATGCCTCAACAGGAGTCCCAAAGTCGGTTATGTCCCCTGTATCAATTACGAAATCAACGCGGAAATCTCTACTCACCCTACTTATTAAAGAAAAAGCAGTGGGATTATTGTGGATGTCAGATACTACTAGTACTTTTACAGCACCTTTTTCTGGTATAATAGCTTGCCACCCTTCCACTCTTGCTACGAAGTTGCGAAGATTTCGTGCGATTAGCCTTACATCTTCTCTTAGTGTATCAACAGGATTAAGTCTCTTTTCAATGGCAGTGGCAATCCACGGAGCAGCTCCTAGTGAGCCACTTAGCCTGGGTTGTGCAAAAGCTTCAACGTTGAACTGAAGATATACTCCGGTCGCTAGAGCGCCGATAGCAAAAACACCGATCAAAGGAGCGACTATTAATTTCCACCATTTTCTTGTTAAAAGAAGTGAACCCAGTAAACCTCCTATGGCCGCAAACAATACAAGACGTAGAAGGAATCGCTTTGCTGTCCTGCGCGCATCTATCTCAACTAATTTGAAATAATCGTGCGCTGTATTGTGACTATTTAAAGCTTCTGCAAGTCTAGTTTGATTAACTCCTTCAATCTTTACCTCCAACTTTAAGGGAACTTTATGAGTATTTGCCTTTATCGTTCCGAAGGGTGGCAACGAAAGCTCCGTTCTCCCATTTATGCTGGGTAAGATCCCTGCTTCAACCTGAATACCGGCTACTTCATAGCTGGTTGGGCTCAGAACTATGGAAACTACCAGCGAGCTTATGACAACTACAATAAACCAGGTAAGAATGTAAAAAGTCTTCATATTCTTATAATAACATGGTAGCATCACAAAGAGGTAAAATATGGTAAGAAGTTTAAGCTTTTTTAAGCAATTAGATTGAAGTAATAAGTTCTACCTGGATTAAAAAGCGTTTTAGTCGACACCTGCAAGAGATGGGGCATATTTTCGTTAATAAATCAAGAGTCTTTCCATAGCAAAACAGAAGTATTAAAATTTCCAACCAAAATGAAAGCTTGCTTACAAATCGTGAACTACTAACTGCTGACTATCAACTATCAACTGCCAACGGTCAATTTTTACTTCTCGCCTCTTCGCAATACACTCCACCCGGAGGAAAATGGCGGCATTGCTCAGGGCGAGCCTCATAGATTCCACATATATTACCTTCCAGAAAAACACAGTCACCATTTGGTTCTTCCGGAAGATGACCTTCGGTATCAAAGCGGGCACTAGCTTTATTAAAATCAATATCAAAAAACTTTGCCAGGCGTTTTATATCTCTTTTATTGAGTTCAACGTGGTCATTCGGGTAACCCCGGCAGCAACTTCCGCATTGTTTACATCTCATTGGTCTTACCGATTACCTAATTCCAAACGCCCAAAGCTAAAGTGGTCTATTAACAATTTGGGTTAACACTTGACTAAATAGAGATGAAGGGGCGAAGGTGAAGCAAGGAGAAGACCGTGTCGGAGCCTCGCTATGTACCTTCTGGTTAAAGTTTTTGGTTATGCGCGAGGCGAGACTCGAGCGGCGGCTAAGTTTAAATATTGCTGGATTGAGAAGGTGCCGACCGCGTGTCTTCGACTGCTTTGCCTGAGCAAAATGTGTCAACCTATCTCCTTTATTATTCAGCTAATGGTTACATTAGCTTCTTTACTTTTTCAATCTCAAATTGCTCTAAACTATGCAAGTGCGCTTCGGAAAGCCATTCAAGACCCAATTCGGAAGCAAGCAACTTACCTTCCTGCTCAAGTTGCGAGAATTGAGAAGTAATTAAATTTAACCTGTTATAACTTGCTCTACCCTCTTCGCTAAAATTAAGGAATTTATCTCTAAGATGTGCACTTTCATTATCAAGCTGTCTCAGTTCCTTGTAGATCTTCAGAAGACGATCGCGCTTTCCCCTCATTTCAATCTCAGACTGTTCCATTTCCAATCTCAAATTTTCAACCTTAAGGCGCGAAGCTTCCAAAGATACAGTGTGTAGTAACACCTCATGCCCCTTTGTCTCTTTTTTCTCGGCAAGCATATCCTCCATTTGGCGTTCAAGCTCTTTTTCTCTTTTCTCAAGTTCAGCTATATTTGTTTTGTTCTCAGCAATCTTAGTTTTTATTTGATGAAGATCCATTTACATACCCTTTATAGTGGTACCGCGATAAGTTTGCTTTAGCTATTGCATATTTATTCTTAAAAAAGGGCTACCTTTTTAAATCAAAGATAAACCAAACTTTGTAAATTTTCCAGTATACTAAGCAATATTAATTTTCTTTATTTCCTCATGTGTGAGTGATAAACCTTTTACCAAGCTAAAAAACTAATTGTCACGAGTTATTTGTGGCAATGACCAGATTCTAACTTTAAAATTTTACTTCCCAAAATAAAATAACAATAATTAGAGGAGCTTAAAAATGGCCTTTATGATTATTCCTATGGTAATGTACAATATAGAAACTTAAAGATAGGATGCTTGTATGCTTGAAACCATTGCTCTGTTGCTCGTGCTGCTATTCTCCAGTTTATTTCTCTTAATGTGGTATGCAACTATTTATTTTCTGATTAAGCAAGGAACCAGATCATGGAATAGAGTGTTGCTGCTATTTCTGATTCTAATTTTGGTTTTATCATCATATTTTTTGCTGTACTACTTTCTAATTCTAAAGTATGGATTCTATAATATTTTATATTTGCTCCTCTTTATCGTACCTCTCCTGGTACTCCTTAGGCTTGTAAGAATTATTTACGGAAAGCGAAAAAAATCTGGAGGATAAACCTTTGTTGGTATTCTCAATTATTATTAAGATTAAAAATAAAAAATGCTTTTACGAAATATGTGATACCTGAAACAGAATACCATTCGGCTTGTGGTTGTAAGTTTTTATATTAGTATTTTTGCTTAGTCTTTTCTGACAAGGTAGTTACCCATTATCAAATAGTCCATCTCAGTACCCAGGAAGCATTTTAGGGCATCCTCCGGAGTGCACACTATAGGTTCTCCTCGCACATTGAAAGAAGTATTGAGGATTAGAGGTATTCCAGTAAGCTTTTTGAATTCAGCGAGCAGCTCCCAGTATAAAGGATTTGCTGATTTGCTAACTGTTTGGAGTCTGCCAGTTCCATCGACATGACACACAGCTGGAACCTTGCTTCTCTTTTCTTCTTTAATGGGAAGAACCAAGAGCATGTATGGTGACGGATAATAGCGCTCAAAATATTCGGATGCTTCATCTTCCAGAACTGATGGAGCAAAAGGCCGAAAGGATTCTCTATGTTTTACTCTTTTGTTCAGGATGTCTTTCATCTCTTCGGGTCTCGGATCTGCCAATATACTTCTGTTACCCAGAGCTCTTGGTCCAACCTCCATTCTCCCTTGAAGCCATCCAATAATCTTGCTATCCGCAAGTAATTTGGCTCCTACTGCAGCAGGGCTGTCAATCTCCTCATATCCAACCTGGTAAGTCCTTATAGTCCCAATGATATCCTTGTTAGAGTAAAAGGGACCCAGGTATGCATTCTCCATTGCGTAGCTTCTTTTATTGTCCAGAATAGCATGCCAGAGATAAAGCGCTGATCCTAAAGACGTACCTGCATCATTTGCCGATGGCTGTATAAAGATGTTCTCAAATGGTGCTGTCTGAAGTATGGTGGTATTCATCACACTATTGAGAGCAACTCCTCCTGCCAGGCAGAGCGTCTTTTCACCCGTCTCTTGATGGAGTTTATTGGCGAGGAAACAGGCAGTGTCTTCGACTACTTTTTGCAAAGCCCAGGCAATGTTTTCATGTTTCTCTTCCATTCCGCATTCAGGTTCTCGCGGTTCTCCAAAATGGTCGAGGAACTTTTGAGATACTCCGTATCCACCCTGAAGATGATAGGTAAAGTGGCTTAGGTCGATTTCGAACTTGCCGTCTTCATTGATTGTGACTATTTTGCGGAAATCCTCGAGAAAGGTAGAACGGCCGTAAGGGGCCAGCCCCATAACTTTTCCTTCTCCACTGTTAGGTTTAAATCCCAGATAGCCTGTTACAACAGAGTAAAGAGACCCTAAAGAGTGAGGATTTTTAATCATGTCGATAACGTCGATTCTATTTCGCTGCCCTAATGCGAGGACTGTAGAGAGGTAGTCACCCCCTCTATCTATGGAAAGAATTGCTGCGCGTTCAAAGGGTGATGCAAAGAAGGAACTGGCAGCATGTGCTTCATGATGACCCACGAAGACAATTTCATTCTTATATCTGTATTTTCTCTTAAAGTCCACTACTTTCTTAGCTAATTGAAGGTCAAAGAGTGTTTGACCGGCAAATCGTCTGTATGAAAATGGAAAGCGCTGCACAAAATCTACAAAACCTCTTAGATAATCAATCAGCGGTCTAAAAGGGAAAGTAACGTAGTCAAGGTCATTTATGCCAATACCGCCGAATTCCAGGCAAAATCTTATTGCATTGTCAGGAAAAGCCCTGGTGTGTTTCTGTCTGTTGAATCTCTCTTCCTCTGCAAATGCAACTATCTTACCATCCTTCAATAAAGCTGCAGAAGTATCATGGGAGAAGCAATTTATACCAAGGATATTCAAGGTATTTTCCTCCTGAAGGAATATTTTGTCGTGCAGTGATTCTAATCATTTATGACCTGCTTAAACATCTTATCGAATCCCGGGAAAGAGATACCTACACAGTCAGAATTACAAACTACAGTCTTTCCTTCAGCGACTGAGCCTGCAATAGCTAGGGCCATAGCCATACGGTGATCTCCATAACTATTGACCGTAGCACCTTTAAGCTTTACGGGTCCCTTGACTATGAATCCATCTTCCTTCTCGGTTATCTCTGCTCCCATTTTGTTGAGTTCTGTGGTAATGGCTGAAATCCGATCAGTCTCTTTGATACGGAGTTCCCCTGCTCCCTCAACTGCAGTTACTCCCCGGGCCTGGGTGGCTGCCACTGCTATAATGGGCAGCTCGTCTATAATTTGAGGTATTATTTCACTTTTTATGGTTGTCCCATTAAGTGAGCTTGATGCAACGATTAGGTCTGCCCTTGGTTCATTAGCTTGAGAGAACCAGTTAGATTGGTCGATTTTTCCACCCATTTCTGTAAGGACTTCTATAAGTCCCATTCTAGTTGGATTTACTCCAACTTGCTGAATGTTAATTCGGGAATTGGGGATTATCAGGGCTGCCACTATGAAAAAAGCCGCTGACGATATATCGCCGGGTATGATTACCTGAGAACCCTTTAGGAAGGTTTTACCAGTGATTGTAGCCGTTTTATCTCCTGTTTCTATCTGTGCTCCAAAATATTTTAGCATACGCTCAGTATGATCTCTTGAAACGGCCGTTTCGCTCACAGTAGTGAGTCCATCTGCCAGCAGACCGGCAAGGAGAATTGCACTCTTGACTTGTGCGCTAGGAACGGGAGTAGCGTAGGAAATTCCGCTGAGGGGTCTTCCGTGAATTTGTATCGGCGCATAGAGATCATCTACAGCAGTAATATCCGCTCCCATTTGGCGTAGTGGTCTGATTATCCTGTCGACTGGTCTCTTTTTTACTGATTCATCGCCAGTGAGTGACGAGTCAAAATTTTGGGCAGCGAGTACGCCTGGAAGCATGCGTAATGTCGTACCTGAGTTAGCTACATCGAGGATACTGGTCGGCTTTTTGAAGTTGAAAAGACTAACACCCTCAACCTCAACTATATCTTCAGATATGTTCGTGATCTTAACACCCAACTTCTTGAGACAAGAAGCAGTACTAAGACAGTCGGCTGCATGCAAGAATCCGTTAATAGTTGTAGTTCCATTAGCTAGAGCGCCTATAATTAGAGCACGGTGTGAGATGGATTTGTCTCCTGGTACCTTGATGGTACCGGCTACCGACTTCACAGGATTTACAACAAGATCCATTCTTGCTCTTCCTACTTTAAAATTTATAATGATGAAGCCTTACTGATTAAAGAGTACTTAAAACCTGATCAGACCTGAAATTAAAATCCTAAACAAACTTTGCCGTTATAAGACAAGCTTACGAAATAAACCTCGAAGCACCATTCTTTAGCAAGCTCAGAACAATTTGAGATAGAATTTCCCTCTTGGGCTATTCTTTAGATATTCGCTTAGCCAGGGTATCCTCTTATCGGGATGTTCGGGTTCATTGAATATTAGCCGTTAATCTTAATTCAATTCTAAGCGTTTCGCTCTGGGCCCTTTAGCTATTAACTCTTGACTTGGACCCTTAACGTCCTACTCTTCTCCTTTCATGCGTTTCAATACTTCGTCACTATACACAGATTTTACCTCCACTGTATACCCTTTATTAACTAACGCGTTTCTGGCTTTTTGCGCTGCCTCCTCACCAATAATAACCAAGCCCAGAACACCTGAACGGTGGTCGGAGGCATGAATTATCTCAATATCCTCAATGTTTATTCCGAGCGCGCCTATCGTTAAGGTTATTTCGCTGATCACTCCTGGTTTGTCTTTGACTGGAATGGATAGTTCTTTTAGCTCCTTTAAATCCTTAGGAAAGATTGCAGGGAGACTCTGTCTGATTTCTCTCGCCAGAGTAAGCTTCTCTACCAGGCCTTTTCTGTCACCCTTTTCAATAAGTTTACTTATATCTGACAGTTCCTCCCTAAACTCTCTGCATACTTTCAAGATTGCCTCTTTGTTTTCGAAGGTTATATCTAGCCAGAGATTAGGACTACTAGCAGCGATACGGGTCATATCCCTGAAACTACCTGCGGCCAGCCTTAAGAGATTCTCGCTTTCCTCTATCTGCTGCCCAGCCAGATTGACCAAAATCGCAGAAAGGAAGTGGGGTAAATGGCTTATTGTGGCCATAGCTTTGTCATGCTTCTCTGCGTCTATAGCCAGTACTGAACCACCTATTTGAGTAATAAGTGAGTGTATAAGCTGAAATGATGCCGTGTTGGTTCGGGTCGTAGGTGTAAGGAGATAATAGGTATTCCTAAAGAGATCAGCAGAGGCCGATTCCACTCCCTGCTTTTCCGAACCGGCCATAGGGTGACCGCCAATAAAATAAAAGCGTGGCGGCAGAATTTCTTCCACCCTTTTTACAATATTGGCTTTCGTGCTACCTGTGTCAGTAATAGTTGCACCAGTGCGTAAATGGGGAATTGCTTTTTCAATTACATCCAATATCGAACCAACCGGAGTTGCAACCCACACCACATCGGCTTCTCTTACACCCTCACCAATGTCCAAGCAACCTTCGTCGATAACGTTTAGTGCCAGTGCTTTTTCTATGCTTTCCTTTCTCCGGCCAATGCCTACGACTTTGGAAACATTAGGTAAGGCTTTTAAAGCTAAAGCAAGCGAACCACCTATTAAACCGACACCAATTATGGCAATATTTTTATCTCCCATATTAGATCTTTCTGTTTAAAGCAGAGGCAAGATTAATTAGCTTTTCCGCTATTTTTTCAAAATCTGCAAAAGTAAGCGATTGTGGACCATCACAAAGTGCTTCTTGAGGATTGGGATGAACCTCTACAAGCACACCATTACTACCTGCAGCTAGTGCAGCTAAAGTAAGGGGTTCAATCAAGTCTCTTTTTCCACTGGCATGGGAAGGATCAACCATTATTGGAAGATGGCTTAAACTCTTGGCAAGTGGAATAGCGCTAATGTCCAGAGTATTTCTAGTGTAAGTCTCGAAAGTCCTGATTCCCCTCTCGCACAGAATAACCTGGTGGTTTCCACTCTTGACCACATATTCCGCTGCCATGAGCATTTCTTCGATTGTGGAGCTAAATGAACGTTTAAGGAGCACAGGCTTATTTATTCTTCCCAGCTCTGTTAAAAGCAGGAAATTTTGCATGTTTCTCGCCCCTACTTGCAAGATGTCTGTATATTCTGCCACCATATCAACATATCTTACATCGAGAACTTCTGTTATTATCGGCAGGCTAGTTAATTCACGAGCTTCTGCTAACATTTTCAAGCCCTCTTCGCCCAGTCCCTGAAAACTGTAAGGGGAAGTTCGTGGTTTAAAAGCCCCTCCCCTGAGGATTTTTGCCCCTGCCTTTTTAACTGCCTTAGCGGTCTCTATCAATTGTTTGAAGTTTTCTACTGCGCAGGGCCCAGCAATAATAGTGAAATAGTCTCCCCCGATTGTTGTATCTCTCACTTTAATTAAGGTGTCTTCATCACGGAATTCCCTGCTTACTAATTTGAAAGGTTTCAAAATAGGGATTACCTTTTCAACACCAGGAAAAGCCTCCAGGGGAAGGGTTCTGATGCTCTCTTTGTCGCCTATGGCTCCGATTACTGTTTTCAGTACTCCTTTTGAAATATGTGCTTCTGCCCCTACACTGCGGAGTTTCTCTGCAACGTGATCAATATCTTTTTGGGTAGCCCCCTTTTTCATTNNATCATCATCTGAATCTTCCTCCTTGCTTATTACAAAACCTGAATAATCACTTTTTTAGTACTTTTGCCAGTGACCTAATGAACCTTTCATTTTCTTCTGGATTTCCAATTGTTACACGGATATAGGTACTGTATTCTGGTCCAAAAATATCCCCAGAGCGAACTATCACTCCTTCTCTAAGCAGTCTACCAAAAATATCCCTGGAATTTTCCTTTACGTTTACAAAAATGAAGTTGCTTTCGGATGGAACGTAAGAGATACTCAATTTTTCCAGTTCCTGGTATAGATATCTTTTGCTTTCAGAATTGAGAGTCTTTCGCTTTTCAACCTCATCTTGATAATCCAGGCTGACTGCTGCAGCTGTTTGTGCTAATACATTTACGTTAAAGGGATCCCGTACTTTATTTATTGCCTCAACCACTTCTTTCGGGGCCACACAGTATCCGATACGACAACCTGCTAAACTGTAAATTTTAGAAAAGGTCCTTAAAACTGCTACTTGGCGGCCTTGCCGGAAATAGTCTAATCCGTCGGGGAAATTCTTATCCTCTACAAACTCAAAGTATGCTTCATCAAAAACTGGCAAAACGTGACCAGGTAGCTCCTGTAAAAAAGCATCGACTTCATCTCTGTATACAATCGTTCCAGTTGGGTTATTGGGATTGCAGATAAAGACTATGCGTGTTCTATCCGTGACTTTCCCAAGCATAGCTGTAAGGTCATGTCTGAAATTTTTTAAAGATACTTCTTTGCAGATTCCGCCCATTAACTTGGTTACGGTAGGATATATGATGAAAGAAGGAGTTGCCATAATAACTTCGTCTTCGGGCTCTACCATAGACATGGCTATTATTCTGATAATTTCATTGGAACCGTTCCCAATAGCAATATTTTCCTTGGGAAATTGCAAGATTTTAGAAAGTTTTTCCTTAAGAATCGCACACGACCCATCAGGATAACGATTTAATTCAGAAATTGATTCAATAATTGCCTCACGTGCAGCATCAAAAGGAGGATATGCATACTCATTAGACGCAAGTTTTATAACGTCATCAAGCTTTAGTTCATCCTTAACTTCTGATATAGGTTTTCCAGGCTCGTAAGGAACTAGATTGTTCAGTGCTGCTCGAAAGGTTATATCTTCAGACATATCTCCTCCTTAAAATAAACCGACACAAATGTGCCGGTAATGTTGCCGCTAATTCGTGATATTAAAAAGATTAGCATAGGGATTTCAGGTTGACAAGAAGTCAAAACTTGAATAATGCTCTTAATTACATTCCATTAAGGTGACATATATCGTTAATAAACATAACAGTATGATGACCCTGGTTATATTCAATCAAGTTAATAGCTCCGTTGTCCTCTCTAAAATGCCAGAATGCGTTGGGTTCTGTTCTAAGAGCTTGACAAATTATACTCTTTATTGGTCCGCCATGGGTCACTACTGCTACTGTTTTGCCCTGGTGGGTCTGTAAAATTGAAGACAAAGCTTTATTTATACGTTCTAAAAAAAGTTTCCTATTCTCACCGCCGGGAATTTGGATATCAAGCTCACCATTAGTCCACTTTCGGAATAGTTCCGGATACTGTTTACTTATCTCTTCAGCGGTAAGGCCTTCCCAATCTCCGAAATTAAGCTCATTTAAAGACTCCATAGTAATAACTTCGAGACCATGATAAATAGCTATTCTTTCTGCAGTCTCTTTTGCCCTCTCAAGAACGCTGCTGTATATCCCTGACAAAGGTTCGCTGGCAAGACGGATTCCTACTCTTTGCGCCTGTTTTCTTCCTTTTTCGTTCAAACCATGGTCAGTTTGACCTTGATACCGTTTTTTTGAATTGGCTTCTGTCTCTGCATGTCTTATGAGAAACAGTCTTGTAATGTTATTATCCTCTGACATTTTGACTCCAGCACCTATTGATTTCTCGTTCCATTAATTTGAAATTAGACATAAACTGGTCTATCAACAAGTTAGGTTAACACTAAACTAAACAAAGATTAAGGAGCGAAGGCGAAGCAAAGAGAAGACCGTGTCGCAGCCTCGCTATCTACCTTCCGGGTAAAGCTTTTGGTTATGCGCGAGGCGAGACTCGAGCGGCGGCCAAGTTTAAATATTGCTGGATTGAGAAGGTGCCAACCGCGTGTCTTCGACTGCTTTGCCTGAGCAAAATGTGTCAACCTATCTCCTTTATAATCCATATAAACACGTATTCTTTACAGTTACGCACTTCAAATTCCCCTATGCTTTCTTGCTGCTTTCTTCTTTCTTTTCTTTTGCCTCTGATACTTTTGCATCCGAAAAAGTAGACATCTCTGACAAAATTCTAGCAGAAAGTTCTAAAATATGCATGCCTAAGACAGCCCCCGTGCCTTCACCGAGACGCATATCAAACTGCAGCAGCGGCCTTAAACCCAATTCCTTCAAAATTAATTTTTGTCCGGGTTCAGCTGATATATGAGAAGCAATCATATAATTTGTTGATAGCGGAGAGAGTTTTGATGCTATTAGAGCAGCAGCACTAGAGATAAACCCGTCAATAACCACAGGCACTTTATTAGCAGCAGCACCTATAATACAGCCTGCAATTCCTCCTATTTCAAATCCACCAACCTTGGCTAACACATCAATTGGATCATTTGGATCAGGCCTGTTAAGCTTTATTGTTTGTGATACGATTCTTTTCTTCTTTTCCCACCGTTCGTCATCGATTCCCGTACCTCTACCTACTACATCCTCCGCGTATTCACAAAAAGCTGAAAGAATTGCACTGGAAGAGGTTGTATTAGCAATACCCATATCACCTGTACCTATTGCATCAGCTCCCTTTTTAATGGCCTGCTCGGCCATACTAATTCCCAATTCTAGGGACAATATGGCGTCATCGCGTGACATAGCCCAACCTTTTGCAATATTCGCTGTCCCTTTGGCAATTTTCTTGATAATTAATTCGGGATGGGGTTTCAAGTCAACACCTACACCGATGTCAACTACCATGATTTCTGTACCCGTAAAGCGAGAAATAACATTGATTCCTGCTCCGCCAGTCAAGAAGTTATATACCATCTGGGGTGTTACCTCCGAAGGGAAAGCGCTTACACCCTCTTCAGCAACTCCATGGTCAGAAGCCATGACGATAACAACTTTTTTGTTTATGGAAGGCAGGGATTTTGCCTGAATGCCTGCCAGCTTTATTGAAAGATCTTCAAGGATTCCCAAACTGCCCCTGGGCTTTGTAAGTATATTCTGTCTTCCTGCTGCCTTTTCCATTGCCTTTCCATCTAGCGGAAGAACCCTTTTTAACGTTTCGTTAAGTTTGCGCATTTCTATTCCTCCTAAGCATAAAATTATTGATTTCGTCCAGAAGCTTAAGATTTGACACTCTATCTAGAACGGCAAGCCTGAAATATGATTTATCTAATCCCACGAAATTATCAGCTACTCTAATCAGGATTCCCTTGGAACCAAGATAATCGGCCAGGTCCACTGCAGTGAAGTCATTTGATTTTATTCTTACTAGAATGAAATTTGCTGCGGAGGGATAGCAGTTTAGAACAGGAAATTCCGCTATTTTGCAAGAGAGGAAGTCACGCTCTCTTCTAATCTTAAATCGGCTTTGACAAATGAAAAATTTATCCCTCAGCGCCAATGGTGCTGCAACCTGAGCAAGGGAATTTACGTTCCACGGGGCAATCATCTCTTTGATTTTTCTACAGTTTTCAAGACTTGCTACCAGATATCCTAAACGTAGTCCTGCTAGCGAGAAAAACTTTCCAAAGGAGCCGAGTATAAGAATATGTTCGTTAGCGGACGCCTCTTTAACCAGGGTGAAGCTCTCTTTGTCCTCTACGAAATCGATAAAGGCTTCATCAATAATTAGAAGAGTGTCACTTTTGCATGCCTCGGATAATAGCAGAAGCAAATCTTCTTTATGCCATAAATTACCTGTTGGATTGTTTGGGTTGCAAATAATAACAGCATCGAATTGGTCAATATTTGGAATTTTTAGATAGTTTGGACTTCTATCCTCATCCATAATGTAACAGATATGGAAAATAACTTTTCCTTGATGTACCAGGAATGCTTGTTGATACTCAACAAACGTTGGTACCAATATTAAAACTTTTCTTATTCTTAATGCCGCAGGAAGTATGTATATAAGCTCACTAGAGCCGTTACCCAATAAAATATTTACTTCTTCAACTCCTAAATATTCCGATACAGCTTTCTTTAAGTAACGGGTCTGCAAATCAGGATAACACGCAATTTTGTCATAATTTACCTTGATTGCCTTCAATACTGATTCTGGTGGACCCCAAGGATTTATATTGCTGCTAAAATCAATAATGTCTTCTGATGCAAGGCTATACTTGTCTACTATGTCCAAACGATTTCCACCATGTATTTGCATGCTTGCATTCACTCTTTCCTATCCAGGTATGGTTATTGCAAGTCCGAATATTAAGAAAGCCGAAATTTCTGCCAGCTCTCCTACTGCGCCATAACTGTCACCCGTGAAGCCTTGAAGTCTTTTTGCCACATACGCTGCTGCTCCTGCTACTAGAATCAAGAACAGTAGAAAAGCAACTGTAATATTGTCCTTAAATAAGGAGACAATAAGCAACGCCGCTGTTGTGCTCGCCAGGCTGAACTGCAGCCAGCCGGTTTCCTGAGCAAAGATCTTCCCCATACCCTCGTCACGTGCATAGGGATAGACAAAAGTACAGTAGACTACTGCCCATTCACTCAATGCCGGAGCCAGAATTAACAACCTCCATTTGAGCTCTGGAGTTAGATGATTCAATACTTCCCATTTAATCAGAATAGTTGAGAGTAGTGCCAGGGCTCCAAAAGTACCAATTCTACTGTCCTTCATAATCTGCAGAGTTTTTGTCCTATCTCTTCGACTGAAAATCCCGTCAGCAGTGTCAATAAGACCGTCAAGATGAAGTCCTCCTCTTATTAATACAAGAGCGATTATTAGAAAAAGATTATTTAGTGGTAGAGGTAGAAATCGTACAAATAAACTATCTATGCTTACTACAATTAGTCCTAAAAAAGCACCTACAAATGGAAAAAATGCAGTAGATTTGCCTAATTCTCTGGGTTCAACTTTATCATTACCAGGAAGAGGAATAACTGATAAGAATTTAATTGCCAGCATAAGAGAGTTCATCAGTACTCTATCCCCTTCCGTGCTCTTACACCCTTGTCATAAGGATGCTTTATCACTTTCATCTCAGTAACCAGATCTGCTTTATCAACGAGCTTTTCTGGAGCATTTCTTCCTGTTAATACAATCTCCTGACCTATTGCTTTCGAATCAATCAGCTTTAACACTTCGTCAACCGATATTAATCCGTAATTCAATGCTATGTTTATTTCATCAAGTATCAAGAGGTCTATGTCGGGATTCTTGGCTTTTTCTATGGCCAGGGAAAGTGCGTTAAGGGTTTCCCGACGGATTTTCTCTTTTGCTTCTGGGCGTAGATCAGGATATAGCAAGTCTCCTCCAAAGCGATATATTTCCAAGTTTGGCTGTGAAGAAATAGCTTTAACTTCTCCTGTTTCAACTTCTGGTGACTTCATAAATTGAATAATGCATACCTTTAAGTCCTGGCCTAGTGCTCGCAAAGCAAGCCCGAATGCTGCTGTTGTTTTGCCTTTTCCATCACCAATATAAACCTGTACTAAACCTTTATGTTCCAATGATTATCCCTCCAAGCCACATAATAAGGCATGTGATCACCATTAAAATAGAGACAACATATGTGATTTCTACACATTCACCAACTATGGATGGTGATAACTCTCTTATTGCATCTCCTAAGTAGGGTCTAAATTCTCTCCGCCCCTTATAAATGCTAAAACCTCCTAATTGGACCCGTAGAGCTCCAGCCATCGCTGCTTCTGGTATACCGCTATTAGGACTTGGGTGTTTTTTCCCATCACGGAGCATGATTCTTATAGAATTCTTTGTGCTCTTGCCTAATAGCAAAGCTGCTACGGGCATGAGGATGTATATAATCCGGGCGGGTAAGTAATTTAGTACATCGTCCATACGTGCGCTAGCCCATCCCCAATAGAGGTATGGCGGACTTCGATATCCCAACATTGAATCCATAGTATTCACCGCTCGGTATACCATTGCCAGCGGAGCACCACCTATGAAAGCGTAGAACAATGGCGCTACAATTCCGTCGGTAGTATTTTCGGCAACAGACTCAATAGTTGCCCTTACCATATCTTCCGTCTGCAGCGTCCCAGTATCCCTTCCAACAAGATCTTTTAGTATCTTCCTGGCTTTTTCAATCTTTCCTTCTGAAAGCAAGGTTCTGAGGACTTCTGCCGTATTCTTCAAGCCTTTGGTTGTTAAGGTGGTTGAGATAAGATATACATTTAGCAGCCAGAATAAGAGCTCTGAAACATTTCTAACCCCCGAAATAAGTAACATAGTACCAAAATAAGTAGCCAGCAATATTGATAGTGTAAATATTAAACCAGCAACTCTTTGCCAAAGAGGTTTGTTGACTTTGGGCATCACCCTTTTTTCCCACCAGGATATTATTCTTCCCAAAATCTTAACTGGATGCAGAAAAAAAGCTGGATCACCAATCATCAGATCTAGAAAATATGCCAGAACGACGTGTGTTACGGCCAAGGATATTTACCTTTTCATAATCTGCTATTTGCCAAGCATGTGAGAATAATATTTATTTGGCTCGTTTAAATTCAAAAGCTCAAAAATATACTTTAAATCTATACGTTCTCTCACCAAATTGGCTAACCTGTCATAAAGCTGCTCTTTTGTTTCAAATTCAACATATTCAGGTTTTTGAAGACCTCTTTTTCTAAAAAGATTCGCTAGCAAAAACCTGCGGAAACAGTCATTTTCAAGAAGATCGTGAATATAGGTACCCAGAATTCCTTTTTCGACGTCGATAGCACCATCATTGACTGAAACTGCTCTATTGCCTCGCTTTACAATACGAAATGCGGGGATGGAACTGGGTCCATATACGGTTCTTCCAAAGTGTACTTCATACCCCTTTATGACTGAAGAAGGATGTACGCCAAAAGAGGTAATATTTGAAGAAGGAATTGCCTCAACCCTATACGTCTGCTTGGAAGTTTTGTACACGGTAGTTATGTCTAAAAGACCCAGGCCCTCTACCTCTTTCTCCTCTGACTCTAGATGTTCACTATCTTTAATTAGTTTTCCCATCATCTGAAAACCTGCACAGATTGCCAGCACGGGAATCTTATTCGCTATTATTTCATTAATTTTTAGTACCCAACCATTTGTCCTTAGGAATTCTAAATCAGCTATTGTGTTTTTGGAACCTGGGATAATGAGCAGATCAATACCTTCTAAATCTTGAGGTTTATTGAGATAACGCAGGTTGACAGCTGGTTCGTGGGCCAGTTTTTCGAAATCAGTAAAATTGGCAATATGTGGTAAGCGAACTACTACTATTTCAATTATTTTATTGCCTCCTGGTAAGACTTCATCTAAGGACTGTGAGTCCTCTTGAGGGAGAAACAAAGACGATGAATAAGGGATTACTCCCAGAACTGGTATACCTGTCTTTTCCTGTAAAAATCGCAGACCCGGTTTTAGAATAGACTCATCACCCCTGAATTTGTTGATAATGAATCCCTTAATCAGTCTTCTTTCTGGTTTTGAAAGAAGTTCTATGGTGCCAATCAGAGAAGCAAAAATGCCCCCTCTATCTATATCTCCAACAATAATAACCGGGCTGTCGGCAGTAATTGCTACCTTCATATTGCAAATGTCGTTTGGGATGTTTATTTCGGCTGGACTTCCTGCTCCCTCCATAACCACTATGTCATATTCCTTACGGAGTTTTTCAAGACAATTTTTTGCTTTCAACCAGAATTTATGTTTATTCTTCTCATATTCGCAGGCTGAAAGGTTACCGAACGGCTTCCCGAGTAAAACAACCTGACTATGACAACCATTTGGTTTGAGCAAAATCGGATTCATATGAACAGTTGGTTCAATTCCCGCTGCCTCAGCCTGTACGGCCTGAGCCCTGCTGATTTCCTTATTGCCGGCTGCAATATAAGAATTAAGCGACATATTCTGGGATTTAAAAGGTGTGACTCTATACCCTTCCTGCTTGAAAATACGGCAAAGTGCAGCGACAATTACACTTTTTCCTACAAAAGATCCCGTTCCCTGTATCATTATGGTTTTTGCAAGTTTACTCTGTCTATTTTCCATCACAAACTACCTATTTTATGTTCTTTTTATGCATAATATTTAAGATGCCATCAAGCCTCAACACATCATGCCTCAAAGCTTAAGATCCTAAAATTTCGTAGCTTCGCAGCCCTGCAGCTTTATGGCTAGTTTGATCCTTTTATTTTAATTGGAATTCCAGACACCATAAAATAAACTTCATCAGAAGATGCCGCCACCTTCTGGTTAACTGCTCCTATTAAATCACGGTAGAAGCGACCTAAAGGATAAGCCGGAACAATACCCAATCCAAGCTCATTAGTAACAATAATAACAGTACAATCAGCTTCCTGAATCTTTTTTAAAAAACTGTCCACGTATTTGAGTATTTTGTTTTCTATTCTTTCCATCTTCTTGGACTTATCCCATATTTCACTACTTTCATTACCCATTTCAAGACTTGCGAGCCTTGACTCCTGGCTTGTTGGCTCATTATAAATAGCCGTTGAGTTCTCATCTGCAACCAGTGGTTCTCTTCCCGTGACCTCATAAATTTCCTTCATTAGCAGATTATTTGCAAGAAGGGTTAAGCAGTCAATGAGGACTACTTGAGCTGCTTGCCTTTTATCAAAAGCGTCTTCCAAATTTTGTGACACTTCAACTGTGCTCCATCCACCCGGCCTGTTCTTTTTGTGACGTGCTATTCTTGCTTTCATTTCGCTATCAATAGCTTCAGCAGTTGCCATATAGACTACTTTTTCTCCCAATTCTTGAGCCAATTTTATGGCGTAGTCGCTCTTTCCGCTTCTAGCGCCTCCGCTAATCAAAATAAGCCTCTGTTTTATCATCTCAAACCTTATCTACAGATCTTATTGGAGTTAAATAGAGGGTCTTGGTTACAGGGCTCTGGTTAACGACTATATCTGTTTTGAAAACCCTTCTGATTATGTCAGGATCAAATACTTCTTTTACTTCTCCAATGACCTCTATTCTGCCATTGTTTAGTAGGATTAAATGTTTACAGTACCGCGCGGCCAGATTGAGATCATGTAATACGGTAATAAGAGTAAGCCCGTCTTGATTTAAATTGTTTAATAAATCGAGAATGTGAAGTTGATGGTTGATATCAAGATGAGCTGTTGGCTCATCCAGCAAGAGAAGACGTGGCTCCTGAGCCAGAGCCTGAGCGATGATGACTCTTTGCTTTTCTCCCCCGCTTAATTCGGTAATAGGCCGTTCAGCAAGATGAAGTGTTTGCGTTCTTCTCATAGATTCTCTCGCAATTTTAAAATCCTCAGCATCTTCAGCCTGAAACCGTCTCAAATGAGGGAACCTTCCCATAAGAACGATATCTGATACAGAAAATGCAAAGGAAGTCTGCGTTTCTTGCGGAACGCATGCAATATTTTGCGCAATAGCTTTCTGAGAGAGATTGTCCAGGCTTTTACCGTCTATGTAGATTGCACCATTATAAGGTCTAAGAACCCGTGAAATTATTCTTAGCAGGGTCGACTTACCGCTTCCATTGGGGCCAATTAAGCCCCAGAAGTCGCCTTCCTCAACCTTGAGTTCAACATTTTCAAGCACCGGTATGCCATCGTAACTGAATTCAACGCCAGATAGTTTTAAAGATAAACCCACTATTCCTCCTAAATTAAGGATTTTCTTTTAAGCCTTAATAAATAGACAAAGAACGGAGCTCCAAAAAAGGCAGTTATTATCCCTACTGGAATTTCCGTTGGTGCAAGAAGGCTTCGTGCAACCGTATCAGCAAAAACGAGAAAGATTGATCCGGCTAAAGCCGCAGCTGGTATAACCAGCCGGTGGTCAGGACCTATTATCAGACGAATAATATGCGGTATCATTAAACCAACGAATCCTATTAGACCACTAACTGCAACTGCTGAAGCAGCCATCATCGAAGCAACTATCAGTAGCAATCTTTTTATAGTTTCTACTTCTATTCCCAGATGATAAGCTTTTTCTTCACCTAAAAGCATAATATTGAGTTCCCTGGAGAAAATTAGAGCTGCGGGCAGTCCTATCATAAAGAAAGGTAGAGCCATATTAACGTGGTTCCAGTTACGAGCAGAAAATCCTCCCATTAGCCAGAATATTACTGAGTGGAGATCCCTTGTAGTGGTTGCCATAAGAAAGCTCATGATTGCTGTGAGAAAAGATCCTACTGCAATCCCCGAAAGGAGGAGCGATGATATGGGCACTCTTCCTGCTGTCTTTGCTAAATGGTAAACCACCAAAGTTGCCGATATTGCACCTGCAAAGGCCAATAGGGGAATAGCGTACATGGCAAGCAATCCCGGTCCCTTAAAAAGGATAATTGATATTGTCGCACCCAATGCAGCTCCTGAAGAAACTCCCACTATATAGGGGTCAGCCATAGGATTTTTAAAAAGCCCCTGGAGAATGACTCCTGCCGTAGCCAGAGCTGCTCCCACCAATATGCTTAAAACTACTCGAGGCAGTCGAATTTGCATTATTATAATTTCATAAGCTTTGGAGCTCCCGCCTGAAAAAAGCAATCCCAGGAAGGGAATCCGACTTAAAAAAATAGCAACAATTTCGGAAATAGGTATTCGCACGGCCCCAAGCGAGATAGCCACTATACCAGTAAGTAAAAGAAAAACACTGAGAATGGCCAGTATGCTAGTCTGACGTATTCGGGTCATAAATTTTGGACATCTCCTCTTTTTGCCATTTCGTGCAACTTTCAACAAAATTACGGGCGAGAAAAGGAAATCCGTAAAAGTTCAGATGGATATAGCTAGCCAAAAGATTCTTGTAAACCAGCCCTTCTTTGCTTTTCCTCCCCTTTTCGCATACAACGTAAGCATGGGAAAAAGACTTATTATCCGATAATGCCCCCACTAGATTCGAATAATGGAATTCGTGTCCTCGGATCTCGTTTCCCTGATAACCAATTATGTTATCCTGAAAGAGCTCAATGGTTCTGTAACCCATTGTAAGTCTTTTCCCCATCCTGCAAGACAAAGGAATCACTCCTACCATCGGATGGCAGCAAGCTTCGAAGTCGATTATTTCACGGCTTAGGTACGCCATACCTCCACATTCTGCATAAGCAGGCATACCAGATTCAACCGAATTCCGTATATCAGCCTTCATCCGTTCATTGAGTGCAAGTTCTTTTGCATAGACTTCTGGAAAACCACCACCGATATAAAGACCTGTAGAACCGGCAGGTAATTCTTTATCTTTTAGGGGACTGAAATTAACTATTTGGGCACCATGCACTTCAAGAAGTTCAAGATTTTCCTGATAATAGAAGTTGAAAGCTTTATCTTTGGCTACTGCTATGCGAACATTTTTCTTTATAGCTCGTTTTGAAAAAATGACGGGAGAAGACACTTCCAGCGAAGGAGCTGTGTGTGAGATATTTATAATAGCTTCTATGTCCAAAGTCTTCTCTGCCATTTCTGCCAGATTGTCAATTTTTTCTTGGCTCCTGGTTTCAATTGCGGGAACAAGCCCGAGGCGTTGCTCCTCAAAGGCAATCTGGGTGTTTTGACTGAGATAACCCAGTACTGGTATATTTGTTTGCTTTATAGCGTCTTTAACTATCTTATAATGCCTTGGATTACTAACCCTATTAATAATCACACCAGCAAGGTTTACGTGGGCATCAAAGGCTTTATAGCCTAATACTACGGCCGCTGAGCTTCGGGCCATATTGTTTGCATCCAGAATTAGAACAACTGGAGACCTTAAAAGTTTAGAAACTTCAGCCGTGCTTCCTTGTTCGCTCAAACCTTCGTATCCATCATATAGTCCCATTACTCCTTCAATTATTGCTATACTCAGGGGTGAGGAATTTCGGCTAAATAGGTCTTTAACTGTCTCCGGCAGTGTCATCCAACTATCAAGATTTCGGCACGCACTTCCTGCTGCCTGCGTCAGATAACCAGGATCAATATAGTCGGGACCTACTTTATAGGGATGCACACGATAACCTCTCTTTCTTAAAGCGGCAATGATACCCACTGTGCTGGTGGTTTTCCCTACTCCACTTGCTGTCCCTGCAATAAGTATCCGGGGTAACTTCACTTTTTCACCGCCTGCTTACATACTCACCTAGTAGAGAGTCTTTCAGTCGATAGTCGGGAGTATAATTTCCACTGCCCGCTACCGACTTCCCACTGACGACTTTCGTGCGTGTCTTAGCCGTATGTGGGCTGAATCTATAGTTACCATATATAAAGGAAGAGCGATTAGCCTGATTTCTTTGTATATTTTCATCTATTCAAATAACTCTGGATGGATCACTTCAGCTATTTTTCTCAGCCCCATTACGATGCGCGGCCCCGGACGATTCACCAGGTGCTCTTCAATAACAAAGACTTTTCCTTCCTTCACGGCCTTAAGATTTTCGAAACCAGATCTGCCTTTGATTTCTCCAGGGTCACTCATGCTGCCCGATGCTGCCAGATATATATCGGGATTTTCGTGCAGTAAGGTTTCTAAACTGAATTGGGGATATTGGCCTTTACTACCAGCCGCTATGTTTTTACCACCAGACAATTGGATAATATCATCGATAAAAGTTCCTTGGCCCGCACTCATAAACGGTTCTTTATAAAGCTCGTAAAATACTTTTGGTTTTTCTTCATCGTTAAGTATTTCTGTCTGCGATTTCACCTGTTCTAGCGCTTTTTCCATTTCACCGCTCAATTTCTCAGCTTGAGATAGTTTGCCGGTAATCGCTCCAACTTTTCTCACTGCATCTATTGCATCTTCAATCTTTTTGGAGTCCAGAACAAATACTTTTGCTCCAACCTCTTCCAGTTTGGAAACTACTGACTTTTGTACCCCTCCCGTAGAGAGAACGAGATCAGGTTTCAAAGATACTATTTTTTCAATATTTGGTGTCGAAAAACCACCTATTTTTTCTTTTTCCTTTGCTGCAGCAGGATAATCACTATAATCATCAACACCCACCACTTGTTTTTCCAAACCGAGCGCAAAAAGTATCTCGGTATTACTAGGAGCAAGGGAAATAATACGGTTTGGTTTTTTTTCTAAATTTATCTCTTTCCCGGTGTCATCTTTAACTGTTAAAGGAAAAACTTCAGCAGGTTTTATAGTCTTTGGTTCCGTGGTATCCTTTGGCTTGCATCCTGTTAATGTCAGCATAATCAGAATTGATATTACCGCCGTTCCTATAATAAATTGAGTGTAACTCTTCAATCTATCTCCTTTCATTTCTCATCTGCTATAACTTCTCTGATTAGTTTGCTAAAATTAACAGTATCCACTTACGCAGGTATAATACCTATTACAGCCCTTTTGTCCGGAAAGTGAATCCGTAAAGAAACTATCAAAGCACAGGTAAGTTTTTTCACGAAAAAACAAAAATCCTCAGCCCTCTGGCTGAGGAAAATATTATATATACACCACCTCACTCCCCGAAGGCATTTGATTGCTCCAGGCAGGTCTCCTGACTCCTGATGTCGGTTTGCTTCTTGCCTTCCCACCCTGCACTTATTTGAGTTCTAACCCGTTATTATCAAAATGTTTACATCTAACACTATTTTTGTGGTATACCGAGTTTTTCCTCAAACAGGTGCGGGACAGTGACTTATATAACGAAGCGAAAATATCAGTTACAGTGGCGGGCCCGCGGCCGGTTCTCACGGCCTTCCCTATTCTCCGCGCACTTACTTGAGAGCCAAGTTCTCGGTTGAAACAATGTCAATTTGCTTGCCAATTTTGTACTGTCTCGGACTTTGCGCTCAAGTAAGTGCGCGGCACCTGGATGTTTATTCTGTTTTAAAAGATGTAAAAACTATACCAATAGCTAGCCTAAATGGTCAAGCTAAATTGTGAAATTCCCTGCAGTATAAATCCTGCCTGCTCTTTTCTAAGAATGGTTATTTATTTTGTTTCAAAAGAATGCAGTTCTCTTCCTTACGAAAAGATGTTGTTTCGAGCTTCACCTCTCCAAAAATATGGAGAAGTCATTCGATAATGTCTATAATGCTTCTATATTCATAAAATCTTTTAGGGATTCAATTTCGTTTTTGTTTAGAAGCCTGTAAGCTCCTTTTGGAAGACCTTCCAGGGTAAGCGGCCCCAGCTTAATCCGCTTCAAGCTTATGACCGGATGGCCGATAGCTTCACACATTCTGCGGATCTGACGCTTCCAACCCTGGTGAATTGCTATCTCAAGAGCAGTTCGGTTTTTTGTTTGCCAGAGCTTTTCAATACCAGCAGGTGCAGTCTTTCCTTCTTTCAGGACTATTCCCTTTCTTAGCCTGTTTAACTTCACTTTACCAGGTGTTCCTTTGACTACTACCTTATATATTTTGTCAATTTCATATCGTGGACTGGCAAGTTTATTAGCCAACTCTCCATCATTGGTTAGCAGCAAAAGGCCTTCTGTGTTTTTATCCAACCTTCCTACTGGAAATACTCTAGTTTCAGATTTTACGAGATCCACAATTGTAGGTCTGCCATGTGTGTCTTTAACTGTTGTAATATATCCCGAGGGTTTATTAAGTAGTATGTATACCTTTTTCCCTGGAGGTGAGATTCTTTTTCCTTTTACTTCAATTAGGTTTTTGCTAGGATCAACTTTAAAGCCTAGTTCTTTTACCACCCTACCATCGACCTTAACTGCTCCAGCCAGTATAAGTTCTTCGCATTTTCGTCTAGAAGCAACTCCTGCTTCGGCCATTAGCTTATGAAGGCGAACCAAAGAATAGTTGCTGCTTTGCCCTGCTTTTCGCTCCATGGCTATTCCAGTTACCCTTCTGCCAAGAGAGGATTCAAGGGCCGCAGAGACAATGGATTCAAGTTAATATTTTTCAAAGATTTTATTAGTCCCCTTAGCATTCTTGCGTTTTTCCTAATATAGACCTCTTAACAAAACTTATGTGTTTTCTGTCAAGCAAGCAATTCCTTGTTGTTCTTTAACACTTTATAAATTTACTTGACCACTATAATCCTTTTATTTCATTGGCTTTGCAGAGGAGGCATAGTTGTCCCAGTTGTTTCAGTATCTGAGCTAAAATCACCTATCTCTTGAGGTGACAATTCTTTCTGTTCAACTTGTTCTTCAGAAGTTAAATTAGCTCTTATTTGCTCCTTAGTACTTTCGTCAGGCTCAAAGCTTTCTAGAGAGGGGAGCTCCGATATATCTTTTAAATTAAACTTTTCTAGAAACGCTTGAGTCGTCCCATAAAGAAAGGGGCTCCCCGGAGACTTTTCCCTTCCCAACTCTCTTATCAATCCTTTATCTTGAAGTGAATAAAGCACTGCATCAACGTTTACTCCCCTGATCGCACTAATTTCTGCCCGTGTTACCGGTTGCTTATAGGCAATAATAGCCAGTGTTTCAATAGCGGCCTGGGTCAGTCTTCTGTAATCAGAGCTAAGTACGAGCTTCTCTACGTAGGCTGCATACCCCGGATGAGTATAAAAGCGGTATCCACCACTTATTTCTCTCAATTGAAATCCTCTATTCTGGCTTATATATTCCTTCTGCAGCTCATTTATTACTGAAATAATTTCACTTTCATCTTCACCAGTAAGCTCACAGAGCCTTTTTTGGGTTAAAGGTTCGTTTGCTATAAAGAGAAGTGCTTCGATAATGCCTCTTAAGTCGTTTTTGTTTAGCACCATAATTCTCACCTATCTTTAGTAATTGTTAAATTTATATTAGAAAATAGCACATTATGTCATGGTAAAGATGTACTGTCACTATTTAAAAAATCTTTGAGAAGCTGGACTTGAAGATTGCCGAAAGTTTCATTTTGATCTACATAGACTATACCATTTCTTAACAGCTCAAGCAGGGCAAGGAACGATACAATTATCTCAATCTTGTTTTCACACTCTGCTGTAAGTCTCCTAAAGCTGGCTTTTTTAAATTTTTTCAACAAGGACATCATTTTCTCGATTTGCATTTCTACTGTTATGTTTATAGGACTTATATGAGATAAGCTGATTACCTGATTTTTCCTTGTAATGAAATCATAATAGCATTTAGCGATATCTGTAAGCAGTATATCCTGAAAAAAATCCGGCTGAAGGTGTGTAAACTTTTCTTCCAATCTAACATCCCTTGAATATATTCGACCACAGTCATAGCTCCTTGCTGTTAAGGCAATGGAGGCATCCTTAAATTTTTTATATTCTATCAACCTAGAAATTAATAAATCTCTAGTCTCTTGAGGACTTTTATCTTCTGTTTCCGGTTCTTGTTTGGGAAGCAGAGAGTTAATCTTTATTTCAATCAGAGTAAGTGCAATTAATATAAACTCACTTGTTACTTCAAGATTTAGATCTTTCATTTGGCGCAGGTATGTTAGATATTCCTTGGTTATCCTTGAAATAGGAATATCATAAATATCAAGTTTCTGCTTCGTTATTAAATTAAGCAAGAGATCAAAAGGGCCCTCAAATACCCCAAGCTTTACTTGATACATATTTATACTTTCTCCCTGTTATATATAGCCTCTTCCTATAAAGATGCGAACAAGAAAGTTTGTAATTGGGCCAATTACGCTCCAGAAAAAACTATTAAAAAAAATTAGAATCAGAAAGATTATGAGAATACCGTAGCGCTCCATGGCTGCGTACTTTGGAAGCATGTGATTCGGAATAAGCGCTATCACTATTCTAGAACCGTCGAGAGGTGGTATAGGAATTAGATTAAATATTGCCAGAACTACGTTTATAAGAACCAAATATAGCATAAAGGTAGGAATCAAAGGAAGAAACAAAAAGATATTTGTGCGCAGTATAAAGCCTGCAATAGCAGCAAGCAGGAGGTTAGAACCGGGTCCAGCGAGACCAACGTACATCATACCCTTTTTTGGTTCTGAAAAATAAGCGGGATTTACAGGTACTGGTTTTGCCATTCCGAAAATGATAGAAGAACCACTGGCGATTAGCAGCAGAGGTAAAAGTATAGAGCCAAAGGGATCAATATGCACAATTGGATTTAGACTTAATCTACCTTGCTGTTTTGCAGTAAAATCACCTAAAAATTCAGCCACTTTGCCGTGTCCATATTCATGTATTACAACTGCCATAATTAATGCAGCAATCTGTAAAATTATTGCTACTATCAAGTACCCTTCTCCAGACTAGTTATTTTTTCTACCGCAAAGTCTAATTCTTCCTCCTTAGACCGGATAAGACCATCAAGTTTCGCATTGAGAACATGAATTAGCACTTTCTGGTAATTAGGTGACGGTTTAAAACCGGCCTGTCTTAGATCTTTACCGCTTATTGTTAAACGCAAATCTTTAAGATTTGCCAGATAGTATATAATTCTCTGTCTAACGGATTTCTGTGATGATTTGGCAAAAACGTAGATCAAAGATTCATGCGGAAGCTCCTTAAGCATGTGATATAGCTTGCTGTTTCTAATCTTAGTACTGGACGATAGAGCTTTAAGTATCTTAGGTGCATCTACAACGCCTTTAACAATATTGTGAGCCTCTGTTTTTCGAAATTTCATATTAAATGTCCACATCTTTATTTCTTCTTTTGTTAGGTGGCTTAAGAGTGCCATCATATATACAAGCCATTTCTTATTGTGGTCAGTAAAGTAATAATCAAGTTGAGAGAAGGCCTTGGATATACGCTTTAAAAATAGGTTTAGCCCAGTATTTATAACCAGTTTGGGATGCAGGGCTTTAAGCGCTCCAATGTCCTCTAATCTTTCTAATGACCGCCATGGTTCTTTCTCAGATAAAATAAGAATAAGTTCATCACGCATTCGAGCATTTGTTAGTTCTCCCACTAATTCCATCTCAATTGCTTTATGAGCAAGATTTTCTGTCTCAGGTTCTATGTGGAACTGATAGCGCTGCTCAAACCTTACTGCTCTAAAAATACGAGTTGGATCCTCAATGAAGCTCAGATTATGAAGAACCCTTATGTGTTTCTTAGCTATGTCTCTCTGGCCACCGTAGTAGTCAAGTAGTTCGCCAAATATGCTTGTATTAAGTGATAATGCCATTGCATTGATTGTAAAATCTCTCCGTCCCAAATCTTGCTTAACCGTACTTAATTCCACTTTGGGAAGAGCAGCCGGATATTCGTAAAATTCAGTTCTGGCAGACGCAATATCTATTCGGAACCCGTTCGGCAAAATTACTACCGCTGTACCAAACTTCCTATGGGCTTTTAATCTTCCTCCAATTTTCTGTACAATTCTCTCACCAAAGTCAATCCCATCCCCTTCAACGACTAGATCAATGTCAAGATTAGGCTGGTTGAGAAGAATGTCTCTTACGAATCCACCTACCAAATATATATTGTATCCACTTTGTTCGGCAAGCTTACCCAGCCTCCGAAGAAGAATCTGGATTTCTCCTGGTAGAAGAGATTTTATTCTCTCAATTATTTCCCCTCTCGTTAGCTCGGCTGGTTCTTTAGCCTCTTTTGACTCCTCAAAGTAGCTATAACCATGCAGAGCTTTGAGTACATCTTCACGTGTTATAATACCTATGTTTTTACCATTTTCTGTTACTAAAATATAGCCAATATCCTGCTCAGACATTATCTGTTCTACTTGATGGAGCACTGTTTCAGAAGGTACCGAAACTATTCGGTGTGACATAAAGCCTTTTACCGGAGCGTGAAGAAGTCCATAAGTACTTGCTTTTGCCAAATCCTTTCTGGTTATTATCCCCACCAACTTTTTATCTTCAGTTACTAAGATACCTTGGTAGTCATATTTTAAAAGCAATTTATTTGCATCGGCAATTGATATGTAAGAATCTAAAGTATGTATGTGCTCTGACATTATTTCTTTGGCAGTTAAAGGAGGTTTTGCTTGAGTCTTCAATATTTCAATTATCCGGCGTTCGATGGAAGAAAAATCAGTCTCCTTAGAAACTGCGGAAGCGGCTTGCGGATGACCTCCTCCTTCAAAATATGAAAGTACACGTGCCACATCTATCTCATCAAGCTTACTTCTGCCAATTATATGAACACGCTCTCGCATTCTAACAAAAGTAAAAACTACATCGATATTTTCCAGGTCGCTTATCTTATGCGTGAGAACTGATACATTATCTATATATTCGTCCGTATCAGCATAAGCGAACATTACTGGAATACCTTTAATGTTTTTAAGATTAGCAGTCTTTAATAAAACCATCATTAATTTGTGCTGTGCCTCAGTTATGGTTGGATTTAGAAAACGATGGATTACCTCTATATTAGCCTTCTGGCCAAGTAAATAGGCTAGAGATTCTGCATCCATATAAGTAGACGTAGGATAAGTAAGTGACCCTGTATCTTCATGAATGCCCAAGGCGAATAGAGTGGCCTCTAAAGGAGATATCTTGATCTGTTTTTCTCTTATGAGATTCACAAGAATTGTTGAAGTTGCACCCGTTTCTTCATAAAAATCTTGGTCGGTTTGCATATCTTCTGCTGTTGGTGGATGGTGGTCAAAAACAAAAATTTCTGCATGATGACCTTTTGCTACTTCTGATAATTCTCCTAACCTATCAGCTATCCGTGTATCGACAATGACCATTCTCCTTATGTCCTTCTTCTCAATCTGTTTAGGCTCCTCAAATTGGAATATGTCCTGGTAGAGAGAAATGAAATCCCTTACATTCCTATTTTGTGCTCCAACCAGTACCATTTTTGCCTCTGGATATAGCTTTTTTGCTGCAACCATTGAGGCCAAAGAGTCAAAATCAAGATTGATATGACTAACAATAACTTCCATATTTTTTACAATTCTCTCATTTAAAGCCAAAACAAGAACACAAAGCTGTCCGTCTGCACTGTTTCCGGTTCAGGTTAACAGCCTGCAGGTAGCTAAAAGTCCGGATAGAAAACAGAAGGGTTCAAAGATTCAATAATCCAAGTTCAATTAAATGTTAAAAATATTTCATCATTCGAGTCCTGGACTCCCTGCTCCCTGGAACCCTTTCATATTTAATTATACCAGCAATAAAAGGCAGATGTTCATCATACCTTATTTTAGAATTTGGTAAATTAGCGGTGATTTAACCGGTTTTTCTTTGTATACCTGGAAGGCCTGAGCAAGAATCTTCTTTGCTTTCCCAAGTTTTGCCTGTTTGTTAGAATAAACAATTGCGAGATTCTCGCCAAGTCCTACTTTATCACCGACCTTTTTGTTTAATCTGATACCCACCGCATGGTTAATCTCTTCATCTCTTTCTAATCTTCCAGCTCCTAGAACTAGTGATGCCTCACCCACTAATAAAGCATCTACGGTATGAACAAACCCTGATTTATGTGAAACCAATTGATCCTTTAGTTCAGTTTGAGGAAAACTGTTAGGAGCAAGAAGCATATCTATTGTTCCTCCTTGTGCCCTTACTAACTCCAAAAACGTTTTCCAGGCGCGACCTTCCTTTAACTGCTTAGTCAAAATTCTTTTTCCATCCTCTGAAGTTTTGACTTTGCCGGTCAATAATAGCATTTGGGCTCCTAATACCAGGCATAATTCAGTCAAATCTTGAGGCCCATTATCGTGCAGCGTATCAATAGCTTCCTTGACTTCTATAGAATTTCCAATTGCGTATCCCAACGGTTCATCCATTTTACTTATAACAGCACACATTTTACGATTTGCACTTTTGCCGATAGCAATCATAAGGTTTGCCAGATCCTTCGCCTCTTCAAGAGTGTGTATAAAGGCACCTTTTCCTGCTTTTACATCAAGAATTATTGCACCAGCACCAGCTGCCAGCTTCTTACTCATCACGCTACTGGCGATAAGAGGAAGGCTGGAAATAGTAGCTGTGACATTTCTTAATGAATAGATCTTTTTGTCAGCAGGTACTAGATTTTTACTTTGACTGGCAATGGCAATGCCGATTTTTTTTACCTGCTGAACTAACTCTTCCGCTGACAAGTCAACTCTTAGTCCAGGAATGGATTCCAGTTTATCCAGTGTTCCTCCAGTATGACCGAGTGCTCTTCCTGAGAGTTTTGCTACGGGAATCCCTGCAGAGGCCACTAATGGTGCCAACACCAAGGTTGTCTTGTCTCCAACTCCACCTGTGCTGTGTTTATCTACTGTAAGCCCCGGGACTGAACTCAAATCCAAAGTATCACCAGAGGATACCATTGCTTGAGTAAGGTTTAAGACCTCACTTTTCACCATTCCCTTTACATAAATTGCCATAAGGAAAGCTGACATCTGATAATCGGGAACTGTACCTCTGGTGAACTCCTGAACAATAAAATATAGTTCTTCCCAAGAGAGCACCAATCCGTCCCTTTTCTTAGCTATTATCTCAATAACATTCATAATTACTTAAAACCTTTGATTCTTATTTATAGCCGCTTTTTATTATTTGGTCTATTGATAATCCAGGTTATTGCTTGAATAAACAGGGCCGAAAAGATAAGCAAGAAGAATACTATGTCGAAGCCCTTCACCAATTTGAAAAACCTGTTTTACCAGCAGAGCTGGTTTGAACGAAATACGCTTTTCCCTATTTCCATACAAAAGATTTTTTGAGCGCATTCATCTGCTTTGTATGAGCAAAATGTATCAACCTATCTCCATATTGCATATTATTAATTAAGAACAATTGTTTACCCTTTAATTTTCTGCTAGATTGCCAGAAAACGGCTGTAAGAATAATTTTTAACTATAAAGTTTTAAACTTATTTAGATTATATATTAGACTCGAAGAGTGAATGAGGTGATTTTAAGGAAGATGGGTTAACCAAGATAACCTTGCTCGTAATCCTATCACCAAGCAGTAGCTTCGAAGGTTTTCTGCCTTACTATATCCACAGTCTGTCCTTTGGTCAATTCCGCCAAATCCTTAACCTTCATTTTTATTGAATCAGTATGAGTACCGCCACTAAAAATAATATTATCACGGTCTAGTAATCGTTTATCAATATAAACGGGAAGGCCAAACAGTTCTCCTATAGGAGGTATTGCACCTATATCAAACTGCGGAAAATTTTCCGACATCTCTTCTTCAGTCATTAATCGCGCATGAGAAGAATTCATGACTTCTCGGAGCTTCTTTACATCAATTCTCTGACCACCGGGAATAACAACAAGTGCTTGTTTGTCTCTTGTACTGATTACTAATGTCTTTGCTATCTCGTCAGCCTCAATTCCCAGTTCCTTTGCTTCTTCAACTGTGCTGAAAACCTGTTCATGTGAAATAGTCTGATATTCAACATTGTGCTCGTCCAGATATTCACTTACTGCTTTTTTAATTGACATTGTTCCCCCCCTTCTTTAAGTCAAGGGTAAAAATTCTTTTCACAACCTCTTGATCCTTGCCTAAAACGCCAAGATTTTCGTTATTCACCTCTACACGTACCGCACCAGCATTTCCTACTTTAAGCTCCACCTTCTCCTTGCCATTCCATTCTTTATAGTTTCCCGGGGCAAGAGTTCCCTGATAAATGACCGTATTGTCCGCTTTAACCCATATCCAACTAGGTTGTTTGTCTACCCAGAGTTTTATGGTTACTTCAGATGGCGGCTGTACTAATTCTTGTTCAACCGGAGATGATTCTTTTGGTGATTCTTTTGGTGGTTGTTTAGGTGATTCCTTCTTAGTAACAACATTCGAGGGGCTTTTACTGGACACAGACAGCTTTGGTCCTGGCCGGTCTGCCCATTTCCAGTTAGCTATTCCTATTAAGAACAGCACAGTTATTAAAGAAATAAGACCGAACATCAATCGTCTTAGTTTTTGTCGTCTTTTTCTTTCGAATGAGGAGAGAATTACTAATGGTACCTTACTAGAAACATCCTCTTTGGTCATTATTTGCATCGAGCCGAGGAGCGGATGCGGATCGAGACCCAAGTACTCTGCGTAGTCCTTTATAAAATATTTTACATAATCTCTGCCTGGTAACTTCTCAATTCTTCCTGCTTCTATTGCTTTGATAAAGTCTTCGCGTATATGGGTTGCTTCTACTACCTCGCTGACTGCTTTACCTTGTCTTATTCTCTCCTTTGCGAGAATTTGACCCGTATTACTCATAACCATCTCCTAGCTTGAGCTAGATGTGATGGCTTCTATTCCTATATACCATTATTAAACAATTTTGAAACTCAACTGTATTTGCGAAACTAGCACAAATCTATTCTATTCGACAGAATAATTAACTTGTATAACTAATATAACTGATTTTCTTTATTTGTAAATTGAGCTATTCCATTATTTTGTAAACCATATCGTGTTCACGAACATGCTCAGTTACCTTGAGACCAATAGCCTGCCCAGGATCTGCAGACTGAACTTGTTCATGTTCAATTTGCATTGATTCTACTTCCTGTTGGAAATCTGTGGTTGAGCCTTTAACGCGAACTGTGTCACCAACTTTCAATTCATCTTCCAATTCGATGATTGCTACACCAATTTTATTGAAATAATGAGTAACTCTTCCTACCTGTTTTTCTTCCATCTTACCTCCTCCCCCAATACTTACGTCCTTAGTGCCTAATTAGATATTGTACATAAAAATCCTCTTTATAAACAAGAAAGCTTTATGTCTAACAACTAAATACCAATAGCAGCAATACATTGAAACATGCATTTCTTGCACGCTTGGCCGTTTTCTGCGTCCATAGCATTTTCGCATCATCTGTTACTTGAAATTTCCTTTCATTTAGCACATACGTCTTTAACACGCAGGGTGCTCTCTTTTTTACTATCTGCTAAAATAGCGATATTAGCTATTAGGAGGTGCTTTAAATGGTAAAACATAATATAAAGACATTTTTCGATGACAATATGGATATTTTAAAGTTTATTCAGAAATTGGGCGAAGTTTATCCTCATCTACCACAGACAACCAAAGAAAATCCAGTTCTTGATAAGATTAACGGCCAAATATCTGATATCTTAGCTAAGGTGATACGATCACTTCTTGATTCACCCTTAGCTATCAACACAGTACCTGACGAACAGCTCGTTCATATATTCTTGGACAAGGATGGAGCCAGGTGTAAAACCCTGGAACAGGCTGCCTATGTAGTAACTTTCCCTAACTCAGCTTCAACTCTTATGAAGATATTTGATCTAGCATATAAAAAGGAAAAATTGGTTGTCGAGAGCGCGGAGGTAATAAAGATGAATCGAGAGCCAAAGGAGCCAGTTGCACGAAGATTGAAGGACTTAAAATAGAGCTAACTTAAACGTAAGGAGGGCCAAAACAACAATCAAAAATTTTACATACTTATCTTCATGGCTATATATTCGATGCTCTTTGTCGCTTTCGGGCTAAATCCCGCCATATTTCTAATCTGATGTATCGCTAACCATGGCTAATATTATAATACTTACATAAACTGATACGATATTAATTTTCTCTGTTAAACAAGTTGAAAAGCACATGGAAACCCAGGAGTTTCCACTATTTTAGTAGGGTTTAAATTCAGATTACCAAATGCCTCTTTTTTATTTATTTTGCTGTATTTTCCATATAAGCTATGTTAATAGTTCAATCAGAATAACACTGTTATTGGATAGGCCTCTTGAAGTTTAAGGAGCTTACATAGATTATGAAGGAGATAGATCGATATATTTGTCTTAAGATAAGAATTCGAAGACGCCCAGCTAACGGTGGGACCGCCTGAATCTCTCCCCCGCGCATAAACAACACCGTATTTTATGGCTGTTCTAGTAAAGAAAATGATTATCCGGTGTATTAATGATATCATCTCTCAACGAGTTCTTAATTATGTGTATGGAGAGCCTATGTTTCTATATCTCTAAAGAAGCTCTCTCCTTCTATAGATGCTTTAAAGTGCATAAATTCAGCGATAGTTCTTCCCACATCCGACATATTGCGGATTCCAAGATTTACTCCTGCCTTAATCCTCTCTCCATAGATTAAAACTGGTACATATTCCCGGGAATGATCAGTGCTCGGTGTAGTAGGATCACAGCCATGATCAGCGGTAATAATGATGACGTCATTCTCGCCCAAGAGAGACAGTATTTCAGGAAGTCGACCGTCCACATACTCTAGACCCTCAGCATATCCTTTATAGTCGTTACGGTGTCCCCAGAGCATATCAAAATCAACCAAGTTGGTGAAAATTATTCCTTCAGTCTCTTCTCTAAGCTTTGTTAGTGTACATTCTATTGTTTCCTGATTGCTTCGGCAGTGAATATCTTCACTAATACCCCGTTGAACAAATATATCTCCTATTTTTCCTATTCCAAATGTCTTTATGCCTTCTTTTTGTGCAAAATCAAGAAGTGTTTTTGCTGGCGGTTTTATGGAGAAATCTTTCCTTCTTCGAGTTCGCGAAAAATTTCCGGGTGTTCCAATAAATGGTCTAGCAATAATCCTTCCTACAGCATGATCTCCTATCATAATTTTGTCTCGTGCAATTTTGCAGATGCGGTACAGCTCTTCAACTGAGATAATTGCCTCATGTGCAGCAACCTGGAAGACACTGTCAGCGGAAGTATACACTATCGGATAACCTGTTCGCATATGCTCTTCGCCGAGCTCCTTAATGATTTCAGTTCCAGAAGCCTGTTTGTTTCCTAAAACTTTCCTTCCAATCTTCTTCTCAAAGGAAGCAATGAGCTCAGCTGGAAAACCCTGTGAATAAACTGGAAAGCCTTTTGAAAGAATGACACCCATAAGTTCCCAATGGCCTGTAGTAGTATCCTTTCCTTTTGATAGTTCCTTCAGTTTCCCAAAAGCTGCCAAGGGACAAGGATTTGGTGGAACGCCACTTACCTTAACTATATTACCCAAACCCAATCTTCCTAAATAAGGAAGCTTAAGCTCTCCTATCGCATTTGCGGTATTGACGAGAGTGTTGCTTCCTGCATCGCCATATTTTGCTGCGTCAGGAAGCTCTCCAACTCCAAGACTATCTATGATCAGTATAATTGTTCGCTTAAATTTTATAGTTTGCATTGGCCCTAGGTTGTAGGCTCTAGGCTCAAGGCAACTAATTCTTTCCCTTAACCTTCAGCTTTGAACCTTAAACATTTTCAATTATCTTGCTCTTGGGTGCGTCTCCATGTAGATTTCTTTAAGGTCCTGTCTGGTAAGTTTAGTGTAGACTTGAGTAGTTGAGATAAATGCATGTCCTAGCATTTCCTGGATAGCCCTTAGGTCAGCTCCGGCCTCCAGAAGATGCGTGGCAAAACTATGACGCAGCGAGTGAGGATAAACTTTCTTGCTTATTCCTGATTGCTCTATGTACTGCTTGAAGATCTTCCAGCATCCCTGTCTGCTTAAACGTTTACCCCGTGCATTAAGAAACAGAGCTGAAGGGCGCGTCTTTTTAATTAGTCTTGGTCGGCCTCTTTCTAAGTAAGTGTTTGTGGCCTCCAAGGCATAACTTCCAATAGGAATGTAACGCTCTTTGGAACCTTTACCAAAACACCTTACGGTCCCGCTTTCCTTATCAATATCGTCCGTATCTAAACCTATGAGCTCTGATACTCTCATTCCGGTAGCATACATAAGTTCCAGTATAGCCTTATCCCTAAGCGTTAAAGGTTCATATCCTTTAGGTTGCTCAAGTATCCGGGTAACTTCTTCAACGGTTAAAACTATAGGTAGTCTTTTAATAAGTTTTGGAGAATGAAGCTCAGAAGTTGGAAGCTTAGAAACAAAACCCTCTCTAACTGTAAACTTGTGGAAAGACTTAATAGCAGCTAGCTTTCTAGATATTGTTGAAGGCGAATATCCTGATTTCTTAAGAAAGCTCAAAAAGTCGATTATGTCCAGGCGTTTCAAATTATCAATATCTTCTATACCCCTGACTGCAATAAACTGTAAATAGGAATTTAGGTCTCTTTCGTAGGCCTTAAGCGTATTAGCTGCCACACCTTTTTCAACAGATAAGTAGTTCAGAAATTCGCTTAATAGTTTCTTCGTCAATTTATGCATGTATTTTCTTAGGTCTTTTCTTGCTTTTGCAGATATCTATTTGCTAAACATATTCCCGCAATACTCTTTCCGTCTATTATTTTTGCATTACAAATCATTTCCACTGCCTCTTCAAGAGAAACATTTGCTAATTCAAGTATTTCATCATCACTTGGTTTGTGACGAGTTTCCCTCAAGTCTACAGCCAGATAGAGATAGAAATATTCATTACTATACCCTGGCGTAGTATAAAATTCGGCTACCTTTATTAGTTTTCCTTTATAGCCTGTTTCTTCCTTTAATTCCCGGTCTGCGCAATCCAAAGGATCTTCCTTTTGGGTCAGTTTTCCAGCCGGTATTTCCCAAAGTTCACCACCTGCAGGATGTCGGTATTGTTTTACCAAAATTACCTCTTTGTTTGTTGTTATGGGAACTATACCCACAGCTCCATTATGTTCTACTATTTCTCTTTCATGGATTTTGCCATCAGGCATCCTTACCATATCGACCCTGGTATTTATGATCTTTCCTGTAAATTTTGTATCTGAAGCTACTGTCTCATATTTCAAATTCTCATCTCCCTATACCCCAATTTACTTCTTAACAATCTGTGTAGCCACAATGCCAGCTGCACCTGCAGCCTGGAAGAAATCTGGCTCCAGTTCAATAGATCTTCCCATGGTTGAAACCTTAATATCTCTTTTCTTCAAAGCATTAAGTGTTATGTTGTTGGCAACAGTTTTAACTTTGTGCTTTGAGTATATATTGTATTTTCTAAACTGAGCTTCAACTATTTTAACCTTCCACTCTTCCATGCTGGGTAATACCACGGTAGCGGGCGACAGTGCTATTAAGGATAATGCGGTCAGGGAATGATGGCTAACTCCATAGTGCCGCTCTCTTTTGTCCTGGAAGCTGAGCCGGGGAATAGCAATGGCAGTGCCTCCCAAAGAATTTACCGCATTAATAATTGTTCCCTGCTCAATCCCGCTAAAACCCAGTATAGTATCCGTTCCAGCAACACCAGGCCCCATCATAACGACCGTAATATCTGCTTTCAAAACAGCCTGAGCGGCAGTAAGACCAGAGTAGATGTTTATTGCTTCCATATCACCGCCGAAGGCATTCCCAATTGTTATAGTGCCATCAATTAGACTTTTTTCTTTTAACTCAGCGATTAATTTGGAGAAAGTTATCGGTAAAGCGCCACCATCAGTCATAATGTAAGAGACTCTGAAGTCTGGATTTAACTCTTTGATGGTTACGCACACCGCCGGCAATTGGCTATGAAGTTCCCCTATGACTACCGCCATACCTTCAATACTTGTCTTGTCCTTAAGTAGTTCATGATGAGGGCTGTGTTGCTCTTCTGCTGCAAGACAGGCCATCTGAAGGGGAGTATAACGGAGTTTTATTATATGCCCGTGCAAAGCAGGAATAAAATCTTTTCGGCTTAAATTCCACAGAATAAAATGGGTACCTCCGGTTCCCAATTCCAGGTCAACTGCAGTTGTGTTCAGAATCACATAATCTCCGGCCTCCACCCCTCCTGTCATGAAATCATAGTTTACAGCAGGAATCTTATTCCCCCCCATCTCAACAGTTGCTTCTGTCAATCCATCTTGCTTTTTGATAGTTTCTATTACTATTCCCTGCCTAAATGCACAGTTTCCCATTTAACTTCCTTCAGGCACTAACCCTCTGCTGCTACTCTTACAATTTCTTGCAGATGTTTGGCAGCCTTTGTTAAATCACTAATCTGGATATGCTCATCAGTAGTATGAACATTGCGGTATCCCAGACTCAAATTTACAGCGGGTATCCCGGACTCATTAAATATGTTAGTGTCGCTTCCACCGCCGCTTGATACAAATTCCGTTTCAATATTTAACCTTTTTGCAGCTTCAACAGCAATTTTCAGTACCTTATCACTTGATTTCAGATTAAAAGAGGAATATACACGGCTAATCTCGATTTCAACCTGTGTCCCCGCTTTTAGGCTAGAATCTTTTAGACACTTTTCCATATGCTCAGTCTGTCTTTTAAGTTTTTCTTCAGAAAGACTTCGTGCTTCTCCTTCAAAATATGCATCAGGGGGTACGATATTCGGAGCTATACCTCCCTTTATCACGCCAACATTGGCGGTAGTTTCAGAGTCAATTCTCCCCAAATTCATAGCTGATATCGCGTCTGATGCCGCGACTATAGCATTTACTCCCTCTTCGGGATTCAGTCCGGCATGGGCAGCTTTACCTATAAACTTTGCCTTTATTGAATTTTGGGAGGGAGCACGAGTTACTATTCTACCCGTATCACCCTCACCATCAAAAACAAAAGCATAACGAGCTTTCAATTTCGAAAGATCCAGATTTTTCGAGCCCAGAAGCCCAATCTCCTCAGCTACAGTGAAGATAACTTCTATGTCCCCGTGTTTCAGATTATCCTCTCGAATACTTCTTAAAACCTCAATAATTACTGACATTCCTGCTTTGTCATCGGCGCCAAGAATAGTGTCACCGTTGCTCTTAATGGAATTAACCTCTATGATAGGAACAATTCCCTCACCAGGATTGACTGTATCCATATGTGCATTCAACAATATTGGTATACCTCTGTCTTGGTTCGCTGGCAAATATGCTATTATATTCCCGCTCTCTCCACCTATACTATCTCCTGCAGAATCAACGGTTACTTTTAACCCTAAGGATTTTAAACACTCAGCGGCATATTCGGCTACTCTTTTTTCTCTCAAACTTAAACTGCTGATTTTCACCAAATCCAGAAATGTCATTACAAGCCTTGATGATTTAATCATCNNTGGACAAATTAGAAATAATAACATTTTGCGCGAGCAGATGTGATTTAAACTAGCTTATTATTGAGGATTCGCTTTTTTCGCGCTCTTTCTTTCTTCGATATTCAAGAGCCGCACCTATAAACTCTCTGAAGAGAGGGTGTGGTCTGTCCGGACGAGATTTAAACTCTGGGTGAAATTGTGAAGCAACAAACCATGGATGTTCGGGAATTTCTATTATTTCAATTAATATTCCATCTGGAGAAAGACCGCTGAATAACATGCCTTTTGCTGCAAAGTCCTCTCTAAACTTGTTATTAACCTCATATCGATGCCGGTGCCGTTCTTGAACCAACTCTTTCCCGTAGGCTGCGTGTGCTTCACTTGCCGGCGCCAATTTGCAATCATAGAGTCCCAAACGCATTGTGCCACCCATGTTCTTTATACCTTTTTGTTCTGGGAGTAAATCAATAACTGGATAGGGTGTATCTGAATCGAACTCCGAGCTATTGGCATTTTTCCAACCTATTACATGACGGGCAAATTCCACTACTGCACATTGCATCCCCAGACATATTCCCAGGAATGGTATTCTTTTCTTCCTGGCATAACTTATTGCGCTGATTTTTCCTTCAATTCCTCTTATGCCAAATCCTCCTGGAACCAGAATTCCATCCATCTTAGATAATTTCTTTTCTACCTCTTTTGGTTCCAATGTCTCGGCATCCACCCATGATATTTCCACGTTACGATTGTGGGCAAAACCGCCGTGTGTTAGTGCTTCAACTACACTCATATAGGCATCGGGAAGAACAATATACTTTCCCACAATGGCAATTCTCAGTTTTAATCTTATGTTTCTTATCCTGTCTATTAAGTCCCGCCATTCATTAAGGTTAGCGTCTTTACATTTTAACTTAAGCTGCTTAACAACAATCTCATCCAGCCCTTCTCGATTTAGAATGAGAGGTACAGCATAAATTGTATCAGCGTTAACAGCTGATATTACTGCTTTATGGTCGATATCGCAAAAAAGAGCTATTTTTCTTTTGATTGCATCGGTTATAGGCCGATCAGATCGACAAACGATGGCATCCGGTTGAATTCCTATACTACGCAGTTCTTTTACACTATGCTGAGTTGGCTTAGTCTTCAATTCAGCAGGTGCATCTAAATAGGGAATTAGCGTTACGTGAATGTAAAAGACATTCTCCCTGCCAACATCCTTTTTGAACTGCCTTATAGCCTCCAGGAATGGTAATCCCTCGATGTCGCCAACTGTGCCACCAACCTCAGTAATTACTACATCAGTTTTGTTTTCACGTGCAAGAGTGAGTATGCGATCTTTTATCTCATTGGTTATATGGGGAATTACCTGAACAGTTCCTCCTAAAAAGTCTCCCTTTCTCTCTTTGCTGATAACAGACCAGTAAATTGCACCTGCTGTAACATTACTTGCTTTCTTTAAATTCTCATCTATAAAACGTTCGTAATGTCCGAGATCAAGATCAGTCTCGGTTCCATCATCAGTTACGAAGACCTCACCGTGCTGAAAAGGGCTCATTGTACCGGGATCGACATTTATATAAGGATCCAATTTTTGAATTGTCACTTTTAACCCTCTGGATTTTAACAGTCTCCCTAAAGAAGCTGCGGTAATTCCTTTGCCCAGAGATGAAACAACACCACCAGTTATAAATATGTGCTTAGCCAATTTCAACCCCCAATTAATCTTTCATTCTTCCCCATTCGTCAAATTTCTTCAAAGGGGTGATCTTCTCTACAGCCTTACTGATTGAGTACTTTTCTGTAGCAATCTGCAGGAGAATCAGTACTAACAGAATTACAAACTTTGCTAAGCCATCTGTCGAGACCACTAATGAAAATCCTACTGCTGCTCCCAATATGTTGCTACCTACATCTCCCAGCATAGCTCTTTCCTCAAGGTCTATTCTCAATAAAAGCATCGATGGCCCCAAGAAGATAGCTAACCATGGCCAAACCTGACTTTCTCTGGCCAGGAGAAAAAATGCAAACCAAAAAATTATGAATACTTTCAAAGCTCTTCCCGGCCTCAAATCTAGAAGATTAAAAGTATTGACGGAAAAAACCAGGATCAATGCATTTACTAATATATATATAGGTATTTTAGAAAATACTAATGCTATATAAAGAGAGAGTGCTCCGCTCCCCAGAGCTTTGAGCACTCCTGTAGTAAGTTTCCCCTGTCCAAATTGCTTAAAGTGTCCCAAAAAACCACTTACTGATCTATCTCCTAGCAGATCATCCAATATTCCAAAGAAGCCGACCCCCAAAATCCAAGCAGTCAATACATAAGTAATGTTTGAAGCTACATAAATATTTAGTTCAAGTAAAAGAGCTGTGATACCCAGTGATGCGACTAAAGCTAAAATCAAAATAATTCCTGATCCAATAGGAACAAGTTTACCACGAAAGTTTTTCCTTGTGTATCCCCCCGTCTCTAGAAGGTAGATAAAGAAGGGCGATATAACATAACTAATAACAGCTGATATTATTAGCAACCAAACAAACAAATAACCACCCTATTTTTTGCAAATCAACTTCGAACTTATCAGGGACTTAGTACCTTAGATTTAGGATTGATCATAAATTTATTCTAGACCCTCTTTGCTATAACCTTTAGCACATCAAAAAATTGTTTACCCCTATGTATAAAACCTGCTAAATCGCGGTAAGTCTCCCTATGAATCATATTGGTTTCTATTTCCAGAATTCTATATCCTGCCCGTACCGTATCTATGGTTAACCCAACTTCTATCCCAAATCCGTTTTCCAGCGTGCTTACTTTTTCTAAAACTTGTTTCTTAATAGCTCGCTGGCCAGATAAGGGTTCCTTGACTTCAATCCCACAACAGTGTTTAATTCCCCATAAACTTAATCCCTTTACTAAACCAAAACCACCTTTTACGTTAGGCGCTGGAAATATTGCTATTGTCATATCTGCTTTGCCGTCTATCAGCGGTTCAATGAGTTTCGATGCTTGATTTGCTGACTCAGCTAGGTCTCCATCAATGAGAAGCAGAATATCAAAATCTAATTGTTTTAAGGCATAATTTAAGGCCTTTCCTTTTCCCACGTTTCGCTCTAACCTTATTACTTCTGCCCCGGCTTTTTTTGCCTCTTCACCGGTTTTATCTATAGAGGCATCGTCAACTACTACTATTTTATCGATGACAGGTATAGTCTTGATAGCTCTAACCGTCGCAGCTATCCTTTCCTGCTCATTATATGCACTTACCAAAGCTATAACCTTAGATTTTAGCAATGCGATCCGATTTAAGGTGTTGGAAGGAATTTTTCAGCGGTTCTTTTTGTCCCAAAATGTCCACTAGCACCTTTCAAGACATATATCATAGCTGTTTTACCGTATACTGTATCAACATTGTCAATAGTAGACCTGACACCAATGTTTTTGTATTCCTTAACATACGATGTTTCAGAATCAGTCGGTTCTGCCACTACTATGTTTGCATTTAAATTTGTTAGTTCACTCATAAAGGGGAGAAGAAAGTTATTCAGGAAATTGTTGCCAGATTTCTTTTCTTCACCCATAATTATTATTACATCAGGGGTTCTTTCTAATGAATTCTCGACAGCAATAATATTTAAATTATTCAGAAGCGATATAAATGCCGGATCTTTCGTTCCCAGAATCCCATTAGCCAATTCCTTTGCAATCCGATTCTCGTAATCTGCACCGGTCAATACTTCTTCACCAAAGTAGGTAGAGAGCTGTTCTGTTACTCTTTGATCTTCAAGGTTTAGTGAGATGGAGTTGATACTCATTACCGAGACTTTTGCATTTGTGAGCGAAAGGGCATCAACTAACTCCTTCTTCAAGTTAACAGATGAATGCGGAATTACAAACAATAGCACCTGTTTATCTATTAGTTGGTTGCTTGCCAGATCAATAAAAACCCTATCAGCATATTCTTGTGACTGTCTGAGGCGTGTTCGCATATTGCTGTTCTGAGATCGCAGATCGTTTATTTGTGTCTGGATCTTTTGAACCAGAGCCTTTTGCTGTTCCACCAGCAAACCTTTGTCAACTACAACGCTTCCTAATAGTATGCCTATGGCTAGAGCAAGAAAGACGGCTATTAGAGAAACTATATATGCTCTCATATCAAACATTTCAGAATCCCCACAGACTTTTGTTTGAATTTTCCAATGCTAGAACCTTATACACCAGACTAGATTCCAATCCAGAGACGGACATTCCATATTATAAGCCTTAGCAGGGCTTTTATCGTGGGAGAAACTAGAATTATAACCATTACAGTTATTAGAGCCGCTGCAAGCAAAATAAGAAGATGGGAAAACTTAATTGTACTTTTATATAGTTTGCTCACACCTTTAGCATCTACCAGTTTGCTACCTACTCGCAATCTCACAAGAAAGGTACTGGCCATTCCTTTCCGACCTTTGTCCAGAAATTCAATTAAATTAGCATGGGTGCCCACGGCAACTATTAATTCAGCTCCCATCTCATGGGCTAGCAACAGAGCAATGTCTTCGCTTGTTCCTGGGGCTTTGAATATCTGCGGTGTTAAATTCAGATTCTTTATTCGTACCAGGCCAGGAGCTTCTCCGTCGGGATAGGCATGAACAATTAGCTCAGCCCCAGAGGCCAGAGCCTCTTCGCTTACACTGTCCATATCTCCAATAATAATATGTGGTTGCAAACCTTCTGCAATTAAGGCATCTGCACCTCCATCTACTCCTATCAATATAGGTTCTATTTCTCTGATATAAGGTTTTAAAACCTTGAGATCGGCTCTATAATCGTGACCACGTACAACTACCATTGTGTGCTTGCCTTTTATTACAGTCTCTATTTCTGGTAATTCTACCTTCTCAAAGAAAAAGTCTTTTTCTTGTTTTATGTATTCAAGGGTGTTAGCTGCAAACTTTTCAAGCTCAGCCCCTAATCCAACTTTTGCTTTTTCCATTAATTCTACGCATGTATCCAAATCTAAAACATCACCCTCAGTAAGAAACTCACCATCTAGGAATATTTTGCCTCCGTCAATAGTCAGTTCATCACCATTATCTACCTTACTGAATATATCTTCTCCAACATTATCTATAAAATGTATACCGTAGGAACATAGTAAAAATGGACCTTGGTTAGGATAACGACCGGTAATAGAGGGTTGAGCGTTTATAATTACTTCCACTCTCTTTTCCAGAAGGGCTTCCGCTGAGACCTTATCTAAGTCAGCATGATCGATTATTGCGATTTCTTTGGAATTGAGTTCTTTAATCAAATTTTTAGTTTTTCTATTAAGCCTAGCTTTTCCTCTAAAGTACAAAATTAGTCTCCAGTCCATCTAAAATACATTAGGTGCCTGGCACTCCTTGTTCTGGAACAAAAGGATTCACTTGAAGGTGAATGTGTCCAAATTTATTGCCCGAGTATCTCTCAATTTGTGATTGAATTTGATACAGTGGCCGTATATCCGCAAGAACAGTATGCCCCCATTTTACTTTGTCCCCTACTTTTACCCTCAAATTTTCTAGATGAATTATTGCGACTCGTAAACCGGGATATTCTTCAGGCATTATTTCGAGATGAAAATCCTCGTATTTCCCATACAGAAAGTAATGCTTAATTTTTGTAACCTCTCCGTCTACCGGGCTTCTTATTTCCGTACCCGGCTCAACGACAATATCAACAGCAGAAGTAGCTGACGTCCCGCGCCCCCTCTGGTTTAAGATAAAAAATGGGATGTTGCCCTTTATAACAGGTATTTCTTTACTCATATTCTTGGGATTATCATTGCCCACACAATACCCTATCGGCTGCAATCCAAAAGTCTTTGGATTTTCTGCCTCGTGGTATCCAATTGTAATAGTCTTACTTGCATCACTGGGCAAGTATATAATAATGCCTGTTCCTGCTACTTTAGCAAGAGGGGGAAATCCCTTTACAGATTTTTCTTCTAGGCCTCTTTTTATCTTCTCACTGTTAGGAGCTTTCCCGCTCTTTGTAATAACAAACCAAGAAACTCCAAGCAGAAGAATAAACGAAAAGGATATTGCTAAAACTGGTAGCCTTATTTTCTTCTCATTGTCGAACCCGAAATGGTAATTTATCTGTTTCCAATAGATTTTCTTTCTTCTCCGATACATTCTCACCAGCTTACTGCAACTTAACCTTTTCCTCCTGCAGAAGAACTAGTTTGTCTACCGCCAAAGTCGGAAAAAGGCACCTGCTAACGGATACCTAATTTTTCACGAACCAGATAAAAAAAATCATGATGTTGTATTTTAATCAGCTTCAGAGAGCGGGATGAAGCTATAATTTCTAAGTAGTCAAGATCTATTTCCAATAAAGTTTGGCCATCCAAATTAATATTAAGCGGTTCTTTTTTAGTTGTTGGAAAGACTCTGATTTTTTCTTCTGAAGAAAAAATCACGCTTCGATTAAAGAAGGTATGAGGACAGACCGGCGTCATAATGATAAGCCTCAAGGAGGGGTCAACAATTGGACCACCCGCAGAAAGGGAATACGCAGTGGAACCAGTAGGTGTAGAAAATATTAACCCGTCAGCGGCATAGTTGGTGAAGAAATTGTCGTTGACATATACATCGAGACCCATTAGTCTCTTACTAACGGTTTTTCCAACCACTACCTCATTTAAACAGCGGTAACTCTCTTTCTTTTCCCCCTTCTTATGAATAAAAATTTCCAGCATCATCCTATCCTCTAGTTCGTAATCTTTTGCAATAAGAAGTTCCATCACACTATAAAGATCTTTTTCTTCAACTTCTGAGAGAAATCCGAATTTCCCGAAATTCACACCTAAAACTGGTATTGGAGCTCCTTTAAGTATCCGTGTTGCCCGCAAAATAGTGCCATCTCCACCAAGAATGATAAAAACCTCGGCGTCTTTAGCCAAAGTATGATCTTTATACCCCAGTTCTCTTCTTTCTAATAGATGTGCTTCTTTCTGAGGCAACTTGATGTTTATATCTCTTTTTTCAAGCCAGGAAATGAGCTCTCTCGCAACTGATTTAACTCTAGGTTTATCAAGATGTGGAATTATACATATTGTTGTCATGTTTTATGCTCCTTGGGCAACAAAGCTGAATATGCCTCTTTAACCACTCTATCCACTTCTGCTTCTATCTCCTCTTCGCTTTCTTCCTTTCTTTTGTTTTGCTTTAAATGCATAAAAAATTCAATATTACCGTCCGCTCCCTTAATAGGAGAATATGTTAATCCTACAAGTCGTAACCCCATCTCGGTAAAAGATTTCCAGAGACTGGTTAAAACTTCTTTATGATCTGAAGCGTTACTTACAATACCTCCTTTTCCTACTTTTCCCTTTCCGATTTCGAACTGGGGCTTAATCAGGACAATTATCTCTGCATCCTGTTTTATTAGCGTTAGGAGGTTTGGCATTATCTTTACTACAGAAATAAAAGAGAGGTCAACTACTGCCGTATCTGGTTTCTCAGAAAGCTGATCAATTTTTACATAGCGTATATTACTTCTCTCCAATACTTGTACCCGAGGATCATTTCTAAGATTCCAGGCCAACTGCCCATATCCAACATCAAGTGCTATAACCTTTTTCGCTCCTCTCTTTAGGAGTAAGTCTGTAAAACCACCTGTCGAAGCACCAACATCAAGGAAGACTTTTCCAGATATTTCAAGCTTGAATGTATCTGCAGCTCTTTCGAGCTTGTTACCTCCCCGCGAAACAAATTTCTGTGTCTCTTTTACCACAATCTTCTCATCTGTAGCAAATTTGGCTCCGGGTTTATCGACAATGCTTCCAGCTACTTTGACCAAACCAGATAGAATCGCAGACTGTGCTTTATTACGTGAAGTGAAAAGACCCCTCTTTAACAGAAGGGTATCAAGACGCTCTTTTAAAACCATAAACGTAGGTTGCTACCTGACTTAAGCCAGTTCTTAGCAATTCTCTTGATCTTAGTAGGTTTGGTGTGTCCTATTTCGCGCAGTTTTTCATCAACTTTGATGAAGAGTCCTTTAGGATCTAAGCCCAGCAAATGATAAAGCTGTTGAGGAGAGCCGTGTTCAACAAACCTATCGGGGATACCAATAAGCAGAGTAGGAACCGTAGAACCATTCCTAGATATAATCTCGAGGACAGCGCTTCCAAACCCACCAATAATACTATTTTCCTCAATTGTGACTACTAAATGATGGTTTTCGCTCATCTGACAAACTGTCTTCTCGTCTAGCGGTTTGACATAACGGCAGTTTACAACCGTTGAGGAAATACCTACCTCTTCCAGTAATTTGGCAGCCTCCACAGCTGTACCCACCATATTCCCCACGGCCAGAAAGCATACGTCATTTCCTTCTATAAGAATTTCTGCTTTTCCTAATTCAATCTCTTTAAAGCCTGATAATATCTTTACTCCTTTACCTTTTCCTCGTGGATAGCGAATAGCTATGGGGCCTTCCAGTTTTGTAGCCGTGTAGAGCATATGACGAAATTCTGCCTCATCCTTAGGTGCCATCACAACCATATTAGGCATATGTCTTAGGTATGAGAGATCGAACACACCATGATGAGTAGGTCCATCTTCTCCCACCAAACCGGCTCTGTCCAAAGCGAAAATAATATGTAAATTTTGCAAACAGATATCGTGAACTACCTGGTCATAAGCTCTTTGCAAAAAGGTCGAATATACGGCAACAACAGGAATAAATCCTTCCAGCGAGAGTCCTGCAGAAAAGGTTACGGCATGCTGTTCTGCAATACCAACATCATAGAATCTTTCTGGAAAATTCTTGGCAAATATATCCACTCCGGTTCCACTGGGCATAGCAGCCGTTATCGCTACAATTTTTTCGTTCTCTTCTGCTATTTCAGAAAGAGTTTCACCAAAGACTTGGGTATACGAAGGGATTGTACTCTTTTTCTTCGGTTCACCAGTCTCAATCACAAAAGGAGAAGTTCCATGGAAGGCATCAGGTCTATCTTCTGCTGGCTTGTATCCGTAGCCCTTCTTGGTAAGTACATGTATTATGATAGGACCATCAAGTTTCTTAGCCTGGTTAATGCTATAAGATATTTCTTCGATATTATGTCCATCGATTGGTCCTATATATCGAAAACCAAGTTCTTCGAATAGCATGCCAGGGACTAATAACTGCTTAAGACTATCTCTTAAGTGTTCACCAATGGCCAGCATCGTCTCACCAATTGCAGGTATGCGTTTAATCCTATTCTCTATTTCTTTTCGTAGTTTGTTATATGTCGGGTCTAATCTTAAGCGATTGAGATATGATGACATAGCCCCTACATTTGTAGCTATCGACATTACGTTATCATTGAGAATAACTATTAGTTTAGTTTTCAAATGACCAGCTTGATTCAGCGCTTCATAAGCCATGCCACCAGTTAAAGCTCCATCCCCTATCACTGCTACAACAGTCCAATCTCCGCCTTTTTTATCACGTGCTTCTGCAAGTCCTAAAGCAGTTCCTATAGATGTACTGGCATGACCGGTTTTAACAATATCGTGTTCGCTTTCTTCTCTTCTCGGAAAACCGCTTATACCTCCTAACCTCCGAAGAGTTTTGAACTTTTCTCTTCTCCCAGTTAATAACTTATGAGTATATGCCTGATGCCCTACGTCCCATACAATCTTATCCCGTGGGCTATTAAGGGCTAGATGCAGTCCTAAGGTCAACTCAACTACTCCAAGGTTAGGAGCAAGATGACCACCAGTATCTGATACCGTTTGTATTATCTCCTGCCTTATTTCATCCGCAAGCTGCTTTAACTCGGTATAAGTGAGCTGCTTGATATCAGCAGGTTTGTCTATTCTGTTTAGTATTTTTTCACTCATATTTTGACTCTCTCTGGATAAAATATCAAAATTGGCTTACTGCTGCCTCTCGCTGATATAATCTGCTACTTCCCTTAACTGATGTACCTTTGAATTCATGCCTGTAAGAGCGTTTTTTGCTCTTTGGATCTCATCTTTGGCTATTTTTTTAGATTCCTGTAGTCCATAAACTTGAGGATAGGTAACCTTATCATTGCGAATGTCAGTTCCGGGTTTCTTACCCATTCTTTCTTCTTTGCCTATTATATCAAGAATATCATCAGTTATCTGAAATGCCAGACCCAGGTGCATTCCATATTCTGATAATTTATTTAGCTCCACAGAAGATGCCTTAGCAAGAATAGCTCCTATTCGCACAGAGGCAATAATAAGTTTAGCAGTTTTATTTAAATGGATAAACTCAAGGATCTCTTTAGTCGCTTCGTGACCCGATGATATAATATCTGCTACCTGCCCACCAACCATACCTCTCACACCTGAAGCTTCAGCAAGTTCACCTATGATTTGCACAAGCTGTTCTGCATCTGCCTCCTGTTTGTGGGATACCATATAAAAAGCTTCAGCAAACAATGCATCTCCAGCGAGAATGGCAATATCTTCTCCAAAACGAATATGGCAAGTAGGTTTTCCTCGTCTTAAGTCATCATTATCAATTGCAGGTAGGTCATCATGTATCAGAGAATACGTATGAGTTAATTCTACTGCACATGATGCGGGTAAAGCTTTTCTGGGATCATAGCCAAGAGCTTCTGCAGAAGATAGAGAAAGTATTGGCCTTAAGCGTTTTGCCTCAGAAAAGAGGCTATATCTCATCGCTTCGTATATAACTTTTGGATATTTTTGACTGCCTGGAAAGAATCGCTTTAACGCTTCTTCTACCATCAATCTTTTCTCTTCTATATGGGGAATTTGCACTAATTATATACCCGCTCTCTTTATCTTTTTGGTTGGGGTTCACCTAAAGAAGATGGTTTACGTTTCTTGCGTTTAAGTGAGCGTCTCAAGTTTTTCAGTACAATCTCTCGTTAGCTGTACACCTTCTTCAAATAACCGAAGCGACTGTTCCAAAGTCAGGCTATCATCTTCTAAAAGTTTTATAATCTCCCTCAGCCGATTTAGCCTTTCTTCAAAACTTCCCAAAGCATCCTTGCTTCCCTCCATCTTCCTCCACCTCCTAAATTTATCTTCGGGAACCATTTCTATTATCCTGCATATTTAGGCTGGGAAGTTTTTACTATCTACCAATCTCTTCCAGTTTTCGGACCCCACTTTGAAGATCGGAAGCTATTTTTCCAAGAACCCCATTTACGAACTTACACGACTCTGCAGTTCCATATATTTTAGCAAGTTCAACCGCTTCGTTAATAGAAACGCTGTAGGGTATATCATTTTCATAAAGCATCTCATATAAACAGATTCTTATTACATTTCTATCAATTATTGGCATTCTTTCCACTGTCCAGTTATCAGCATATTCTCTAATAGTCTTGTCTATCAAATCCTTATGTGCCAATACTCCTCTCGTTAAACGCAAAGTAAATTCGTCCAGCTGCTTTTTAGCGAACTCTTCTTTAACCCTAATCGCATTTTCAAGAGGTTCTCCAGTTATTTCAATCTGGTAGAGAATTTCTAGTGAGACCTTCCTTGCTTTTCGTCTTAAAGTCATTATTGTCACTCTTCTTTAGGCAAATGAAAATTGATACCTGCAACTAAAATATTAACGTTTCTCACCTTTAACCCTGTCATACTCTCTACAGCTGCTTTTATTTTAAATTGAACTTGATGAGCAATCTCAGGAATATTCAGCCCATATTCAACTACCAGTTTTACCCCTATTTCGCCTTCATTCTCACTAACTTCTATATTAAGAGACTTCCCTCTGGTAAGTTTACCTAAATGCTCAGAGAGCGTACTCAAAATACCTCCAAATAAGCTTACTCCTTCTATTTCAGATATGGCAAGTCTTACAATTGACTGAAGAGCCTGCCTTGAAATCTTATACTCTTTAAGCTCAATAACCTCTTCTGTCATAATATCTCACCATGCATTATTTGGTATAAGACAAGATTCTCTATTCATATCTACTAAACTTGGACTCTCCGAGAAACAAAATCGGTATAGATTTCGCCGCGTTTGAAGAATTCATTCTCCAGTACTTTTTGATGAAAAGGTATAGTAGTCTCCAGTCCCATAATAATAAGCTCGCTTAAGGCCCGATTAGCCCTGGCAATAGCCTCACAACGATCTTCTCCCCAGACTATTAGCTTTGCAAGCAATGAATCATAGTGGCTAGGAACCACATAACCCGAATATAGATGACTATCCACTCTTACACCAGGCCCACCTGGGGGATTATACAGTTTGACCTCACCTCCGGCAGGTGCAAAATTGTTATGTGGGTCTTCGGAATTTATTCTGAATTCGATTGAATGGCCTCGCAATCTAATATCATCCTGCTTATGATCAAGACGTTCACCTGCCGCTATCTTTATCTGCTCCTTAGCAATATCAACACCAGTTATCATTTCAGTTACTGGATGCTCAACCTGCATCCTTGTATTAATTTCCATGAAATAGAAATTACCCTCTCTGTCCAATAGGAATTCAACTGTACCGATATTCGAGTATTCCAAAATTTTTATCGCATCTACCGCAACTGTACCTATTTTTTCTCTGAGCTCATTGTCTAATGCTAGCGAGGGAGCTTCTTCCACCAATTTCTGGTGCCTTCTCTGAATCGAACAGTCACGTTCCCCAAGATGAATTACATGCCCAACCTTATCAGCAATTATCTGAAACTCTATGTGCTTGGTCTCCTCAAGAAACTTCTCTAAATATATATCACCGTTACCAAAAGCAGCTTCTGCCTCTGCCTTCGCTAGTGGAAGTGATTTAACCAAATCTTGTTCATTTCGGGCCACCCTCATTCCCCTGCCGCCTCCACCAGAAGCTGCTTTGATTATTACCGGATATCCTATGTCTCCAGCAACAGCAACAGCATCTTTTTCCGTTCTGACTATACCGTTGCTTCCAGGGATTACAGGTATTCCTTTATCGGAGACCATTTGACGTGCATTTGCTTTGTTTCCAGCAGCATCTATAGCTTTAGGAGGAGGACCAATAAATGCGATATTGCACGACTCGCAAACTTCTGCAAACTGAGCACTTTCGGCAAGAAAACCATAACCGGGATGAATAGCATCAGCTGATGTAAGCTCAGCTGCGCTTATAATATTAGTCGTATTTAAATAACTCTTTATAGCAGGAGCTGGGCCAATACACACGGATTCATCAGCGAACTTTGTATGTAGTGAATTCTCATCAGCCTCAGAGTATACGGCAACAGTGGTAATATCCAACTCCTTGCATGCTCTAATAATTCTTAGGGCAATTTCGCCTCTATTAGCAATCAAGACCTTTTTAAACATTCTCCACCAAAATCTAAGATTAATTGCTTTACAGAAATGACAAGCCACTCCCTCGCTTGACAACTTTCATAATATTGCACTATATGCTTAAAACTATACTTCTTTACAGACAAACAGCTGGTTAGATTGGATAACTAAGTATTAAGACAATAGATTTTTAGTCCGTTGACTCAAAGAGGAAAAGAACTTGGCCGTACTCAACAGGCTGAGCATTCTCCACACAAATTTCCCGAATAATTCCCTTCTCTTCGGCTGCAATTTCGTTCATAAGTTTCATCGCTTCAAGTATACAAAGAGTTTGTCCCTCTTCTATGGTATCACCTACCTCTACGAAGGGGGGTGCATCGGGAGCCGGTGCTCTGTAGAAGGTTCCCACCATAGGTGCTTTTACTTCTTTAAAATTATGTGCTCTTTCTTTTTCTTCTACCACTGGGGTAGCCGCATCTTTATTGGGATCATAAACGCTCGCGCCAACGCCCTTTCTGACAACAACTTTGACGTCATTTTCTTCCACCACAACTTCATTAACTCCATTACTGCTCTCGACCAACTTTATCAGCTCTTTGATTTGATCAATATCCATAACTTCATCCTCTCTTACTGCTTTAATCTCTTCGCTCATCATAAACACAGCTTCTTCTGGTCCAGTATGTTCCTCAAGATATTTTCTCGCCGCCTTAGGAAAGAGAGCAAAAGATAGTACGTCTTCTTCATTTCTGGCTAGATCACCAATCTCTTTAGCGTAGTCTTCAAAACACTCCTTAATAAGGTCTGCAGGACGGCACTTTATCGGTTCTTTATCTCCCAATATTAATTTCTCTATTTCTGGATTCATAGGCCCAGGAGGCTTACCGTAAAGTCCGCTTACGTACGCTTTCATCTCATCTGGAATAACTCCCCACCGGTTTCCAGTTAATACATTAAGTACAGCCTGTGTTCCTACGATCTGAGACAAAGGAGTTACCAGGGGCGGATAACCAACTTCTGCTCTCACCCTAGGGATTTCTTCCAACACTTCGTCCAGCCGGTCTATAGACTTCTGTTCTTCAAGCTGACTTACGAGATTTGAAATCATTCCACCTGGAACCTGGTGGGAAAAAATACGCATATGAGCAAGTGACGTAACTCCCCTCTTAAAACCTCGTTTCTCTCTTACTTTATCAAAATACTGAGCAATCTTATGCAATTTTTCCAAATCAAGCTTGGAATCATAGGGTGTATCTTTAATTGCAGCTACTATGGTCTCTGTTGCCGGTTGAGAATTACCAAAGGCTAAAGGTGCAGTTGCAGTATCAATTATATCTACACCAGCCTCAATAGCTTTTATGTAATTCATGGGAGCCATTCCACCAATATAGTGACAGTGAAGCTGTATGGGTAGTTTAATCTCCTTTCGAAATCTTTCGACAAGCTTATAGGTTCGGTACGGTGTGAGCAATGCAGCCATATCTTTTATACATATAGAGTCAACCCCCATATCAACCAGTTCTAATGCCGTCTCAACATAATGTTCTAGAGTATGTACTGGACTTATGGTGTATACTACAGAGCCCTGAATATGTGCACCTACCTCCCTGGCAGCATCGATTGAAGTTTTGAGATTCCGCGTATCGTTAAGTGCATCAAAAATTCGGAATATATCCACACCACACTTTGCTGCATGATGGACAAATCTTCGAACAATGTCATCAGGATAGTGCTTGTACCCCACCAGATTCTGGCCTCTAAGCAACATCATTAACGGAGTCCTTCTCACATGCGTTTTAATTACCCTTAACCGGTCCCAGGGATTCTCATTAAGGAAGGTGAGACAGGAATCAAAGGTTGCACCACCCCAAATTTCCAAAGAGTAATAGCCGATTTCATCAATTTTAGATAGAATCGAAAGCATATCTTGAGTACGCATTCTAGTAGCCCATAGCGACTGATGGGCATCCCTCAAAGTCGTATCAGTGATTTTAACTGGTCTCTCTCTCATTAAATCTACCTTTCTCACAACTTCCAAGCTATTTTAAACCAAGAAAAACGGTTTGCATAGTCAAAACAATAGATTTCGTCCACATAACTATACTCTAGTTATATATTCTCCGGTTCGCGTATCTACCTTAACCGTATCACCAACTTGGATAAAAAGTGGAACTTGCACAACCAGTCCAGTTTCTAATTTGGCTGGTTTTGTACCCCCTGTGGCTGTATCTCCACGCAGCCCAGGGTCAGCTTCCTCTACTACAAGTTCTACTGAAACAGGTAGCTCTATGCCTATAGGTGCTCCATCATACATATTGACTTCCAATATCTGACCTTCCTTCAAATAATTTGTTGCTTCCTCGAGTTTGTCAGGGATTAAGAATATTTGTTCATAGTTCTCTGTATCCATAAAATAATAATGATCTTGGTCTCGATAAAGAAACTGCATTCTCCTTCTATCAATATGAGCAAGTTCAACTTTTTCACCAGCTCTAAAAGTTCTGTCTATAACGGCACCGCTTTTGAGATTCTTAAGTTTAGTGCGAACAAAAGCACCACCTTTTCCCGGTTTAACATGCTGAAAATCAATAATAGTATATATGATTCCGTCAAGTTCTATGGTTATACCAATTTTGAAGTTATTCGTTGAGATCATTTACATTTATCACCAAATTTTAAATATATAATGGTTTGCCTGCTTTTGTTTAATTCGGATTTATAGAACAAGCAGTTCTTTGCTGGATTTAGTAAGTTCTTCGATGCCGTTTTCCCCTAGAAATACTGAATCTTCAATTCTAACACCTCCCAAACCAGGAAGATAAACTGCTGGTTCTATAGTGAATACCATTCCCGGTTTAAGAACATCCTTTCTGTTTATCCCAATAAATGGTGCTTCGTGGACTTCCAAACCTACACCGTGACCAGTTCCATGACCAAAAAATTCAGCCCATCCTGCCTGGGATATTATCTTGCGCGCAACTGCATCAACTTCTGCCCCACATTTACCGGAAATAATAGCTGCTAACGCTCTATTCTGTGCTTCATACACAGTCTTGTAAAGACACTCTTTTTCTTTACTAATTCTGCCCAGCGCTAAGACTCTGGTCATATCTGAATTATAGCCTTCAAATCTTGCACCAATATCAATCAATACCAGGTCTCCCGACTTAAGTCTTTTATTAGTAGGTCTGGCATGTGGAAGTGCAGACCTTTCACCTGCTGCTACTATTACTTCAAAAGCAGCACTTTCAGCACCATAACGTTTTATCTGGTAGTCCAGTTCAATTGCAATGTCTCGCTCAATAACTCCTGGTTTTATACTGCTTAGGATATTTTCCAAAGCCATATCGGCTATCCTAACTGCCTGTTTTATTTTACCAATTTCTCTCCTATTTTTCACTATTCTAAGTTCCTCAACAATGTCTCTTAAGGGTCTCAAGTCCAATGCGGTTATCTCCTTAGAGAGGCTGTTGTATTGCGCGAAAGTCAAAGAGTGCGCTTCGAAACCTACTGAGTTTATCCTAGTTTCTCTAATTTTGGCAGCAAGATTCGTCCATATTGGCTCTTGAATTAAAACAATTTTGAAACCTTTTGTTTCCTCTTTGGCTTGTGATATATAGCGGAAATCTGTGAAAAGATATTGTTCATCTTCTGTTATAAGTAGAAAGCAAAAAGAACCCGTAAAACCACTTAAATAACGGCAATTTTGCGCTTTGCATATTAAAAAACTTTCCAGTTTCTCCTTCTTAAGTTTTTTTCTTAACTTTCTGACTCGTTCTGAATACATCTTATATGACTTTCGAAAATTATGACTTCCTAATTAACCTCTATTTTTTTTCATTAATTGCAGCGCTGCTTGCATAGCCAATAAATAACTATCAGCACCAAATCCCGCAATTATCCCTATAGCGACTCCTGCAGTAACTGACTTTTGCCGCCAATCTTCTCTGGCATATATATTGGAAATATGAACTTCAATAACAGGGATATTAACTGCTCCTAGAGCGTCTCTTAGTGAATAACTATAGTGGGTTAAGGCTCCGGGATTTACTATAATGGCTTTTGATCTGTTTCTCGCTTCTTGAATATTATTTATTAAGTCGCCCTCATCATTTGTTTGTACTATCTCTACCTTTACTTTAGCTTTATCTGCAAATTTTCTTATTGCATTATTAATCTCCTCTAAAGAAACATTGCCATAGATATCAATTTCCCTTTCACCTAACAGATTGAGATTGGGTCCATGAAGAACAAAAATATCAGACATATTTCTCCCCCTTTCTGTTACGCTATCTTGGTAAACTTTTCAGAGCTTTTTTTGCTTCTTGGTTATCGGGTTCGATGCTGAGAATGGCTCTATATACATCCTCAGCTTTGCTATACTGGCCAATTCGCTCATAAAGATTTCCTAGTTTAAGCCGTGCATCCTGGTTCTTTCCATCTATTTCCACTATTCTTTGGTAAACTTCAATAGCCTGGCTGTATTCCGCCTCCTGTAAATATATTGATCCAAGCCCCTCATAGGCAGTGATATCCTGTGGACTAAAATTAATAGCTTGTTTGTACATATCTCCCGCCTCTTCATTCCTTCCTTCTTCCAGGAATATATTTGCCAGGTACAAGAATGCATCATAAATGCTTCTCGGCCCCGATTGGGCTTTCCACAGAAGTAGGGGAATTCCAATCTTCCCGCTTTCATAAAATCGGGACAAGGATATAGCATTTTTAAACTCTTTGATTGCTTCTCCTTTTCTGTCTAGTTCTAAAAGAGCTTTCCCTGATAGTGTACGGTATACAGGATTCTTTGGATATAGCTCTTCAGCTATTTTCCATTCTTTCAATGCTTTTTCCCTGTAACCAAGCTGAAAATAAAAATTTCCCAACAGCCCGTGAAACTTTGCAGACCTGGGCTGCAATTCCACGGCTTTCTTTATTTCATCAACAGCCTTCATTAATTTAGAACGGTCTCCATATTTAAAAGCTTGAGCACTATATCCCTGGGCCAAGTCAGCCTTGTAGTCAGAGTTATAAGGATTAAGATTTGTTGCTTTAGTAAGATTAATGACTGCGTCATCCCACATACCCTCGGTTAAAGCAGTTCTACCTTGCTGTGCATATTCCCCCGCACTTGCCAGGTTAAGAAAATTCCACATCAATATTGCAGCAACCGACAGTAAAACAATCCACAGAAAAAGTGTTACGTGTAGACCATGTATTTTTGTAGCGTTTCCATATTCTCTTCTCTTTACGGCCATAGAAACGGCTAAACCTGAGATTGACCAGAAATAAATACCATTTGCTGGAATATACCAGCTAAAACTCAAGAAATTATGTATAAGAAAGCCAAAAGCCCCTGCACCAAGACCGAGAATAATTGCTCGATTCTGCACATCTTTCGTTGACCACCACGAACTAAGCATTCCTGCCCAGGTTCCAATTAACAGGACCAAGAAAGCTGATCCACCGATAATTCCCATTTCTGCAAACATTTCTAAATAGGTATTATGTGCGTGCTGGGAATAGTGTCCACTGATCTGAAACTGTGGAAATATAGAAGCAAAAGTACCAAGTCCAGAACCCAAATAGGGATAGGCCCTAAAAATTTTCCAGCTTGTTGTCCAGAAGTCAACTCTTCCTTTTATACTTGCTGAGAAAATCTCAGGTGACAGAACATTGAGCAAAGAGGTTTTAAAATTTTGCAAAAAAAATAAGCTAACAAGAGCGCAAAGCAACAATATAGCTATGACAAAGATCTTGGATAAAATACCTTTTCTTATATCTCGAGGCCCTAGAACTACCAATACCACAAATAAGAGTACAGCGATAAACCAGCCGGCCCTGGAAAAAGTAAGCAACAACCCTGTGAAAATTAGCATACTTAGAATAAAAGCGAACAGTTTTTTCTGAGAGTTCCCCGCTATTTCTGAAAGAATGATAGATAGAGGCAGCACAAGAAGAAGAAATCCAGCCATAGCATTTGGGCTGATAAAGGTAGAAAATACTCGATGTTCTAAGCTTAGGGGGATGTTTTCAGCTGCAATATGCTGAGATAGATAACTGAATTCATAGAAATATTGCATTAGTGCTTTAATTGCTACGAGCGCCGCCGTAATTGTAATAGTCCAGATAAAATAGCCAATCTCCCGCTGGTCTTTCACGCGGCTAATAATTATAATGTAGACCAATAAATAGCTAATAACTATGAGAAATGCATTCAGATTTCCATAAATATTAATAGGGTGATACAAAAAAGATAAGCTTGAGACAAGAAAAAAAGCTATTAAAAGCAGTATAAGCTTAAAATTTCTTAAGAATCCAGTTATTTGCCCTTCTTCCCACTGTAGTAGTAACCATACAACACCAAGTAAAGTTAATACTGCAAATATGATTCCTTTGGTTTCGTCAAAAGTACCAGCACCTATTGTTAAAGGAACGTAAAACAGGAGGCCTAAAAGCCCGACCTTTACCAGCCTATCAGCCCTTATTAAATAGTTAGAGAGCATCTTCAACCTTAAATCTTAGTTTGCACCCAAAGCATTGAGAGTATCCTTAATTACGTCCCATGAGACCCGACTTAAAATCTTTGCCTTCCCAATTCCCTCCAATAGAACAAAGCGATTTCCCGCATTCATAAATTTCTTGTCTCTTTCCATCTGCAAAATAATTTCATCGGTTGAAAGTCCCTCTAAAGAAATAGGTAGACCAATCCTTGAGAGAAGCTCTTTATGCCTCTTAACATCTTTATTGCTTATCATGCCAAGCTTGGAAGCAATTATTGACGCCCCAACCATCCCAATTGATATTGCTTCTCCATGATAATATTTACGGTATCCGCTAAGACTCTCTAACGCATGGCCTATAGTATGGCCATAGTTCAGAACACTGCGAATTCCCCGATCTTTTTCATCCATTTCTACAACTCTTGCTTTTATTTGACAGCTTCTCTTTACAATTTCAACTAGTACATCAGGAGTTCTCTGCAATAATTCATCCAGATGGTTTTCGACGTATGAGAGAAACTCTGCATCCATAATAAAGCCATATTTAACTACTTCTGCCATACCTGATATAAACTGGATATCCTGGAGCCCCATTAGAACGCCAATCTCAATAAATACAAGCTTAGGCTGATAAAAGCATCCCACAAGGTTTTTTCCTTCTGGGAGATTTACTCCTACCTTTCCTCCTATGCTGCTATCTACTTGAGCCAATAGTGTAGTCGGAACTTGAACAAAAGGCACGCCGCGCATATAGGTAGCTGCAACAAAACCAGCAAGATCGCCAATTACTCCGCCTCCAAGAGCAATAATAGGATTAAAACGATAAGTCTTTAATGAAATTAATTTCTTATAAATATCAACAGCAACTTCCAAGCTCTTGTACTCTTCTCCATCTGGTACTTCAATGAGATCACATCTAACCGCGGAACCTTCCAGTGAATCTTTGACTATTCCCCAACACAATTCTCTGACATTGGGATTTGTAATTACAACAGCATGACTGCAGTTAATCCTCTTTTTTAATTCTCGTCCCAGTTCTGCCAGAGCGCTATCACCAATAAGAATCTCATAGGATGTATCATTTAGCTTGATCCCTATAGTGTGCTTAATCATGCTTTACTCCCAAATCATGAACAATCTCTGCAACTATTTCTTCCTGACTGCGCTCTCCGACTTCAATGACTTTATCTGCTGCCTCCTCATACATTTTTTTTCTTTGGGAGAATATCCTTTCAAATTCCTCTTTAGGATTTTCAACCATCAGTAAAGGTCTTGTATTTGCCTTTTTTGCTCTTTCAAATAAAGAATTTACATCAGCCTTCAGGTATATAATTAGCCCTGTTTTTTTCAAAGCATTTATATTATCTTGATTTATTACAACCCCTCCCCCGCATGAGATAATCGCACGCTTTTCCCTCGATACCTCAACTACTACCGAGTGCTCGATCTGCCGAAATGCTTGTTCCCCTTCAGTTTGAAAGATTTTCTTTATCGACTTTCCGGTCTTGGTCTCAATTAAGCTATCGGTATCGATAAACTTGTAGCCAAATATGTCTGCCAATCTCCTGCCTATACTGGACTTGCCCGAACCCATAAACCCTATAAGTACAATGTTAGACCTATAAAATATCTCCATCGCCGCAAATTATATAAACTCCAATCATCAATTAATCTATTTACCTAAAGACTCGATGTATCTTTCATAGCTAGATTTTAACTCAATTAAGGAATCGCTACCATATTTTGCTAATACGGCTTTTGCTAGTTCTATTGCGATTACCGCTTCTCCTACAACTGCAGCGCTAGGGACAGCGCATATATCAGCTCTTTCTTTAAAAGCTTCTATCTTCTCTTTGGTAATCATATCAACTGTTTGAAGAGGTTTGCCCAAAGTCGCAATTGGTTTCATTACTGCTCTTACTACAAGTTTTTCACCATTAGTCATGCCCCCTTCAATACCTCCTGCTCTGTTAGTCTTCCTATAATAACCGAGCGATGGTTCGTAGAAAATTTCATCGTGTGCTATCGAACCAGGTAATGTGCCAAGATTAAACCCTAGTCCAAATTCTACGCCTTTTATTGCCTGAATGCTGATCATTGCCCCTGCAATTTGTCCATCCAATTTTCTGTCCCATTGTGTATAGTCACCTATACCGGGAGGTAGTCCAAATGCTATTACTTCAAATATTCCTCCCAAAGTGTCATTGCTATTCTTGGCTTTTTCGATTTCCCCTACCATTTCCTTTGATGCTTTATCATCCCAACATCTGACAGGTGACTTATCAATAGTTGCTTGATCATTAGGACCTGGCTGCAAATCTGGACTAATTCTTATAGAACCTATGCTAACAACATGGCTTAGAATTCTAATTCCTAACTCTATTAAGAGCCTCTTTGAAACTGCACCAACGGCAACTCTTGATGCTGTTTCCCGAGCGCTTGCTCTTTCCAAAATATTCCTTATATCTTTTTCTCCTCTCTTTAGAAGGCCAGCAAGATCAGCATGTCCAGGTCTTGGCCTTGTTATCTTCTCTTTAGCCTCACCTGGCTCAATCGCCATAGTATATTTCCAGTTCTCCCAATCCCGGTTTCTGATTAGAATTGAAATCGGGCTACCTATGGTTACCCCATACCTTACTCCGCTTAAAACCTCTACTCGGTCCTTTTCGATTTGCATACGTGCGCCTCGACCAAAACCGAGCTGTCTTCTCTCTAATTCTGTATTTATATGTTCTGCGGTAAGTTGAAGACCTGCAGGAATTCCATCCACTATTGCTATCAGTCCGGGGCCATGGGATTCGCCTGCCGTAAGATATCTTAACATCCTGTCCTCCTATTCGCATGATTAAACCTTAGTATGCCATATTTCATCCTTAGGGATAACCTTAAGTTAGATTTACAAAAAAACGGCACTCCCGGTGCCGTTAATATCTAAATACTTTATGTGTCAATTTATTTATAGATGGTCTCACCAATTTTTAAAGTCGCACTATCATCTCCATATAGAATCGTTACTGTATCTGAACCTATGCTCACTAGCTTATAGTTGGAGGCAAACGCTTCTCCTTCCTTGACTTTATATACTGTGCTTCCCACTTGCACAGAAGCATATTTTATATTGTCTTCTGTAAACACTTCAAGCAAAGTAATTTGGTTTTTATTAGAAACTGGTACAGCAGGAGTCGTAATATCTCCTGGTGTTGTTACCCCAGGTTGTGCTGGAACAGCAGGTTGCTGGACAATAAGAGGTTCAAAAGGGTCTTTGCTCTGGTATATCTCGAATGTATCGCTCTTCTTTTCCTCTTCTGTTGCAGTGGGAGGTTTAGTTGTGGGTGGAATTTCAACCGGTTTGTCTACTGGTTTTGAAATAACCCGAGTTGCCTTGGGAGTTGTCAACCGCATTGTTATAAAAAAAGCGCTTGCTGCTAATAGAAGAATCAATACCAACATCAGTACCAGTTTTCCCTGGTCACTTTTTAAAAAATCTTGAGCTTTCAATACAGAAGTGTTTACAGCCATGGTCTATTTTTCTCCGGAGGGTTGCGCAGTTGTTTTTTCGTTTCCGGCCTCAGGCAAAGGCTTCTCTGGAGCAATAACGAAAGCACTTCCTGTTATTGTTGTCTGAATATTAGGAAGTTTCTTTGTACCTTCTATTATGTTTATTTTTGTAACCTTAATCACTCTATCCATTCTCTCCAAGCGATAAAGAAAATCTACCAAATCATAAAAGTAACCATCTATAGTTATTTCCAAGGGTACTTCAGCATACCCATTGTTTGGAATCACCCCCCCAGGTTTTATTGAAACAAATTCAATTCCTGCTTGATTGGCAATATCTTGAATCTGCAAAACAATAGACGGTATATCGCTTTCTTCAGGTAGCACTTGCCTAATTCTAGTCAGCCTTTGTTCAATCTCGTTTGACTGCTTCTTAGCTGATCTGAGTCTCATTAAAGTAAGCCTTGCATTCTTAATCTGCTGTTCTTCTTTCGTCTGTTTCTCCATCATTTGGGATAGCTGTTGTATTTTGGGCTTATAGAGCAAGAAAAAGAAGCTAGCAGTTATTATCATTACGACCAAAGCCATAAGCATTATTTGCTGTTTTTGATCAAGTTCCAATATCTTATCGATCAACGTTTTGCCCTTCGTGGTGTTAATTGCGCCTTATCTTCAGTTGGTTTAGTTCCTGCAAGCCTTGCTGTCGTATTAAATTCAATCACATTTTGCTTATTCAGTTCTGATTTCCTTGAATATAAAAGCTCAATATTATTTAGAATATCAATTTCTTTTTGCCTCACCATCCATTTCGCTACGGCAGGGTGATCAAAAGTATACCCTTTAAAAGAAATTCCTGCTGCAGCGTCTCCAGTAAAACCGCTTAACCAAACATCGCTTGGGATAATCATGCTTGTTTCATTTAATATTCTGGACCAAAGAATTCGTCCGGCTAGTGCTCTCTTTAAGATATCTTCTAGTCTCTGCAATTCACCCTGTTTTGCTTCGTAAACTTTCAATTCAGCAATTTGTTTATTTAATCTCAAATTCTCATTTCTGTTTTCCGAAAATACTTTTCTCTCTTGATAAACTCGAAAAGACAAAGCACCAAAAACAAATAACAAGAGAAGAATAAAGACTATAATTCCTTCTACGAATAGGCTCAATATTTTCTTGGCTTTTCTTTTTTTTAGAATCTGGGGTGGTAGTAGATTTATCCAGGTTGTCATACCTCAACTCCTCTTAGAGCCAAGCCAAGGCATATGGCTAAAGAAAGCTCTTCCCTTTCCGCTTCCTCCTTCAAATGTGGAGAAATTTCAACCTTTTTAAGAGGATAACCATAAGATACGTTTACTTGAAGGGCTTTTTCTAGATAATTTGGTAAATATTTTAAGCGTGAACCTCCACCGGTTAGGACTAAATTCTGAATACTCGATACTCTTGCTTGAGTAAGATAATAGTCGAGAGATCTTCTTATCTCCTCAATAAAATGCGCTGTCTCTTGTAAAAGAGCTTGTTGTACCTTACTTACTGTCTCGGCATTCTGATTAATCTCATACTGAGATTCACTTCTTTTACTGTCCCGTTGTGTATTTCCTTTTTTTACTTTCTTTTTACTTTTACTCTTAACTCCTACTTCAACTAATTCTGGAGCTTCTACTCTTTCAGCTTCAGTCTCTGAAGTAGGCAAACCAATGTTTGTTTTTAATTCTTCTGCTTCAGCAAACGAAAGATTCATAGCATTAGCAACTGCTTTAGTAAAATTATCACCTGCAATTCCTGTAACCCGACTAAAACGCGGTATACCTTCCTCAACCACGACTATATTTGTTATTCCAGCACTTATATTCATAAGAACAGTTGCTTCTGTCTCCCGTTCGCCTTCAAAAACCAGTTTCGGTTTCTCTACTAAGGAACGTAGCAAAGCAAAAGAAGAAACATCAATAATCTCTGCTTCTAGACCAGCAGCGTGAAGAGTATCAACATATGATTGAATCATATCCTTTTGCGCAGCAACTAATAGGACCTCAATCATGTGCTCATCTTCTGCTGTTGTTAGCTCACCTACTATCTGGAAGTCCAGAATCGCTTCATCAATCGGGATAGCAATATAATCTTGCGCCTGATATTGAAGTGCCCCTCTCAACTCTTGCTCATCCATATAGGGAAGTTCAACAAGACGTACAATAACCTTCTGATTGGCAACACCTACTGTTACATGTTTGTGTTTCATACTTGTTTTTTTCCACAACTCAACTAGAGATGAAACCGCCACGCTTGGATCTGTAATCTCCCCTTCCACTATAACACCAGGAGGTACATTTATCTTTGCTAAATTAGTAATCATAGGTAGACCCGATGTTTGTTTAAGCTCAATAACCCTAAAGGAGGTTGTACCTAAATCAAGACCGACCGGAGTTATAGAGCCTTTTGGTGAAAATATGCTCACAATTATCCTCCTTAGACCAAAGTGAGGTTTAGCAAGGGTTCAAAATAATAACACACTTCTCGGATTATCTAGCAATTCTAGAAAACACTTTCTTTTCCCTTTTGAAAACGAAAGATTTTAAAAAAATTTGTGGACGATTTGTCTTACGAGGCAAAAATAGCAATAATTTGAGTGCTTCTTCACTACTTTTTCTCATGCCATGACACAATTTCAATCGCTCCAAGCACTGTTGGCAGCAAAGGGCTATTTCTAAAACTTATGTTATACCAAATATTAGGAGTACCTGTTCCTGCTACTTGCCCTGCTACAAGACTACCATAAATACCAGGAGTTCCAGCCCAAGCATATGAACCCGCAGCATAAACATGCCCATTGAAGGTTATTGCACTAAGGGTTACCGGGTTTCCATTTTCATCTTGTGCTACAACAGTACCGGAACCGTTACCTGCAATATACAAATCTCCCTTTACAATAAATACACCATTGAAATAGCTGTTAGTTTGCACAGTAACGTTGGCTTTATTGGCCTCGCTATAGGCGTGGCCATTGGGGGTATCAACAAATACTATTGTACCTTCTGGATTAGATGCATTTATTTGCTCTAACTCGTCTCTGGTGAAATTATGATTGGAATCGGAGTTACTATAGTATGTATTTGTTTTTCTAGCATAATCTTTAAGAAAATCCAAATCGCTTTCAGTCAGATTAGGAAAATTATCTGAGCTTATAATGTGAAGATTTGCATAAGGAGAAATATCGGAAATGACGGAATTATTCCGCTTAAACCCGGTTACGGAATAGTAGTTTGGCGTCGGAGGTACATTCCCCTGGAAATCTATATAATCATAAGCATAGACATCACCATATTTTACCGTGGGTTCACCAGGATTTTCGAGAGTTGTTTGAGATTGCAAGGGGTGATTGAAAGCGGCAAATCTGGTGTTTACCAATATGGCTTCAATAGTGCGTTTAACCTCGTCGGACCCATTAATAGAAGCAAATCCTTCTGACGTGACATTCATTTGATTAGCAGAGCTGGTGGAAGCCTCATATATAAGAGAATATCTCCCGTTGCTAAGAGTCCCATTCTCGGTTATGGAGCTTCCGCTATTTGAATATATCTGCCAGTTATTTCCCTGCTGAATCGTCCACACAGCTTGATCAAGGCCTGCCTCAGCAATATAAAAAGCTTGATTGCTCTTTCTTTGCACATTAGTAACAGACATATCATTTATCATCATTGGTATAAATGCGGTAATTAAAATGAACAAAATGGCAACCACAAATACCGCAATAACTACAGCAATTCCTCCTTCGCTCCTTATTAAATTTAAGATGTAGCACAATTTTTTCATTTTTTCACCTTAATGCCGAATAAGAGCCTCTGAATTAAGATTAATTTCCTTGGTGTAGCCACTTCTCGTTATGCTAGTTGTTATATGCGTTTCAATTAAGGTTATGCGGCTCAAATCAGAATCAGCTATATTTCCATCTGCATCAAAAGTAATTACACCTGGAGGATCAGAGCGATCATAATAAGTAAGAGAAAAATTATTAACATTATCTATCACCTGTGATACTGTTTCACTTAAACCCTGATGCTGTATGCCTTTCTTTAGAATTTCACCATCTACAAAATAATGTATTGTTTCTGCACTACCATCATCGTCTAGATCAGCATCGAAACTTATTTCGTCAGCCCTCGCTAATTTTATATATTGGTATCCCAAACTCCTGTAACCAACATGCCTTAAGTCCCTTATCACGCGCTCCATAGCTGTACGTGCTTTTCTCTGTACCTGTGTATCCGATTCACCACGGTGCCAGTAAAATTGCCCCGTTACTAAGGGCGTAAAGATTGCACCAATTAAAAGACTCAAGAGGGCAGCAACTACAATCAGCTCTGTTGCAGTATAACCTGCCTCACCGTACATAACTTTTGTAATATTTCTAATTAAAGTTTTTCGTATTGAAATCTTGTACAGTATCCAGTCCACTATAAACCTCAATTGACACGGTTTGGGATTTGGGCGGGCTAGTCATAGAGGCAGTCAGATTGTATGTTCCCACTGGTACGCCAGGGATCTGATAATAACCGTTATTATCAGTAAGAGCGTATAGAACAGAATTTGATAGAGAAAGCCTAACTCCCTCAACTCCCTTTCCTTTTTGATTGGTCACCAGCCCTCGTACAGTTCCTCCTATTTGTTTTAGTGTAATATCAACGACAATGGTTTCATTTTCATTTATTGTTTTGCTGGCTAGCTCGGTTTCAACATATCCACTTGCAGAGGCGCTAATACTGTAAGAACCTGGTATTACGTTGCTTATTGTATATGTACCAAAAGCAGGGTCTGAGACATTGTTGTTGCTAATTGCGCTATATTCTCCGGGATTAGTACCAATTAAAGCTCCTCCTACCTCACTTCCATCTTCTGAAAAAATAGTACCAATAAATGTTCCTGTGTCTTCTGCTTCTTTGGGATTCAATTCAAAATTGACATCGTTAGTTGTTGAACCACCAATTACCGTAATCCCATACAGTCTTCCATACCTGTAACCAGAAGCTGTTGCTGTTACAGTATAGTCACCAGGTAAAATACTTGCTATTGTATATCCTCCTCCGTCATCAGAGGTTACTTGGTAGCCTCCTGGAGATGTTATTAAGTTAGCTCCTGAAATCGTCTGGGTGGTTCCTGAATGATAAAGTATACCGCTTATAGCACCAGGATTGTTTGTTATAGTGAAATTTACACCTGAATCAACAGACCCAGCGGTAACAGTTACCTCCCTAGGTGCTGAGATAGCATATCCTGATTTGGAAGCATAGAAACTATAGGTCCCAGAAAGAATATTATCTATTGAATATGAACCATCGCTAGCAGTAATATCACTATATAGACCATCGCCAGTTGCTACATTAGCTCCTTCTACCGGGGTTGAACCATCTGCTTCGTACACATATCCTGCAATGGCACCCTGGTTTTCATAAAGATTAGCATTTGCTATAATTCCAGATACTTCTACTTCGCTCTTTCCCTCATCTGACCAAGAAACCTTTACCACAATCTTTTTTAAACCATTGTCACTGCTTATTTCTCCATATGTTCCATCACCGTTTTTCTGAATATAGCTTGTATTTACAGACCACGTGAATTCGTTATATTCACTACTTACAATTGTTTCAGGCTCATCAACAATATTTGTATAGGCTTTATTCTTGACTAATTCTAACTTTTTCCGTGCTAGATTAGTGGCAATAGCAGTCTTTGAAGTTCTTTTGCCAACAATACTACCAGTAATAAATGTATTCATAATAATCGAAATGGAAAAAAGTAGAATTGCAGATGCCACAATCATTTCGATCAACGAAAAACCCTTTTCAGCTTTGATCAACCTACACAGTCTTCTCAACTTCATCACCCATTAATATAAGCTAACGTAGAAATTTAGAATCTCCTCCCACCATAGGAAAGTCAGCAATCCACCGAATGCTAAAAAAGGACCGAAAGGTATCAACTCTTTTCTGTTTTTAATTTTTAACAGAATAAGAAAAATTCCTGCAATTGCACCTATTACAAATGCAATGAAAAGAGCAAGTAGTACTTTCAACCCCAAAATCAAGCCCATAAAGGCCGAGAGCTTAATATCTCCACCGCCCATAGCATCTCTTCTTAATATACTTACTATTAAAAGAAATGAACCACCAACTAAAAAACCTATAAGGCTTTGAGTAATTGCACTTGGTTCCAGTAAGAACTTAATTAGTGCCCCCAGTCCTATAGCCGGGATAACTATACGGTTTGGTATTATCTGATGCTCCATATCAATCAAGGCTACAGTAAAAAGTACAATTATGAAATAAATCCCTAGAGCAAGCTCCAGTTTCCATCCAAAACGCAAATATATTATTAAAAATAATACAGCCGTGCTTGCCTCTACTATCGGATAACGCCAACTAATAGGATTTTTACAATACCTACATCTCCCCCCCAGGAGTAAAAAACTCAGAATTGGTATATTGTCCCTCGGTTTTATTGACCTCCCACAATGAGGGCACGTTGATCCCGGCCATATAATCGACTTTCCTCGCGGAAGCCTATAAACAACTACATTTAAAAAGCTTCCTATCACAAGACCTATAAAAAATATCAAAATTAGTAATAATACCTGCATAGTTTTCTAATATTCCTTAAAAAGGTGAATTACATAATTTTTACTAATACATATGGGGACCTCCCATATTCCTATCGTTGTTAAGGCAAGCAGCATTGTGGTTTTTGTCTAACCCATATCGTTGTCCAGTAAAAGGCTCCTTTGGTTCCTTTTTCAAATAACCAAACTGTATTAGATAATTAATACTATGAGGATAATCCTTATATTGGGCATAATAACCAGCAACCGCTCTATCGATTGACCGCAGATTTGCCCTACATGCAGTTATCTTTGCTCGTTGCACTAAAACGCTCATAGATACAATAGCTATAGAAACTAATATTGCTATTACTGCAAGTACAACTGCTAATTCAATTAAAACAAATCCTTCTTCACTGTTTATATAACTACTCAAATTTGCACCTTTTAGTTCTGAAAATCTTGCATATACCAAAAAACGGTAACCCTTAAGGCTACCGTTTTTGGTACGACCATTACTGACTTTTAATAAGTATGTCCTAAGCTACAAACGGCGACTCCACTGCTAATACTATAACTACCACCAAAAGGTTCTGATGGTGTAGCCTTCAGGTAATTAGTTAATTGAGACATTGCCGTTGGATACGCCCCATTTTCAGCGGCATATGTATTAATGGCTCCGTCTACTGTTCTTAGATTGGCCTGACAAGTCTTTGTTTTTGCATTTGTTGTGGCATTGAGATACGCCGGTATAGCAATAGCTACCAAAATAGCAATAATAGCCACTACAACCATCAATTCAATTAAAGTAAAACCGCGCTCATCCTTTTTTGCCTTGGCAATTATATGCCACATTTTCCTTCACCCCCTTCCGGACCAGTGTTTATATTATCGGCGGCAGCCGCTCATAGCTTTATGCTATTTGATAAGGTTTATTAGGTTAAACATTGGTAAATATAGAGACATAAGAATGCCTCCAATAACAAGACCTACAAATACAATCATTATGGGTTCTATTACAGAGGTCAACCCGTCTACCGCCGTTGCAACCTCTTCGTCGTAGAAATCTGCCACTTTCTGCAATATAGTGTCCAGTGCACCAGTTTCTTCTCCAACTGCTATCATTTGTACTACCATAGGTGGGAAAACACTGCTCATTTCGAGAGGCTTAGCTATTGTTTCTCCTTCCTTAATGCTGCTACGTACCTCTTGAACTGCCCTAGCAACAATAGCATTTCCTGCTGTGGTACCAACAATTTCCAGTGCCGCCAGGATTGGAACCCCGCTATTTATAAGAGTCCCAAGAGTACGAGTAAATCTCGAGACAGAGGTCTTTTGAATCAGATTACCAACCACGGGGAGTTTCAGTTTTAGACCATCAAACCAATACCTGCCGCCAGGAGTAGAAATAAACCGTTTAAACATGTATATGACTCCAGCAAATATGGAAAAAACCGCATACCAGTAGTTTCTAACAAGTCCACTAAGGCCCATAAGTGCTCTTGTAGGAGCTGGCAATGTGCCACCCAAATCTTCAAACATCTTTACAAAGATCGGGACAATAAAAGTAATCATAAAAAAAACTACAATTACAGCAAAGGCAAACATCAAAATAGGATAGGTTGTTGATGCTTTAATCTTCGCCTTTAAGGCTACCTCCTTCTCAAGGTGGTCTGCCAGCCGTATTAAAACTTCATCAAGTACACCACCTGTTTCACCAGCTCTAACCATACTCACGTACAAGTTGGAAAACACCTTTGGATATTTGGCTAGAGCACCAGATAATGGCTGTCCTCCCTCTACGTCCTTTTGAACCTGTAAAATAATCTCCTTAAACCTTTTGTTGTTCGTTTGCTGACAAAGTATAGTAAGACATTTTGTGAGTGGAAGGCCAGCATGAATCATCGTTGCAAACTGGCGGCTAAATATTGCCAGATCTTTAATCTTCACACCTTTTAATTGAAGAAAGAATTGACCAATAGATATTCCTTCACTTCTTTCTGAAACGCTAGTTACAATGAATCCACTCTGCTTCAGTTTGGAGGTCACTGAACCTTTATTTTCACCCTCAGCAATTCCTGAAACAGTTTTGCCTTGTTTATCTCTTACAACGTATGTAAAACTAGGCATAGTCTCCCTCTACTTATTTAAGCATCAACCTTTTTAGGTTTTCAGGATCAACAGCGTGATTAAGCGCCACTTCCCTTGTTATCTTCCCTTTCTTATAAAGCTCAGCTAACGATTGATCCATAGTCTGCATTCCCAAATGCGTACTTGTTTGCATTATGGTATAGAGCTGATGCGGTTTTCCTTCCCTGATAAGATTACGAACTGCTGGTGTACACATAAGAATCTCAACTGCCGGAACCCTTCCCTTACCATCCCTGCACACTAGCAATTGCTGGCTTATCACTCCTTGAAGTGTTCCCGCGAGCTGAACTCTTATCTGCTCCTGTTGATGAGGAGGAAACACATCTATAATTCTGTCAATTGTCTGGGGAGCATCTTGAGTATGAAGGGTCGAAAAGACGAGATGACCTGTCTCGGCAGCAGTCAAGGCAGTTGCTATAGTATCAATATCTCTCATCTCACCAATAAGAATTACGTCCGGATCCTGACGCAGAATATATTTTAGTGCAGAGTTAAAGGAATGGGTATCTGTTCCTATTTCTCTTTGGTTGACTACTGCTTTTTTATGTTTATGCAGGAATTCTATGGGATCTTCTATGGTTATAATATGAACATTCTTATTTTCATTTATTATATCTATTAGCGCTGCAAGCGTTGTTGATTTACCACATCCTGTTGGTCCTGTAACAAGTATGAAACCCCTGGGTTTTTGTGTGAAGACTTCCAATGTTTGAGGAAGACCTAACTCTGACAAATTACGTAACTCAATAGGTATCCACCGGAAAGCTCCGCAAACAGACCCCCTCTGGAAATAAATATCCACACGAAAACGAGCTTTTCCAGGTATTGAATACGGGAAATCATATTCTTTATTTGCCTCAAATACTTCTATTTGCTCAGATCTTAGTATTCCATAAATTAGGCGTTTAGTATCTTCTGCCTTAAGTCTCGGGTAATCCATATGAACCAAGTCCCCGTGTAGTCTAACGGTTGGCGGAACACCCGCAGATATATGTAAATCACTAGCTCCTCTTGATAATGTTTCCAAAAGAAGGTCATCTAACGCAACATTTAAAGTTTTCTCTTTTTGTTCTACTGTCTTAACATTCTCCTCAAATTCCATCTTTAACACTCTCTTAGACTATTACCCTCATTATTTCTTCGACAGAGGTTTTACCATCCTTTACTTTTTTAAACCCATCCTCCCTTAACGTTCTCAGTCCTTCAGCTATAGCCTGGCGCCTAATTTCTTCAGCAGACTTTCTCTCTACAGTCATCCTTTCAATAACCTCACTCATTCGTAAGACCTCGTAAACCCCAATTCTTCCTCGATAGCCGGTATTATTGCATTTATTGCAGCCTTTAGCTCTGTAAAATACTAGTTCCTTACTATCTCCATATGGAAAGTTCATATCCTGTAGAGATGCTTGAGAGGGCGTATATGGTTCTTTGCAGTTTGGGCAGAGAAGTCTTGCAAGTCGCTGAGCTAATACACAGTCAACTGCAGAAGCAATAAGAAAGGACTCTATACCCATTTCACTTAGTCTAGTAAGTGCTCCAGGGGCATTATTAGTGTGAAGTGTGGAAAGTACCAAATGGCCTGTTAGAGCAGATTCAACAGCAATTTGAGCAGTTTCTCTATCACGTATCTCACCAATCATAACAATATCAGGATCAGCCCTTAGAATGGCCCTCAAACCATTAGCAAAGGTTAAGCCGGCTTTGGGATTAACCTGAATTTGGTTTATACCAGCTAAACGATACTCAACTGGATCTTCTACTGTTATAATGTTTTTTTCAACTGAATTTAAGACATTCAAGGTAGCATACAACGTCGTGGATTTTCCGCTACCAGTAGGTCCAGTAACCAAAATAGCTCCATATGGTTTCATGAAAGATTCATGATATTTTACTAGAGTATCCTCTTCAAATCCCAGATCCCAAAGCTCTAGAATTATACTGCTTTTTTCTAGAATCCTAAGTACCATCTTTTCACCATAAACTGTGGGAAGTGATGCCACTCTTATGTCGACAGCCCTACCTGTTACAATCAATCCACATCTTCCATCCTGTGGTACTCTTCTTTCTGCAATATTCATCTCTGCCATAATCTTTAGCCTGGAAACTATTCCTGCCTGTATCTGTTTTGGCGAAGTCATAACTTCATGAAGTACCCCATCAATTCTATAGCGTATGCGTAAATCATGCTCTCTTGGTTCAATATGAATATCGCTAGCGCGGTCATTTATTGCTTGTGTAATAATAAGATTTACAAGTTTAACAATAGGAGCCTCATCAATAAGCTCAGTAAAACCTCCTTCTGCCTCTTCCATTACTTCCTCTTCAGCTGCGAATTTCGCTGCCTGTTCTACAGATTTATCTATTCGACAATACTGGTTAATTGCAGAGATTATATCCGACTCAGTGACAACTACTGGCTTTATTGTAAAACCAGTCATTATTCTTAAATCATCTATAGCAAGAACATTAGCGGGATCAGCCATAGCAACAATCAATTTCTCCTCTTCAAAATTAATGGGCAGAGCTAAATATCTTCGTGCAATTTCTTCAGAAATTAGGCTAACAGCCCTAGCATTAACTTCGTAATTTTCCAAGTCAACAAATGTAAGACCTAGCTTTTCTGCAACCACAGCTGATATTTTTGCTTCTGTTATGTATCCCAGGTCAATAAGTGCCCGTGCTAAAGATTTTCCATCCTGAGATTCCAGAGCTTCCTGCAGCTGTTGTTCCGTAACAAGCCCTGCATCTATTAAAATCTGTCCTAAGCGTTTCCTAATCTTTATCACAGTCTAAGTTGTATCTCAGTTATATATATTCCTCTAGAACTGCTTTCATTACTGTTATTGGCGCCTCTTTACCCGTCCATATCTCAAAAGAAGCAGCTGCTTGGTACAGGAGCATACCCAAACCGTTAGAGACTACTGCTCCTTTTTCTCTCGCCTTTTTGAGAAGTAGAGTTTGCCTTGGTTGATAGATTAGATCATACACAAAATGCGATTCATTAATTAGGTCTTCGGGAATAGGAATCTCATTAATATTTGGTTCCATTCCTACAGAAGTCGCATTAACTATAAGATTGGCAGTTTCAAAATCTGACATAAGGTCTTGTTTAAGATCCTTCGCTTCTACGTGCTCACTAGGAAAGTGATTTTTAATAAGTTGGCGTAACTCCTCGGCCCTTCCCAGTGTTCGGTTTACTATAGTTAGATGCTTAATCTCACTAAGCGACAATGAGATAGCAACTGCCCGTGCCGCACCACCAGCACCTATAATAACCACATTTTTACCCTGAGGATTATAATTGTTTTCACTCTCCAACGAGGTTATAAATCCTCTACCATCGGTATTAAAACCCACAAGCTTTTCACCTTCCACCCGGATTGTATTAACCGCACCCACGATTTGCGCATAAGAACCAACCTCATCTAGAAGAGTTATAACTTCTTTTTTATGAGGCATAGTGACATTAACACCGGCAAAATTGAGGCTTACAAGACCAGATAAAGCTTTAGTAAGATTCTCACTTCTTACTAGAAGAGGAATGTAACACCAATTAAGATTAAGTACTTGAAAGGCGGTATTGTGGATTAGAGGCGATAAGCTATGCTCAACCGGATCACCAATTATACCAGTAAGGCGGGTTCTGCCATCAATATTAGTACGGGCCAACTTCAATCCCCCTGGTTTATGAAATACTACAGCGTTTGGTAACTTCATTGCTTCGACGGATGCTCCAGTTTTAGTCAGAATTTTGGTTATAGCTTATCTTAATTTGAAGTTTTTTGTATATTCCTTTGCTTTATATTACTTAATATTTTTCTCTCCAGCTTCCTAATAATCCTTGTTGTCCACATCTCTTTCTTACTAACTGGTACTACCAAAATTGTCTTTAGTCCAAGCTTATTTCCTCCAAGAACATCAGTAAAAATCTGATCCCCAATAACTGCGGTCTCGCTTCTCGATGTAGCCAGCTTTGTCATAGCCTTTATGAATGCCTTCGCTCTAGGCTTCCAGGCTTTTGCTATAAGCGGAAGGCCTACATTTTTGGCCACATCCATTGCTCTTACTGTGGTGCTGTTAGAAACTATACACAGTCTGAAACCATAATCCTTTACTACGTTCAACCACTTGTGAAGAGCCTCTGGAGTCTCCCTTTCATTCCATGCTATTAAAGTATTATCCAAATCAACAATAATTCCTACTATTCCCTCTTTTTTAAGTTTCTCTAATTCAATCTCAAATATCGAGGCATAATATTTATCTGGGTAAAGTAACTTTACTAATTTTTTCACCTATATATCCTTTTTCCTTCTCAAAATCGAATATTTTTCGATTTTTTTCTTTATTGGCAAAAAAACTAAATGATTTTCATAGGCCTTTTTTACCTCAAACAAACCATCTGAATCCAATATTCTAACTAGTTCTAAATCGATATTCTTACCTTTTGGTTGTAGAACCTCAACCTTCTCTGAAACCTCAATGCCGTTTTTGACTCTAACTTTTATTAAGCCATCTTCTGGTTCTTCTAAAACCAGCCCTACAAATTCATATTTAGAAACGGGTGATGAATTGTCAGTTGCTTCCAACTCAGACCATTTATCCATCATGAATCCTATTGTATAGGGTCGGTGACTCACATTTTCAAGTTCTCTCTTCCATTCTTGTCTCAAGATAAAACTTTCAGGATCATTGCAGTAAGTATCTATCACATCTCTATAAACCTTGGTCACAGTTGCTAGATAATGTATGCTTCTCATTCTTCCTTCTATCTTAAAACTATCTACACCTATATTTATGAGCTGCGAGACACACTTAAGCAGACAGAGGTCTTTTGAGTTAAAGATATATGTTCCGTTTGAACTCTCTTCAATTGGGTAGAACTGCCCTTCTCTCTTCTCTTCAACTACAGCATATTTCCAACGGCAACTCTGAGCGCAGTCACCCAGATTGCTATCTCTATTTGCCAGATATTTGCTGAGAAGACATCTACCTGAGTATGATACACACATAGCGCCATGAACAAAAACTTCAATCTCTACTTCAGATTTATCTTTTATATGTTTTATTTCTTCAAAACATAATTCCCGAGCCAGGCATACCCTTTTTACGTCAAACTGCTCCCAAAATTCCACACTCTTCACATTTAGAGTATTAGCTTGCGTACTCATATGAATAGGTATATCTGGAACTATCTCTTTTGCTATATACAAGATACCTGGGTCCGATACAATGATAGCATCTACTGATATCTCTTTAAGTGTCCTAAGATACTTATCTATTTTGATTACATCTCTATTTCGAGCAAAAGCATTAACGGTAATATATACTTTTTTAGATTTCTTATGCGCCAGCTGAACTGCTGCATTCATCTCTTCCAACGAGAAGTTGCCAGCAGCTTTGCGTAAGCTAAACTCTTTGCCACCTAAATATACTGCATCAGCACCGTAAGCAATAGCAAACTTAAGTTTTTCTAAATTACCAGCTGGTACCAATAACTCTGGTATTTTTATAGAAAACCGCTTATTCATGAGCTCTCTGGTCTATAATTTACGCCAATTCTACCGACAAACTAATTCCTGATCCTAACTGAGGTTATATCATGTAGTTATTTTTCCTGATTCTTTACCTGCTGTTTCAGCCTTAAAAACTCTTCGTAGGAGTTAGTAAATGTATGGGAACCATCTTGTCCGGTAACTAAATAATACAGATAATCTACCTGAGTTGGATTTAATGCCGCCTTAATAGAAGCAAGACCTGGACTACAAATGGGTCCGGGTGGTAAACCTTTATAGAGGTACGTATTGTAAGGAGAATTTACATTTAAATCCTCATATGTAAGTTTTTTCTTCCAGAATGGCAAAGCATACTGAACTGTAGCATCTATTTGAAGTGGGATGTCGGCTTTGAGTCTATTATGGATTACTGCTGATATTATCTCCCTTTCACTAGCAATTTTTGCCTCCTTCTCAATCAAAGAAGCTATTGTCACAATTTGGTGTCTAGTTAATCCTTTCGATTTCGCAACTGACCAATCAAGACTATCTATCTCTGTACCAAACTGTTGCAACAGAATCTCTACAAAGCTTCTAGTATCGGTTTTCACCAGTATTTCATAGGTTTTGGGGAATAGATAACCCTCTAAGCTCAAGCTTGGGTTGTCACGTAAAAAATCAAATTTGAACTCTTTACCTTTATTAAGGGTAATATCAATAAACTCGTCCTTTTTGATGTTTGTAGATTTATTAAGCAAAGTACCAGTTTGTACTATTGTCAATCCCTCTGGGATAGTTACCCTGAATGTCTCTAAGTAAGGACCTTTATTCATGGCATTGACTGCTTGAGTATAGCTCATTGCTTCTCTCATTCTGTATTTACCTGCTAGCATCCTATTTTCCATCTTGTGGTAGCTTATTAAGGTTTTAAATATAAAGGGACTTCTAATTATCTTCTTATGAGCAAGAATATCAGCAATCCGAGATAACGAGGCACCTTTAGGAATTGTTACAACTACGCTTTCGCTCGAATTACCTACTGGGGTTAGGAGAAAAGCCAGCCAAAGTGAAAATAATAGGAAAATACTAAATAATGTAAGTATTATTATTCTTAGTCTTATTATTGTTTCCTCCTGCTTACCTGAATTTTAAGTAAACTAGACCATCTTTACAATCTCGAAAAAATTGTAGATAAAAGCTAAAAAACCATAACAAAAATAGGGATGGAATGATTTGAGGGCCTAGCTGTTAAGCTAAATTAAAAATTACCTACTTGGATTTCTTGCTGTTCAAATAACTCTGTAGTATCAAAGTTGCTGCAACTTTGTCAATAACGTCTTTTCTCAACTTTCTTTGTGCATCAGCTAATAATAGAACCTTCTCTGCTTCTTTACTCGTTAAGCGTTCATCCCATAATATTACAGACTGTTTGAATTTTTCTTGTATCTCATTAGCAAGTTTCAGTACATTTCTGGCCTGACTTCCTTCGCTACCATTCATTTTGAAGGGAACACCTATAACTATCGCTTCTGCTTCATGCTGATAGGCAAGCTTACAAATATTCTCCAGGTCTTCTTCTTTGTTTTTTCTTTTAATTACAGTTAACGCACGTGCCACATGACCCAACCTGTCAGAAATGGCAACACCAATTTTCTTATCACCAATATCTAATCCCATAGTTCTCATCATCATTAATACTGCCTTATCGTCTCTTGGGTTATAGTATGAATCTCAGAAACCTTTTATACTGTAAATAGTGTATGTAGTAAAGCTTCAATGTCTGCAACAACAATATAAGTAAAATTGGAAGGGTTTAGCAAATACTGAATCCCAAGAATTATGCGGCCTTTTATAAAAAGCTTAAATTCTGGAAAAAAACGGAACTTTATTTGTTTTATCCTGTCTTAAACATCTTTATGTTTGCCCATTTTGCGTATCTGGGCTTCTGCCTCACGAAGAGCGTCTTTTAAACCACTTGGTTCCTTTCCACCGGCCTGAGCCATATCAGGTCTTCCGCCGCCTCCTCCACTAACAAGTGGCGATATAGTCTCTAAAAGATGGCCAGCATGGTATCCTTTCTCAACGAGGTCAGAAGTTACATAAGCCACTAACATAGCCTTATTGTCAGATTTTGCACCTAAAACTATAACCCCACTTTCTAGCTGGCTTCTTACCAGGTCCAAATATGATCTTAGTGAATTCATATCATTGACCTCTACCTTATTTATGAATACTCGTATTCCGTCTATCTCCCTTGTTTCTTTTAACAAGGAGACAATCTCCTGCTTCGCCAGCTTCGTTTTTAGCGCTTCGTTCTCCCTTTCTTTCATTTTAAGATCATTTAAAAGGTTAGAGATCCTCTTTGTCAAATCTTCCTTCTTGCATTTAAGAACTTCAGCAACTTTATTCAGCTCTTCTTCTTTCTCTAATAGATACTTTAAAGCTTCAATCCCACTCAGTGCTTCTAACCTTCTGAGATTAGCGCCAACACTTGCTTCGCTTATTATCTTCACTATACCGATCTCTCCAGTATTGGAAACGTGTGTGCCTCCGCATAGTTCTCTGCTAAAATCTCCAATCTCAAGAATACGTACAAATTCTCCGTATTTCTCCCCAAAAAGGGCAATAGCTCCTAGATCACGGGCATAGTCAAAAGTAGTTGCATAGCTTCGTACCGGATGATTTTCCATAATTTTCTCATTTGCTAATAATTCAATTCTTTTCAGTTCAGATTCAGCAAGAGCGCTAAAATGAGTAAAGTCGAAGCGAAGCCTCTTATCTTCAACCAGAGAGCCTGCTTGCTTAACATGTTCCCCAAGAACCTTCCTAAGGGCCCAGTGAAGAATATGAGTTGCAGTGTGATTCCTGGCGATACGTCTTCTTCTGTCATTATTAATTCTTGCCCTTACTTTTTGCCCTACTTTAAGGTTTCCTTTTTTAATCTTACCTCGATGTACGTATAGTCCAGGTACTGGAATTTGAGTATGCTCTATTTCTATCTTACCTGTTTTATTCTCAATGATTCCTTTATCTCCAACTTGACCACCTGCTTCTCCGTAAAATGGCGTTTTGTTAATCACTATTTCTACTTGTTGACCTTCAGCTGCACTATTAACCTCTTTTCCATCCTTCACTAAAGCAACTACTTCTGCTTCTACAACATTAGACTCGTAACCCACAAATTCAATCGTCCCAACTCGAGAGCGAATTTGATGATAGATGCCTGTAGGAGCAAAATCAGTCGACCCTACTGCAGCCCTTGCCTTTTCTTTTTGCTCCTCCATATAATGCTCGAAATCCTGTCTATTAACATCTAAACTGTTTTCCTGCGCAATTTCATAAGTAAGTTCAATAGGAAAGCCGTAGGTATCATAAAGACGAAAAGCGACTTCCCCAGGAACTATTTCTGATCTTTTTTGTCTTAACCTTGCGATTTCTTCATCAAGAATTACCAACCCTTGTTTAAGAGTCTGAGAAAAGCGCTGCTCCTCGCTGTTAACAATCTGAAGTATAAACTCATGCTGATTAGACAAATCTGGATACTGTTTCTCCATTGTCTCAATTACTTTATCGATGAGCAGTGCCAAAAAGGCACTTTCTATACCCAATAAACGGCCATGCCTTACTGCTCTTCTAATTAAACGCCTTAATATATAACCTCTTCCTTCATTAGAAGGAAGGACTCCATCGCTAATAAGAAATGCTGTTGCTCTTATATGATCAGCGATTATCTTAACAGATTGATCTTGCTTCTTTTTCTGACCATATGTAATAGCAGCAATGTTTGCAATTTCATTGACTAGTGGAAATAGTAGATCGCATTCAAATGCGCTGTTGACACCCTGAAGAATAGCTGCAGTTCTTTCTAAACCCATACCTGTATCGATGTTCTTGCGAGGTAAAGGATTTAGTTTCCCACTTTCGTCCCTATCATATTGCATAAAGACCAGATTCCATACCTCCAGATAACGATCACAATCACACCCTACCCTACAATCTGGCCCGCAGCTTTTATCTTCTCCGAAATCAAATATTATTTCTGAGCATGGACCGCAAGGTCCGGTAGGTCCAGCACTCCAAAAGTTATCCTGTTCCCCCAGTTTTACAATCCTATCCGTTGATATTCCTACATCTCGATTCCAAATCTCACCGGACTCATAATCATCTTTGTATATAGTAACCCATAGAGGTGTGGGTTCAATTTTAAAATGTTCTGTAAGCAACTCCCAAGCCCAGGGAATAGCCTGCTTCTTATAGTAATCTCCAAAGCTAAAATTGCCTAGCATCTCAAAGAACGTAAGGTGCCTTGCTGTTAGCCCTACCATATCAATGTCAGTTGTCCTTACACATTTTTGAATAGTAGCAGCTCTACTGAAATCTACCTGTTTTTTCCCCTGAAAAATTGGCTTAAACTGAACCATGCCAGCACCAGTCAATAACAGACTTGGATCATCAGGAATTAGAGATGAACTAGGTAAAATTCTGTGGTTTCTCTCTTTAAAAAATTGCAGGAACCTTTCTCTTATCTCACTGCTCCTCATATCTCAAATCCCTCTTATCCAGAATGTATTCGACAACCGCCTTTCCTATTGCTAAAACTGGTATGGCAATAAGCATACCCATTAAGCCCATTAGCGTACCTCCTGCCAACAGACCAAGAATTACTGCTAATGGGTGAAGACCTACTTGCTTTCTCATAACATAAGGATATATTAATAAACTATCCAGTTGCTGTACTATCATGAACATAACTATAACTGCTAATGCCTTCCATGCTGAGAATTTTACCAATGCTATTATCAGTGCTGGTATTGCGCCTATAATAGGACCAAAATATGGTATTAGGTTGAAAAATCCAGCAGTCATTCCAATTATTACGGCAAAATCAATATTCAGAATTAGGAGCCCGATGCTGCTCAAGATTCCAACAAGTGCAGCATCAGCAAGCTGTCCACGCACAATCCCTGCAAGGACGCTATCTATTTTTCGAAATATAAGTTGAGCATCCTTATGATAGGAAGGCGTAATAATCCTCATAACTCCGTTGTTTACAGCTTTTAAATCCTTCAAGAGGTAAAATGCAATAATTGGAGCCAAGAGAAGATTAAAAAAAGAGCCAAATAAGCTATAGGTTGACTTAGAAATCCTTAATAGAACAAATGATAGCGATTGCTTTATTCCCTCCAGAACCTGGGATACTATTGCATCTGCCTCTTTTGGAACTCTGACAGCTCTAAATACTGTGAGATACCGTGAAAATAATAGCTTGCCTGAATTAACATAGTCAGGAAGAGCTTTTATCAATACTTGGCTTTCCCTAATTACTACTGGAATAATAAATACTGCAAGTATAATAATAACCAGAAATAAACCAAGGTAGACGAACACAACTGCGCTTAAACGTGACATCCCTTTTCTTTCTAAATAATCCACTGCAGGTTGGAGGAGATAAACGATAGCGATAGCGTAAACAAACGGAGCTATAACTACTCGTAGTCTATATAGAAAAAAGCTTAGGATTCCAAGAACAATAAATATACCGATCAAACTCCAGCTTATAGTGCTCAACTTCCGCCAACGCTCTAAAGCTTGCTTATCATCTTCTTGGCTCGTCATATCTCTCGACTGATTCCTTTTCTGCCAACGCCAGAATATTTCTCAAATTATGTAAAGTATCCCGTAAAATACGGGATACATGCATCTGTGAAATATCTAGCCTTTTTGCTATTTCGGTCTGAGTAAGGCCTTGGAAAAAGCGCAGATAAACAATCTGTTGTTCTCTTTTGCTCAGACTTGATAGAGCTTTGACAAGATTAGTTCTCTCCTCTATGTTTGCGAGTTGCTTGTCTTCTTCGCCAATATATTCCAACAATGAAAAACCTTCTTTGTTGTCTGTTGCTGAACTCTCTAAAGATACAAAACTGAAAGCTTCACCGGTTTCAATTGCTTCAATTACTTCTTCTTCTGATACTCCAAGATGTTTAGCAATCTCTTTCATAGTTGGAGACCTACCCAGATTTTGGGTTAAATTCCCAGTGACTTTATTAATCTGGGAATTTAATTCCTGCAACCTGCGAGGAACTCTTACAGCCCAGCTTTTATCTCTAAAATGCCTTTTAAGTTCACCAACGACAGTTGGCGTAGCATAAGTCGTAAACTCTACCTGTCGCTCTATATCAAACCTATCGATCGCTTTAATTAATCCAATAATGCCTACTTGAATTAAATCTTCAAGAGGCTCTCCTCTATTTCTAAAACGCCGTGCTAGATATTCTACTAAGCTGAGATATGTATTTACGATTTGATCCTTTATATTTGGATCCTTACTTTTTTTGTATTCGAGGAAAAGTCTACGGGTTTTTTCCTTATCCCACTTCAAAGGATTGTTGTGTTTCCTTAAAGGCATTGAGTTCACCTGTTTACCCTTTTTGTAGTGTATTTAGTCAAACAAATGCTGCATCTTTCTTCGTCAACTTCCCAAACCACTCTATCCACAATTGCTTTAAGAATTAGCCCTCTTGCCTTTTCCTTTTCCATAAAAGTTAGTGGCAAATATTCGAAGCATACCTGTAGGCGATCAGAAAACACTTTAAATTTAATATGTATATCTGAAATCGCTTTTGTCTCGATTATTTTGGCACATACTTCCTCCAAACCCAGCTTTAAATCTTCTATATGATCATAGGTAAAATTCATCCTTGCGCCCAGCCCAGCTGCCATTAATCTTATCAGCTCGAAAAAAGTACTATTAGCTGGAATGTCAAGTTCTAATAGATCTGAGTTTGTCTTAACCATAACCTTCTCCCAACTAAGTAAGGATCCAATATTAATATTCCCCTTCTCTCTACCACTAGGGATGATTTAATCAGGTACATATGACCCGGTAAAAGAGAGACAGTACCGAAATACAATTTCATCTCTCTTTATTAACAAAGCCAATCAGTTTTTCCGGTCTATGGTTTTCGATACATGTTGCGTGCGTCAAGGCTCTTCAACTTTTTTGGTTTTAAGATTTAGTAACTGCTTAACGCTTATAAAAACAGAATAGGTAGAAAAGTCTAATCCTATCTTAATAAAAAGCCCAACTAAAATCTTAAAGATATTTAAATTAGATGATATATCTCGGGGATTCTCTTTCCTTAAGTTCTTGCTTGCTAACCTCTTTCTCCAACTCTTCTTCTCTACTTCTGGCAGCTTCTCTACCCTCTTCTATTGCTTTTGCCAACTTTTCTACGTACTCATCGACAGTTGGTTTTATCCGAGGGAATATCACTGAAAATAGCCCGTAACCCACTACTATCCCCAGTAAAATTCTCCTTATCCTTTTTACCCATTTCATGATAACGTCATTCCTTTCTTTTAAACAAACTGCTCAATGCTTTCTTTGCTCCAAAAGAGAAGCTGGCAATTTTTATCAAGGGTGAACTTATTATTTCTTGGGCAACCCTAGTAGTGGAGCTAACTTTATCTGTAACTTCTTGAACCGACCCTACTATCTCATCAAACCGTGATAATTCGTTGTTTACAGCGTCAATAGTTGTTCGTAAACTATTAAGGCTGGGAATTATTTCCTGCCTCATTTCCTTGATCAGCTTATTTATGCTCCCCAGAACTCTAAATAGCTGTAATAGAACACCCGATACAAAGACAATAAGCAAAACAATGGCAATTTCCAGCACATTTGTCCAGTCCATAGATACCTCCCACTTCCCTTATAGCATACCACAAACTCATTTTCTATAAGGTACAATAATTATGAATATTAAGGCAAAATTATTTCTATTCTTCCAAGGAAAGATTGTGTAATTCACGAATTTATATTTTCATAAATACTGAAATATTCCAACCGCAGTAACATATACAGCAAAGGAGGAATTATGACTAAAGGTCATCAATGCCCGAAATGTAACGGCGAAATGAAAGAGGCTAGTTTTGAAATTTTAAATAGCTTATCAGTTGACTTTGGCCACAGCTTGCTGGTAGGACCAAAGAAAGTTTTCTATCTGAATCCGGCACGCCGTTCAGCAATAAGGGTAGTTGTATGTAAAATTTGTGGATTCATAGAATCATATGCAGAACATCCAGAAGGATTATAATCACATTTTCACTTGAATCTACTTATTCTTCCTTCTTAACCTCAAAAGATACTCTTTTATTTTCTTCTCATATCCGGAATTAGAAGGTAAATAGTATCTTTTTCCCTTTATCTCAGTAGGGACATAATCCTGTTCTACGAAATGACCAGGGTAATTATGGGGATATTTGTAGCCTTCTCCGTGACCGAGTTCTATAGCCCCACGGTAATGACTATTCCTGAGATGCTTAGGAACAGCAGAAGCTGCCTCCTTCTCTACATCACTTAAGGCATTATCAATTGCCATAATTACCGCATTACTTTTTGGAGCAGTAGCTAGATATGCGGCCGCTTGCGCAAGATTCAGTCGAGCCTCAGGCATTCCTACAAATTCAACAGCTTGAGCCGCTCCATTAGCCACTAATAAAGCATGTGGCTCAGCATTCCCTATGTCTTCAGATGCAAAGATAATCATTCTTCGTGCAATAAATCTTGGATCTTCTCCCGCATATATCAGACGAGCCAACCAGTAAAGAGCAGCATCAGGGTCAGATCCTCTCATACTCTTAATGAAGGCAGAGATGGTATCATAGTGAGCATCTCCATTGCGGTCATAAATTAAAGCTTTCTTCTGACTAGCATCTACAGCTAGTGAAAGATCAACCTTTTTGGCTCCTTTTTGTATGCTAGCCACTTGAACTGCTGCTTCAAGAGCATTAAGTGCAATTCTTGCATCACCATTAGCTATTCTTACGAAGTGATCGATAGCGTCATTCTCAATATGAATCTGCTCCCTGCCAAAACCGCGTTCATTATCTTTAAGAGCACGAATGACTATTTCTTTTATGTTTTTACTAGAAAGAGATTTAAATTGAAAGATGGTTGATCTCGATATAAGTGGTGAATTTACTTCAAAATAAGGATTTTCCGTGGTTGCCCCTATTAGGACTACTGTCCCCTCTTCAACCGCAGGAAGTAGCGCATCTTGCTGTGCTTTATTAAATCTGTGAATTTCGTCTATAAAAAGAATGGTTCTACCTTGCTCAATTAATATTTTATTCTTTGCTTCTTTTAGCACTCTCCTTACTTCGGCTACATTAGAAGTTACTGCGCTAATTTGGACAAAAGTAGCTTTAGTTATGTTGGCAATAATTTTTGCGAGAGTAGTCTTTCCAGTGCCTGGTGGACCCCAGAATATCGCTGAGCTGAGAGAGTCCTGATTAATGGCATTTTGCAAAAATGTGCCTTCACCAATTATGGATTCTTGGCCTATAAATTCCGAGAGGTTCTGCGGTCTCATTCTTAAGGCAAGCGGCGCCATATGCTTAAGACCTTTTTCAAAACCAAGTTCAAAAAGATCCATCATTCCACCTTTATTTTCCATTTCCAATTATATGCTTACTATCCAAAACTCAGTAAGGCTTTATATACAACATAGCTTCTTAAACAGCATTATTTATATGGAAATAGCGTTGTTATTAAAATAAGGTGTAGAGAAAGAAAGGATGGCAGCATATGGATACTTCTTGTTGAGAATAAATCAGGCTCTGCCTTGCCGTGTCCGAATACTATATTTTGAACCCTGCCTGTGCAGGTGGGTGCCCTCCTACCCGTTTCTCGTGTCCCTTTCATCAAGGGCATACAATCCGCGTATAGAGCTAGGCTCCCAACGTTAAATGTGCTGGCTCAAATTAGTAGTTTCGAATCACGTACAAGGAAGAGCCTAATCAACATATTTTCAGCTTAATATTATCACAACGATTGCCTTAATACAATTATAAAGATTCAAAAGCAATCTAGCGCTTTTTTATATGCAATTCTTTTAATTGATTATCTTGGACTTCATCCGGTGCACCTGTCATAAGATCTGTTGCACTCTGCGTCTTAGGGAAAGCAATAACGTCCCGTATAGACTTCCGTCCAGTTATTAACATTATTAGACGGTCTAAACCAAAAGCTATTCCCCCATGGGGGGGTGTCCCAAATTCAAAAGCTTCTAGGAGGAACCCAAACTTTTCCTTGGCTTCCTTATCGCTCAAACCTAAGAGTCTAAACATCTTTTCCTGAACTTCTCGCCGATGAATCCTTAGCGATCCTCCTCCAATTTCAGTTCCATTCAATACAATATCATAGGCCTGAGCCTTTGCTTTCAATGGTTCCTTTTCCATTAAATCAATAGATTTCTGAGTAGGCAAAGTAAAGGGATGATGGATAGCTTTAAACCTATTTTCCTCCTTATCATATTCAACAAGAGGAGGTTCAACAATCCAAACAAACTTAAAATCCTTCATGTCTTGAAGATTCCTTTTTTTGGCCATCTCAATCCTAAGATTTCCTAATACTTCATTAACCTTATTGGGACTCTCTGCAACTAAAAGAAGAAGGTCTCCAGATCTTGCTTCTACCTGTTCTTGAAGCTTTGCCTTTTCGCTATCAGATATAAATTTAGCCATAGAGGATCTTATATCTGAAGCCGTAAAATAGGCCCAGACTAGACCATTTGCTCCAAATCTCTTCGCTATCTCTATGAGTTCATCCATATCGCTTCTACTTGGTTCCTCTTCTCCTGAAAGCTTAAAGCCCTTTATCTTCCCTCCATTTCGAATAACATCTGCGAAGATTTTGAATTGAGAATCTTCAAATACATCGCTTACGTCCTGAAGTTCAAGGTTATAACGCAAATCCGGCTTATCAGTACCATATTTTTCAATTGCTTCATTATAAGAAATGCGCGAGAAAGGCTTATCCAGCTCGATTCCAAGACTTTTTTTAAAAACCTCTCCAAGCATATCTTCCATCAGAGTCATAATTTCGTCTTGAGTCACAAAGGACATTTCTAAATCAATCTGGGTATGCTCTGGTTGTCTATCTGCTCTAAGATCCTCATCTCTGAAGCAGTGTGCAATCTGATAGTATCTTTCAATACCCGCTACCATTAAAATCTGTTTAAATAGCTGTGGCGATTGTGGTAGGGCGTAATAATGACCTGGTTGAAGCCGACTAGGAACCAAGAAATCTCGAGCACCTTCAGGGGTACTTTTAGTAAGAATCGGCGTCTCTATTTCCAAAAATCCGTTTTCATCTAGAAAGCTCCTTACTGTCTTAACAACTTGATGTCTGATAGTCAGATTTTTAAACATCTCCGGTCGTCTTAAGTCCAAATAGCGATATTTTAGACGTAAGCTTTCTTCTACATCAACATTGTCTTCAATCTCAAAAGGTGGTGTACGTGCAGGATTGAGGATTTCAATCTCTTCAGCCAACACTTCTATTTCTCCTGTTTTTAAGTTGGGGTTGGTTGTATCTTCGGGCCTCATTTCTACCTTTCCCCTAATGGATAATACATACTCATTTCGAACATGTTCTGCTTGTTTGTGAACAGACGGGTTTATGGAAGGGTTAAAAACGACTTGCACTATACCGCTTCTATCTCGCAAGTCAATAAAAATTAAACCTCCGTGATCGCGTCTTTTCTGCACCCATCCTGCTAATATAACCTCTTTGCCTTTATCTTCTCTTGCTAGAGTTCCACAATTTTGATTCCTTATGAATGCTGCCATATTTCCCCTCTTATTATATTATGACTAATATCTCTGCTTTAGGTAAGAGCGCTATTGAATTAATAAATAAGAATCCTATGCTCAAACCACTACTTACGTACCTCAAATCATTTAAGTAGGTTTAACGCTCACAACTTTCCGACTATTTTTCCCGAAGTATGCCTCAAACAAAATTCTCTGACCTTTGTACCTTCATGTGACACACAACTTTTTACCAATTATCTTCTTAATAAAGTCTCTAACTTCCACTTTCGATTTTTCGATTTAAATTAATATTTTTGAGTAAATACTAAAGCTCAAGTAGAGATTTTACTTTTGAGACTACTTCAGAAATTCTAACCTCTTGCTGTTCCCCGCTCTTCATATACTTTAACTGGCATTTCTTAGCTTCTAGTTCATCCGGTCCGATAATAACCGTATAGGCAACACTCATCTTATTAGCCAATTTGAGTTGCCCTTTTAAATTCTTTTCACTATAGTTCATATCAGCACCAATTCCCGCACGATGGAAATCATAAAGAAGCTTGAATGCTTCGATTCCAATATTCTGGTCAACGATAGCTATATAAACATGAAGCGGGGAGTACTCAGGAAGACTAATCCCTTCCTTTTCTGAAGCCAAAAGAAGACGTTCTATCCCAATTGCAAAGCCAACTGCTGGTGTTGGAGGTCCCCCATATTCCTCAACTAACTGATCATACCTGCCTCCTCCACCCAAAGCATTTTGCGCACCTAGTAGTCTACTTCTTATTTCAAAAGTTGTTCGAGTATAGTAGTCAAAGCCTCTTACCAGCGAGGTGTCGACAATAAACTCTATTCCCACTTTGCGTAAAAAGTTTTGGACCTTGTCAAAATGTTCTCTACACGTATTGCACCAGTATTCAGATATTTTAGGAGCTAGCTCCAATTGAGTTTTACAACCCTCTTTTTTGCAATCAAAAATTCTCAGCGGGTTAATATTTGCTCTTTTCTGACAATCAGAACATAGTTTTTCGGTGTTCTGAAGAAGGTAATCTTTGAGCTTAGATGTAAAAAGGGGCCGACACGTAGAGCATCCCATACTGTTTACAATGATTTCCAGATTCTTCAAATTCAACTTGCGCAAATATTGCTCCATGAGCAAAATTACTTCCGCATCAATGGCCGGATTAAGTCCTCCCATAACTTCAACTCCAAGCTGCCAGAATTCTCGGTATCTTCCCGCCTGGGGTCTTTCATATCGAAACATTGGGCCAATATAGTAAAGTTTTACCGGTTGAGGCTGTTGTTTTAGGTTGTGCTCAATATAGGCCCTTACTACTGGTGCTGTAGCTTCTGGTCTCAGAGTAAGACTTCTCTTCGTCTTATCATAAAATGTATACATCTCTTTCTGAACAATATCAGTTGCTTCTCCGATCGCCCGAGTAAAAAGTTCAGTGTGTTCAAAAATAGGAGTAATGATACGTTTATAACCATATTCTTCAAATATTCTCGAGGCAATTTCCTCTATAAACCATCTTTTTTTCGCAGCTTTCGGTAGAATGTCGAAAGTGCCCCTTGGAGCTTTCAGTTCCACCAACACACTCCTTTACCAATCCTTGCTCGGAAAATTAAGGCGCGTCTCTTATTTCTACAAAGCATACACAAAAAATCTTCAATAAAAAACAATCGTGCTAAAAAAAGGAAATCTACGAACTTATCTGTTTAAAAAAGGGTTACGCTTCAATTCATTTTCCAGCGTAGTTTCTTCACCATGTCCCGGATATATCTTTATTTGAGGTGGTAACTTTGCTATCTTTTTCATGAGGGACTTGTTTAGATCCGTCATTGAACCACCAGGGAGATCAGTACGCCCTACAGACCCTTTGAAAAGAAGATCACCTGTGAATAAGAAATCACCTGTCTGGATAGAAACGCTCCCACGAGTATGCCCAGGAGTATGGATAATTTTAAGAAGAAGTAACCCTGCCTGTAGAACCATACCATCTTCCAACTTTATCAGGTAAATCTCATTCCCCAGATCACGATCCCAGGTTAAATCTGCAGGATGTATGCATAAACTGGCTTTTGTGATTCTAACCAAATCAAAACCTTCAGAAATATGGTCATCATGGCCATGCGTTACTATGACATACTTGATTTTAAGGTCCTCTTCCTCAACGCCCTCCAGAATTCGGTCAATGCTTCCTCCAGGATCAATTACAACCCCCTCGGTGCTTCTTTTTTCACCCAAGATATAACAGTTAGTATGAAGATTTCCAACTACCAGCCTTCTCAAGATCATTTTTTTGTTCTGATGATAAGCTAACCGAATATTAACTCTACCTATAAGAATAAGCTACAACCAAGTTGTAGCTTTAGAACTGTCTCTTACTATCAAGTAATAGTGTAACCGGTCCTTGGTTATGAATTTCTACCAGCATGCTTTCGCGAAAAACACCCATTTTCACAGGAACTCCAAAATCTTCTAATCTCTTTGCTACCTTATTATAGTAATCATAAGCCTTTTCTGCTTGGGCAGCATGACTATAACTCGGCCTTCTCCCTTTTCGACAATCACCCATTAATGTAAATTGGGAAACCAGAAGAATTTCGCCTTCCACATCCCTTATTGAAAGATTTAGTTTTCCCTCTTTATCATCGAATATGCGCAGATGAACAAGCTTCTTCGCCATGTACTCAATATCTGAATCTGCATCATTACCTGATATCCCTAGTAGAATCACTAGTCCTTGCCCAATCTCTGCTACTATTTTTTCTGAAACTTTCACTTTGGCATTATCTACTCTCTGCACAACTGCCCTCAAACCTGGCCCCCCTATCTTTTCTCACGCACCCGCCTTTTTCTTCTTAGGTAAAACACGGTAGGCATCATACACCACATCTATCTTCTTAATATTATTCAGAATATTCTGCAAATGGTCGATGTTTCCTATTTCTACCACAAACCGGCTTACTGCCACCTGGTTCCTTCCTGTCGTCACATTTGCTGAAAGAATATTGAGCCCTGCATCACTTATTACAGTGCTTATATCACGTAGCAATTTTGTGCGGTCAAGTGCCTCCACCTGAATTTCTACTGGAAAAGTAGCTGGTTGTTTTGTATCCCAACCTACCTCAATTATTCGGTCGGGGCTATTCATTAAATCTTTCATATTCGGACAATCACGCCTATGTACTGAAATACCTCGACCTCGGGTTATAAACCCTACTATTTCATCGCGAGGAACTGGATTACAACATCTTGCCAACCTTACAAGAACATCTCCAATTCCTTTCACTTTGACCCCTATCGGGATTATCTCTTTAGTAGGGATAACTATCTCTTCTTCTGCTTCCACACCTTCCACTTCTTGTTTTTGCCGATTTAGCTCCTTAATTAAGCGAGTAACCACATGCTGAGGGGAAGTTTTGCCCATACCTATGCTGGCAAAAAGGTCTTCAACTTTGACAAAGTTTAGATTTTCGGATACTGTTTCCAAAAGCTCAGAGCCAAATATCTCTTGAGCATCGAGTCCTTGCTTTCGCATAGTCCTAATCAATGATTCCTTTCCCAGATGCTCACTATCTTCCCTGCTTTCCTTGCTGAACCACTGCCGGATTTTATTACGAGCTCTGGTAGTCTTAACTATATTGAGCCAGTCTCTACTCGGCCCAGATGACGTTTTAGAGGTAATAATTTCAACAATATCTCCATTTCTTAGTTTATATTCTAGGGGAACAATTCGGTCATTAACTCTTGCGCCAATGCAACTATGTCCAACATCAGTGTGAATTGTATAGGCAAAGTCGATTGGTGTTGAACTGGCTGGCAGACTTATAACCTCTCCTTTTGGTGTAAAGACAAAAACCTCATCCTGAAAAAGATCGACCTTGAGGGTCTCCATAAATTCGCGATGGTCTTTCATCTCTTTTTGCCAGTCCAGAATCTGTCTGAACCATGCTAATCTTTCACTCAGTGTACTTTTTTCCCTACTTTTTTCCTTATAACTCCAATGAGCAGCAATACCATATTCAGCTCTCCTATGCATCTCTTTGGTTCTGATTTGAATCTCTAGTGGTTTTCCAGCAGGCCCAATAACAGTAGTATGCAGAGATTGATACATATTAAACTTAGGCATAGCAACATAGTCTTTAAACCGCCCAGGAACTGGCTTCCACAATGTGTGAATAATTCCTAGTGTTCCATAACAGTCTTTGATTGTATCAACCAAAACCCTGACAGCAATGAGGTCGTAGATCTCATTAAATTCTTTTCCTCTCTGTACCATCTTTTGGTAGATACTGTAGAAATGCTTTGCTCTACCTGCAATCTCCCCTTTTATCCCAGCTTTGCGCAATTGTGTGGAGAGCATCTTGATTAACCCATCCAGATAAGCCTCACGTTCTGGTCTTCTCTCTGCTACCATTTTCTGAATCTGCGAATACTTCTTCGGCTCGAGTATTTGAAATGATAGATCCTCTAAGGCCCACTTAAGTTGTGATATGCCCAATCTATGTGCTATGGGCGCATAAATTTCTAGAGTCTCTCTAGCCTTTTGGATTTGCTTCTCCCGATCTAAATAAGTAAGAGTGCGCATGTTGTGCAGTCGGTCTGCCAACTTGATAAGAATCACCCTAATATCCTTTGCAACAGCAATCAGCATTTTTCGAAGATTTTCAGCCTGGGCTTCCTCTGCTGTCTTAAAGGTAAGTCTACCAAGCTTTGTAACTCCGTTAATTAGATCTGCTATCTCTTTGTCAAATTTATCTTCCACTTCAGATAATGGCACACCAGCATCCTCAACTACATCATGAAGAAGCGCTGCTACAACGGTTGAAGTATCCAATTCCAAGTCTGAAAGTATCTCAGCAACTCCCAAAGGATGCTCAACAAAAGGTACCCCAGACCGTCGATACTGATTACGATGAGATGTAACCGAAAAGTCGTAAGCTTTTTGAATCAGCTTAGTATCAGCTTTAGAATCGTATTTTTTAATTTTTCTGAGTAATTCTTTAATATCCATAGTTCTATTTATAGATATTATGATTGGTATAAGTAAGCCAGTTTAACATTCACTTAGCGAGGAGATATCTACAGGTAAGATATAACTCAGTTAGCCTCTTTTTCTTTAGGATAGATAGGCTGATTTATCATTCTTAATAGTTCTTCTTCGTCATTTTTTAGAACCCAATTTTTAAAACTCTCAAACAACTCTTTTTCGCGAACACCTTCCTCAAATCGAACGGAGCACTCTTCCAGTTTCAACCTCCTGTATGGAGTTGGCAACAAACGAATTTTGCGATAATGACCGCTTCCCTTTAGTGAAAATAATCCCAATTCTTCCAGAATTTTAAGCCCCGCCCCTACCCCTTTTTCATTTAAAGGAGAATGTCCAAGACTTAACTCAAGTTCATAAACCAACTCTTGGTTACTTAAAGTAATAACTCTACTATGCTCTTCTTCTTGACCTCCCCAAACCTGCATTTTTAAAATTCGATATAATCCAGCCAGCTTTTCTCGTGAGGGAGCGCTTGATTCCAAAATAAACTCATTGATTCGTGCATCATCTTCACCAAAAAGCAAGTGAATATAAGCCTCGTCTCCATCACGTCCTGCTCGACCGCTGTGTTGATTAAACTCTATAAAATTGAAATTCAAATGATACAAGAAAACATGTCTTATTTCAGGAATATTTATTCCTTCACCAAAAGCACTCGTCGCTACAATTGTTGTAAATTCACCGTTTCTAAAACGTTCCTNNTCTTTATTGAGCCCTGCATTGTAAAAGACAATCTTGTTCTTTAAATAAGGTAACCTCGAACGCAGAAAAGCTGCAACTTCAACACTCTGCTCTCTACTATTTACATAAACAATAGATTTCCCTCCTTTTCCAATCCATTTCTCAAGATATTCTTCTTTTGAACCTATATTCCGGAAATCCCTGAGTTTAAGATTGTCTCGCACTGCAGGATCAATAATAACCCTTTCTATGTTTAGACTTTGACATATCTGCTTAACTATTTGGTCTCCAGCAGTCGCAGTTAGTGCTAATGTTTGTGGACTACCTAATTCTGAAATAACCTCCTTCAGTTTCTTATAAAGAGGTCTATGGGCTTGTGTTGAAGTACAGATATGATGACATTCATCTACTACCAAGAAAGAGATTCTCCGTTTTATTTTACCAAATTTTAGTCGATGATGATACATGAACTCCGGTGTAGTTAGTACCACATCAAACCTTCCCTCATTAAGGAATTTGAATATAGCTTCCCTGTGCTCCGCGTCAATATCCCCCGTAAGCTGAGTAACTCTCAAACCGAGCTTTCCAAGAGCCTGTTCCATAAATTGATGTTGATCGTTTACCAGAGCCCTAAGTGGAAAGACTACTATGGATATAGTATTTTCTTTTATTGCTTTCAAAGCAGAATAAATATGAAATATTAATGATTTTCCACGTCCTGTACCCATAATGGTAAGACAATTTTCACCTGAACGGAGGATATTTATTACCTCTCTCTGCTTATCTCTCAATATCTGATTTTCTAACAATCTACAACAGAGGTCCTCAATTAGCGCCTCTTCGTCTAGCAGTGACAGACGTTCACGCTCTTTTAGTTCTTGCTTCCCTGCAATCAGAATTTTACTAGATGGGGATGTTCTTCTTATTTCGAGATTTATTCCTCGATATCTTTTCTCGCTATCTCCTTCTCCTTTATCGCATTCCCTTCTTCCGGTAATCCCGGTAATCTTACCTGTAAAAGCTATCCCCTGATCCATATAAGGTGCTAGCTGTTTAGCTAGCCTCGCGTTAAGATAACCTAGATCCAGACCTCCCTTACCTTTTACACTAATGGCATTGACATCGTGGGGGTTCTGTTGTTCACGAATAAGCTTTACTTCACCACCTTCATTTGCACCTTCCAGTATTTTTTGCCTGTTTTCAAAAGTGACACCAACAAGCTTGGTATAGAAGGATTCCGAATCTCCAATATTTTTGTACTCTTCATCCTTAATAATCCTATATGCATTAGAAAACAGATCCTCAAGCCAAGGGTCACTCTCTACTTTATCTTTATCCTTGAGACGTATATCCATTAGTTTAAGTTGAATTTGCTCCTTACCCTGCCAGATATTTTTTTCGAGCTGAAAAGCTAAATCAACCAAACCTCGATGATTTTTTAGTTTTTTTACTTCCGCTCTTCCAATATTGAAGGCAATGCCTTCCTGCATGCTTTCGTTATCCTGGACTATGAAACGAAGATGCTTCCCGTTTCCAACTATTTGATAGTTGTTGATATTAACATTATGACTTGTCATGATTGGATGAGGGTTGCCAACACCATAAGGTGCGAGCATCTCCAGATCTTTTAATAACTGGTAATTAATATATGAAAGAGGTATGGAGAAGTCTATTTTTAGTTTAGGGATGAAGTCTTCAGGATTTAAAATTTCTTCTGCAATAGAATTTAATCTGTAGCGAAGCTCGGATAAACGATCTGAGGCAACTTTCATACCAGCAGCAAAATTGTGGCCGCCATAGCTAAGCAAAATATCCTTAACTCTTGTAAGAACCTGGGAAAGATTGAAACCTGGGATACTCCTTGCCGAACCTGACGCCTCATTATTCTTGACTGTAAAGAGAAATGCTGGCCGGTAAAAACGATCTACAAGCTTTGAAGCCACAATTCCCTTTACTCCTTCATGCCATTCCTTAGAGTGCAAGAGAATCACAAACTCATTATCTAAATCAATCTCGCTTTCAATCCTCTCTAACGTTTCCTTAAATATCTTCTCCTCAAGAGATTGTCGCTCTCTATTGTAGCTATCTAAATCTAGCGCAATCTGATGTGCTTTTCTAAAATCGCTGGTTAATAGGAGTTCAACCACGGGGTTTGCTTGGGAAAGACGGCCCCCGGCATTTATGCGGGGAGCTATATGGAAAGCCACCTGGTGCGCCTCTATTTTCCTTTTTTCCAGACCAGCCACTTCTATCAAAGCTTTAAGACCTGCTCTTTTAGTGTGTCTGATCCTTCTCAAACCTTCCGAAACTAGAATCCTATTTTCGCCCATTAATGGGACAATATCTGCAATAGTTCCTACTGCTACTAAATCAAGATACTTCTCCAGCCCACTGATAGCATCCGCCCTTCCTGATTCGTGAAATAGAGCCTGGCATAATTTAAAGACTACTCCTACACCCGCAAGTTCTTTAAAGGGATAGTTGGGACTTGTTTTTGAATTTATAATAGAAAACGCTGCTGGAACAACTTCTCCTGGTTCATGGTGGTCCGTAATAATAAGATCCAGTTTGTTTTCAAGGCAAAATTCTGCTTCATTAATTGCGGTTGCGCCACAGTCAACACTAATAATTAGAGAAGCACCTTTTTCCTTCTGATTCCTCAGAGCTTTTACATTGAGTCCATAGCCTTCTTTAAAACGATTTGGTATGAAGAAACTAACCTTCGCTCCAAGCTCATTAAGTACAGAAACAAGAAGCGCTGTGCTAGTAATTCCATCAACATCAAAGTCTCCATAAACGCAAATCTTTTCTTTTCTTTCTATCGCTTCCAAGATTCTTGTAGTACTTTTGGCGATACCTTCTATCCTCTGGGGATCGTAGAGGTGTGAAATTTGCGGCCGTAAGAAACTTAGAGCCTCTTCTTTTCCTGCTATTCCTCGATTTGCTAGAATTCTACAAAGAAACTCGGATACACCAAGACTACTGGCCAAGTATCCCCATGTCTCCACTGGCGGCTCATTGAACTGCCAGACTTTTGCTTCTATAACCTTTGTACGCACTATTCTTTTTCCTCTCCAGGCTCACCGCCTTCTATCTTTTCTATTTTGGCCTTCATTTCGGCAATCACCCGCCTCATTTGCACTTGACTTGTAAAAGAGGATATGACAACCACCAACGCACCTACCAAAGCCGAAATAACTATAACTAAAGCGAGTCTGACTCTGGCTGTGCCAAAAATGTAGGATACCAAAACAAAATCTGCGTTATAAACAGAAAATAATGCTACAATAAAGATAAAAATTAAAACCACTAAGGAACTCCACATCTTTTTCCTCCAGATTATCCGCAAACGATATCCGATTATTTCAAATTTCGAAAGCTGGTTGTAATGATATTCGTCACTTTTTATGCTCTTCCTTGAAATCATGCTTAAAACAGTAAATATTTTGAACTCAAACATAAAAAAACCCTGCATCACGCAGGGTCATAGGACTCGAACTGCTTTAATCTAGCTTTTCATCAGCAGCAGTGCTCTTATCTTCTCTTTTCTGCCCTTATTCTTACAGCTCTGTATCGTGGTTCGCTCTCTTTCCAGAAAGCTAGTATGGGACTAGCAGTAAAGATTGATGAATACGAACCGGAGGTTATTCCAACAAACAGAGCAAATGCAAAATCCCTCAGAACTTCCCCACCTAAAATAAGAAGTGAAATTACCGGCAAAATTGTTGTCACCGTCGTATTTATTGATCTTACCATTACTTCATTTATGGAATCATTTACCATTACTGAATATGTGCGTTTTCCTATTTTAGCAGTATTTTCCATCACTCGATGAAATACTACAATTGTGTCATAGAGTGAATATCCAAGAATTGTAAGAAAGGCTGCAATTGTATTAGGAGTAACTTCTCTTCCCACCAAGGCATAAACCCCTATAGTAATGGTTATATCATGAAAAAGTGCAGCAAGAGCTGCTACTGCCATTTTGAATTCAAAACGAAAGCTTATATAAATAAGCAAAGCCGCAAAGGAGAATATTAGGGCTATAATCGCAGCTCTAGTTATATGCGCACCCCAACCCGGTCCGACCGTACGAATTTCATAAGCGCTTCGGTCAATACCCCAGTTTTCATCTAAGGTCTTATCTAGTTCTTCTTGTTTTTCATCGGATAAACTGGGGGTACGAATCAAGACTTCTTTTTCTTCAGGTCTTCCTACAGGCTGAATAACGCTTTTTCCTAAACCTATAGGGATAAGCACATCTCTTATTTCAGCTACTGTTGCTTTGTTCTTAAGCCTTACATTGACTGCCGTTCCTCCCTTGAATTCAATACCAAAGTTAAGCCCTTTGAATAAAAGAGAGAGAGAAGCAATAACAATAATAACTCCAGATATACTGAACCAGATTTTCTTATTTCCAATAAAATTAAGTTTCATCGGCTTGAGCCTCCTTAAGACCAATAAGAATAGGCTTGTTGAAAAGACGCACTCTCCCTAGAAGCCCAAGTATAGACCTGGTAAAGAAATAACTCGTAAATAGGTCGCACGCGATACCCAGCATTAGGGTTAGAGCAAACCCTTTTACCGGTCCTACACCAAAGTAGAATAAAATAGCTGCAGTAGTGAACGTCACTAAGTCGGCGTCAAGAAAGGTTCTAAAGCCATGAAAAAATCCTGTATCCATAGATACTCTTAAGCTCTTTCCCGATCTTACCTCTTCCTTAATCCGCTCAAATACAATAATGCTTGAATCAGCAGCAATGCCAATCATAAGAATAATCCCAGCAATTCCCGGTAGAGTTAATGTAGCTCTGACTGCTATCAGCAGTCCACCTAAGAGAGTCGAAAAAATAGCCAAAGCTACCCAAGTAACAAAACCGAAAGCCCGATAAAACAGAACCATAAATAAGGCAACCAATAATAATCCTATGATACCCGCTCGCAAACCTTCTTGGAGTGAATCCCGACCTAAAGTGGGGCCAACAGTTCTATGTTGAGATTTGATAAGTTTTACGGGGAGTGCTCCTGTCTGTAAAACCAGAGCAACCCTCTTGGTTTCTTCAACATTCTTTATCCCTGTAATCACCGCTTTTCCTGTGGGTATCCTTTCCTTTATTATGGGAGCGGACATTACTCTATCATCCAGCACTATTGCTAAGGGTTTTCCTATGTTCTTTTCAGTAATTCCGCTAAAATTTTTACTTCCTGCAGGAGTAAATCTTATGGAAACCTCTGGCTCATTAGTGTCAGGGCTAAAGTCAGCTTTAGCACTCTGCAATGCATCTCCTGTAAGTAATGTTGGCCCAAGTGGATCTGTACCCTTATTTAGAAGTTCATTAAGTTTCTTTATGTTATTGTTAACATACTCAGGTTTCACTATTTTAAATTCCATAAGAGCAGTTTGCCCTATTATATTCAGAGCTTCCTCGGGATTTTTAATACCGGGCAATTGAACTAAAATATTAGTTCTTCCTTGTCTGCTCACATTAGGCTCAGTTACTCCCAGTTTATCTACTCTTTGGTTTATTATGAACAGAGCCTGCTTCATAGCATCTTCGGTTATAGGTGCTCCGGGACGACTTACAGCGGTAAGGATTACAGTAAGCCCTCCCTGCAAATCCAGACCCAATCTAGGCGGTTGCGAAACCAACAGGTACAACGAGCCTGCTGAGAGAATAAAAACCACAATCAGTGCATAAATATATTTCTGTGTATTAGTCAAATCCTACCTCCCTGAAACTAATGAGCCTCACTCACTTTCTGTCTTCCCCTTCTTTCTGGCAACTGCTCCTCTCGAAATTATAATAACCAACTTGTCAGCAATTTCCAATGAAACGGTTTCATCACTCAAATTTAAAATTTTACCATGTATTCCACCAATTGTAACCACTTCATCACCTACTTTCAGCTCTGCAACCAGCTTCTGATGTTCTTTAACTCGCTGCTGTTGTGGTCTAATAAGTAAAAAATAGAAAATTATAAAGATCGCAACGATAATTACAAGCTGCGCCATAAATACCTCCTGTTATCGGTTATTTAGCCTGTAGCTACTCAAACTTTGCTTATTGACTATTGTCTTTACCTCCTTCAATATATCCATCCATAAAGTTCTTCTTGAATTCATCAAAAGTTCCTCTTCTAATTGCCTTTTGTGCCTCTTCCATTAGCCATGTTGAAAAATAAAGATTGTGCCATGTCATGAGTCGGAGTGGTAAAATTTCTCCTGCTATATAAAGATACCTCAGATATGCTCGGGTATAGTTCCTGCAGGTATAACATGAGCACTCTGGATCAAGAGGTTTCTGATCCTTGTAATATGCTGCATTTCGAATATTAATCTTACCATAGCGAGTAAAAACGGTACCATTACGCGCAACTCTAGTTGGTAAAGCGGAATCGAACATATCCATACCTAAGGAGACTGCCTCCAGAAGACTGGTAGGGTTTCCCAGACCCATTAAATATCTGGGTTTCTCTTCGGGAAGGAATTGTTCTATTCTTTTCAAGATTTCAAACATAAGCTCATGCGGTTCACCAACACTGAAACCCCCTACAGCATATCCTGAAAATCCCAAATTAATAATTTCCTCCAGGCTTCTCATTCTTAAATCCTGATAGACTCCTCCCTGAATAATTCCAAAAAAAGCTTGGTTTCCATCTTTAAGGGCATCTTTACTTCTCTTAGCCCAATCGCTGGTTCTACTCACTGCTTTCTCAACTTGAGAATAGCTTGCAGGGTAGGGAGCACATTCATCCAGAATCATAGCAATATCTGCACTGAGGGCTAACTGGTAATCAATCACCTTTTCCGGTGTAAAGAAGTGTCTGCTACCATCGATAGGGGATTTGAATTCAACACCTTCATCAGATACCTTAACAAGGGGACTCAGACTAAAAATCTGATAGCCTCCGCTGTCGGCAATAAGAGAATTGTTCCAGTGCATGAACTTGTGCAAACCACCCATCTCTTTTATTAACGCACACCCCGGTCTTAAATGCAGGTGATAGATATTGCTGAGTATTATATCTACACCAATTTTTTCCAATTCCTCGGGAGTCATAGTTTTTACGGTGGCCTTAGTTCCTGCTGGCATAAATACCGGAGTTCGTATCTCACCATGGAGTGTTTTAATTACACCAGTCCTTGCTCTATTTTTTTTGTCTCTAGCAAGCAGCGTAAATTGAAAACTCATAACCTCTTAAGTCTTAACGGATGAGAATAAAACAAAAACTCATATCCTACAACTTATAATGGAAGGATTACAGGATTCCGAGTTTTGAAGATCAAACAAAAAGGTGAGAATCCTTAAGGTTCTCGATACTCTAATCCCATTGTTATAGGTCACTTAAGTCACAATTTTAACACAAATCCCTATAATTATGACAAAATGTCTCGCATTTACATTTCATGATTCAAAGTCCTATTTCCACCATTCTTTTTAAATATCTCTGATCAAAACTTGCTATTCCAAAAGAAGATACCAGAAGTGAATTATGACATTCGAATATCTTATGTGGTTTTCTATAATGATAATTTAGAAGATGCAAATAAAACTATCTTGAAATAAAAAAGAAAGTTGAAAGTGCGTGCATAATCAGTATAAAAAGCAGAATTATTACCGTAAACCGAAGACTTCGCTTTAAATTAATATCCATAAGATCACCTTTTATTTATAAAATAAGCATGCAGTCTCCAAATGAAAAAAACCTGTATTCCTTTCTTATTGCTTCTTTATACGCTTTAAGAATCAATTCCCTTCCGGCAAAAGCAGAAACCATCATAAGCAGAGTGGACATCGGCAGGTGAAAGTTTGTAATCAAAACATTGACTACCTTGAATATATATCCAGGATAAATAAAAAGACTAGTCCGTCCTTGCTTCGCTTCAACATAATTTTTCCTATGCAACTTACTTACAGCGCTTTCCAGGGCACGAACTGAAGTTGTCCCTACTGCTACAATGCTATTACCTCTATCAATAGCTTTATTGATTTTCGCTGCAGCATCGCCACCTATAGAGAAATACTCACTTTGCATTCTGTGGTCTGCAATATTCCTTGTTCTGACTGGCCTAAAAGTGTCCAGGCCAACATTAAGGGTAATAAAAGCAAGGTCTATTCCCAATCTTTCAAGCCCGTGTATCATTTCTTTTGTAAAATGTAAACCAGCAGTGGGAGCAGCAGTGGATCCCTCCTTTTTAGCATATATAGTCTGATACTGTCTCACATCTTCAAGTGGTCCTTGAATATAGGGTGGTAAAGGGATCTCACCCAGCTCTTTTAAAATTTCAGTAAAATTCTGTTCTGAAAAAAATTGAAGAATGGCTATACCTTTCTCGGCTTGTTTTCTAACCAATGCACAAAGTTTACCATTTCCAAAGGTTATTGCTGTACCTTCCCTTATCCTCTTTGCTGGTTTGAGCATAACTTCCCAATGATTATCAAATATATTCTTTAGTAACAATACCTCTACTTTACCTTTAGTTAAGACCTTTTCACCTACAAGACGCGCTGGAAACACTTTCGTATTGTTAGCAACCAAACAGTCCATTGAATTGAGATAATGAGGCAAAGATCGAAACGTATCATGGAATATCTCCTCAGTTTCACGCTTAACGACCATAAGCCTACATGCATCCCTTGGTTTGCATGGCTCTTGAGCTATCAGTTTTGCCGGTAGAGAGTAATCAAAATCCTCTATCTTCATCACTAGCGCCTCATGATAAAGAACAGATTCAAAAGAATGGTAAGCACAATGCTGATAATAATGCTAGCTCCTAGCGGAAAGTAGAAAGTAAACCGGGGTCTTTTTATAAAAATATCTCCTGGCAAGTGCCCAAGACCTACTATTTTACCCAGCAAATAGAAGGCTCCTCCAATTATAAGAAGGATAAGAGCAAAGGATATTATTATCCTTCCCAAACCACTTAGATCCATATCTTTCCAATCCGAATTTGAATGGAACTTTAGATATGCTAATAGAATGCCCTATTTAGCATATCTCTCCTTTTCGCTAAATAGGCAACCGCAATATTTCTGCCTGTACATCTCCAGATTTTTGGACTTAATAACTCCTTCTCTGTATTCATTGCGCCAGTCTTTATAATAGAAATTTATACCAAACTTACTTCCTGCTTTATCCCCTATCGCCTTTATTACATGATGTTCCTGATATGGGCTAACAAGTAAGGTTGTTGTGTAAGCAGAAAAACCTAACTCTCTAGCTTTCCCTGCTGCACGTTCCATTCTAACTTGGTAGCAGAGGTGGCAGCGTTCTGGCTTTTCAAGGTTTTGAGAAACATAACGGAAATACTGGACAGGGTCATACTTCTCATAAATCAAAGAAACTCCTTGGATTTTGCAGTAGCTGTCTGTCATCTCCAACCTTCTCACAAATTCCGAATGGGGATGAATATTTGGATTGTAAAAGTAACAAGTTGCATCCTTTCCTTCCTCCTTAATCTCCAGAAGAGGGACAATTAGGCACGGAGCGCAACACGCATGAATAAGAATTTGCATTAGCCTACTCCTTGCTAGTATCTTTCTGACTATGGACTTTAAATAGTGTTAAATTGTAGAATTATCACAAAATATTGACTAAAATAACATCAGGTTTAATTATAGAAATTTGGTCGTCTTTCTTCAATCCTGACAGTATAGATAATGAAAGATAAAAAAAGCACCAGAACAATAAGTAAAGAGAATAATTTTTTCCCTATTCTTTTTCTAATTACGATCCTTTCAATTCTGTCACTTTCTTCTGTCGAATGGTTCAGAACTTACCTATACTATGTTTTTGATGCCACTTCCTACTTATTTATACACAACAGCTTAGAGCTTCTCAGTGTTATAATCAGCTTTGCTGTTTCAACCATTGGTTGGTATAGTTATCGCCAAAATAGGAACAAGCAGACACTAATGATTGGATTAACATTCTTTACTGTGGGGCTTTTTGAGTCTTTGCACCTTCTCTCGTTCCCAGGTATGCCTAGCTTCTTGTCTCCAAGCAATACTCAAAAAGAAATTTATTTCTGGTTAGCAGCCCGCATATTTGGTTCCAGCTATTTACTCATCGCCGCCTTTATACATCCTAAAACCAGAATCACATTGGTTAATCCTCCTACCGTTGCAACTATAGCTCTACTTATTGTTGGAGGTGTATCTTTATCTATAATCTACTTCGAACCTTATCTCCCAAAGATGTTTATTGAAGGTGAAGGTCTTACCTCACTTAAGATTGGATTGGAGTATTTAGTCATAGCAATCAGTGTTGCTGCCATATTTGCATACAGATACAAAACGACGCTCGATACCCGTTCTGTTTTTTACTTAGAAATTGCGCTGCTTCTTACCATCTTTAGTGAGTTCTCATTTACTAAATATACAAATTCCCGTGACACTTATAATCTGATCGGTCATATCTTTCAAGTCCTGGGTTTCTACTATATTTTTCAAGCTCTATTTATCCAACCATTATTTCGACCATATGAAGAACTCCGTAAAGCTAAGGCAGAAGCGACTGAGGAGTTTATATTAAGAAAAAAACTGGAAGATTTAAACAACAAGCTACGACTACTGAACAGACTGAGCGAAGAAATTATTGCCAATCCTGATATGAAAAAGAGACTTCGCTTAATATGTAAGAATGCCTCAGGGCTTGTGCATTGTGATAGTTCCATAGTGGCAATGTGGGATGAAAATAGGGATAGAATATTCTATCCTTATGCTTATAATATGCCAAAACACATAACTGAGATCTCTGCACCCTTTGGGGATACAATATGTACTAAGGTTATTCAAACTGGAAAATGCCTCCTTCTGACAGACTACTCACGTCAACCCCGGGCATTAAAAGAATTCGTTGAGCTTGGAGTTGAAAATATGGCAGCAGTTCCTCTAATAGTCGAAAACAAAACTATCGGTGCCTTAATAATTTTTGGATTCCATAAGACGAAAGCATTTTCGGAAGCAGATCTGGTCCTTCTTGAATCCTTAGCAAACCAAGCTGCTTTGGCTATTGAAGGTGCTCGTCTCTACGAGCAGCAGCGCTATATTGCCCAAACGCTACAAACAAGCTTTTTACCCAGCCATTTGACTTCACAGAAAGAGCTAGATATTGGTCTCTCTTTCGTTTCTGCAACAAGAGCGGCTATGATAGGTGGTGATTTCTTTGACATCTTTAATCTCCCTGATAAATTAGTTGCGTTTTTTATGGGAGATGTAGCCGGCCGTGGTATCACAACTACTGCTTTCACCGCAGCAGTCAAGTATACATTGCGGGCTTTTGCACTCGAAAATTCTTCTCCTTCTTCCGTTTTAACAAGAACTAACCGGACAATCTACAGACAGCAAGACTATCCATTTGTCACTCTCTTCTATGCTGTATTGGATACAAAAACCAGAGAGCTTCGCTATGCTAATGCAGGGCATACGCCGCCAATAATCAGCCCGAAAATGAAAGAACATATCAAGAATCTTCATACTGGTGATATCCCATTAGGAGTAGAAGAAAACTATCAATTTATCGAATATTCAAGTATTTTGAATCCTGGAGAACGCGTGGTCATTTTTACCGACGGATTGCTCGACGTCAGAAGAGACAAGGAAACATTCGGAGAAGATAGAGTCGTTTCAAATATCACGGTTTATAACTCCCTGAACCCTCAATCCCTTACCGAGAGACTTATTGATGAAGCTAAGGAGTTTGCTCAGGGTACTACAATACGTGATGATATAGCAATAATGGCTATTGAAATAATAAAAAAATAGACTAGAAGGTACCTAACCTTCGAAGAGCATCGAGTTTCTCTCGATTACCCAGCTTTGCTTGATTAATAGCCTGTCTTAGTAATCGAATGCTCATCTCATAACCTTCCCTATCAACCGGATAAGGAATCCCATCCTTTCCCCCATGAGCAAAGCTGAATCTTGCCGGATCTCTAAAGCTGGCTGGCATTGCATATACTATTTCAGAGATTAGACTTAATGCTCTAATCGTTTTAGCACCAACTCCTGGTATGGCAAGTAGATCTCGAAAACTTTCAGGCTGTATTTCATAAGTTTTCAGAAATATCCTCTCAAGCCTCTCTGGGTGAAGTTCTGTAATAAGTAGCTGATGTTCTTGCGGTAGCCATAGTGATTTTTGCTCCTTAATCTTCTTGAGTTCCTTTATAATGCTCCCAGGCTTTTCTCTCGACAAATCTGAAGATATCCTTCTGGCACCTTCGCTCTCTCTAGCAATCATATTTAGAGCAGAACCATACGCTTCGGAACATATTGCAGAATGAGGCTCTACAACAAAGTTTTTTACGCGCTCTCCCAGCCAATGGTACCTTCGAGCATAGCGGTTAAACTCATTCATCCCCTGCTGAACTACTGCCCAATCTCCTGTTCTGGTAAAAATAAAGGCGTGATGATATAGCTGGTAACCATCCTGAAGGGCAGCATTATCAACTTTGGCTGCCATCTTGCTTGCGTAGACTAGCGGTGATGCATCACAACCCAAAGAATAGCAAGCTTTCTCAATCTCCTCAGGAGTTTTGCGCGAAGTACCTCCTTTACCGCCGGTAATGACAAGTCCCAAATCATGCTCTAAGCCCCGTATTCCCTCCTTTAGGGCTCCACATACTGTAGTAGTCAATCCACTGCTATGCCAATCGAATCCTAGTACACACCCAAGAGCTTGGAACCAAAAAGGATCAGAAAGCTTTTGTAACACCGCATTTGGCCCAAACTCTGTGACTATGGCTATAGTAATCTCTCGTGCCAGTCGCTTCATTTTCTGAAATAGCCACGCTGGCGCTCTACCATAATGAAGCGGTAAGAAAGCAGTTCCTGTTCTCATTTAGTACCTCAAATTTTATGTTGACTTCTTTATTGCAAAGAAAACTCAAAATTTAAACAAAAGCATATAAAATCCCTGTGTTTTCCGCTAAGAGAAATATTTTTCAAACCAACAAGGGTCTTTATAGTTATGTGCGTGGGCGGTTTTCTTGCTGAAAAGCTTCATCTACTTTTTTTTGCAGAGACTGCAACTTCTGCAAAATAACTTCTACCTGCTTCTGAATACGCGGGTTGGGGGCTGTATTATAGACTTTTCGAATCCAATAATCAGTTTGAGATATTTCGAAAGCAAGCTTGTTCTGCAATTCCTCCTTGCTAGCGTCTTTTTTACTATTCTTTTCCGTGTCTTCCATTTAGCCTCCCATTTTGAGGGATTTATCAGGATTGGTTAATTTACTATCCTTTTTATTAATTTAATTTAAAGGTATATGCTTGGGTCCAAATATTTGGAATATATGCATAGCTCCTTGTTATCTTCATTAGACGATTGTAAAGTAGAAACTGTTAATCTGCTTAGTAGACATAGCTATTCTGGCTAAAAATCTTATAATTTCTTCTTTGGAACTGCTTCTAAATAACAAAAATATTAGAAAAAGAAAAATAATTACTAATATCAGAACAAGAATTACGATAACTGATTTTTTAGTCATATTTGAACAATTTTCTTGTTGATGAAGGTTTACTAATTCTCAGGTGTTCATATGCATTCTCAGTAACTATTCTCCCTCGAGGCGTTCTCTGCATTAAACCCAGCTGCAGCAAATACGGCTCATATACATCCTCAATGGTATCTGGCTCCTCACCAACTGCCACTGCCAGGGTATTTAGACCAACGGGTTTCCCTCCAAATTTCTCTATAATTATCCTTAATATTTTTTGATCTAGCTGATCCAATCCCTTTTCATCAACTTCCAGCATAGCCAAGGCATCTTTTGCGACATCTTCTATTATCCTACCATCACTCTTTACCTGAGCATAGTCTCTTACTCTTTTAAGCAGACGGTTTGCCACACGGGGCGTGCCTCTCGAACGGCAAGCAATTACTTCTACGCCATCACCGGCCACTTCGACCTTAAGTATCGAAGCGGATCTCCTTATAATTCTAGCTATTTCTTCTTCTGTGTAATAATCAAGGCGAGCACATACACCAAACCTATCTCTCAAAGGGGAAGTAATAAGTCCCGTACGTGTGGTAGCTCCTACAAGAGTAAAAGGAGGTATCTCAAGACGTAAAGAGCGCGCACTTGGTCCCTTTCCAATTATTATGTCTAACTCAAACTCTTCCATAGCTGGATATAGTACTTCTTCAACCGATCGATGCAGACGGTGAATCTCATCAATAAATAAAACCTCATTTTTCTGCATATTAGTTAGTATAGAAGCAAGATCACCTGCTCTTTCCAAAGCAGGTCCAGAGGTCGTCCTTATGCTTACACCCAACTCATTAGCAATTATACTTGCCAAGGTTGTTTTTCCCAGACCTGGAGGGCCTGAAAGTAAAACATGATCAAGGGGTTCATCTCGGCAATTGGCTGCTTCAATAAAAATACTGAGGTTCTCTTTGATCTTCTCCTGCCCTACAAAATCAGTCATACAGCGCGGACGCAAGCTCCTATCAAATTCCCTCTCCTCATCGCTTATATGGGCAGCAACAATCCTCTCTTGTGCCATCTCCTTGCTCACCCTCATGCTTTATTTTTTTCCTTTCCAAGCAATTGCAAAGCTTTCTTTAACAGTTCCTCCGACGAATCATTCTCTACCTTAATCTCCCCTATAGCTCTGTTCGCCTCAAGCAGGGAATACCCAAGTTCGACTAGTGCGTTTCGTGCCTCTTGAACTTTGTCGCCACCTTCCCACTCTACTATTACTTCTTTTCCCATAATCTTATCCTTCAAATCCCAAATTAAACGCTGCGCTGTCTTCTTCCCAATTCCCGGAACTGAACTTACCAACTCTACATCATTTCTCATAATAGCCGCCGTTAGAGCTTCAGTGGAATATGCAGAAAGAGCAGCTAGGGCGCTTTTGGGGCCAATTTTATTTACGGATATAAGCTGCAAAAACATCTCTTTTTCCGAGAGAGAAACAAAGCCATAAAGTTGCAAAATATCATCGCGCACGTAAAGAACTGTATTAAGCTCAATCTCCCCTCCAACTTCAGGCAGTTTATCACTCGAATTTGCCGGGATAAAAATTTGGTAGCCAATGCCTCCAGTCTCAACTATTACGGAGTCTCCACTTTTTCCTCTCAATACGCCACGTAGCAAAGCAATCATCTGGACTCCACCAAGTTCTTCAATCTAAAACAATGCGCATGGCATATAGCAATGGCTAATGCATCAGCTGCATCATCAGAGCGAGGAATTTCCTTTAAGTTGAGCAATATTCTAACCATCTCCTGAATTTGCATTTTAAGAGCCCTACCATATCCCACAACAGCTTGTTTGACTTCTAGTGGAGTATATTCTGCCGTTTTCAGTCCAGATTGAGAAGCAGCGAGAATAATGACTCCTCTGGCCTCCCCTACAGAAGAAGCCGTCTTAATGTTCGTATTAAAAAAGAGTTTTTCTAAACTTAAAGCCTCCGGCCGATAATCCCTAATTAACTGCAATGTTTCTTCGTATATATACTTGAGTCTTTTTTCGTTTAAGCCACTTTTTGTCTTGATGCAACCGTAGATTATAGGCGAAATTTTATTAACATCTCTCTGCTCAATTATGCCAAACCCTACCCTTGCTGTGCCAGGGTCCATTCCGAGAATAATCATAAAAGTCCTCTATATTTTGGGAATATCCCGTTTTGCTTATAAAGCACGGTGCATTCTTATTGTTTATTCAATAATAGTTCTCAAATACCTGTTTTTGTATATGGTAAATCCAGAAATCACCATTTTTATATAACAAAAGAACTCTACCTTAACGGCAAAGCTCTTATCAGAATATTTATGCTAGAGTTTTTGTCAAAATACGTAGAGGAAGTCTTGTTAGTGGCAATAATCCTGAGAGCAAATCCTAGCTTGCAGCCAACTCTTCAAGAATCTCGTCTGATATGTCAAAATTTGCATAGACTTCTTGTGTGTCATCGTGCTCTTCGAGAGCTTCAACAAGCTTAAGTACTCGACGTGCCTGTTCTCGTTCCAGCTTTATAACATTCTGAGGCAGCATGGAAATCTCTACATTGGTGAACGGTATTCCTTCCTTTTCGAAGGCTCTTCTTAATTCGTTAAGCTGCGATGGCTCTACTATAACCTCCCAATGATCCGCTTCTTCATTTATGTCCTCAGCTCCAGCTTCGAGAGCAACCAACATGAGAGTCTCCTCTTCCACCTCCTTTGCAACTATAATTTGCCCTACCTTTTTAAACATCCAACTTACCGAGCCCGGTTCTCCCAGGTTCCCACCATGTCTATTAAATATATTCCTTATCTCTGAGGCAGTACGGTTTCTATTGTCTGTCATTGCCTCAACCAAAATTGCAACACCGTTGGGGCCGTAACCTTCATATACCATCTCCTCATAAGATACTCCTGAAACTTCTCCGGTTCCTTTCTTAATTGCTCTCTCAATAGTATCACTTGGCATATTGTAACTCTTTGCTTTTTCAATTGCTGTCTCCAGCGCGGCATTAGTTTCCGGGTTCCCCCCACCTTTTTTTGCTGCAACCGTTATCATTCGAGCAAGCTTGCTAAATATTTGGCCTCTTTTAATATCTTCTTTGCTTTTCTTATGTTTTATAGATGACCATTTCGAATGACCTGACATATCCCTACTCTTTCCGACCTATTCTCTTCTCAGATGAATTCCTGGACTTTTTTACCATATCTACGAAATACCTATGAATCCGCAAATCTTCAGTCAATTCCGGATGAAAAGCTGAAACCAGAACATTCCCCTCTCTAGCCATTACAACTTTATTGTTAAACCTCGACATAACCTTTACTTTTGGGCCAGTATACTCAATCCACGGGGATCTAATAAATACACAGGGAAAACTGTCTGTCCCCAATTCAGGAATCCCCAGATCTGCTTCAAAACTTTCTCTTTGACGGCCAAAAGCATTGCGCTTAACCTTAATATCTATTAGACCAAGTAAAGGCTGTTTACCTTCAGTCAGTTGCTTTGCTACTAGCACCAAACCAGCACAGGTACCAAAAATGGGCATACCTTGCTTATGCGCATCCTTAATCTTTTTTGCAAAACTATACTTAACCATAAGCTTTCCAATAGTTGTGCTCTCACCACCTGGAATAACGAGAGCTTGAATCCGATCAATTTCTTCCGGTTTTTTTATCGGTATTACCTCCGCTCCACATAACTCCAAAATTCTAATATGTTCAGCTACTGCGCCCTGTAGAGCCAACACACCGATAACCATTTTTTGCCTTCTCATATTCTACTCTTTAATTCAGCTTCCTTCTCATAATTTCTCTTATGAAGAATGCAAAATGCCAGAACCTTTCGGTCTGGCATTTTGAAAGTTTCTAGCTACCAGCCCCTGTATTGTATTAACTTATCCTTACCGATTTCAGATATTTCTATCCCCGGCATTGCAGCACGTAAACCCTTAGAAACTTCTGCCACAATTTTTGGATCATTATAATTTGTTGTCGCTTCAACAATAGCACGAGCGCGGCTAGCAGGGTCTTCCGATTTGAATATCCCTGAACCTACGAAGACTCCGTCAGCTCCTAACTGCATCATTAATGCAGCATCAGCTGGTGTTGCAATTCCTCCCGCAGAAAAATTGACTACAGGCAGTTTTCTCCTTTTAGCAACTTCACATACTGATCCATAAGGTGCCTGCATCTCTTTAGCTGCAGCCATAAGCTCCTCTTCAGAAAGACTGTGGATCCTTCTAATTTCTCCCATAATCGCTCTCATATGCCGCACTGCTTCTACAATATTCCCGGTCCCTGCCTCGCCTTTTGTTCTTATCATTGCAGCCCCCTCTGCAATACGGCGTAAAGCTTCGCCCAGATTACGAGCACCACAAACAAAGGGTATTTTAAAATCCCATTTGTTTATATGATGTTCTTCGTCTGCAGGGGTCAAAACTTCACTCTCATCTATATAATCTACTCCAATTGCCTGCAAGATTTGAGCCTCCACAAAGTGTCCAATTCTAACTTTAGCCATGACTGGTATAGTTACTTTATTCATTATTTTTTCAATTATTAGCGGATCGGCCATCCTTGCTACACCACCAGCTGCCCGAATATCTGCAGGAACTCTTTCCAGCGCCATTACTGCTACTGCGCCAGCTTCTTCTGCAATCTGTGCCTGTTCTTCATTAGTAACATCCATTATAACGCCGCCCTTTAGCATCTCTGCCAGACCAGTTTTGACTTTGAATGTTCCTTGCCTAACCATAACTTTCCTTTCATTGATTTATAAAACTATTATAATCATACAATAACAAGCAATTATCTAGCAAGATGGCTTCATTGATTAAACAGGGCAGTTAAGGGAATATTGCTTTAAGAGGAAAGCATATGGAAAATAAAGCATCTAATGCAATAATATCGAATAAGATTTTCTATTCCTATTTTTATACGAAATATCTTCTTATTATGTTGCTTTTTGCTGGCACATTATTCTTTACTGGATGCTTCGGTAGTATTATATCAGAAAGCAATAAACATAATTTACCAAAAGAAGGCGTAGCAGCAAGACAGCGAAGAGACAGCAATAAACCCTCATTTTCCTTTATTGTAATAGGTGACTCACGGCCTATAGATGCAGCATCTCCTCAACCAAGAAACTTTCTTAAACTTATTGACCAGATAAGACATGAAAAAGCTGATTTCTTGATACATACGGGAGATGCTGTTGTTGGGTACACGAACAATTTTAACCTCTATGTAAAGCAATATGAAGATTTTGTAAAAGTTATAAACAAGCTACCATTTCCCTTTCACCTAGCACCTGGTAATCATGACCATATGAATAGAACAGGAGAAAAAGCTTTTAAAAAAATATTAAAACGGGACTCTTATTACGCTTTCAATCATAAAGATTCTCACTTTATAATCCTTAACACAGAGCTTAATAGGCAGAAAGGGGAAATAGCTAAAAACCAATTGGAATGGTTAAAAGAAGATTTGCGCAATTCTAGGGACAGCAAGCATACCTTTGTTGTAATGCATCGACCATTATACTCCGTCTTGAATCCTGAAGGTAAAAAGGGCAAGCATCTTGCATTTACTGACCGGAGAAATGAGTATGAAATTCGATCATTGATGTTACAATACCAGGTTGACGTAGTTTTTGCAGGGCACGAACATCTTTTCAATAAACAAATTCACGATGGTGTTACGTACATTATTACTGGTCCAGCAGGATCTTCACCATATACAGATATACTACATGGCGGATTTCATCACTATGTAAAAGTTACTGTATATGATGATAGAATAAATATATCGATAGTTAAGCTTGGGGGCAAAATCTTAGATCCCAATTCCATACATCAACCAACAACTAAATGAGGTTATAAAATGTTAATACCTCTGTATGACGAAAATCCAAGCCGTACAACTCCCTTTATTACTATAGGTTTTATTATTTTAAACATACTGGCTTTTCTTTATGAAATCTCATTGGGGCCAAATCTCAATTCTTTTATAAACAGTTATGCAATGATTCCTGCCCGACTATCTCAAGGTTCTGGCTATCTATCCATTTTTACCGCAATGTTTTTGCATGGGGGGTTTATACACATCGCCGGGAATATGCTCTATTTGTGGATCTTTGGCAACAATATTGAGGATGCTTTAGGTCATCTTAATTTTGCCATCTTTTATCTACTGAGTGGTCTGGGGGGCGCAATAGGGCATATCTTGACGGCTCCAACTTCACAAATTCCCAGCCTGGGTGCCAGCGGTGCTATTTCAGGAGTCCTCGCCGCATATATCTTACTCTATCCTCGCGCATACGTGGTCACTATTGTCCCAATCTTCTACTTCATTAGAATTATTAGACTTCCTGCGCTTATTGTAATTGGATTTTGGATAGTAATTCAGTTTTTGAATGGTTTTGCATCTATAGTAGCACAACCTGTTACTACTGAATTAACCGGAGGTATAGCCTGGTTTGCACACATTGGTGGATTCGTAACTGGATTTCTCTTAGTTCTCCTAATGCCAAAAAGGGATAGAAGAACTCGGTTAGCGGCCTAAAATGAATCTATTTCATCAAAATACTGAATTTGATATTCCTAGCTTATCGATTGAATTAAAACTCTTTTCTTTCCTGCCATACCCAAATCTACCAGCATTATTTGCTGCCAGGTACCCAGATCCATATATCCCTTTACAATAGGAATTGTTAAATACGTCCCAAGTAGAGCTGAAGCAACATCTCCCTTCGCTTCACTCTTAATACCTTCTACTAAACTGCTTATTAGGTCTGCCATATCTAATATTAACGCCATCTCAGCCTCAAGAGTTATTAGCGCTGTGTCTCGCTCCATAGTATATATCAATGCAAATCCTTCTTTTACTTCATTATTTTTTATTACGCTCCCTACTTTATCAGTTATATCCACTATGTCGATCCAGCCTTTTGTTTCCTCAATTAGCTCACTGAAATTTATTTTCATGTTAATCTTCTCCAACTAATATTAAGGAAAATCTTCTTTTCTTTCGACCTGCTGTGTTCTCTAAAAGCGCAATACTCTTTTCTCCAATTAACATTTGACCTTCTCTTATAGGTAGTATAAGATCGCAGCCAACAACCGCCGAGCGCAGATGCGCAAAAGCATTTCCTGGATGTCGGTGGACTGATTTGTATGGAATCCTCTTTAGAACCCAGCTGATAAAATCTTCATAAGAGCTATGTGGTAATTTAAACAGTGCACCAGTACTTCCAATAGATAGGATCAAAGCTAATCCATTTGAAGCAGAACTTTCCTTAATAGCCTGCCGTATATGTTCAGTAATATCGAACAGATTCGCTGGTCCGTATACACTTATCTCAAACGTTTTAAATATAAACATGTATTTTATCTCAAATGCATAATTGCAGTACTCAGGCTGATTTTCTACGGGCTGTGCGCCAACATATTTTGCCTTGAACACCTAACCTGTTTTTTCTTCTGTCGCTGTACCTGGACTTTATCAGTTTCCTTCTAACTCTAGCGATCCGGACGATAGTCTCCTTGGTTAACATGATTCATCATTCCTTATTGTCTAAATTGCCGTATTAGTTGTTAGGTTACCGGTGCTTTGAGCTTATTGTATAATATAAATTTTCAATTCCCTTGTAATCACCTTCCTTAATCTGCCGATTTCAGAAGCGGATAAGCATTAACCGCTTCTCCTCCTCCTGGATGAAATTCAAAATGCAGATGTGGCGCTCCACCTTTCGCATTACCTGTGTCTCCAACATAACCAATGGTCTGACCAGCTGTTACGCTCGTACCTCCACTGATACCTGGGGCGTATCCGTCTAAATGAGCATAAGAATAAATATTACCTTCATTACCTCTTAAACGTATTACTTTCCCTCCAAGTACTTGCGTCACTACAGTAACTATCGTCCCGTCTACCACTGCAATAGCTGGAGTGCCCCTAAGGGCAAAAATATCTATACCTTTATGGGTTCTCCCTCCTGAACGGTAATCTCCAAAATTATCTGAGTATCCATGAGGCCCTGCTACAGGAAAAATAAAACCGTCTACGTTTACTGCTGCGTATGCATTGGTTGCAGTACGTCTCCTTTTTGCTAAATTCGTTAGCCTGATCAGGGTCTGTCTTGCCTCTCTTCTTTCATTTTCTAATTTGTCAATTTCTTGTTTTACTCTAGCTAGTAGATTATTAGCTTTAACCAATTCAGATTGAATTTGTGCTTGTCTTGAGCGTAAATCTGCAACAATATCATTTTCACTAGCTTTTTGCATCTCCAGAGCTTTACCGCGTGATATAATCTCCTCTTCAACTGCCTTCATTTCACCAAGCGCTTCTATGTCCCCTTTGGCTATTCTCTGTAGCATTCCTATACGTACTAAAAACTGACGATACGTTTTTGCTTTCAGAAAGACTGCCAGAAAAGGAATTCTTCCATATTGATAAATCATTTTTGCACGTTTATTAACAATCTCCTGACACCTAGATCTCTTCTCTTCAGCCTCTGTCAGTTTAGCCTGATTCTCCATAATGACAGCCTTTGTTCTCTCCAGTTGTTCTACCTCAGTATTATATTGACTAATTTGTGCATTTAATGTCTCAGTAATGCTGTCAACCTGTTTTTTTACTACCAGAGCCCTTTTTTTTCTTTGAGAGAGTGCGCTGTCTAACTGTTTAAGTCTGTTCGATACGACACTTCTTTGGGAAGAGAGACGTGAAGAGGATTTTTGTGCAGCACCCAACATCCCGGCGTAAGAGGGGAGTATTATGGCTACAATTAGAATTACGACTAAAGTTCTTCGAATATTTATTCTTAATCCCCTCCTTGGGGAAATAAGCACTTTAAATTTCGCTTATTTTCTTTTATTCCCTTCCCATTTTGGAGAATTTTTTCTGAGAATGCCTGCTATGGTATACTATTTTTATTAACCTGGCTTAATCTCAGTGAAGGGGGCATTTTAATGAAAGAACAGGCAGTGGATACAATAAGAACTGTAGCATTGGTGGGACATGGCGGATCTGGTAAAACTTCATTAGCAGAAGCAATGCTCTTCTCCACAGAAGCTATAAGTCGCTTGGGGAAGGTTGAAGAGGGAAATACCACAACTGACTTTGACCCTGAAGAAATAAACAAAAGAATGAGCATAAATACAAGCCTTGCCTCTTGTAAATGGCAGGATTTTAAGATCAATATTTTAGATACCCCTGGTTTTGCTGACTTTATCGGTGAGGTTAAAGCTGCACTTCGCGTAGCAGACGGAGTAGTCTTCGTTCTTCCAGCGGTAGCCGGCGTTGAAGTCCAAGCAGAGATTTGTTGGTTTTATGCTAATGAACATAAACTACCTCGTCTTATCTTCATTAATAAAATGGACCGAGAAAATGCTGATTTTGAAACGGTTCTTACTTCCATTAAAGACCGATTAGGCAAAACTCCTGTACCCGTACATTTTCCCATTGGTCAAGCTGAAGATTTTAGGGGGTTTGTAGATTTAATAAAAATGAAGGCTTTTCTTTTTAATGAAAAGAGACTTGAAGAAACTGAAATCACCTCTGACTTACAAGATAAAGCGACTTATTTCAGAGAACAACTAATAGAATCCATTGCTGAAAGCGATGATTCGTTACTGGAAAAGTATTTAGAAGGAAATGAACTTAATTCAGAAGAAATATCTAAAGGCTTGCGGGCAGGAACCCTGAAAGGAAATATTGTACCTATACTTTGCGGTTCTGCCTCTAAAAATCAGGGTATATTACCTCTTATGGATTGCATATCTAAGGCACTTCCTTCCCCTAAGGACAGACCCGATGTCCAGGGGAAAAATCCAAAAACTGAATCCCAAGAAACAAGAAAACCAGAAAGAAATGAACCATTCTCTGCTCTAGTTTTTAAAACAATTGTTGATCCTTATATTGGCAAGCTAAACATATTCCGCGTTTATTCCGGTTCTCTGTCATCGGATTCTCAAGCCTACAATAGCAGCAAGGATAAAAAGGAACGTATTGGTCAAATTTTGAGTATTCAAGGTAAAAACCAGGAACCTTTTGATGTAATCGCATCCGGAGATATAGCTGCAGTGGCAAAATTACAGGAAACTGGTACAGGAGACACCCTTTCCCAAGAAGACCATCCTATTATTTTTTCGACTATAGAGCTCCCTCAACCAGTTATCTCTGCTTCAATTAGGCCAAAAACAAAGGGTGATGAAGATAAATTAAGTACGGCGCTTAGCAGGCTTAACGAAGAGGATCCCACTTTCACAGTAAGAAGAGATACGGAAGTTCGCCAAACTATCATCTCCGGAATGGGAGAAACCCATTTGGAAATGATCACTGAACGTCTAAAAAGGAAGTTCGGTGTGGAGACTGAACTAGAAGAACCTAAGGTTCCATACAAGGAAACGATTCGCTCCTCAGTAAAAGTACAGGGAAAGTACAAAAAACAAACTGGAGGCCATGGTCAATACGGAGATGCCTGGATAGAAATGGAACCTTTGCCAAGAGGTAAGGGTTTTGAGTTTGTCGATAAGATCTTTGGAGGATCCATTCCGAAACAATATATCCCGGCAGTTGAAAAGGGTATACAAGAAGCTATGGAAGAGGGAATACTGGCTGGCTATCCTGTAATCGACATTAAAGTTACTCTTTACGACGGTTCATATCATGCTGTTGATTCTTCAGAAATGGCTTTTAAAATAGCGGGTTCTCTTGCCTTTAAAAATGGAGTCCTCAAAGCAGATCCGACTCTGCTCGAACCGATTGTAAATGTGGAAGTCCGTGTTCCAGAAGCTTATATGGGAGATATAATTGGTGATTTAAATAGCAAACGTGGTAAAATCTTGGGGATGGAACCCTCAAACAACGAGCAAAGTATTAAAGCTCAGGTCCCCATGGCTGAAATGCGCAAATATGCGAACAATCTGCGCTCGATAAGTCAAGGCCGAGGAACTTTTACTATGGAATTCTCCCACTATGAAGAGGTTCCTAGCCATATAGTCCAAAAGATCGTTGAGCAAGTAAAAGCTGCTAAAGGACACTCTTAATTCTCTTTATCCCTCTTATGCTCAAGAACTATCNNTTTACGGCTAGAGTTATGGTGATTTCTTCATTTTCCCCGGCAGTGCATTCATACTTTTCCACAATGCGCGGTCTTAAAGACCCCTGCATATGGTAATCCCTGTCTGCCAGCATATACCTACCTTTCTTATATAAGTCCAGTATTCTCTATAAATTCCTAATCACCTTCTATAACTGAATAAATCCACTAATTAAGAAATAACACATTATACTGTTCATGCTCGTCTATGTTTAAACTTCCATATAATGGGAATATTTATTGTGTTGAAAGGTGGTGTAAGAGATGAGATCATACAACATTAGAGCAATTGTTGGAGGATGGCTCATAGCAATATTCTCAATGACAGTGATAACTGCAGTCTTTCGCAGTGCTTTTAATGATTTAGTAGGTGGTATTCTCACTTCCTTAAGTGGAAATGTATATATTGGCCTAGTAGTCGTTGCATTTGCCGGATATTTAATTGGTGGTTTTGTCGCAGGTTATTGGGCAAAGATTAATAGCAGCATTCACGGATTGTTAACGGTTGTATTTGGGGTCCTTTTTGGCTTGCTGATTGGTTTTATTCGCGTAGCAGTTATTGATCCATCCCTAGCATGGACTCAGATAGTTCCTGCTGCAAGGGTAGGCGTACCATTTCCAGGGATTCTTGCAGACTTTGGAATAGTCCTATTCGTTGTTTCACTGTTGGCAGGTCTTATTGGCGGATACCTTGGCGGTATCTCCGTACCTGCTAAGGAGCGTGAAGAAATTGAGCGCAAAGAGCGTGAGATACGTCCTCCGAAAGCGGCCTAAGCTGCTTTCTTAAAAGGCCGACATTTCGTCGGCCTTTTTCTTTTTATATTTTCTGTCAGTCACTATTCGCTCTTAACCATAACTGTAAACGAATTTTCATTATCCAGACATATCAGGCTTATAAGACAAGATGTTAGCTGTAAGGCTGCTACTTAGTTTTAAGGAAAAACACTTTTTTCTATTATCAGCTTTTCCGCGTTCTCTCTTTCGCTTGCTGGTCTCATAAGCAGAAAAGCAGCTTTAACAACTTTGTCTCTTAGATAATAGAGAGCAAAAGACTCTTCCTCAAAAGAACCTTGAGCAAGTGTTTCATCAATATTTGAGTTATCTCCCAGGAATTCAAATGAGATATCGAAGATATCCGAAAAGAAATATGACACTATATTATAGGAAACTTTGTTGCCAAGCATATTCTTTGCTGCAAGCTCCCCCTGTTTTATGGCATTATCCCAATGCTCAATCCTGCGTTGTTTACCAAATATCGGATCATAAAAATTCGCAACATCACCAGCCGCATAAATATTATCGAAGTCCGTCTGCAAATATTCATCTGTTACAATACCATTTGTAATTTCAATATCCGAACCATGGAGAAAAGCATCTTCTGGAATAACGCCGATTCCTGCAACAACTATATCACATGCTAGCTCTTTCCCATTCTTGGTAACAAGCTTCTCAACTTTTTCCTTACCAATAAATCTCTGTACCTCTTCTTCAAACCAAATCTCGACACCTTTTTGCTGATATAAACGCAGGAAGAAAGCAGAGATCTCTCTGGAGCGCAATTTTCCAAAAAGCTCATTTTCCCGCACAATCATTGTGGTGGAGATGTTGTTTTGAATAAAAGCAGAAGCCACTTCCATCCCGATGAAACCGGCTCCCACAATTGCTGCACTTCTAGCTGATTTTATTCCCGATCTGATTGCTAACGATTGGTCTAAGCTGCGCAGGTAGAAAATATTTTCAAGTTTGCTGCCTTCAATCGTCATAATCCTGGGAGTGGATCCGGTTGCAACTAACAGTTTACCAAATTTATACTCATTCCCGTCCATGTCAGTAGCTGTACTACTATTCGGTTGAATTCGCACAATCCTTGTATTTAAAAGTAAGTCTATCCCGTTTTGCTCGTAAAACTTTTCATCATGAAAGAATACCCCATTTTCTTGTTCATACCCCATAAGTATTCCTTTAGATAAAGGCGGGCGGTGATAAGGCCGGTAACCATCAGCAGAAACGATCATAATCTTCCCACCCGCTCCCTCTTTTCTTAAGACTTCTGCACACTTAGCAGCTGCTATTCCGCCACCAACAAGAAGAAAATCAACGCTTTGCACTAGCTCTCTCCTTCTTCAAGTTGTATGAGGTCTCCCTCAATATGAAAATTGAGACGTCTAAGAGGTTGCCTGGCCGGACCCCTAATAACTGCTCCATCAGATGTGAAACTGGAACCGTGGCAAGGACAATCCCAGGTTTTTTGACTGCTATTCCACTCAATCTGACATCCTCGATGAGTGCAAACATTTTCAAAGACTACAAAGTTTCCATTATTGTTAAAGATAGCCACCTGCTTGGTGCCAATCTTTCCGGTTTTTCCTTCATTAATAGGAATTTTTAAAATATTCATAAGTGTTCACACTCGCTTCTCAGTTTTCTAGCTTTTTTGGCTTTGCCCAGACTTTTGCCCTTTCTTTTTAGGGTACGGTGATGGTATATACTCAACTGCCGGTCTCCTTAGTGTTGCCTGAGGATACAATTCCATCAACTCATATATTACCTTTGGTAATTGAACCTTGACTGGAATCCCTAAAGAAGTAACCTTCTCTACGGTAAGAGGATAATCATGAGTCCATTTTCCTTCAGTTAAAATCTTAGAAATCTGTTCGGCCTTTTCTGTCTCCAGTTTGTCCTGCAGAATTTCAAAAATTAGTTTTTTCAGCTGAATTCTTGCCTTTCTGGCGACGTCGAACAGTACTAACATCCGATCATCTCGGATCTTCTCAATGCCCTTACTCTCTACCGCCCATATTACTGAGCTTGCAGGATACTCAAATCCTAACTGTGGATCCAAAGAACCCATAACAGCATCTTCATCCATTATTATCTCATCAGCAGCCAGTGCTATTAAGGTTCCACCAGACATGGCATAGTGAGGAATTAAAACCGTAACTTTTGCCTTGCGTCTCTGAATTGCATGAGCAATCTGTTCTGCAGCAAGTACCAAACCCCCGGGTGTATGGAGAATAATATCTATTGGCTTATCCTTAGGAGTCAATCGAATTGCCCTTAGTATCTTCTCTGAGTCCTCAATGTCTATGTAGCGATAGAAAGGTATACCTAAAAAACCCAATGCTTCCTGACGATGGATAAGTGTAATAACTCTAGTATTTCTCATCTTTTCAATATTGCGTATAGCGCGAAATCGCCTGCTCTCCAATATTTGTTTTCGAATAGTAGGTAAAACAAAAAAGACAAGTACAAGTATAAAGAAAAAAAACTGCAAAAACTCCATTTTTGCTCCTATTTGTCTGTCCTATTCATAACTTTCTCAAGAGTTCGCCGATATAGTTCTTCTCCCGGTTTCATTGCCAGAGCAAGCTTCAGATGACGCTTGGCTTCTGTAATATTTCCGGTTTTATCCAAACATAAACCCAGGCCGAAGTGTGCATAGTGATTGGTAGGATCTATTTCGATAGCTTTTTTGAATTCCTCCCTGGCTAATACATACTGTTGATAGTTATAATAGGCTTGTGCCAGAGCCTCACGGATGGAGCCTTTTTCAGGTTCAAGCATTTTAGCACGCTCTAATATTACAGCCGCTTGGGCTGGATTTTTACTTTCCAATAATTCTTTGCCCTTTTTTAGCAACTCATAGGCTGATTCTTCCACTCAGAACCCTATCCTTGTTGTCTTATCATACGCTTTTTCCCAAATGATACAGCAGGATTAACAAAACTTAAGCATGTATGCCGTATCGGATATTATACCCTAGCCAAAAATACTAAACCATCCATCTAACAAATTCAAAATTATTGAATATAATACTAATATATCCGAAACACTCCATATGTTAACCACAAAGATAGTGCTCAAACTAAGGAATATTTACAGCAGTTAATTTATTGATATTAATATTTACAGATAGAACAAGTTGGAATAAGAAAATAATAGTAAACAAGTTGTGTGTTTACGCTTTTTAAGAATGAAGTTAATGAGTTTTAGCTATATAAATTCTATAACTCTTAAAGGGTAGGTATGATGTGAATAAAAAAATCATAATTGATTGTCATGCTCATATTTACCCTGATGAAATAGCCGATAAGGTTATTTCAAATATTGAGGAATTCTATCATTCCAAAAGACGCCATCATGGAACATTTAAAGCTCTCCTTCATTCTTTAGACGATGGAGCAGTTGACTTTGCAGTCGTTCTCCCTATCGCTTCTAAACCAGAACATTTTGAAACAAATAAATGGTATGCTGGTCTTACAAATATATCTAAAAAAATAATCCCTTTTGGTTCTATCCATCCAGATAATAGCACAAAAGATTTGGACAAATTCCCTAAATGGGGGCTGCGTGGTATAAAATTTCAGCCAAATGCCCAACTATTCTATCCTGATGAAAAAAGGATGTTTCCCTTTTATAAAAAGGCCGAAGAGTTAGGATTAATAGTAAATTTCCACATAGGAAACGAACACGGGAACGTTCCCGGTAAGTATAGCCAGCCTGAGAGATATCTAGAAGTGCTGCGTTCTTTTCCAAAAATCACATTTATTCTTCCGCATTTGGGTGGATATATGACATGGGATAAATTGGACCTTACTTTGGAATATCCTAACGTTGTCTATGACACGGCATATCTTCCAGGCAACATTGAAGATGATTTTTTCTTAAAATTAGTTCAAAGAATCGGTATTGATAGAATAGTCTTTGGTACAGACTTCCCGTTTCGTGACCATACAGAAGAAATAGCACATCTGGAACGGCTCCTAGGAAATGATTCAAAAAAATTGTTTTATGATAATCCTAAGAAGCTTCTAAGAATGATTTGATACCCGCTATTGCCCTCCTTTATTACTAAAGATTTGATAAGTTCGTCATGCTTAAGATTTTAATATGGTCTCTCCTGTCAATTATATATTTGCTATTAATGCCCAAATTACCATATACCAATGGATGATATAACCTATTTATAAATCATATGCCCTACTTTAGTCTACACCCGTAAAGGCTTGTTTGTTGGTTTTCAATAAACTATGCCTTCACTTTTCCTATCCTTAAAGGTAGATTTCCATTCTGCCGATAAAAAGCTGGTAAGCAACCCTCAGGAGGTGCCATATAATGGAGAACATCCAAGAGCAGTATGCTTCAATCAAGTGCCCTAAGTGCGGTAAAGCCAACCAGTACACAAAGCCTTCCACTCTAATCATGTGCAAAGGATGCACAGCCCTAATAGTAATCGATCTTCCGGAAGAACAAAAAGAAAGCGCTTAGGTTACCGCTCTCGCTAACGAAATATCTGCCCTAGAACAGTTTAACCTTTCAGCCAGAGGCAAATTTAACTTTATAATTTGATATTAGAATACATTCACACCTTTCTTAAGAAAGGTGTGAATAGCTCATTATTGAGCTTTTCTTCTTTTATGAAACGCTGCAAGTGGTGCTTTTCCCTCACCCCATCAGAGATCTAATTGCCTTTACGTCTTATACACTGTCAATCTGATAGGCTATGTCAAGATTTGAAGAATAAATTTATTGGCCGTATACCTGAGGGGATACCAATGGGTACATACAATGGCGCTTATTGCCGCTTATAAGGATATGATTTACAATCATTGGAATTTCTTGTAGAAATACAGGGCGTGTCTGAAGCTTATCCAGCTATATATCAATATAACATCACCTCTATCATAAGAGTTGAGAAACTGGGTTAACTAGTACATGTCGCAACCTAAAATATTCGAAAAATACCAGGAATAACAAAAATTAACACCCTTTTTACCTTCAGATGTTACTCCGGTTTTGACCTTAAACCGATTTTTGGTATCAGGCTATTCTAACGTGTGGACCATCTAGGTGATATATCATCACCATCTAGTTGGGTAAGTCTTTTCTGACCGCTTCCATCAACTCGCATTAAGTATATCTCCCAGTTACCATCACGATCTGATGAAAAGGCAATAGCCTTACCATCGGGGGATATTGAAGGGTCTTTATTTTTCCCTTCGTAAGTAAGCCTGAATACTTGTTGATTCTTAAATATCTCTCTCTCGCTATCCTTAGCTTCTTGCTCTTGAGGATTAACCATTTCTGCCGGAACGGTTATGCCTCTATTGGCAATTAAATATATATCACTTTTTCCGTTCCTATCAGAGACAAAGATTATCTTCTTTCCATCAGGCGTTACCTGTGGGTGGGTATTAACATATCGATCCGCTGTGTATCTAATCATTCCCTTTCCATCAATAGCATTAATGGAAAATATGTCCCGGCTCTCGTGTATCTGTGCATCGAAGTAAATGCGGGTACCAAAAGCATCATAGGATGGACAGTTCGCGGAGCTTTCCCCATAAGGGTTATCAATGATTACAACATTTTCCGGATTTTCAGTGTCGGCAAAAGCTAGATTTTCCTTCATCCATTCAGTTCCTGAGGCCTGAACTATCACGAAGGCAACGGTATTTCCATCATGTGAAATAGCTGGATCGTAAGCCTCTATTCCCTCTTTAATCACTACTTTGTTTGTTCCATCAGTATTTATTATAGAAATTTGGCGTTTACCCGAAATCTCTGTCCATACCACTTTATTTCTATCACCACTGAAAGAACATCCCCATTCTGAAAAGATCTGCTCCTCTCCAAAACTTGCACCTCCAAGTTCGCTCCCATCAGCTTTCATCCTAAATACAGGATAGGCACGAGCTGGAGAAACATTTCTGGCATCCTTGTGAGCAAAATACAGATAGTAATTCTGCCAGGCTTCTTTCTTCTTTTTCTCAGTTTTGTTCTTTAGAGTCTTTTCAGGTTCTCTTTCGTCTATCCTGGCTGTCTTTTGACATGCTGTCTGGAGAGCTGGTAACAACAAAACTATCAGTATTAAGCTCGCTAACCATTTCCATCTTTTCACCGCTCTGAAGGCCTCCATAATTCAAAACCGTATTTCTCAACCAGCTCCATAACGTCTTTAATATATGCCCCCAAAAATTCTAAGCTGTGGCAATCAGAACCAACCGTAACCAGTTTTACCCCTTCCCTTTTTGCTGTTAGAAGTATATCTTCTCCGGGATAAGGTTCCCCAAAATTGTCTTTATATCCTAAAGCATTTATTTCAAGAGCTATACCATTTTCCGCTAGTAACCTAAGCACAGGTTCAACTAATCCCTTATGAGTTTCCCTAATAATTTTTCCAAAATATATAATACCCTCCCTTTTATAAAAATCTAAATGTGCAATAGCATCAAAGAGATTACTTTCAATCGCTCGTTTTACCTCTTTATAATACTCTCCACAAACTTTATCTGCATCTTTTCTCTCAAAATACTGTTTTGCTTCCTCCTTAACTGCTAAAGCTAAATGATTAATACAATGAACAGCACCCAAAAAATAATCAAACTTATATCCTGAAAGATGTTTCTTTATAACTTCTTCAAAATCAGAGCCGTAATCAACCTCCAAACCTGAAAACACCTTCAAGCCCTGAGGCATATAGAGCTTTCTGGCCTTATCAATTTCCTCTAAATAACCATCAAGCCAGGAAGAATTGACTGAGACCTTTTGACCTTCAACAACAACAAAACCATCGATCTCTAATCTTTGTGGATCAACATCATAATGAGTAGTGAAACACACCTCTGACAAGCCTATCTCAATAGCCTTCTCACAAAACTCGGATATACTTCCACCCTTGCTATCTTTGGAATAATTCGGATGGATGTGATAATCAACCAGCAACATCTTCTCATTCCTCCAGCCTCTTTATATCTTATACTCACGCTAAAGCATCAGATTCTACCCTGTAGACTGCAACAGCCGGTTTTCCGGAAACAGGACAGCGGTGCTGACATATTCCGCAGCCTATGCAGAGTTCATTAATAACATAAGGCTTCTTTAGTGCTATCGATCTTCCTTCAGGTGTTATAGCTTTCTCTTCTTTCAAAACAACGGCTTTGTCGGGAAGCGGACAAAGCTCTTCACAAACTATACAATTTTCAAATCTGCTCCAGGGCAAACATCTGTCTCTATCAATTGAGGCTTTGCCAATTACCGCCTTCCTCTTTTCTTCCAAGGAAAGACTGGATATAGCCTCTGTAGGACAAACCTTTCCACACCAATTACAAGACCAATCACAGTAGGAGTTATTAAATTCAAGCTCAGGGGTGAATAAACCTTCCCATCCAGCTTTTGCAAGTGATGGTTGAATTACGTTTGTGGGACACACCTTCATACATTCTCCGCAGCGAGCACATCTTCCTAAAAATTCTTCTTCATTTAAGGCTCCTGGAGGTCTTACGAGCTCTGGTTCGGTGCTTCCTGTTCCAGCAAAACTTGAAAAAAGAAAAGCATATACTGAGGAAGCTCCAATTGTCCAGAGAAAAGCTCTCCTGCTGGGATTATAATTTTCTGACTTTGAAGATAGCTCAAAATTGATTGCCTGTGTAGGGCATACTTCAGCACAATCAAAACACAGTTGGCAGGTACTTTTATCGGTAGCCAGCCCACTATCTCTCACTGCACCCAGGGGACAGGATTTGACACATTTATCACAGCTTATACATCTTTCTAATGATACCTTTCGTCCCCAGAGAGAAATTCTTCCCATAAGTCCCAAAAGAGCTCCCAAAGGACAGAGATAGCGACACCAAAAACGCCTTTGCGCTAGAGACAATAAAATAACTGCCAATAAAATTGTCAGGGTGAAAATCTGAAGCTGATATTTCAGCGGATACTCAAAAATAAAAATTCCACTGAAAGCATTGGTTGCTACATCTACATAAGGTCTGAAAGATTCTACATTATACAGTAAATTTCCACCCGTCCTTATAATCTTGTCTAAAAATGGATAAATAAGGGTGGTACTACTTCGGGTCAACAATACAATAGGATCAAATATGAAAAAGAAGGAACTTCCCAAGAAGCTAAAAATTAAAAGAACAGTTAACACCAAAAGCGGTGCTCTTGCGAAAATACTTGCTTGATCGTTCGGATACTTAGTTCTCCGAAAATTAAAAACATCTAAAATTAATCCTAAGGGACAGATATATCCACAAAATGCTCTACCCAGCGCCAGGGTTAACACTACTATCAATAAGGCGCCCGTAAGCTTCCAGTTAATAAGTCCATTGGAAAGAGATATAAGAGCAATAAGGGGATCACTTAATAAAAAGATGCTATGGTAAAAATCAGCTAAAGGCCGGTAGGTTAAAGTTAAAAGAATTAAAAATGCAGTTAAAAATAGAATTTGTATAATTTTTCTACCACGGTAAAGTTTCAACTTCCTTCCTATCCACAAAAGTTTGCATTTAGGATTCAAGGGTTCAAAGAGTCAAGGATTAAAGTGTAGATTTTGTAAGAAATTTTATTCTACCAATCAAACCCTCTAACTCCTTAAACATTAATTTCTTCAATCTGCAGCTTCCCAAGATCAATCTCACCCAGACCCTGCTGGTTAGCAAGGATTAGATACTCTAAATCAGAAGGCTCCATATCAAAGAATCCAGTGGCATATGCATCTACGGATACAGGATTAGTCCCCACTACCACAGTCTCAGGTTTTTCGACATCACTCAAGCTGCCTCCAGTTGGCCCATTGCGAACCAAAATGTGATAAGCATCAAGAACTACCATATGGGGCTTAATAACAGTATTCAAATCCACTATCTTCTGGTCAAAGTTTATATGCATAGGCGATCGAAACCCGCCCATAGTTCCCATCATATTTTTCATAGCTAAAGTCAAAACTGCCAAGCTATGCGTCTTAGCTATGGGCACATTTATAAACACATCACTCTCAAAGAGGTCCCTGAGAATTGCCGCTTTCTTAAGAATCTTTCCCTGAGAAATAGCCACTGAGGTAAAATTGCGGTCTGTCAGTATCTTAATATTGCCCCCTGCTCTTTGCGTAGCTTCTGCAATACCGGAGGTTCGATAAGCTTCTGCTGCTGGGCTGGTGGGTCTATCCGCTACTACTACTCGTGCTGCACCCGCCTCTCTACATAAAGCAACTAATGTGGCTATGATCTCTGGATTTGTTGTAGCGGCATACTCAGGTCTCTGACCATAAAGAATATTTGGTTTTATCAAAACTTTGTTTCCGCGTTTAACAAAAGAGGCAATTCCCCCAATTTTATCTATTGCTGCTCTTACTATCTCGCTTACATCCTTTCCTTTAACCGCAACAATATCAGGCTTGGGCACAACTTTTGACTTGGGCGTTTCTTCTGTCTTGGGTTCTGTAACTCTCTCCTTGGTCTCATCTATCTGAATAAAGGGGCTCTCTGCCTCTTTTTGTTTAATAAGTCTCGCGCAGCTACTTAAAGTTGAAACGAAAACGGCTATTAAAACACCTTTAGCTGTCTTTACCAAAAAATCTCTGCGTGAAAGCACCATCTATCCTAGGCCAACCTTTTCCTTAACCTTAAGCAAAGTTTCTTGTGCAATTGGCCTTACTTTAGCAGCATTTTCTTCTAACATCTTTTCTGTAAAACTAATATTTTCTTCTAGCTCTTTAAGTTTTTGCTGAAAGGGAGAAAGAATGCCTACCGTCACTTCGGCTAAGTCATTCTTAAATACTGCATATCCTTTGCCCCTATATTGTTCCTCCAAGGATTCGATACTCTGCCCTGAGAGTAGACTATAAATTGCCAAAAGATTAGAAATAGCGGGTTTTTCTGGACTTAAAATAATCTCTGTTCCTGAATCGGTTACTGCTCTCTGTATCTTCTTTCTTATAAGGTCAGGTGGATCGGTTAAGGCTATATAGTTGTATGTAGAACCTGCACTCTTACTCATTTTTTTGCCCGGGTCATCCAGACCCATAATTCTTGCACCTACCTCCATTATGAAGGGTTCGGGAACTACAAAAGTTTCCCCGAATAAATTATTAAAGCGTATCGCAATATCTCTAGTCAGCTCAACATGCTGCTTTTGGTCTTCTCCTACAGGGACAACATGCGAATTGTATAGTAAAATATCGGAAGCCATTAAAACAGGATAATCAAAAAGGCCAACGCTTACACTTTCCTGATCCTTCCCTGATTTCTCTTTAAATTGAGTCATGCGCTTAAGTTCCCCAAAATAAGTAAAGCAGTTGAGTATCCAGGTAAGCTCAGCATGCTCAGGAATATCAGACTGCACAAATATTGTAGATTTTTTAGGGTCTATACCGGCAGCTATAAAGGCATTGGCAGTTGTTCTTATAGCTCTGTGCAACTCCTCAGAATTTTGCCTTACCGTTATGGCATGAAGGTCCACAACGCAAAAAATGCTCTCCCAGCGATCCTGATAATTAACCCAATTTTTTATAGCTCCGAGATAATTTCCCAAATGGAGCTCTCCCGTTGGTTGTACTCCGCTAAATGCTCTCTTCTGCATTCATATCCTCCTTTTTGCCTTTCTCACACCACATTTTAACAGATTGCTGTCTAAATAGTCAGAAGATTAGTGATATAATCTTACTGCTATGAATGTTCTGGAGACCTCAAACACACCTGCTGTATGGGCCAAAGGATTAGTAAAGGAATATGATAAATTCCTGGCTGTAGATAATATAGATTTCGAGGTTAAATCTGGAGAATGCCTTGGTTTCTTAGGTCCCAATGGTGCTGGAAAGACTACAACCATAAGAATGATCTATGGAATGACACCGCCTACTAAGGGCAATCTTAAAGTACTGGGCCTAGAGGTAAGTAAAAATTATCGCCTTATACGAAAACAATTAGGGATTCTCCCTCAAGAAAATAATTTGGACACGGAACTTAATGTGCTAGAAAACTTAGAGATATATGGAAATTATTTCAGCATACCCAGAATAACAATAAGACAAAAAGCTAACGAACTCCTCTCTTTCTTAAATCTTAAAGAAAAGATAGATGCCCATATAGATACACTCTCAGGAGGAATGAAGAGGAGACTCCTTTTGGCCAGAGCTTTGCTCAACAGTCCCAAACTTCTAATACTTGATGAACCGACAACCGGCCTCGATCCTCAAGCGCGCCACCTAATATGGGAAAGACTCCGCTGGTTAAAATCTCAAGGAATTACTGAAATTCTGACTACTCAATATATGGAAGAGGCATCTCAATTGTGTGACAGGGTGATCATTCTTGATCTGGGAAAAATCATAACCCAGGGTGAACCTCAGGAACTGGTAAACAGGTACATAAGCCGAGAAGTTCTGGAGGTAAGAACATCAAGCCAATGGAAAGAAAAAATAATATCGCTTCTAAAGAATCGGGTAGACAGTTTTGAAAGCCATAATGATGTGCTTCTATTTTATACTCCCGATGCCGAAAACTTGTATCAGTTTCTTATATCTCAAAAAATCGAAGTCCAGTATGCTCTATACCGCCATTCCACCTTAGAAGATGTCTTTCTTAAGCTTACCGGAAGGAGACTAAGGGAATGAACCTGCCTGCTCTAAATCTCTCTCTTTCTCTTTATGGAGCCCTGAAGATGTGGCAAAGAAACTGGAGAGTATACCGCAAACTCTTTTTTAAATCTATGGCTCCTACCCTCTTTGAGCCCTTCATCTATTTAGCTGGACTGGGGCTGGGTTTGGGTCTCTTCGTAAGGGAGATTGAAGGTCTTAGCTATCTGGAATTTATAGCACCGGGTCTTATTGCATCTGCTTCAATGTTTGGAGCTTCCTACGAATGTACCTTTAATAGTTTTGTTCGAATGAGATACGAGAAGGTTTACGATTCTGTTCTGGCGACTCCCCTTAGTATCGAAGACATTATTGCCGGCGAAATGCTCTGGGGAGCAACTCGAAGTTTCTTAAATGGTTTCTTCTTTTTGGCAGCTATTACAGTTCTGGGTTTGGTAAAATCTCCATTGTCACTTTTTCTGATTCCACTTCTTTTTCTTTTCGGCCTGATGTTTGGAGTAATGGGAATGATTTTTACTGCTCTAACTCCAGATATTTCACTCTTCAACTATTACTTTACGGTATTCATTACCCCGCTGTTTCTCTTTTCAGGAATATTCTTCCCGGTCGAAGCTTTGCCTGGGTGGGCCCAGACCATAGCTTATTTAACCCCGCTGTTCCATATAGTAAGAATTTGCCGGGGACTGGTATTAGGTAATATTGGTATTGGGTTGTTATATAGCCTTGTCTGGTTAGCTTTCGCTATTCTAGCCCTCTTCTTGTTACCAATCCTTCTTATGAAAAGAAGAATAATTAAGTAGCGCCCCATATGCGTATATAACTCACTTGACCCACATGCCATAAAAGAACATGGTCAAACTAGGATATAAGATTCAAGTCGTCAAGGATTTAAGTGATTATTAGTGAAAGAATGAGGCAGTGAGAGAGGTGGCGAGCCAGTAGTTTAAGGTGGGGGTTCAGCTCCTCCTACTACATGTACAGAAATGCTCTTTTCAACCGGTGGATCGAAAGAGGTATGGTTGCTTTGAACCAGCTCGACTCTTATGTTGTGGTCACCCGTGGTTACCCCAGTAAAAGTAAAAAAAGGCTCATAACTTACCTGCCTCACCGAATCCAGCCAGAAATGAATGTGACCTTTACCTTGTTTTGGGGAAAGACTGGGTGGCACCAGCTCTAGATTCTTCACATTAATTTTAACCTCCATATTGGGACCATTGATAGTTTCTCCCTGCTTTGGTTTCTCTATTACAAAAGAAGGTTTCTGATTTTCCTCCGGTTGCATCCTGGCTGTTTTAGGTCCGCAGCCTAGAGAAGGAATCACAAAAAGCACAAAAGTAACGTAAACCACTATCCATCTTATGACTCCAGCCTTCTTCATAAACCATTCCCCTTGAATCTTAAACTTCTATCTCCCAGTACAAAATTTCCAAACCAACCAATAGTTATATATACCTATGTTATTATTGGAGAAACTGCATAAATTGCAAGCTCCATAACAATCTGAAAATTACTAGTGCACCACAAGCACTTAAGGTAGGATAGCTCTTTGCAAGTTAAAAGAAATATCCTATCCTTCTACACCTGCATCTTTCATTTGAAGAAATCTTTTAAGATACTCGCATGTTGCTGCTTTGGTTTCATCATAAGCTTTAGGATTTAACTTAGGATCATCTCTCCAGTTACCAATGCACCTTCTAAGAATGAGGAGGTCTTTTTGAAAGGGAATTAATCCATGTGCATANNGTGCATATTTATCCTGTAAGCTGTGGAGTCCCATTCCAAGGTGAAATATCTTACCAGTTTCCACAGCAAGCCTTAAATGATAATCCGCATATGATTCTCTAGAATCGTGCCTGAGAGGAAGCCAGGCCAAGGGGTCAAAATGGCGCCAATAATTTTTGATATTCTGCTCGGGCTTATAATTCTTATCGATCTCGATATTAGCTTCAGCTATAGTTCTTGCGTCTTCAGAATCAAAACCTAATTCAACTGCCATAGATAAAGTCAAACCATAGTGAACAGATTTATTCAACCTTTTTAACCTATTCTGCAACTCTATGAATATAGATACAGTCGAAGTTCATATCTTCACAATATTTAAGTTCTTATCCTTCTAATGCGTCTACGCGGGTTCGCAACCGCACTCATTGCTGCTATGTAAGAAACTTACTCCCACCATTCATTGCGAGCAAAGAGCAGTAATCTTGAGTCCAGCAGGAGACCTCGTTTATTTCCTGCCAACGTATATTCCATATCCAAAGTACTTAAAAATTCTAAAAACGCTTCTGGGGGGAACGCTTATTGATTTTGCCCACTTCCTGACACCTGGGTCTTTAAAGAGCAGGGAGATAAATTTACTCCATGCCCCCCAGTAATCCCTAGGATCCATTTGTCTAATTTCGTTATACCACTGACGCCAAGCAGTGGTTCTGTAGTCTCTGGCCACTATGTCTGTAAGACCAGCCACCTCTAATAAATCCTTCCAGCCATCTCGAGTTAAGAATTTCACATGGCCCATAGCACGAGACATGTATTCAACTAATTCTGGCGGCGGTTTTTCAACCCAGGTTACTTCATTCATCCCCACGTATCCTCCTGGTTTGGTCACTCGCGCATATTCGTTTACTACCTTTTGTTTATCCTTTGGAAATGCGATTACAGATTCGCAAATTACCGCATCAAAGACTCCGTCCTCGAAAGGCAGGTCTTGGGCATCTCCGATCTTAAATTCAACTCTATCCTCAACCCCTTTTCTTTTGGCTCGTTCCTTTGACCTCTCAACCATCATTTCAGAAAGATCCACACCAACTACTCGGCAACCATACTCCTTGGCGAGGTAGGAAGCAGTTATTCCAACACCGCAACCGACATCCAAAACATATGAATCTTTATTAATATGGCATGCCCTTGCTAGCTCCCTAGTAGCCTCCAAGCCCCCCATATGTTTAGTGAGACCCCAAGAAGCCTGCAATTTGAAATAGTAAGATTCTGGTTCTGCAGGCTGTCCTGGAGATGACTGTTTCTTATTTCCCATTTTTCACCCCAATGAATTTTTGATACTTAAAAATTACGCCGGCGAGCGGGCACTTCGCTAAGCTAGAATATAAGCAAACTTTGCTGGCATTAACTTATATCCCTTTTGTTCAAGAACAACTTAGAATTCCCTGCTAAATATGACCTTGAGTTTGGATAACAGAGTGTGGTTGAAAACCACCGAGAACATTGCAGTGAGAAGTTAAATGGTTGAGCGGTTTCATATTTTGTGAGATAGTTTTATGCTGGAGGACAGATGGTCTGAAGACTAGTTTGCTCTTAGATTATCAAAAGTATAGGCCAAACCCCTTATTCCTGCTTCCTGTGAGCCTTCAGCCTTGAGCCATTAGCAATACTGTATAAGTTTGAACTCTACTTGCCTCTGACAAACGTAATAGTTTCTTCTTCGATACCCCAATTCTGCGGCTCCTTAGGTCTTGCCGTAATTTTAATAGTACCAATAAGTTTTTCCTTTTCAAATTTAAGAATTAGTTCACCCCTATTACCCCAACCATCATCTTCAAATGTACAAAACGCTTCATTCCCCGAAATTTTACCAATTACTTTAGCGTCAGCAGTTTTTCTGAGGTTTCCTTCATATACACTAACATGATGAATTATGCCAGTAATAGAGCCATCTCCTTCGATTCTTAACTCTCCCTCACTGTCAGTATAACTACTTTCAGTATGTTGAATATCTTGAGTTTTCCACTCTCCAGTATATGAATTTATATCTATGGTTTCTTGCTGCTTAGAACTGAACGTTTCAACAATTTCAGGAAATCCATCCCAAGGGATACCTTCCCACAACGAAAACGCTACGGCATTTGATGAAACATTGATTTCCAGTACTGGAGGTCGTGATACAGGCTTACCCTTGTCATCTATAACTACGATATGGATAATTGTATTACTGGGATTTTCAGGATCAGTAACTTCGTTTACTTTATGCCCCGGCGGGTATTGGAATGAAAAACCCTTATTGCTAACATAGGTTTGCCAACCAGATCGTGTCTCTTGAACCTTTGCAGTGTCGCTTTGGAGATCTTTAATTTGTTGCTGCAATGTTCGCTGTTTACTGACCATTTCATCCTGTATCTTTTTTATTGCTGAACTTTGCTGCCAGTAAACTCCACCACCAACCACTACTGCTGTAATTATAACGAGAATGACTGTCCAGATACTTAGCGATTTCTGTCGTTCCATACTCTTATTATTAGTTAATATGATTAAACTGATGATATATCAAAGAGAAAATAAGAATCAAGTCCTGTACTGGTTCATCTGCATTCATGATCAGGGTTTAATGTGCTTTTTGATTAATTCATATTTTAACAATAAAACTAGAAAGAAGAGGAAGGCCAAATAAAAAGTCTGACCCACTCCCCCTTTCTTTATTGAAAGCAAGCCTGTATATGTATATCCTCTCCCTGTTAGGGAGAGGATTCAGGTGAGGGTAAACGCGCAACTCCCTCCTCATCATTACGAGGCGCAGCCGAAGCAATCTCGGCCTTCTTAGAATGTCATTGCGGGCGAAGCGCGGCAATCTCGTTCTTAGCTCGAAACGGGTAACTCTCAACACGAAACTAGAAATATTCCGTCAAATCGAGTTCTGTTTGAGAATCGTCCGCTTTTCTGAGAACTATCTCTTTCTCTCATTTAGGTTATAGTCACAAGAATCACCAAGGACGTAGCTATTGCAAAACCCACACCAACACCAAATACACCATTCATCCCTCCAATAGTAAAAGCTAGTGCCATCAATATCGGCCCCAGAGTTTGACCTAATCTTAAAACCATCCCGTTTATCGACATGAATGCAGCCCGGTATTCCATCGGCGCCAACTCTGTCAGAAGTGTCTGAACAGTGGGAAAATTCATACCGTGAGCAACTCCGAAAATCAAAACAGGGATAAGAACGACCCACAGATTAGAAGCTAAAGGAATAATAGCCAGTGCCAAACCGTAAAGGAGAAAGGCAACAGTAAGAAGAGCTTTCCCCGAGTAGTGCGCCATTAGTCTCCCCAGTTGCCAGGATGTCATAGCTGTAGTAAAAGACATCACCGACAATATTAAACCAATGACCAAGGGAGATGCCTTAAACGAACTTCCAAGCAATAGAGGAAGATAGGTAAGATATGCTCCGTAGAGAAGAATAAAGGTAAAAGTGCTAGCAATGAACAGCCCAATAACACGACGGTTTCTTATGGCTTGCCAAGCATTGATTAGATATTCCCTGATATGCTCATCTTTTCTCGGTTCCGGATTTTTTAAGTAAAATAAAACCAAAAATCCTATAGGAATCGCTATCAGTGGAAGGATAAACGGATAGTACCATCCAAGCATCGCCAATGCTCCACCAATAGTGGGATAACTCGCAGTACCTACGCTTAAAACACTAGCGTTGTAGCCCATTGCAGCAGGACGTTCCTTCCCGGAATAGAGATCACCAATAATAGTAACATTAAGAGAACCCAAAGAAGCTGCTCCTACCCCTTGAAAGAAACGCAATATCAATAAAGAACTAAAGTTCCTCACCAAAAAACAGAAGCTGCCCGCAATACCAAATAAGAAAAGCGCAGGTATGAGGATCTTCTTTCTTCCCCAGCGGTCAGCAAAAACTCCTAAAAAGGGAGTAAGTATCACACCAGGAAAAGTAAAAACTGTAATCAGAAGACCAATAGCTTCTGATGATACATGAAGCTCTTTTACTATTTTCGGGAAAGCTGGCGTAATGCTCGCCACCCCTAAAACAGCCATTAGAGTAACACCAAAAATAACCTGAAGATTGGTATCTAGATAGACTCTTGGCTGTTTTTCTTTTCGGCGCTTTGTAGTCAGTTATCCATCCCCCTCAACTTATTACTCTAGTATTTTTGATTTTATACTTTAGGAGGATGTTTTAGCAAAAAATTTGTGGCAAGCTGTAGTTTGGTAAAGTATACGTTGCGTCTGAGTGGGTGTGCTGGAAAAATAGAAGATTCAATTCCGCTATTCATAAATTCCTTTATCTTAAATTAGGAAAAAATAGAAACCTGTATACCAAAGAGTACTTTCAAAAAAATTCAAGGACGGTAAAGCCAAAAAAGAAGACGTAGTAGTCATAATCCCAAATCTGATTTAGCAAGAACTCTCTGGTATAGACCTTCCCTCGATGTGTGACTAGAAATTTCAGAAGTTCAAATTCTTTCAGGGTAAGACTTATAAGTTCTCTTTCTGCATATACCTGATAACTTTCTAAATTTATAACCAAATCACCAATCTTTATTATTTTCCCACCTTCAAATTTATTCGATTTCCAGAGCAGCCTGCGTACTCTGTGCAGTAACTCCTCTTCATTGATAGGCCTTATTATAAAATCATCGATGTTCCGGCTACGGTCAAGTAAAGAAATTGAATCTAAATCCACTATGGCGAGTAGCGGAATTCTTTCTCTTGGGCTAAGCGGCTCAGCTATTTCGGTAATAACGTCAAGTCTTCCGTCACAAACAACTATATCTGGCTTTTGTTTAGTTATAGTTTCCAAAAATTCATGAGGTGCGCATATAAAGATGCCAAATCCAGCTTTACTAATACTTTGAGCAAGTGTCTTCAGTTCCGCTAAATTATCTCCAGTAAAAAGAATGGTACTCATTTACCTCGCATATTAACCAAAATACCGACTATTTCCCATTATTAATCCATATATTCGCTTAAAAACTAAAAATTGCAAGCAAAAAACAAATAGTGCTATGCTAGTATATAATCTATCCATCAAAGGATTTTCATTTTAAGGAATATGAAGGTCTTAGTAACAGGAGCAACTGGCGATATAGGCTCTGCCCTATGTATTAGACTTCTGGATAGTGGCTATAGATTACGTGCCTTAGTACGTAATTCTTCTGATGCCTCCTTTCTTAAACAAAAAGGAGCTGAACTTTGGCAAGGAGATATAACCGATAAAGATTCCTTAACAGGCGTAGCGGATAATGTTCAAGCTGTTTTTCATCTGGCGGCTGTTCTCTGGGTTCCCAACCCCAAAGTTGAGATTCCTAAAGTAAATTACTATGGTACAGTTAATATTGCCCAGGAATGTTTAGACAAAGGTATAAAACGATTTATCTTCACCAGTTTTCCTCTAGTGCTTGGCCCACATAAAAACACACTTAACGAGCTTTTTCCTCAATTCGCACCTTCTCCCCCAAACTTCTACCACGCTCTATATAAAAAGAAAGCCGAAGAATATCTCCTTGAGCTTGAAAGAGAAGAAAAGCTTCCTGTATCTATTCTAAGATTAGGAACAGTATATGGTCCCCAGATGCTTCTAATAAGAAAAATAGTTCCCCTGATAAAGAAAGGGGTTTTCGCCATAGCAGGAAATGGAGATAATCTTGTACAAATGGTGCATATTGACGACGTACTCCAGGGAATGATTCTTGCATTGGAGAAAGAGAAGGCCATGGGAAATATCTACAACATCTGTGATGATAAAACAGTTACAATGAAAGAGTTCATCTATGCAATTGCTGATGAACTCAACGTTAGAAGGCCTCCGAAACTACCGGTTTATCTGATGAGAGCTGCTGCCTTCCTTCTTACCTCTAGGGCCAAAATTTTTAGGAAAGTTCCCCTTACCAATCAGGAGATTATTACCATGAGCATCTCACCATTTGCTGCAGATAATTCAAAGGCTAAAGAGGAATTAGGTTTTCTTCCCAAGTACCCAACAATATATGAAGGCCTTAAGACCTGTTTTTAGTTTTACCGACCTCTCCAGAGTGCTATCAGCAGGATAACTGTTCCCGCACCTAGTGCTACAAATGCTTCCCAAATATAAACATTTATATACAAAACTGCAGCCGCTGCTATAAGTGTTGCTGCTGTAATAAGATATGCATTTAATCTTCTTCTTCGGTCCTGCCTTGCAAGTGCCAAGACTAAATCGTTGGAGGATACTCTAACGCTTAATTCACCCTTTTGTGCCTGGCTTAGCACTTCGCTTATCTGCTGGGGTATATCAACTAATGTCTTTGCCATCGCCCTAGCTTCCTTGGCTACCACCTTAAACCATCCTTCTGTACCAAATCCGACTAACTTCTCAATATAAGGGCGGCCGGCCGCTATAAAATCGAAATTAGGGTCTAGTGATGTGGTTAAACCCAGAAGAGTACCCACGGCCCTGCCTAAATAGCCGAAATGTGCAGGTACAATAAAAGGCTGCTCATAAACAATGTGCCTGATATCTTCCTGAATTTGATCCAAGTCCTCGAAGGTAATCTGATGAGACGTAAATCCGGCATAAACATCAAAAAGCCAGTTAATAGCATTGCGAATGGTGTTTAGGTTGGCCCCTTTACGAATAAATCCAAGTGCAATTAGAACCGAAATAAGTCCGTTAACATCACGCTTGGCTATAGCGATAGCTGCATCTCTAAGTCTTTCTTTCATCTCTTCAGTGATCTCACCGACCATACCAAAGTCTATAAAGGTAATTTCGGGACCTGGTAAAACAAAAAGATTTCCAGGATGAGGATCAGCATGAAAGAAACCATCCTCTAATACTTGTTTAAGATAGCTTTGTACTATTTCATAAGCTACTTCAGTGCGACCAATACCGGCTCTGTCTATGGCATCGAAGTCGGATATCTTTATGGCATCTACTGCTTCCAGTGCCAGGACTCTGTCCCGAGTATATTCCCAATATATTTTGGGGATGTAAATAATTGAGCTATCTTCAAAATTCTTCCTAAATCTTTCTGCATTCTCACCCTCCCTAATAAAATCCAGTTCATCGCCCGTAGTTCTGGCAAATTCCTGGATAAGGCCCGGTATGTCAGTCTGTCTGCCAACTTTAGTAAAACGGTCCAATCCCTCCATAAAGTAGCCAAAAATCGCCAGATCAATATTTATTAATTGCTCAATTCCTGGACGCAATATCTTGAGTGCGACCTTTTCTCCAGAGGGAAGAATTGCAGTATGCACTTGCGCCAGAGAAGCAGCTGCGGTCGGTATAGGATCAATGTATGTAAATATCTCCTCAATTGGTTCACCGAAATCCTCTTCTATAATCTTCTTTATTTCTTCAAAAGAAACAGGGGGCACTTCATCCTGAAGTTTAGCTAATTCCTGCAAATATTCTTCAGGCATAAGGTCTGCCCTGGTGCTTAAAAATTGTCCGAGCTTAATAAGAACACCGCCCATTTTCAAGGCGGTTTCTCTTATCTTTATAGCCCTGCGTCTATGCCTTTCCGACATTTGCGCACGGGCTAGTTTTGCACCTCTTCGCTTTGTAATCCTTGCTTCCCTCCAAAAATCCAAAATAACGCCAAAAAACAAAGAAGCAAAGGAAAAAACTCTTTCCCTCTTATTAATAGAATTACCCACTTTTTCCTTACTTTTTGCCCGATAACCCCTCAACTTTTTTGTTGAGATCCGCAAGGAGCTCCTTTACTTCATCTATCTCTTCCTTCGTAGATACTCCTAGCTCTTTCATTACTGATCGTACCTGGCTTTTGATTTTTTCGGAAGTCTCACCCTTCTTCTCTTCTATTTTCTTCTTAACCTCTTGCGCTTTAGCCAGCTTTTCCTGACGAAATTCTTCCATCCTTACCTTTCGCTGTTCTGCAAAGGCCGTGGCTTTTTCGTCCAGCTTTTCTGACGCCTCATAAAGATAAAGAAACAGATACTTTAATGCTCCAAACACCTTCATCACTCCTGTCATATTTTTCTTTTTTTATATCATATTATACCTCAATAGGAGTTAAATTTATCCCCACTATACTTGTGAATAGTATCGCAATTAGAATAATACCATAAAATGGTAATTTCGCTCCCCGCTTGATGGCTTTTCTATTGAATTTTTATCGGGTTTTTGGAAATTGACTTAAAAACTCATGACTTAAAGCTTATCTGAAGGTTGAAACTTATTTTGCTATATTCGAAGTTTAACAGGCGTATAGGATAGGTTTCTCTGGAGAATCTCACACATTTTGTTTTTATGCAGGAGGCCTACCTGGGCACCAACCCGCTCAATAACATTTGCCGCATTAACCGAGCCCCACCGTAAAGCCTCCTTAATATCTTCACCGTAACTAAGGGCAGCTATAAATCCTGCTGCAAAACCGTCACCAGTTCCTGTACGCTCGATTAACTTCCCAGGAAACGCATCAACAAACCAGCCAGTACTCCCATCAAAAGCATAAGCACCTTTAGGCCCATCAGTGATGACCACTATTCTTGGCCCATATTCCATCAGGGCTCTTAGTAAGTTTTCAGTTTTATTTTTACGTCCCTTACTTATCAGAGATTCAGCCTCTTCCTTATTCACGAATAAGATATGTGTCTGTGCAAGAATTTTTAATAACTTTTCTATGCCTTCCAACAACTCATAGGTGCTTGGATTATAACCAAGCAGTACATTCTTGTTTTTGATAAGCTCTAATAGATCAGAAGTTACATCTTCAAAATTTTTTCCTGAGAATGCAAAATAAGCCCAGCGTGTCTCTCCAAATCCCTCAAGAGTATAAATTCTTTCGCGATGATAACCAAGAATAGTCCTTTCACCGCGAAAGCTAAGAATGAAAGAATAGTTGTTGGATTCGTTAGGAATACACTTAATAAACTTAGTTGACACCCTCTCTGCCTCAAGTTTCATGCAGGCAGCTTTGCCGTTTTCATCGTCTCCTACAGAACTAACCAATGCAGTCTTGAGCCCTAGCCGGGATAGACCCACAGCTACATTAGAGGAACTTCCCCCAACGCAGGTTAAAAGACCATCAACAGGAATCTTGTCTCCATATTTCAAGCAAAGCTCACATTTTTCTTCGTCAACAGAACAAGAAAGAGAGGCATGAGAAATTTCAATAAATTTGTCAATAAATATATCTCCGACACATATTGCGTCATACATCACAGTTCTTATCCTTGTCCAAAATAGTTCCCAAGATTAGAGAGGACGTATAAGCTAAATAATCAAATTGTGTTATAGCGTAATATAAAATAAACATTACGTGATGCCGAATTGATAAACTGCTACTTGATTTCTGCTCTGGCGCTTACCATATCTACAATTGGCAGTACAATATTACCTTTCCCGAAGAGTTCATCGATAAGATATTGAGGAGCAGAACGATATCTTAATTTCGCTTCAACTATTAGGGGATATTCTGCATTAGCCGGTACTGCAAAGTTATAGCTTTCAGTTACGGATTTCTTTGGTGGAACACGGTGATCGGATATAATCTTTTCGGCAAACCAAACTTTGTCCGTAGGTTTACCATCCTCATCGGCTACTACAGTATGATAAACTACAGCATTGGGATCAATCTTCCCAGAATCATCGATATCCCCTGAGCTAAAAATTTTGTTACCTTTGGTATCAGAAACTTGTATTTGCAGCCACATTTGTCTTGTTTCAGTCAAACCTGTGGGAAGATAGTGACCACAACCCTTATTGGTTACTTTTACCTTCAACGTATTTTCTGTTCTGACTACAATTTCCCTGGGAGGTATAATTTCCAAACTTGCTGCAGCTTTCAATCTCTCTTCTGCCAAACCACCGTGTGCGTTAGAACCGAGGATAGGTGGTATAGCAATATTTCCTCCAGCAACATCATGAGTATATATATGCTTCCGGCGTGGTGCACCAACTGCTGCTTGGCCTGGGTTCGGCTTTGTTACACCCGGTCCTGGAGTCATATGACAATCTTGACATTGAATCCCTTGAGCAGCATAGGGACCCTCTTTCCACTCGGTATATGTCTTTTCAAGTGGCAGATTATTTGCCGGATGATTCACATTATGGCACATTCCACAAAACTCAGCTTTAGTATGTAACTCGGAATATGCAGTCAGGTGAATAGGGGAAACGGAATCTTTTAAAGGCCCTCTCTTAGTAATTCCTGGGGATGATACTAAAGCCATATTACCAATTCCATTTGAACCGGATACCGTGTGGCATAAATCGCACTGCACGCCTTTCTTGGCAATCTCGCTGAGTTTTGATCCATCACTAGGGGGAATTTCTTCGGAAAGTATACCAATGGGGCTGTGGCAACTTATACAAAACTTACCAATTAGTTCACCACCCTCTTTGCTTGCAATTTCGTACACTTTTAGAAATATAGGATCCTTGTAGGACTTATTATGCATCGAGCCCTTCCATTGATTATATATCTCCTCGTGGCACGCACCACAGGCCTCCGGGTTTCCAAAATTAGCTGACTTTATGGGACGCGCTTTTGTAAACTTTAATGGTTCCACTTTCACCTCTGGGCGGCAAGAACTGACTGAAAAAACTGTAAGAAGGGCAAAGATAAACACTATAAATATCTTAACCATTTTACCTCCTTGAATTTTCACTAACCTATTATAGATGAAAAATATAGACCCATCACAATCAAACATATTTAAGCTAATCATCCAGTCAATTTTCGGCAGGGACCGATTTACAAGAAAGACTGGTCTTTATCTCCGATATTACGGTAAAGCAAATGCTTTCATCAATGAAATAATGATATAACGCATTGTAAAGAACTGTGTCCGCATAGGAAACTATTTTAACAATTTTATTTTGAAATTTTGAAAATCTCAAGCAGAGGCAATTGCCAGACTGTAGCCATACTTAGATGCTGTGTAGATAATATAACAGATGTTATCAATCTTTGTGATTCTTTAGATCCTCGTTGCCNNACCGAATTTTTATCAATTTTAAAATCAAAACCGTCGTTGCTCCACACAAAACAAAAATTCCATCGGGCGGACAGTTGGCAATTCAGATTGGTATCTATTTGGTAATGATTCACAATTACCTAAATATCAAAATTAGTCGAAAGTAATATAGTCGGTAGTTGGGAGCAAAATTTTCACCTCTCCGCTTTTGGACTCCCAACTTTAAGCTTCTGGGGCTATCTTCCGTGTTTACAGGTCGAGCCAAACATTAATCTTTATTGTAAAATAATAAGGTTTACATCTCCTCCAGAAGTGTTGAAAAAGTATCGTGATGTTCCTCTTCGTCCTCTAAAATATCTCTAAATAACTTATTGGTTGTTTCGTCGCTTTCCTTTCTGGCTACCTCGATTATTTGTTTGTATAAGCTGACCGCGCCTTCCTCATCCTTCTTGTCTCTCTCGATCATCTCTTTGAGGTTCTCTCCTATAAAGATCGGTTCAGGCTTGGTTGTCGGTATTCCTCCCAAGTAGTTAAGTCTTTCAGCAATAGCTTCAGCGTGTTTCATTTCATTGACGGCTATTTTCTGCAATTCGTCCTTTACCGTAAATCCTTTTACTCCACTCCAAAGAACATGCTGCCACATATATTGAATTGAAACCTGAAGCTCCCTGGCAATTGCCTGATTAAGTAAATCCAATAGTTGTGCCGATGCTTTCTTGTTTTTCATAACTCCTCCTTCTAATAATCAGTCCATACAATATTAATTTGTTTCCGATTCAAAATATTCCGCGCAAAAAACCTAAAAAGACAAATTTCCTACTATATGTTTTTATGCTTCGCTAACTACTCCTCCTTTCCGAAAGTCTCTTCTACTAACTCCCTAATTTTGTCTCTCGTCTTTCTGAATACTTCCAAAATTTCTTCCTCTGACCCCTCTACTTGAGATGGATCATCGATGCTCCAATGCAAATACTCCACGCCCTCAGAGTAAAGGGGACATGTTTCCCTGGCGCTATCGCAGACGGTTACCACATAATCAAATTCTTTACCTTTAAATTCGTCAATAGAGTTAGAATGATGGCCGGCAATGTCTATTCTAACTTCGTCCATTACCTTTATGGCATATCTGTTCACTTCGGTGGGAGACATACCTGCACTTTCGACTTTAAACCTATCTCCAAAAAAATGTCTTAAAAAACCCTCTGCCATTTGTGAACGAGCTGAATTATGTGAGCATATAAAGATAACTCTCTTCATTTATCTATTTTTCTTGATATTTTACCCTAAGTTCAATCCAATATAACATTCTATTTATTGACTATAATTTTTATTGTTCAATCATATCGTTCACAGGAGTTTAATCCAAAATGCATAAAGCAGTAATTGTACATAGCTTGATGGAATAGAAGTTTGTTTATCTTTTCTTCATTTGGGTATTTATGTTCTAAATCGTAATTTAAAAATGCAAAGGAGGAGATATCAAATGCCTTATCACCAAAAAGAAGTCAAACCTCTCAAGTATAAAGAATTGAATGGTCTATCACAGTCGCAATTAGCACAACATCATGACGTTCTGTATGCTGGGTATGTAACGAAAATTAATGAGATCCGAAGCAAGATCGCTAAAGCCAGTAAGGTTGAAGCTAACGCTACCTTCAGCGATATTAGAGAGCTGAAAACTGAAGAAACATTTGCTACTAACGGTACCCGCCTTCACGAGCACTATTTTGATAATCTTGGAGGGTCGGGTAAAATCTCAGATCCAGTAAACAATATGATAAATGACGACTTCGGTTCCTTTAAAACCTGGCGTGATGATTTCATTGCCGCAGCCCTATCTGCAAGAGGTTGGGTAGTCCTTGCTTATGACCTTGATGACCATCAACTGCACAACTACTCCTGCGATGCGCATAATCTGGGTTGCGTATGGAACTGTATCCCTTTGGTGATACTCGATGTCTATGAACACGCATATTTTATTGATTATGGAACCAACCGGAAGAGTTATCTGGAAGCTTTCATGCAGAATTTAAACTGGGACTTTGTTAACTCCATAATCAAGAAATATGATATTGTCAATTTAAGAAAGGCAGCGTAAGTGCTGTGGTTATATCGTATGGATCAGGGGGTGAAAATAATTGGCTGTATTCAAAGATCCGGTATGCAATATGGAATGTGATGAAAACCAGGCTGCCGCAACTTCTGTATACAAAGGAAAAACCTATTATTTCTGCGCTATCGGATGTAAAAACGAGTTTGATAAAAACCCAGAAAAATATGTAAAAGAAGAATAGGTCTGAACTGATTGGTTATTACAAAATGTTTGTGTTTTGTGGGCGGGATTAAAACAGTGCACTCGCTTTTATAAATAAAAGCTAGGGACAATCATCCAATTATTATTTTAACTTCAGCTTTGACCTCTTACTTTAAACTCTTTATGTTTCTCCAAGATAAACTTTCCTAATTTCATCGCTAGCGAGAAGTTCATGGGTCTTACCTGACATTACAATACGTCCAGTTTGAAGTACGTAACCTCTATCTGCCACAGAAAGTGCCATATTTGCATTCTGTTCAACAAGAAAGATAGTTACACCTTGCTCATTAATCTCCTTTATGATCTGAAAGGATTGTTCAACCAGAACCGGCGCTAACCCCATGGAAGGCTCATCCATAATCAGAAGAACCGGCTGCGACATAAGTGCACGTCCCATAGCTACCATTTGCTGTTCTCCACCACTTAATGTACCTGCGGTTTGATTAAGACGATCTCGAAGCTGAGGGAATAGACTGAGAACCCTCTCGAGATCTTCAGTCAGATTTTGACTATCATGTCTTGTATACGCTCCCATTTCCAAATTTTCAAACACAGTCATATGAGGAAATAGTCTCCTATTCTCCGGTACGGTTGAGATGCCCATCGTTATCCTCTGAGCCGTTGGTATATTGTTAATTATCTTTCCCTTGAACTCTACTGTGCCTGAAGTCGGTCTTACAACCCCCAAAATTGTTTTCATGGTAGTTGACTTACCTGAAGCATTGCCACCCAAAAGACAGACTATCTCACCTTCATTTACTTCTATATCAATGAACTTTAAAACCTCGATACGTCCGTAGTGTGTCTGAACCTTATTTAACTTAAGCACTCTAACCAGCCTTTCGACCAAGATATGCCTCAATTACAAGTGGATTTTCTGCTACTTCTTTAGGTAACCCTTCTGCAATCTTTTCTCCATGGTCCATAGCAACCACACGATCCGAAGCTCCCATAACCACCTTCATATCATGCTCTATTAAAACAATTGTATACCCTTTTTCCCGTATCTGCTTAATCTGTTCCATAATCTCCAGTGATTCCCTTGGGTTCATTCCAGCTGCAGGTTCATCTAGAAGTAGGAGCTTGGGCTTTGACGCTATAGCCCTGCAAATCTCCAACCGTCGTCGATTAGCATAAGAAAGCGTAGAAGCCGGGTGATCAAGCCTCGGTCCAATTAACCTACCACCGAAGAAAGAAAGTATTTCAATCGCCTCGCTTCTTGCTCCCTTTTCTTCACTTATTACCCACGGCAACCGCAAAACAGAAGAAAACACACCCGACCTCAATCTCTTATGCATACCTACCAGAATATTTTCTAATACCGTCATATTTGAAAAGATGCGTAATGTTTGAAAAGTTCGTGCAATACCTCTAACAATAATCTGATCTGCTCTTAAGCCAACCAGATTCTCTCCATCAAAACTAACCTCTCCCCCATCTGGCCTGTACAGTCCAGTTATGAGATTAAAGAATGTTGTCTTACCAGAACCATTAGGACCAATGATACTAACAATCTCTCCTTTATTTACGTGGAAATCGAAATCTTTGACTGCTGTCAGGCCACCAAAATTTTTAGTTAGCTTTCGTGTTTCAAGAAGAGTCATGGCTCAGTCTACTAAATCCTCCCTTCCTTCCTCGATATCAAAAAGCCCGACCGAGGCTTCCTCAAGTAGACGCGGATCCAACTCACGCAGCTCTCTCTGTCTTCGCCGATTTGGGACTATCCCTTCTGGCTTGAAAATCATCATAATAACAATAACCGCTCCGAAGATGAGCATGCGGTAGGTATCGAAATCCAGGAACAAGCTTTGAAGCTGCCTTGGCCATCCCCTATAGAAACCTTCACCAAAAATTAGGGGAAACCAGTCTGCAAGCAAGTGGCGGATAACCTCAGGTAAAGTATCTAATGCAATTGCCCCTACAACTGCACCTGCAATACTCCCCATACCTCCCATAACCACCATGCTTACCACTAAAACTGACTGCATAAAAGAGAAATAGAACGGATTGACAAACTTCTGAAGCGATGCAAATATTGCACCTGCAAAACCAGCAAAAAGTGCACTCAACATAAAGGAAAGGAGTTTTACCCTTGCCACATTGATCCCTGAACACTCGGCAGCCAGCTCATCTTCACGTAAGGCATTAAGCGCACGTCCGAATCTTGAGTTCTTTAGATTTCTGATGACTAATATACAACCAAGGATTACGAAAAGAGCAAGATAGTAAAATTCCGTGTTGGTGTCCACTCTTAATCCGATGAAAACCGGCTCGTCAACAAAGGGAATCCCTCCAGGCCCATTAGTAAGAGCATCCCAATTATTTAGTGTAATTCTCATTATCTCCCCGAAAGCCAGGGTAACGATAGCAAGATAATCACCCCTCAATCTTAGAGTTGGAAGACCTAGCAAGAATCCGAAAAATACAGCCATAATACCGCTTAAGAAAAAGAGAAACCACCATGGAAGATGAATTCCAAACCAGGGTGAGCTTAAAACTGCCGTGGTGTAAGCTCCAACTCCGAAAAAAGCTATATAGCCAAGGTTAAGTAGACCCGTTTCGCCAATAATAATGTTCAAACCTAAAGCAAGAATAACAAATATTGCAACTTTCGCTCCCAGCCTAATCCATACTGCTCCTATGAATCCATAGAAATGAAGTAACGGGAAGGCAAAAGCTAAGACTATTGCAGTTGTAACAAGGGCCCAAGTTGGAATTCTCACAAAAATCTTAGCAAAATATGTTCGCACTGCGTCCTACACCTTCTCAGGAATACGCTCGCCTAGAAGTCCCGATGGCCTAAAAATAAGCACCGACATAAGCACTAAAAAGGCAGTTGCATCTTTCCATTGGGAAGAGATTTGAAAATCTGATAAAAAAGTCGAACCAATAAATATAAACACAATGAGAATAGTATTGAGCGCACCAATTCTAATAGCTCTAAGACCGTGTAATTTCACGGCTGCATCTTGTTTCTCTGTAAAATACACAATAAGACCGGTTATCCATCCTGCGTAGTAACACCGCTTGATCTTTCTATCCTGTTCTGTTCGCTCACTTTCAATCAGTTCCCGCTTTCCCTTCTTTTGTTCCTCCAGACCAAAGCGTCGGCGTGGAAATACTCGATATTGGTATATTAGACCCAGCATGAGTCCTATAGCTGCAATGTAGCTCAAGGTACTAAATTTTAAACCTACACCATAGTTTTCGGCCAGCCCAAGTACCAGTGATCCCACAACAGCACCTGGAATATTCCCAATCCCTCCCAGTACAGCAGCAGTGAATGCTTTTATACCATATAGAAATCCGGTATCGAATTTTATGGTACCGTAGTACATCGCCACAAATATTCCAGCTACAGCTGCAAGCGCGGACCCAATAATAAAGGTAACGGATATCGTTAAATTTGTATTAATCCCCATCATCTCCGCAGCTTCCCTATCTTGCGAAGTTGCACGCATAGCTTTTCCCAGCCACGATTTCCTTATGAAAATGGTGAGGGCAAACATGAGAAGTAGTGATATTCCTACTATCACCATGGCTATATACCGAACGTTTGCACCAAAAAAATTCACATACCCTGACAGTACAGCCGAAACCGGAACGGCAACGGGACCTGTGCCATAAACAAGCATAAGCAAGTTCTGGAAAAATATAGATGCTCCTATTGCACTGAGAAGGGGTGCTATGCGTGAGGCTTGCCGAAGAGGTCTATAGGCTACTCTCTCAAGCGCCCAACCTATAGATGATGTAATAATCATAGAGAAGATGAAAGCTAGAAAAACAAAGAATATTTTTAATAAAACCGACTGTCCTTCATTTATTCCTACCGAGAAAAGAAAAGAAGCTCCTAGAAGACCGCCTATGGTAAAAATCTCACCGTGAGCAAAGTTTATTATCTTGAGAACACCATAAACCATACTGTAACCAAGTGCAATAAGAGCATAAATCATCCCCACGGTTATGCCGCTCAACGTAAGACCTAATAGAATTTCTAAATTCAATTTAACACTCTTCCTGAAATAATTCTATGTAGCTAGAAAGGGGCAAATAAATTGCCCCTTTCTAACATAGTTTTATTATATTTTCCTTACTCTACGACGGGAACCCACTTACCATCCTTTCCTTCAAACTTGGAAATCCCGCCTGTGATTTTAATGTCACCTTTCTCATCAAAGCTAAACTTACCTATAACCCCACTATAATCAATCTCATGCAAGGCCTCAATGACTGCCCCGCCATCCGTGGTGCCGGCTTTCTGCATTGCCGCTACCAGAATCCCAACAGCATCATATGCATTCTCGGAGTATGGACCAGGTTCCTTTCCCGTCTTTTCCTGATATTTCTCTTTGAAATCCTCATACTTGGGCATAGCACTCCTATCTAAACCAAAAGTGCACATCATGCCTTCAGCATTTTCATTTCCTCCAGCCTCTTTGAAGATATCTTCAGATTTGATACCATCTCCACCCATGAATTTGACATCTTTAAGACCAGCCTCAACCATCTGTTTGCGAAGCAGACCGGCTTCCCTATGATAGCCGGTGAAAATCACTGCCTCACTTGCGAAGCCTTTAATATTGCTTATCTGGGCCGAAAAATCAACTTCGCCTTCTACAGTATGCTCCCGCTGAACCTCAACTCCATTATCTTTAAGAGTCTTTTCTACGACATCAGCAAGAGCTACAGCGTAGTCTCCCTTATCATCCATAACTGTGACTTTCTTAAATCCAAGGCTGGCGGCCCACTTTCCAAGTACGTCTCCTTGAAGATCGTCTCTCAAGCAGGTCCGGAAAAAGACTTTGTGTCCGGCTTCCGTAAGATCTGGCCGAGTAGCAGAAGGTGATATCATAGGAATGTTTGCCTTTTTATAGATAGGTAAGGCTGCATTGGTATTTCCACTCGTAAGAGCACCGATTATAGCAACTGCATCCCTATCCACTGCATTTTGAGCCACTATTGCTGATTCAGCCTGGTCTCCCTTATCGTCAAGACTCAGGAGCTTTATACTATATTCTGTGTCACCTATCTTGAAGGGACTGAAGTCCGCAACAGCCAGCTCGATTCCGGTTCGTGCAGCTTGTCCATAGTCAGCAAGCCCACCGGTAAGAGATGTGTGATTGACAAGTACAATTTCGTTCTTTTTAACCTCTACTTTCTTGGGCCTGGTACAGCTAGTAGCAAGTAGGGTTAATAATAATGCTAGTACCAAAACAATAAAAACTTTGTATCTTTTCAAAAAAACCTCCTCTCTTGCATTTGAAATCCTTAACTGCTCTTCGACTTATCTCTAGAATCACCCCCTTTGTTTCTGTAGACAAAGATTCGCTTCAAAATACATGAATTCCTTCAACGCTAATTCACGTTAGTTCTAATTCTAAAAATATGGCTCCTTCTATTGGATTATAGCGATAAGGTCCAATATATTTAAATCCAAGCGAACGATAAATGGTTATCGCTTCTCTCATAGAAGGTACAGTATCCAACCGCATACTTCTGTAGCCAAGTCTTTGTGCTTCTTCAATGATGGCTATAGCAAGAGCTCTACCTATACCTTTCTTGCGAAATTGGAGTCTCACATAAAGACGTTTCATTTCACAAATATTGTCATCAATTTTTCTCAATGCAACACATCCTGCCGGCTGACTTCTATATAAAGCTATGTAAAGTCTACCTTCTGGTGGTGCGTATTCTCCAGGAAGGTTTGCAAGTTCAGCTTCAAAGTCTTGAAAGCAAAGGCAAAAGTCCAGTGACTCTGCGTATTCCATAAAAAGCTGTTTTATTTCTTCAAGATCACTTCTAGTTTCAACCTGCTTTATATTTATTGAGCTCTGATCAGCTTTTTCCTGCATTGATAACACCGATACCAAAAAGCTGTTACTAAATATATGCTACAACAAATATGCTACAGCAACTATTATAGTTACTGCAAATATCTGGCGAACTAGCATTCCTCTGCTTTATCTTATATAATTTATAGCCGCTCAAAAACCAGTTGTCGCAAACACCATTCAATTTCCTTCTCACTCCCTGACGTATTTGCAAGAATATATAAGTCCTTCTCTATTTGGTTAAGTGCTTCAGACAAAAAATTCTTATAGATGAACGGTTGCTTCTTCAATGACTGGAGATTTAAGAAAAACATATTTGCAGCTTCTTTTTCTGACACTTTTAAATTTCTGGGTTTGCTTATCAACAGTTTCAGAGAATCAAAATTGCACACCCTTTTTAAAACCTTACCAACAAACAAATTATTAGAATAGGATTCCAGCATTCTTTTGAGAATTTTCAAGTACTTAATAAAAACAGGAGTACTCGTATGAATCCATTCCAACTCCTCAATAAACAAAAGTCCCGATGGTTTAAGTTGAGTTACCCATCTCAAAATTATATCTATGGGATTTTTTAGATGTGTTAACAGAAATCTACAGTATAGAAGGTCAGCGGGTCTTATGGGAAATGGGATTGAAGTAACATCATGAAGAAAAAATGAAATCTTTTCTGTTTCTTTCTGTCTTGCGAGCATTATAAAATACTCCGAGTTATCAAGACCAGCAATGTGATCGCACTGAATGTTGTTTTGCAAAAATTGTGTTGAATAACCTGGACCACACCCAAGATCGATTATTAGACCAAGTTTACCCACGGACATCTCCATAAGAAAAGTTCGTGTAGTTTCGGCAAATATCTCAGATACAATCTTAAGTCTTTGAGCAGCTATGCCAGTATCCCCTAGAAGATAGACCATAACAATATATTCCTTATGCGAAATATTCTACTATTTCTTAAACCGAATAGTCTTAATTGACTTAAATTTTCTACCTTATTTTTGCAGGAAAATAGAACCTATCTCTGCGCGACCTTTACAAATATGCAAATTTGGGAATATTTTAAGTAATTATACTGAAAATAAAACCCGGATTTAGCAACCAGTATAGCCTATTGGAGGTAACGAAAACAGATGAAGGATTTCAAGATAAACTCTGAAGAAGGGCACAAAAAAGTTATACAAGAGTTAGTCAAAATTCCCGCGGGACAAGCAACCCTGGAAGGCAACTTGAACATGATGGAGCATGCTACTAAAATAGTTCTTTTTGCCCATGGTAGCGGCAGTAGTAGATTCAGCCCCAGGAATCAGTATGTTGCCAGAGTTATACAAGACGGATATATTGCCACTCTATTAATTGATCTACTTACGGCAGAGGAAGAAGCAGTAGATATTGAAACACAACACCTCAGGTTTGATATAGGTTTACTTGCCGAGAGACTTATAGCTACTATTGACTGGCTTACCCAGAACAGTAAAACCAAAGGTCTTACCGTAGGACTCTTCGGGGCAAGTACGGGCACCGCCGCTGCATTAATAGCAGCTTCAAAAAGGTCAGATATTATTGCCGCCATTGTTTCACGCGGGGGCCGTCCCGATCTGGCAGAATCAGTCCTACCCCTTATTAAGGCTCCAACGCTCCTTATTGTCGGAGGTAATGACATTCCTATAATCAACATAAACAGGGAGGCTTTCGAACGCATCCAAACAACAAAGAATCTTATCATTGTACCGAGTGCCACTCACTTATTCGAGGAACCCGGAGCATTAGAGAGAGTCGCACAGCTTGCTGCAGACTGGTTCAAACGTTATCTGACGGCACGGAAAATTAAATACAATTTAGATACCCACCACATAAAGGATTAATAAAACATAAGAGAATGTTTCCCTTAAAGCAAAATTTGAGATAACATTAATAAACGGAGGAAAAAATGAGAGTAGTTTTAGCATTAGCAATCATATTCATAGCTGCAGGTGTTATAGGACTTATTGTCATCAACTATTATAGCTACACTCCAACACAACCAGGAATATTTCGGACTCCCTTTCGAGGATTAGATGGAAGAACTCCCTTTTCTTCACTACCTCCTTTTGATACTTTCGTAAGTAACGGTGAGCAGATATTTTTCACGGGTACAAGTTCCCGGGGAACCATAACAACAACAAGAGGACCTTTTTGGTTCCAAATGCACGGTGGTGGTTGTGCAACTTGCCATGGTCCAGATGGACGTGGAGGGCGTGTGACGATGATGGGAAGTTTCACCTCTCCCAATATTACCTATAAGGTCTTAACAGGTGAAGAAGAAGGCAATCACGAGGAAGAGCATGAACCATATACAGATACTCTTATTAAGCGGGCAATCACACGCGGTATCGAGCCGGACGGTGAAGAATTGGACCGGAATATGCCAAGATGGCAGATGTCAGACAAAGATATAAATGATCTTATCGAGTATTTAAAGACACTTGACCTCTAGGAGGTGCACAATGTATTGTCCCTTTTGAGGTGGTAATTTCGGCTTCGGGGGAGGCTTAGGATCATTATTAAACACGATTTTTACTCTTGTTTTATTGGTAGGATTAGGGCTTTTAATCTGGTGGATTATAAGTCAGATAGTTACTGGCAGGCAAATTCCACGCGGTCAGGAAGGATCCCGGCACGCGATTGAAATTCTAAACGAAAGATACGCTAAGGGTGATATCAGTAAAGAAGAATATGAGGAAAGAAAAAGAGACCTAGCAAGAAGTTAATCCTGGTTAGATCAGCACTCATTGCTAACCAAATGCTACATCGAGCACCATCATAACTGCAAAACCCAACATTGCTCCCAAGGTGGCTAAATCAGTGTTTCCACTACGCTGTGATTCCGGTATTACCTCTTCAACTACAACAAAGATCATAGCACCTGCTGCGAAACCTAAGGCATAGGGCAGTATGGGCTGTGCAAAGATTACAGCTGCCGCACCTAAAACACCTGCAATCGGTTCCACTACCGCTGATAACTGTCCATACCAAAAACTTTTAAAATGCGACATACCTTCCCGCCTCAGCGGCATTGAGACAGCGAAACCTTCCGGAAAATTCTGAATTCCTATACCAATAGCCAGAGCAACCGCGGCGGACAAAGTTGCTGAAGGAATACCCGCAGCAATAGCGCCAAAGGCAACCCCTACCGCAAGCCCTTCTGGAATGTTATGTAATGTTATGGCCATTAAAAGAAGTATGCTTCTTTGCCAGGAAGTTTTTATTCCTTCTGCCTCCTCTTTGGGAAAACCAATGTGGAGGTGTGGCAGTATTTCGTCAATACCTCGCAAAAAAATGCCTCCAACTATAAAACCTGTTAGAGGCGGGAACCAAATAGGAACTCCTTTGCCATATGACAATTCAATGGCTGGAGCAAGAAGCGACCAAAAGCTTGCTGCGATCATAACTCCACCAGCAAAACCAAGCATCGCATCCATAAAACTTCTGCTTACTTCCTTACGGACGAATACCAAGGCTGAGCCAAGAGCTGTCACCAGCCAGGTAAAACAAGTTGCGAGAAGCGCCTGTGCTACAGGATGAAGATTCTGCAAAAAATCAAACATTTCTTAAATCCCATTATTGCTATCCAAAAGCCAGTCCCGGGCTTAATAATGAGTTGGACCTCTACCGAGAGTTATTAACAAAGTTGTTTTGTGCAGTGCCAGCAAGAATAGATAATGTTTTTACTTTCAGCCCATCTTGTTCAGTTATCAAACCGACTATTCTCTTGGATATAATAATTCCACCATTGGTAAAGTTTCCCCTGGAAAATATGGATTGATATATTGGCACACTAGATTAACAATACATATAAGTCTCATAGTAAACAAATCACTTTTGATTCCAATTCCCTAGTAATCTTCAATTTACAAATCTAATAACAAGCATTACTATTGTCCAAAATTTAAGGATTTATGGGAAACAAACTTTGCATTGACAAGGATTTACGTGAAAAATTCATAAATTATAACAGAAGCACAAAAATCACTAAGATGAAATTATTTTATATATGTTTCAAGATTGGTATTATAGCATCATCTTAATTGTTCTTCTTTTGTAGTTACTGTGAGTCTACTTAAATGCGATGATTCTTGCTATAGCTTTTTGGGAATAATTATAAAGCAAAATACGTAATTGATATTCCCAAAGAATATTTATGCCACAAATAGTGTTTACAAACCAGGAGGTGCTAAGAAGTTGGCAAATCATGATACCATCCAATCTCTTCTTCGCGAAAAGAGGGTTATTTATCCCCCAAGAGAGCTTTCTGAAAAAGCCTACATTAAAAGCATGGACGAATACTGGGAGATCTACCGACAATCAACTGACAATTCGGAGCAGTTTTGGGCCGAAAAAGCTGAAGAGTTAATCGACTGGTATCAAAAATGGGATAAAGTTCTTGATTACAGTTTTAGAGACGATGTTTCAATTAAATGGTTTATCAACGGAAAACTTAATGCATGCCACAATTGCATTGATAGACATCTTTCTACCTGGCGAAGGAATAAAGCAGCGTTAGTGTGGGAAGGTGATGATGGCTCTGTTAAAACTTATACATATCAACAACTTTTCTATCAGGTCAACAATTTTGCCAATGTTCTTAAGAAACACGGAGTTAATAAGGGAGACAGGGTTGCAATTTATCTTCCCATGATACCGGAGCTTCCTATTGCCATGCTGGCTTGTGCAAGAATTGGCGCTATCCATTCAGTTGTCTTTGCCGGTTTTTCAGCTAAATCTCTATGTGAGAGAATAAATGATTGTAGCGCTAAGTTGCTCGTTACGGCTGATGAGGGAATTCGGGGAGGAAAATATATCCCTCTTAAGGAAAATGCAAATGAAGCGCTTCTCGAATGTCCTACTGTAGAAAGAGTAATTGTTGTTGGAAGAAGCATGAGAGAAGTTAACATGGAGCCGGGCAGAGATCTGTTTTGGGATGAAGAGATGGCTTCCGAAGATATCAAGGGATACGTCGAACCTGAAGAAATGGATGCAGAAGATCCTTTATACATTCTCTATACCTCTGGTTCAACTGGAAAGCCAAAAGGTGTTCTTCACACGACGGGTGGATACATGGTTTTTGCTGCGCTTACTTTTAAATGGATATTTGATTATCATGATGAAGATATATTTTTCTGCACCGCAGACATCGGTTGGGTAACCGGCCATAGTTATATTGTTTATGGCCCCCTGTCTCAAGGAGCAACCTCTCTTATATTTGAAGGTGTCCCAACCTTTCCCTATCCTGATCGCTTCTGGCAGATAATTGACAAGCACCAGGTAAATATCTTCTACACAGCTCCTACGGCTATCAGGGCGCTGATGAGAGAAGGTGACTATTGGGTAGATAAATCTGATCTTTCTTCCCTTCGTATTTTAGGAACAGTCGGTGAACCTATTAATCCAGAAACATGGATGTGGTATTACACCATAGTTGGAAAAGAACGGTGTCCAGTTATCGATACCTGGTGGCAGACAGAAACCGGAGGCATTCTTATAACTCCTCTTCCGGGTGCTACTCCTCTCAAACCGGGCTCAGCTAACTTTCCCTTTCCTGGTGTTTCTGCAAGGGTTCTGAAGGAAGACGGCAGCGAAGCTGCTGTAAATGAGGGCGGCTACCTGGTAATTGAGAAACCGTGGCCGGGCATTCTTAGAGGAACCTGGGGTGATCCTAAAAACGAGCGGCTTAAAGAAATCTATTTCACGCGCTTTCCTGGTTACTATTTTACTGGAGATGGCGCAAGAGTTGATAATGAGGGAAACTATTGGCTTATGGGGCGCATCGATGACGTCATCAATGTCTCCGGACACAGACTTGGAACAGCTGAAGTGGAAAGCGCTCTTGTCTCCCATGAGGCAGTCGTAGAAGCAGCTGTGGTCGGATATCCTCATGATATTAAGGGAGAAGGCATCTATGCTTACGTAGTTGTAAAAGAAGGCTTCACGCCTTCAGAACAGCTCGAGAAGATTCTTGAAAACCATGTGAGGGAAGTAATCAGTCCTATTGCTAAGCCTGATAAAATCCATTTTGTCTCTGGACTCCCGAAAACAAGAAGCGGTAAGATAATGCGCCGCATTTTGCGAAAGATTGCTGCAGGCAATATCGAAGACCTGGGTGATACAAGTACATTGGCCGATCCATCTGTGATAGATATATTGGTCAGAGAGAGGAAATAGCTCGCATTACAAAAGATATAGCTAAAGCTCCGAAAAAAATCCAGATGAGGATGATAATACCGCCAGCTATCCTATTTGTCTGCTTCCCTCGGCCTCTTGCTTCTGCTGCTTCTTCTCGACACTCTACCAGAACATCATGCGGAATCATTTTAAGAGAGAGAACAATACCTAAAGGAATCAGTACTAAATCGTCCACATAACCCAAAACTGGAATAGGATCAGGAATAAAATCAATAGGACTAAATGCATATCCAACTAAACAAGCAACAAATATTTTTGCATACCACGGTACCCTGGGATCTTTATAAGCTAAATAAAGAACATAAGTCTCCCTCTTAAGTTCTTCAACATATTTCTTCCTTTTCTCAATAATTTTTACTTCTCGACCTTATATAAAACACTCAACTTCATACCTTTCAAAAAGCTCGCTAAAACCTGTGCTTTTTCTCTATATCTTTAAACCATTTTCATCGTTATGCTTATTATTATATATAAATGTTATAGATAAATCTTGTTATAACGAGTGTGCTTTATTTGTTTTTTGGAAAAAAAAGTATAAAAAAATCAGTCCTACTTAGTGAGTCTTCTTAAACATCCTTCGCAATGCTGACACGTAAATCGAAAGAAATTTCTATGTTTTTTGGTTTAGCATTTCTTTCCTGAAAGTTTAATCCAGCTTTAAAAGGGGAATTATGAAAAATGCCAACCCGGTGGGAAAATACTCTATATTATATGCTAACAAGAAGAGTTCATTAGCATTTTATTTTATTGCGGGGATCAAAAATGTTATTTTTTCCATTAGCTTTTGTGTTCTTCATAGCTTTCTTCATATTACTTGCTTTTATCTTTGCCCTCATTCAGATTGGTGTAATAACTTATGTCTTTGACAAAGTAGGAATTGCTCCTGAGTATATGTTTCTTCTTCTGCTGGCTTCTCTTATTGGAAGCTATATAAACATTCCCGTTAAACGCTTTGTCCAAGAAAAGGTAATTGAGGAAGGAACAGTTAATTTTTTCGGATTACGCTACATTATTCCAAAGACAACTTACAAACAAGAGAGTTTATTGGCAGTTAATGTTGGTGGTGCTATTGTGCCACTTATAGTTTCGATCTATCTTATCATAGCTAAAGATCAGTTTATAGCTATTCTCATCACCACAACACTAATAACTCTAGTTGTTAATCGCCTTGCGCGACCGGTTAGGGGTTTAGGAATTGCAGTTCCCGTTTTCTTTGCACCCATTCTTGCAGCTTTCATTTCACTGGTACTTATGCCTGTTAATCCTGCTCCCGTTGCGTATATAGGCGGTAGTATGGGGACTCTCATAGGGGCCGATATCTTACACCTTAATAAAATAAAGGGGCTGGGTGCCCCAGTGGTCTCAATCGGAGGTGCTGGTACTTTCGATGGCGTTTTTCTTACCGGAATTATTGCCGTACTCCTTGCCTCATTTTAGAAAGAGAGAGTTTGTTGTAAACCCCCGAGCTTATCAATAATAGCAAGGGCAGTTTTGATCCAAAGTGCATCTGGCTTGAGTTAAACATCAAGCTTACGTTTTTTGAACTGCTAGTCCGCGACTGTTCAAATATTCTTTAAGTTCTGGAATTTTGACTATCCCGAAATGGAACACTGAAGCAGCAAGTAAAATGGTAGCGCCTTCCTGGACAGCTTCATAAAAGTGCTCAAGTGTACCTGCGCCTCCAGAGGCAACTACAGGAACAGAGACGACATTTACAATTTTCTTTATTAAAGGCAGGTCGTACCCTGTTTTTGCACCATCAGTAGCTTTGCTGGTAGGCAGAATCGTACCAATGCCATAACTGTCTATTTGCTTTGCCCACTCAATAGCATCCGCTCCCGTAGCTGTCCTTCCTCCATGAATGTAAACCTCATATCCTGAGGGTAAAGCATCATTTTTGTCTACGTCGATTGCTACCGTTACCTTTTCCGATCCAAACTCTTTAACCAATTCACTAATAATTTTTGGATCCCGAAAAGCTGCGCTGCTTGTTGATACTTTATCTGCTCCTGCTTCAATAACTGCTTTAGCTGAAGCGATATCTGAAATACCTCCACCTACTGTAAAAGGAACCGTTGCCACTTCGGCAACACGCTTAACTACATCAAGCATAGTTGATCGTCCTTCGACAGTGGCAGTAATATCAAGAAGAGCGAGCTCATCAGCTCCCGCACTACAGTAAACCTTAGCGCATTCTACAGGGTCGCCAGCATCACGAATGTTAACGAAATGAACACCCTTCACTACGCGGCCATTTTGCATATCTAGACAGGGCATTATTTTAATCTTTCTTTCCATAGCACTCTCCTCTTAAATCAATCGAATAAGATTCTAGCTCAAAGATTTAAAGTCTAAGGATTCAAGGGGCCAAAGGGTCTAGGACTCCAGTGAAAAATCATTTGAACCCTCGAATCCTAGAATCCTTTTACGTTATGACCCTAGGTCCCTCGAATTCTATTCCTTTTCTCTTGCCAAAACTTAATCACACCAGGCATAACCGAGATAAGAATAATAGCAATAATAACCAGGGAAAAGTTGTTTTTGACAGTCGGTAAGTTGCCAAAGTAATAACCCCCAAAAACAAAGATAGTAATCCAGGCAACACCCCCGAAGATATTATAAGTAATAAAACGCCAGTAGGTCATAGTGCCGATGCCGGCCACAAAAGGAGCAAAGGTTCGAATGATGGGAACAAATCTTGCAACTATAATAGTCTCCCCACCGTACTTTTCATAAAATTGATGGGTACGGTCAAGATACTCCTTTTTAAAGAAACGGATATCTTGGTTGTGGAATACCTTAGGTCCAACAAAATATCCAATCCAATAATTAACTGTATCCCCTGCTATGGCAGCTATGCTTAGGAGCACAAATAACCATTTAGCTTCTAGAGGGCTGCTTGCTGCTAAAGCTCCGGCAGCAAAAAGCAATGAATCCCCTGGCAGAAATGGAGTTACAACAAGACCAGTTTCACAGAAGATGATGAGAAAAAGTATAAGATAAGTCCAAACCCCGTAGTTTTTAATGATTATGTTTAGATGTTCATCCAGATTTAGAAAAAGATCAATTAGGTTCGCTATTAGTTCCATTGGTTTTAAGTTAATTGACGGTGGGCATAAATTTCACCGTCATCCTGAGGTTCCCCCATGTCCATCGGGGGACGAAGGATCTCTAATAGGGAGATTCTTTCCCCGCCAAGGCGGGGTCAGAACGACTCTGAGAATTATACCCCCGGCTCAGTTAATTTACAATAGGATGTTATCACGCTCTCGTAAATTCAAAGCTGGCTTTTTACCTTACATTAAAGCCAGTAATGATTCTCTTAGTCGGCAGTAGAGAGTAAAATCTTACCCCGCTACTTACTCCTTGCTCATGACTTCTAAGATGTTAGTGTATGCGCTCTGACCGACCTATCCGTCCTCTTAAAAACTCTCGCGGCTCTACAAAATACTGATTTTCATAAATTAACCCGTTTAAAATAACCATGGGGTGAGTCCGCATAATATCCATCATAAAATGTGCCGTAATCTCATTCACATTGTACTGACAAATAAGAATAGCTGGCAGATTAGAGAACTTCATATTAAGCATAGCTTCAAATTCTAGCCAATGCTCACGGTCTTGAGCTGTCTCCAGGAGCCAGGTCCATTCTCCTGCAATGCGGCAAGAAGGCCATCCTTCTTTGCGTGCTTGAGTTACCAGCCCTTTGATAAAACGAAGTGCTTTCTTGGGATCAAATTCATCTTTGACGCGAAGGTCTACCTCTTCAAAAATTTCCAGGCTTCCCCGATTGAGAAGATCACGCACATTAAATTCATTTGCTAACGCAGCTTTAATATCGAAAGACAGCTCGCTGGTTCCAATATTTATACACTTCTCACCATTTCTGATTCCGTTAATCAGGAAGGGGCGGAGTACGCCAAACTGTTCCTCACTGTCTTCATAAAAACAGCAGAGATGGCTACCGAGGCTGAGCTCTGCATCAAGGAATCCTAATGGTTGATACTTATAACCCACTTTTTGCTTTTTTGCCATTTCAGAAAAAACTTAACACAGAAAAGATTTTGATTCAATTCACCAAATAACAGGTGTTACTCTTAGCCAAATCATTCATTAAAAATAGGGCGTTACTTTTCTCCGCAGAAAATTCACTTAAAGTCTTTCCTCCAAATCCTTCAGAGCTTTTATAAGTTTCCTCTGCCGTAAAGCATTAGTCAAATCGCCTCTTGTCTTCTCCATTATACTTCTAGCAGCGTCTGTATATCGTCTAAGCCCACCTGTTATAGCTTCAGGATAATCAAGCGATACTAAAAGGTAAAAAATCTCATCCATATATTCGAGAAACTTCTCTCCTTCTTCAGGTTTATCGTGCCTTATTAAATCAAGAATGTGGCGCCGCAATTCACCAACCGTCTCAGCAATCCCATTAACATAAGGAGCATAGTCCACCCCCAGTATATCTGGATCAGGCATACTTTTGTTATTTATGAGCGAGTGGGTTGTTATAGCTTCCGCGTATTCTTTTTGAGCATCTTGCACAAAGCCGGCATATAAAATGTCAGGATGATCTCGTAAGAGTTCTTTGCATTGCTCAATGGCAACCTTTGCTTTATTAAGATACTCATCCGTTACATTGGTCTCATCACGATGAATTGCTCGAATAGCTTTTCCGGAATACTGAATCGCCTGCCGTGAAAAAATTAATACTTTCTCTCGGGCGTCACTTTTAGCATTAAAACTGTTATCAAGCTTTTCTGCAATCTCCCGTATTTCCATCTTCACCCCCAGAAAATATCTAAAGACACTTAAGTTTTTATTACATTAACTTATTTTACACTATACATTCATGAAATGGACTTTTTAATCCACCTATCTTAAGCCTTGAGTGAAAATGCATCCCATAAAAATGGCCGGTCTAAAGGTCGACAGCCACATTTTAATAAGCTCTAAGCTACGAGCTATGAACCTAGAGCCTTAAGCAATAAAAAAGACCCTCAAGGGGTCTTTTCTTTTTAGATTCGGCGGCGTCCTACTCTCCCACACCGTTACCCGTGCAGTACCATCGGCGCTGGAGGGCTTAACTTCTCTGTTCGGAATGGGAAGAGGTGTATCCCCTCCGCTATGACCACCGAAATTGACTGTTAGCTTTTAGCTGTTAACCTTTGATCTTTCCAACATCTAAGAGTCAACAGCAAATACTAAACTTATGCCCTCAAAGCTGCACAGCGTTCGATAAAAAGTTGAATCCTCGACCGATTAGTACTAGTTAGCTAAGAGTATTACCACTCTTACACCTCTAGCCTATCAACCAGATAGTCTATCTGGAGTCTTACTCCCGCCGAGACGGGATGGGAGATCTAATCTTGGGGTGGGCTTCGCACTTAGATGCTTTCAGCGCTTATCCCATCCAGACTTAGCTACCCAGCAATGCCCCTGGCGGGACAACTGGCACACCAGAGGTCCGTTCGCCTCGGTCCTCTCGTACTAGAGGCAACTCCCCTCAAGTCTCCTACGCCCACAACAGATAGGGACCGAACTGTCTC